>ERZ501011.26-NODE-26-length-44767-cov-4.933083_pt1 | contig 44767 bp, 39 predicted proteins | sample MGYA00248833_ERZ501011 | MGnify/ENA primary metagenome ERZ501011 (study PRJEB25958, sample SAMN03398530) | human skin metagenome | study: EMG produced TPA metagenomics assembly of the Human Skin Microbiome Metagenome (human skin metagenome) data set. | reverse complement strand
AGCCAATGAGCTTCGCATTGCCATTTTTCCAGCAGATGGGCAGCGCATTGACGGCAAAGCACCAAAAAATGTGGCGACGGGTAGAGAGCGAAAATCAGACAGCACAAAAAGTAACCCATCCTCTCAACACGTGGCGCAGCCCCCTACCCAATCACCCGCATCCGACAGTCAAGTGACTGAGCGACAAAATCAAACCGCTAATGATATCGCAGCCAATAATACCGCAAGCAATGAGACCACAATCAATGAGACCGCAGCTGCACCTGAAAAATTTGTCGCCTCACCGCATCACCAATCGCAGCTTGAAGGCGATTTGGTGCATACTCAAATGCTGCGCTCCGGTCAAAGTATCAATCATGTAGGCGGTGACGTGATTTTGACCAAAGGCATCAATGCCGGCGCGGAAGCGATTACCGATTATAGCTTACACGTGTATGGAAAAGCCGAAGGGCGATTGGTCGCAGGGGCGACGGGCGACACCAACGCTAAAATATTCTGTTTACGTTTTAACCCGTCACTGGTGTCAGTTGCGGGCACTTATTGCCTAAAAGAAAATATTCCCATTGAGTATTTGGATAAAGCGGTACAAGTCAGCTACTTGGATGGACAAGGCTTGGTGTTTGAATTGATGGAATAACAATCACCTAAACAACCACTTATACCATAATCTATGCAAAAATCGCCAATCTCTCGATTAACTTCGAAAAGTTTTTTATGCTAAACTAGTCCAATTAACCAAATTTGGGCTAACTAAAATTTAAGCCTTAACTTTTAACGATTTACGTTAATTTATATCCATATTTTTCAAACCAGTTTAGCGTGAATGTGTGTATGGCTTGATGATTAACCAATACAGCCTCACTGACACCGTGCTATGAATAGGAGTATGCCAAAGTGGCAAAAATCGTTGTTGTAACTTCAGGAAAAGGCGGGGTAGGCAAAACCACCACTAGCGCCTCTTTCGCTACAGGTCTAGCCCTTCGCGGCTTTAAAACTGTAGTGATTGACTTTGACGTGGGTCTTAGAAATCTTGACCTCATTATGGGCTGCGAAAACCGTATCGTGTATGACTTTGTTGATGTTATCTCAGGGAACGCGCGCCTGTCACAAGCTTTGGTAAAAGACAAACAGCTCAATAATTTGTTTATCTTACCTGCCAGCCAAACCCGCGACAAAGACGCCTTGACAGATGAAGGAGTCGCCGAAGTCATTAATGAGTTAGCCAAACAATTTGACTACATCGTGTGTGACTCGCCCGCTGGTATCGAGCGCGGTGCCCAGCTTGCTATGTACCATGCCGATGAAGCCATCATCGTGACCAACCCAGAAATCTCGTCGGTGCGTGACTCAGACCGTATCATCGGTATTTTGCAAAGCCGTACCAAAAAAGTTGAAGAAGGTACAGGCGTGGTACGTGAGCACTTGGTCATCAACCGCTACAACGCTGAGCGTGCGGAGCGCGGCGAGATGATGGATATTAATAGCATCTCTAATGACATCCTAAAAGTGCCGCTACTTGGCGTGATTCCTGAAAGCAATAGCGTACTTGAGGCATCAAACCAAGGTGTGCCTGTGGTGCTAGATCAAAATTCAAAAGCCGGTCAAACTTATGATGACATGGTCGCTCGTTTCTTGGGGGAAGAACGTCCCTATCGCCATATCGAGGTGAAGAAGAAAAGCTTCCTACAACGCTGGTTTGGAGGTTAGGCTATGGGATTTTGGAGTAATTTATTTGGCGGTGAGCAAAAGTCAAACAGTGCCAATACTGCCGCAGAGCGCCTAAAGGTCATCGTTGCCAGCGAAAACCGCTTGCACAATCGGTTAACCCCAGAGCGTATCGAAAAAATGAAACGTGAGATTTTGGCAGTGGTCAATACCTACGTATCAGGTGTCAACATTGATGACGTCAATATTCAACATCACAATGAAGCAAACATGGAAGTGTTGGAGATGAATATCAGCTTGCCTGATAGTACACGCCAATAATTCATATTGCGCTTAATCTAGATTGGTTCTAATCTAGGCTGCATTTAAAAAATTGTGACTAAAAAGCCCATGATGACATGGGCTTTTTTATACTATGGGCTGACTTAGCGCATACGGCGAATTAAATGGTCTTTTTGGATAAATTGGTGATACAGCGCGCCGATGATATGCAAGGCCGTGAACACCAGCAGCAACGTCCACAACAGATTTTTATGAATTTTTTCTAACGTGCCTGACAAATCACTGTTTTCACTGACAAAGGCTGGGATATCAAACAGCCCAAACATACTCACCCCTTCCCCATCAAACATAACAGAAAACCAGCCCGCCAAAGGCATGGCAAGTAAAATCAAGTACAGTGCCAAATGCGTTAAATGCGATAGTTTATTTTGCCATTTTGGCATCGGTACATCGGCGGGGGCTTTGGTGACAAAACGGTTGATAATACGACCTACTGTCCAAAATAACACACTGAGTCCAAACGCTTTATGCAAATCAAAATAGGTAAAGTCAGTTGCATCTTCATTAAGCTCAATCATTGCCCAAGTCGCAATCAACAATACCACACTAATCCAATGGAAAATACGTGACGATAGCGACCATTTGTTGATACCGTGTGGGGCAATCGGCTGTGGCGCTTCATTTGCAGGAAATAATGCCATAATGGATTTTACCTTATCATGATTTGTTTTGGGTTATTCTAGCAATGTTTGGGCAAAATAAAAGTAACAGACTGTTGGCAAAATAGCACAAAGGCGGACTGCGTCTAACTATCTAAATCCACCAAGAAATGCGAGAGCTTGTCCAAATCTGGCACCACACACAACTCGCCTGCCAACATGACTGGCTGAAAAATATAGTCCTGCTGTAAGCTATAGTCTGCCAAATTCGGTGCGCGTGAGCGCTCGACGACCTCATCATCTGGCGCGTTTAAGGCGGCTAATAAGTCAGGGTAGTGAGTCGCTAATTCAGCTTGGTAAGTGGCGTCATCAGCGTCTTTGAGATCAGCAATACGCACAGAATGAAAAGTCACTTCGCCATGAATCTGCAAGGCAATCCGATGGATATCGGTGACGCTTTCTAACACCACTAAGTGGGTGGGCTTATCATCTTTTGGCAACAAGTGATACACCGGCACTTCTTGACCGCGCCAAATATAATTCCAGATGCGCTCATCATAGTTATCAATGCTCAAAATCAAAGCTTGCGGCACAATCCAGTCAGGCGAACTGCTAGAAGGAATTCGAGCAATGGTTAATTGACCTGTGGTGATACTTAGGACGCCTACATCCTCATCTTGCTTAAAATAACGGTTTAAATCGTTTGCCATAGCCTGCTCATTTACTGATTAATAAGAAGTTTAGGGGTCGCTGCTAGCCTGCCGTATTAGCCACACAAGGCGATTAGCTGCTGAGCTAACTGCTTAGGGGTGCCAACAAAAGTGACTTGGTTGCTTTCAATCATGCTTTGTGGCTGGCTCGCGCAGGTGCTACTGTCAGGGGATTGCGCCCAAATAATGCTGCCATTTTTTTTGACCGTCGCTGCCGCATCACTACCATCATCGCCCATACCAGAGAACACAATAGTGATTAAATTATTGCCAAACGCTTCGCTGCAGTTACGCATGACCTCACTGATTGGCGGTTTGTAACTGCCTTGCCAAGGTTTACGCTGCAAAATCACCCGTCCATTGGAATCACACACCACGCTGTGTTCAATCGGTAAAATCAAACAACGTCCTGTCAATAATTGCTGGGTATTGGTCACTATGTCACAGCGCCACTCATTGTGACGATTTAAAATTCTTGGCAAGGTGTTTAGCGTATTTTGGTTAAAGTGCTGCGCTAGTAACAGCGCCACTGGTAAATCTTCGGGCAAATTATCTAAAAATTCCTTAATCGCCAGTGGTCCGCCCATCGAGGCTGCGAGCAACACCACATATTTCCACGGTTTGATTTCGCTCTTGGCAGCATCATAGGGCTCTAACAAATCGCTACGTTCTAGCATGTTGGCAATTTTTCGCTTGAGTTGGCGTTGCCATTTGGCATATAGCAGACTTTCATTGATATAAGGCGCAGTGACAAAGCCCAGCAGCACAACCTTAGTCAAATTGACATTCTGTTGTTTTTCAACATTTTGAATGACTGCGTAATCGTCTGGGGTATCGATTAGCCACACATCAACTTTTTGCTGAAAATGTTTTTCGAACAGCTGTGATGCTGCCAAGCATGCCACGATTTCAAATCCCCAAGAACGAATGGTATCGCTAAAGGCGAGCCGTTGCTGATTTTCCTCAGCAACGATAAAAAATCGCAGCGGTGGGTACTTTGACAGCATGAATGATTGTATCCTTTACCTGGCCAGTCGGCTTAGTCAGTTTTTGCTTGTTGGGTAAAGCGCGCTAACGTGTCTAACAGCATTTGTTCTTGGAATGGTTTACCCATGTATTCATTCACCCCGATATCAAACGCGCGTTCACGGTGTTTTTCACCGGTACGCGATGTAATCATGACAATAGGGATATGCTGGAGCCGTGAATTATGGCGAATATGGTTGGCCACTTCAAAGCCGTCCATACGTGGCATCTCAATATCCAATACAATGACTTCAGGTAGCATTTCTTGCAGTTTTTCTAGCGCATCAATACCATCTGTTGCCACTTGGGCATCATAGCCGTGACGTTCTAGTAAGCGCGAGGTGACTTTGCGCACGGTTACTGAGTCATCCACAATCAATACCAGCGGTTTGTGCGCTCGTTTGGCCGCTTTATTGGCTTTTTGCAGCTCGACTTTGGTAATGTTGCTGACATTACGCATCAATGCCACCAAGTCAAGAATGAGCATGACCGAGCCATCACCCATGATGGTGGCAGAAGAAATTCCATCGATATGGGAGAGCTGACGACCGAGCGGTTTGACGACCACTTCAATACGAGAGCCTGCAATCATATCCACTTGTAGCGCCATGCGCTGACCTAAGTCAGTACGAATAATAATCACTGGCACACTGCTTGACTGGTGCGCTAGTGCATCCACCGGGTCGCTACCGTATAAAATCTGATTGAGATAGCGCAGACGATAGGCTTGTCCATCGATATTGATAGTATCGGCATTCGTGGTATAAAAGTTAGCAATCGCATCGATATTGACCCGCATCACACGTTCAATTTGCACCAATGGTACAGCAAAGTATTTATCCCCTGCCCTCACCATCAAGGCATCAGACACCGCAACTGTCAATGGTAGACGCATGGTAAAGCGTGAGCCTCTGCCAGGCTCAGAGTCGACGGTTACTACACCACCCAGCTGCTTGACTTCGCTTTGTACCACGTCCATACCGACACCACGACCCGAGATTTGTGATACGGATTTGGCGGTGGATAGACCCGCGTTAAAGATATATTGCATGATATCCAGTGTCTTTAGACTGGTATCTTTGGCAGAAATCAAGCCTTGCTCAATCGCTTTTTCGCGTACGGCATTGACATTAATACCGCGTCCATCATCGGTTAAGTTGATAACGATTTCACCGCCTTCACGCAGCACTTCAAGCGTGATTAAGCCTGTTCTTGATTTACCACTTTCAATACGTTCTTGCGATTTTTCAATACCATGGTCAACGGCGTTACGTAGCATATGCTCAAGTGGTGAGGTAATACGCTCAAGGATATTACGGTCAATTTCACCTTCATCGTTTAGGATTCGCAGTTCAACAGATTTACCCAGTTCGGTGGCTATTTGACGGACGACCCGTTGCAGACGTGGCGTGATACGCGAGAATGGCACAGTACGTGAGTCCATCAACCCTTCTTGCAAATCGGACTGGGTGCGTGATAACTGCAGTAGCAAGTTTTCGGTTTCACGGGTTTTATCGAGCATGGTCGTTTTGATGTCTAACAAGTCCGATGCTGATTCCGAGAGCGATTTTGACAATTGGTTGAGCGCTGAATATTGGTCCATCTCTAACGGGTCAAAGTCACTTTCTAACGCATGCTCATCACCAATTTGTGACAAGATTTGAATCTCAAGCTCTGTTTCCATACGGCGTAGCTGATCTGCTAGACGCTGTACAGTTGCGCCCATCTCTTCGATATTGTTCGATAGACTTGATATACCCATCTCGATTCGCGAGCGGTTAATCGCGGACTCACCTGATAGGTTAATCATGCGCTCCATAGCACTTGCAGAAATCCTAAGTGTCTCAGCATGAAGGTTCGATTGATCTTGCTCAGATTCAAAGTTACCCGTCATCAGCGGCATGACGCTTAGGTCGCGCTGTTTGACTTCTAACGCATCTTGTCCCAAACTACTGCGATAGATATCAATTTGCTCAATTTGGCTGGCTAGGTTAGCATTGGGGATTTCTTTTAAGCTATCAGGTTTTCGCGAGAATTGTTGCAGCGCAGCAACCAACGCCACAGGCGTTTGTGGGTTAAATTTATTCTCTAATACATAAATCGCATTTGCTAACCAGTCATGACACACCGCCAATAGGTTGCCAATCATACGCGTCGCAGGTTTGCGGCGGCTGCCTAGCTCTTCGTAGATGGTTTCCATTTCGTGAGCCAACGTGGCAATCCCTTCAGCTCCGACCATTCTTGCGCCACCTTTGATGGTGTGCAATTCACGTTGCAAGGCTTGTAATGCTGCAAGATCACTGTTATTACTACGGAATTCTTGTAGATGCTGGCTGCTGCTATCGATCAGTTCTTTGGCTTCTTCAAGATAAATTTTTAAGATATCTTCGTCAGGCTCTTGACCTTTCCAAGTCTCTAAACGACGCCCTTCAAAGTTGTTAATAATTTCTTCGATGTAGAGTGGGTCATTTTTTGCAATCGCGCTATCACCCTCTTGGGCAAGTTGTTTTTGCTCCATCAACTCTTCAGGATTGGCTTCAACAATCATCGGCACTGCAAATACCAAGTCTCGACTTTGCACTGTACCAGCGATAACCTCATCAATTTGCTGGGCAAAATCTGTGGCTTCAAAAGAGCGACTAAATTGTCGAACTTGCTTGAGCTGCGAGGCAATGGTTTCATGCAGCTTTTGCACCAATGAAGCGGTATCGGCATCACTCGCTAAAATACCTTTATCAATGGCATCATACACTTGCTCACCACGTAGCGCCATCTCGGCAATACTCGTTACCCCGAGTAGCTCTGCACCCCCTTTTAACATGTGCATATAATTAGCTAGTTCTTTGGTGACCGCTAAATTGCTAAGGTTATTGAGCCATTGGTCGTAGTAATTTTGCACGTCGGGCTGAATGGTTTGCACTTCATCCAAGAAAATTTGCAATAGTTCATCATCTGTAGCAACTGGTTGGTACTCGATAGCATCCATCTCGGCTTGGTACTGATTTTTTGCCAATAATTTTCTTAAGGTTTCAATCGCCTCTTCATCGATATTGACGCGCAGTCCTGCTGCAATGGCGTCAAACATATTGATGAGCTGATTGTGTACGCCCATTAAGGCATCATAAATGGCTTCATTTTTGGCAAATTGCGGATAATCAGCGAGTTTTTTATAGGCAAACTGTAAGGTGCTTGGAATGATAAAATAGCTCAAACCTTCAGACGCCTGCGCAAGCCTTGACGCTTGTTGTTCAAGCTGCTGGGCATAGGCAATAACTTGTTCATTCTCGCCAGCAAACTTAGCTTGCGCTTGCTGATCGGCAGCGAGTAAGTCATCAATCCCAAGCGCCATCAGGTCTTTGACTGTCAGTTTGCTGCTTTCATGAGGCTCAGCATTGGCATCGGTTAGACGCTCAATCAAGTCGGCAACAATGTCATTGTTATCTTCTATAACCGTTACATCATGATGGATTTTATGCTCATCAATGTAGGTTTGCAGTAGATCTGTGGCCTCTTGCAGGGTCAATAACTGGCGAGCCGTCAGTGGCATTTCATTATGTAATAAGTCGCCCAGTGCTTCTTCTACCGCAGCGCTTAAGCGATAAATATTGTTTAGTTCAATCAGCGCTGCGCCACCACGCAAGGTATGGAATGCGCGTAATATGGCATCAGGCACATGCGTTGCAGGCTCACCCAAATGCTGGGTGATAAAGTTATCAATATTGACCAATAACTCGTCTGCTTCTTCAATAAATACGTCATCAGCGACATCCATTTCACTACTGATGTCACTAATGCCACTGACATCCTGTAGCGCTTGCGTTTGTGCGGTGGCGTGACCAGACGAGAGTGCCGCATCTGTGTGTGACGCACTCGGCGAGGCGGCCCCCTGCCCCATAAAGGCGGACAAGACTTGAGGGTAGCTAAAGCTGTCGCCATGTTTTTTGGCATAGCTATTAGCGACAGCTTGCCACAGTTTAATCACTGCGGGATAGTCTGTACGATTTTGGGCAAAAATCGTGATGAGCCCAGCAAATGCGTCAATGACATCAGCAACTAGATGTGAAACCCCCTCATCAACCGCTATGGTATGATCAAGCACGCGATTGAGCATGTTTTCAATCGACCAAGCAAGCTCCCCTAGCTGATTGGCGCCAACCATACGACCTGAGCCTTTTAAGGTATGAAAGCCTCGGCGGATTTCTTTTAAGGTATCAAAATCATCGGGCTTGGCTTGCCAAGCTGCGTTAAGCGGGGCAATCGTCTCAATCACTTCATTGGCTTCTTCGATATAAATTTCTTGAATATCGGCATCGCTGACCGCATCTGTGACCGTCGTTAGCTGTTCATATTCGCGAGCCACTACCTCAGGTAAGGCTGTGGTTGATGGCGCAGTGTCACTCGCAACCTCACTGCCTTGAGCCCCATTGTCACTGTCTTTAGCCACACTAGCACTGACTGGTACAAAGCTACCTAAGCCATTGGTTTCTGGCAGACCTGTGTTAATCGGCTGCTGCTGTAATAGATTAGTCGCTTGCAACACGGTAACCGCAGGGTCGATACTTGGCGCCCGCTGCTGCTGAAAATCTTCAACCAATATCGGCAGTTTGCGATGGGTATCTTTGATAAAGCCCACTAACGCATCACTAACCGCTAAAGTACCATCTAGCACACGGTTGAGCATGTTTTCTACTGCCCAACACATCTCACCAATTTGATGAGCGCCCACCATACGACCTGAGCCTTTTAAGGTATGAAAACCTCGGCGGATATCTTTGAGCGCGACTAATTCACGAGTGTCCACTTCCCATACGGGAATTTGCTCACCCAACTCAGCGAGGACTTCTTGCGCCTCTTCAATGAAAATATCTCGGATATCTTCATCCATACTGTAATCATCAGCTTTGAGGGCTTGCCTCGCAGCCGCTAGCGCTTGCGATTCTTGCACGCCAGTCATTTGCATCATCGGCGTTTGCGTGACAGCCGTTTGCTTGATAGGCGCTTCTGAAGCCGTAGCTAGCACTTGTGTTGGTGCTTTCATATCACTGGCAATATATTCGCCTCCATCATCGTAAATCACCGTATCACTGCCAAAGTGCTTGGTTGGCGCTATCACTTCGGCGGCGGTTAATGGCATTTCGATTAAGCCATTAAGCAATAAATTGGCGCGGTTAAGCTGAGTTTGGGTTTGATCCAGAAATTCTTCATTGACAGACTGATTGGATAAATAATCCAAAAATAGCTCAAAGCGGGCAAGCATGTCGGCGATGGCATCACTGGCTTCCGCGCTTAATACCTGTACCGAATTTTTATGCATACGGCTAAATAATAAGCGAATTTGCTCGACCAATTCTTTGGGACGTGTTAATCCTAATGCCCCAAAAACTTGAATAGTGGCAATCAATTCGTCATTGACAGTTAATTTATTTAAATCACGGGTTTGGATATATTGATTAAACGACTGTTTGATATGTTCAATATGCACGCGCGTTTGCCGCACCGCTTCATTTTGCGGATTGCTGGCATAGGCAAAATGCTGTAAGCCAATTTGGCTATCAAGGGTTTCAACCGTTGACAACAACTGGCTATGAACATCTTGCAGCTGGCGTTCTACCTGCCAACTGAGTGATGACGCCATAAAAGTATCTTGCGTCATCAAGCGCACGTCATCGATAATTTGCGCCATTTGGTTTTCATAAAACACCCAACCGCGATTTGCCAAACTGTTTTTGACCGATTCAAGCAGCGGCAAAATGGTGAGCGGCTCATGCACTTGATAAATAATTTTTTCAAGTTTTTCTAATACTTGACTAAATAAATTATCAAGCGTGTCACTACTATTGATATCCAAGCTTGATAGCAGGGCTTTAGCATCATGCGATTTGTGGGTTAACGCATTGAGCGCTAATAACACATCAACCGCCAGACGAGACACGGTAATATCAGGGGTGAGAGTCAAATCATGCGTCAGCAGCAATGACAGACTATTTAATAGCGAAGCATAAGCGGTTGGCGCAGGCTGCTCATTAAGGGTTAGGTTATTGCACCACACCGCTACCAACTGCCAAAATTGACGCCAAGCAGGATTGATGGAAGCCTGGGACAAATAGCCAGCAACTTTGCTCAGCGCATCTAAATGTTTGCTATCGTTGGTCGCGTTTTGTAGTAGTTGCAAACTGGTATAACGCCAGACTTTAAGTAATTCATCGGCTTGGGCACTGTCCCATGGGTGTTTGATGTCTGGCGTGGCTAATTGGCTTAAAAATAATAAAGTATTGTCTGTGGCAGGTTGGATGGGCTCATAAGATGACGCTATGCCAAGCAATTGCTCAAAATAAGCGATTCGGTCATTGACCCAGTCAGTATGAATCTGCTGTTTAGCTTGTACTTGTTCAATGTCAAATTGCAACAACCTCACCGCATGGCTGATTTGACTAAAATACTGCGGGGATAAAGTCTCTTGCTGAATGGCGATAGTGGTTTTATCAAGCGTTTTCGCCAGTTTTGATAAGGCGGGCTGGTTGGCAAGCGCGAGCGCACCGGTGATTTGGTGCAAATGTTGACCGATTAACTGCCACGCTGGCTGCGCGTCATGTCGTTGTAGCAACTGGTTAAGCTCACCAAATACGTCTTTTAAAACAGGCATCAACCAGTCTAAGGCGATCAAATTACGTTGTTTACTCATACCATATTCCTAGGACAACGACTGTCAAAAACGATGACGATTTTTATCGATTTTAAGGTAGCTGTAACGCAGTCGTTTATTAATTTCTTATATCACTTAAAATAACTTACCCGCTGTCTGGCGTCAACTCAGGTTGATACCTTTTATAAGTTATAATGTTCACCCATTCGCGCTGCGATATTTGCCAATGCTTTGAGCCAATCTAGGACAACCGTTTTGCAATCAAATAACGGGCTAAATAACGCACGATATCGCGCTACTCAAATTGCCAAAAATCATCAATTAACACATTGTTGCGGGCAACCAGTTGGCATTGACCTGCCTCTAAAGGCATCGGTTGCTGCGCATCTACCAAATTTTTGCTAAAAAACTGCCATTGCGATTTTATTGTTGGTATTAGCGAAAATTTATCCCTGCCAACGTCTTTAAGCTGGTGATCAAAACCACAGCGTGCAACCCCTGATCTAACACACATAAGAGCTAACACGCATAAAAAGAAAGGTGGTTAAAACCACCCCTTACTTTTCTAACTGTTGAGTACTAAGCCTAATTAGCCATCAATCATTAGCCATTAAGCGCTTGCTAAAGCATCATCTGGCAATTTAAAGCCCGATACTGATTCTTGAAGCGCCGCCGCCATTTCATTAAGCTGACCGATTGAACGAGCGGCCGCCATGGTACCTGAGGTGGTTTGCGAGGTAATATCTTGAATGATGTTCATGGTATTTGAAATATGACCCGCTGAGGCCGCCTGCAGACGCGCCGCATTTGAGATATTCTGAATCAATGATGCCAAGTTATTAGATACAGTTTGTACTTCTTCAAGCGCCTCACCCGCGTCTTTTGCAAGTTTTGCACCGCGTACAACTTCTGCGGTGGTTGATTCCATCGACATCACGGCTTCGTTCGTATCTGCCTGAATGGTTTTAACCAGTGTTTCAATCTGTTTGGTCGCTGTGGCTGAACGTTCTGCTAGGCGCTGAACCTCGTCAGCAACAACCGCAAAACCACGCCCTGCTTCACCCGCCATCGATGCCTGAATTGCTGCATTCAACGCAAGGATGTTGGTTTGGTCAGCAATGTCATTAATCAGTCCAACGATATCGCCAATCTCTTGCGATGATTCACCGAGGCGCTTAATACGTTTTGAGGTTTCTTGAATCTGGTCACGAATGGTATTCATACCATCGATGGTACGTTGTACCACTTCTGCCCCGTTATAGGCAATCGCAACCGAACGGTCCGCAACCGCAGCAGATTCGGCGGCATTTGACGATACTTGGTCAATAGACACCGCCATCTCATTAATCGCTGCAGAGGCTCCCGCAATCTCTTGCGCTTGGCTTTCAGAGGCTTGGGCTAGTTCAACTGCCGTTGCCTGGGTTTGGTCAGAGGCGCGAGCGACTCGCTCTGCGGTGACGTTAATCGCAGAAACCAGTTGACGCAATTGGTCAATTGCAAAGTTGACCGAGTCTGCAATCGCACCTGTAAAGTCTTCTGATACCGTTGCGTTCACGGTCAAGTCACCTTCCGCCAAGTCACCTAACTCATCAAGCAAACGCAAAATCGCCATTTGGTTACGTTCGTTTTCTTCTTGGATTCTGCGGGCACGTTCAGATTCAACCTCCATCTCATGACGCTGACGCAGCGTTTCACGTTCACCTTCTACCATTTCGCGATGGGTTTTGGCACTAATCTGGCGGGTCAAAAAGTAAATCGCCCCAATGACGCCTAATACAATCAAAATAGAGGGCAACCAAATCGTCAAAAAATTATGGGCAACACTATTCTGTTGACGTACCAAAATCATCAATTGGTAGAGTCGATAAATAAATGCCAAACTAGCAACACCACCACAAATACTTGCCCAAATAATCCAGTTGGTTGAGCCCCCTCTATTCAAACGATAATTACTCTTGCCAGGCCCGACCGCGACAGGGGAGTTGGTATTGGTACTTAGGGTCGAAGTTTTAGTATCCATGATATGGTAAACCCTCAATTGTTTTAATGAGTTAGAAAATTAGGTTATAACGCTGCTTCTAAATAACGCGTGTCTTGCGCCAATAAGCTTGGCATAAACACATACCAAATCTGCTCGTTTTGTCTAAAACGACCATGCGTATACTGCGCGAGCGGCGAATCGTTCGGCATCTCGATAGGCTGATATTGCCCACGACTAAAGGTTTGGATACCCAATACCTCATCAACTTGTAAGCCACTAAAGAGCTTGGGTTGATCAATCACCAAAATCTTTTGATTGCCTGATTGGTAATTTGAGCCTGATGGATGTAAACCTAAGAAGTTCGACAAATTGGTAATCGGTAATAACCGTCCCCGAACATTGGCAATCCCTAGCAGCCAAGGTTTTGACAAAGGCACCGAGGTATAGGCAGGCAAAGATAGTACCTCTGCCACATCGCCGAGTGGTGCTACCAAGTGGTAGTCACCGAGCGAAAACGCAACCCCTAGCCACTGATTTCTTTGGTCAAAGTGGGTACCTTTTTGTCGTTTGATACCGCGGTTAGCGAGTCGTAAAAGCTCGATAAAGCCGTTTGAGGACACGAAACCTACTCCATCACGGCGCAGATTACAGTGATTAAGGCTTCTTCTGTAATCGGCTTGCTGAGATAATCCCGTGCGCCTTGGCGCTTGCCCCAGACACGGTCAGCTTCTTGATTTTTAGTACTGATGATGATGACAGGGATATGACTGGTTTTTGGGTCACGGGTAAGTTTGCGGGTTGCTTGGAAGCCGTTCATCTCTGGCATGACCACATCCATCAAAATCACATCTGGGAAAAACTCATTGGCTTTTTGAATTCCATCCTCGCCTGTATGCGCTTCAATGACTTCGTGCTGATGACGAGTCAAAATATCTCGAAATTTTGCCATTTCTGATGGTGAATCATCAACTACTAAGATTTTGGCCATACACTTACCCTTTTACCTAATTATTGATTGCATTAATATTTTACTGTTTTGTATGTCGGTGGGAATAAAAACCCAACAGCACAACGGTTAAACTAAACACGCATCCCAAATCTACGTCTAGCTAGGTTGCAATCTGGGCTTATATTTCAGTCATATCGAGTGATTGCAGACTTTAGGGGTTAACAACAGTTGCAAGCAATGGCATGCTGTTTAGCTTCAACCCAGCGCATGAAGAAGCACAGCGCATTAAGACGCAGGACGATGACGTTCAATGGTATCAAATAGCTCTTCTTTACTAAATGGTTTGGTCAAGTACTCATCTGAGCCGACGATACGACCGCGCGCTTTATCAAACAAGCCATCTTTTGATGACAGCATAATCACGGGCGTGGCAGCAAAATCTGCGTTGTTTTTGATTAGTGAACAAGTCTGATAACCGTCGAGGCGTGGCATCATGATATCGACAAAAATCAAATCTGGGTTGGTATCCGCAATTTTTGCCAACGCATCAAAGCCATCAACGGCAGTAGTCACCTCACAGCCTGCTTTGGCAAGTAACGTCTCTGCGGTACGACGAATGGTTTTTGAATCGTCAATAATCATGACTTTTAGGCCTTCAAAATTTGCATCCATAATATTTTCCTAATGGTTGTTTCGCTATGGTTTTGCTACCCATTGTTCTATAGCGATTACTCAAAACTTTAATTCATTGATGTTGGGGCAACTATCAAATGATGCCTCAACCCTCAAAAGCAACTGGTACAATTTTTGACAATTAAACAAAGCTATTCTAAATAATTTTTATAAGATATAACAAATATTTCATACAGTATAGTTACAAACCAACTGTATGGTGATATTTTTAAAATACTACCATACTTTTTTGCTGCAAAGTATGCTTAAATCGATGCACTTACCGTTCATTTTTAACATCCTATGATGATTCAGGTCTGATCTATTGACTGCTTTGTAGATTGCCCATACACCCATGTTAATATGCACGGATTCCATGATGCTAGTGACACATCTTGAGATAAGCTTAGAAAAGTTTATTGCACTGGCTATTTCTACATCGTTTTATATTTTTTTAAGTTGATTGTTTGCGCTGAGGACGTCTCATTCATGATAACACCGAAGTTTATCACCAAAGTTCTACCATTAGGCCTAGCCGTGGCTAGCGCTGTTATGAGTTTGAGTGGCTGCCAAAAACAGCAAAACGACAGCAAAAGCCCGCTGTCACCCCAAAACACTCAAGTCACCACGGCGTCAGCCACCACGCAAATCGCCAATAATGAGATTCAGCTATTAGCCGCTGATGTCATCACCGCCAAAGCAGACCGATTTGAACCGAGTGTCACCGTGACAGGGACACTGCAGCCTTCAGACCACACAGTGGTGCAATCAACCGTGAATGCGCAAGTGCAGCAAGTGCTCGCTGATGTGGGTAAAACGGTGGCAAAAGGTGAGCCACTGGTGCGACTTGATATCAGTGATAGTAAAAACCAACTCGCTCAAGCGCAAGCCGATGTTGCTGCCGCCCAAGCACAGGCCATCGTCGCCAATAAACTTGCTGAGCGCAACAAAATTTTGCTCGAGCAAGGCTTTGTCTCACAAATAGAGTATGAGCGTAGTGTGGCAGACAGCATTGCCCAGCGTGAAGCCATCAAAGCCAAACAAGCCCAATTAAGTAGCGCACAAAAAATGTTTGGTGATACCACGATTTATGCGCCTACCACTGGGATTGTCAGCAGTCGCAGCGTCAATGTCGGACAGGTAGTCACGCAAAACCAAGCCTTGATGGAAATCATTGACCCCAATAAACTTGAGTTTGCCGCCAATGTCCCTAGCGAAGCACAAACACAGCTACAACTTGGTCAACAAGTGCCTTTTACTATTAGTAATCAAACCAATCAGTACATCGGACAAATTAGCCGCATTTCGCCCCAAGTCGATGCCGCCACTCGCCAGCTGACGATTTATATCGCGGTTAAGCCTTCTCAGCGTAATCGTGGACTTCGCCCGGGCATGTATGCCACAGGCAAGCTTAATTATGGGGTTGCACAAGTTGGGGTATTGGTGCCGATGTCAGCGGTAATGCTGGAATCTAAAGCACTCGAATCTAGAGCCCTCGAATCTGGGGCAAAAGGCGCAGCCAATAAATCTAGCGACCCATCCGCCACAAGTCCAACTTTAGAAGCAGGCACGATTTTGGTGGTCAGTAAAGACAATGTGATTACCAAACAGCCTATCAAGGTACTCAAACACCTTGACGATACCAGTCAGTATTTAATTACTGGCATCGAGCCTAACACCACAGTGATTGTGGCAAATCTCAATGCCAATGATGTGGGTAAAAAAGTCGTGCTCAAATAACCTACTGATAGTGTTTCATTCACTCATTCTATATTGTTAAAAATTTCACTGTTAAAAATTTTAGTATTAGGAATTTGCTATGTGGCTCACCCGCGTCAGTATCAACAATCCTGTGTTTGCTGCCATGATCATGCTCGCGCTAATGGTCATTGGACTACTGGCAACATTTCGCATGAAAGTTGAGGAATTTCCTAATATTGAATTCCCTTTTGTGGTGGTCAATACCGTTTATAGTGGTGCTTCGCCTGAAGTCATCGAGACCGACATTACCAAAAAAATTGAAGACCAAGTCAATACCATCGCCGGTGTCAAAGAAGTGACCTCCGTCACCCAACAAGGCTTGTCACAAGTCATCGTGCAGTTCGATTTAAATATCCCGTCCGATGTTGCCGCGCAAAACGTGCGTGATAAATTGGCACTGGTGACCCCCACCTTTCGGGATGAAGTCACCACGCCTATCGTTGCGCAGTACAATCCTGCCGATGCGCCTGTGGTGTCCGTCACGTTTCGCTCTGACAAAATGTCGCTTCGGGAGTTATCCACTTATTTAGACAACACGGTCAAAAAACAGCTACAAACAGTCACAGGGGTGGGTCGTGTTGATATCTTGGGGGGTCGGCAGCGTCAAATCCGTGTGCTGCTCAATCCCACCCAAATGAATGCCTATAAAGTCTCAGTCAATCAAATTAGCAATGCACTACGCTCAGAGAACGTCGAATTACCTGTCGGTACCATCAACAATCAAAACCAAGAAATGGTGATTCAAGTCAACGGGTTGGTCAAAACACCCAATGAGTTTAACCAAATCATTGTCGCCCAAAATCGCTCAAGTACGGGTGCTATCGTGCCTGTGTATTTATCGCAAGTTGCCCAAGTCGTTGATGGACAAGCCGAGGCTGAGTCAGCGTCGCTACAAAATGGTCAACCTGCGGTGGCAATGGATATTATCAAAATGTCGGACGCCAATGTGATTGATGTGGTTGATAAAACCCAGCAGCGTCTGGCAGAAATCCAAGCGACCCTACCCCCAGGTGTCACCATGACGGTGGTGGCTGATAGCTCCAAAAGTATTCGTGGCTCGTTAAATAATGTGGTGCGTACCTTGATTGAAGGGGCGATATTGGCGGTGTTTATTGTTTGGTTGTTCTTAGGGTCGTGGCGCTCGACCATTATCACAGGATTGACGCTGCCCATTTCACTGCTCGGTACTTTAGCGGCGATTTGGACGTTTGGTTTTTCCATCAACATGATGACCCTACTAGCGCTGGCATTATGTATTGGACTATTGATTGATGATGCGATTGTGGTGCGGGAAAACATCGTGCGCCATGTGGGTATGGGCAAACATCACCGCCAAGCGGCGCTTGATGGCACCCAAGAAATCGGGCTTGCCGTGCTAGCGACGACGCTGGTGATTGTGGCGGTATTTTTACCCGTGGCTTTTATGGGCGGGATTATCGGACGCTTTTTTTATCAGTTTGGTGTGACTGTTTCCACCGCTGTGTTGCTGTCGTTATTTGTTAGTTTCACGCTTGACCCGATGTTGTCTTCGATTTGGCCAGACCCAGATGCCGCGCACCAACATGACCGCGTCAATGAACGGGTTTCATTTCGCAAGCGACCGATTGCTTGGCTATTAGATGGGTTTCAGCGCTTATTAGATCGGTTGACCAATCTATACAGCCATATTCTTGCGTGGAGTTTACGCCATCGCTTGATAACTGTGCTCATCGCAATTGGCTCGCTGGTTGCCGCGTTTTTTGCCGTGGGGTTGGTGGGCAAAGAATTTGTCCCGCAAGCGGATATGAATGAAATCAAAGTCAAATTTGAAACACCTGTCAATGCCAATCTTGACTACACCCAGCAAAAAGCAGCACAAGTCAACGCGGTATTACAAAGTTTTCCTGAAGTTACCAATACTTATGCCACGGTTAATGCCATGTCCTATAGCGGTAACAATCGGGTACAAGTGAATGTGTCGTTAGTACCTAAAGATGAGCGCACGCGCGGACTAGATGCCTTAAACCGTGCCATGCGTGAGCAATTGCAGCAGGTAGGCGGTATCAAAGTCACCTCAGTGGCAGCCGCTGCCATGGCGGTCAGCGGTGGTCTTAAGCCGATTATGATATCCATCAAAGGCAATGATTTAACTGAGCTGCAACGTTTATCCAATGAGTTTATGCAAAAACTCTCAAACGTCAATGGCTTGGTAGATTTGGAAAGCACGCTTAAACAGCCCAAATCAATGGTCAATGTCACCATTAACCGAGAAGCAGCAAATGATGCCGGTCTTTCGATTGGGCAAATCGGACAAGCATTACGACCGCTGCTAGCCGGTGACAATGTGAGCACCTTTAAAGATGACAACGGCAACAATATCGATGTCAACGTGCGCTTAAATGACGACAACCGCCAGACCATCTCGCAGCTACAATCCATGTACTTGTCATCAAGCCGTATGGACCAAAATGGTCAGCCGATGCTAGTGCCGCTATCGCAAGTGGCGAATTTTAGTGAAACCTTGGGTGCACCGCAAATCAACCGCCGTTCGCTGTTTCGTGAGGTGGTAGTCCAAGCCAACACGGACGGCAGACCGGCAGGTGATATCGGCGCGGATATCACAAAAATCCAAAACGAAATGAAACTGCCACCCGGTTACAGCTTTGCGGTACAAGGCTCTAACAAGGACATGGCAGAATCCATTGGCTACGCAACAACCGCACTTGGACTGGCAATCGTGTTTATTTATATGTTGTTAGGGTCACAGTTTAATAGCTTCTTATACCCTGTGGCGATTATGGCGTCGCTGCCATTATCGCTAATTGGGGTGTTCTTTGCGTTATTTTTATTCGGTTCTAGTCTTAATATGTTTTCTATCATCGGTATTATCATGCTGATGGGATTGGTATGTAAAAATGCGATTTTGCTCATTGATTTTATTAAAGAATCTTTATCAAACGGTTTGAGCCGAAATGAAGCTATTATGCTCGCGGGGCAAACGCGCCTGCGCCCAATTTTGATGACTACCGCTGCCATGGTGATGGGGATGGTACCGCTGGCACTGGGCATTGGTGAAGGGTCGGAGCAGCAAGCACCGATGGCACACGCCATTATTGGCGGGGTGATTACTTCAACCTTATTGACCTTGATTGTGGTGCCTGTGATTTATACCTATTTAGATGATGGCAAACAGCGGTTTTTTCGGTTATTGGCTAAAAAGAAAGCAGCAACCCCTGAGATAGAGCGCCACGACTCACTTTAAGCAATAATTCATTACAATTTTATACAGTGTAAAGAAACTTAAGAATGAGTAGCCCAGTACAATTTTAAATTGGGCTATGCATTAATTGGATTAATTGGGCTGTGTGATTGATAGCTGTATGATTGGCAGCTAAGAAGTTTTATAAATCTGTGTAAGACACTATCATATTGGCAGTCTCTTGCTTTATGATAATAATCTCTTGCTTATGATTATAGGCTCTTGATTGATGATATAAGCCTAGCTTCGATGAGCAAAAGCAATAATAACAACTGATTTATTTTAGAAATTTTTTGGAGTTGGTGATGGAAGAAAATAATAGTGGTACTAAAACCGTACTATTGATTGAGGATGATCCAGATTTAGCCGAGTTGATTAGCGAATATTTGGGCATGAATTATTATGAGGTTCAGCATGCCCCAACCGCAACAGAAGGGTTAGAGACGCTATTTAACCCTGCCAAATCCATTGATTTGGTGATTTTAGATTTGATGTTGCCGGATATGGATGGCATGCAAGTGTGTCAACGTATTCGTCCGCACAAAGATAGTCGTCTGGCGCAAACGGCGATTATCATGCTCACCGCCAAAGGTGACACCACTGACCGTGTGTTGGGTCTTGAGATGGGCGCGGATGATTATGTCTCAAAACCATTTGAACCGCGTGAACTATTGGCGCGTATCCGTGCGGTCATGCGCCGTCACGACCTGCCGCTTCACCAGCAAAAAGAAGATAACTTAGTATTTGGTCGCTTAAAGGTTTATCCGGACAGCCATGAAGTGACGATTGATGATGAGCCGGTGCGTTTGACCACCCACCAGTTTCAGTTATTGCATTACTTTGCTACCCACTCAGGTAAAGTACTGAGCCGTGAACAGCTGTGGCATGCGATGCCAAACGATGACAGCAGTGATAACATCGACCGTGCCATTGATGTGCATATTTCACGTCTGCGCGCGCTGATTGAAGACAATCCTCGTCAGCCAAAACGCATTATCACGGTGCGTGGTGTCGGCTATCAGTTTGCCACTGACCAAGTGTAAGAGTGTAAGATAGCTTGACAAATTTAACACGCAAAAGGTCATCATCCTTGGTTATTTATGCTAGCAAAGCTATTATAATAGCCAATGATGACCCACGATTTCTGGATTCTGTGTGCGATTGAGCGGCATAAAATTTAACAGTGTATTTAGCAAGTTATTTGCCAGCGTTATGCTGGCATTGGTCATTTTTGCTGGGGCAATGGTAGTTTTAAGCCATTTGGTACACGATACCTCTGCCAACACCCGCCACCAAGTCATTGCCAGCCAAGTCACCCAGCAGCTAGACCCGCTACTAGTGGAGCTACGTACCGCTCAAGACCAACAAAAAAACCTCGAAACCCGTTATTTACTTGCCCTCGTGCGGCGTAGTTTTAATATCTATAGCGATTCACTCAACGCCAAATTTGGTCTATACGATGGCAAAAGTGGCGAAGCGATTATGATCATGCGTGGGCTGCCTGCCACCTTACCGCCAAACCCGCCATTTTTTTTATCCTTGTTTCCTAGAGATGATCCAAAACACCCGACCGAAATTCAAGTCAATAGCCAATCAGGTTATGTGCTGTTATACCAATCAAAACTTAGTAACCGCCGTGCGATTTCGCCCGCGATTAATTTATTGACAGGCACCTTGCTACTGCTGCTCATCATGTCGGGCATGTTATGGATGATTGCGCGCACCATGACATGGCGTATTAATCAGCTAAGTCGGCAAATCACCCAACTGGGTGATGGCGATTTCTCTGCCCGTGTCACGCCTGTAGGCAATGATGAAATTACCATTTTGGCACGTGGTTTTAACCAAACCGCCGAACGTATCGAAACCTTGATGAATGCCAATAAACTGCTGTTAGCCCATGCCTCACATGAGATTCGCACACCGATTACCCGTATTCGTCTACAAGTTGAAATGATGACGATGCTGGCAAGTCAGTTTGACAAAACGATACAAGATAAAGTACAAAAACGTGCCGATGCCATCAACCGTGATTTAACGGGTCTTAATGATTTGGTGGAAAGTATTTTGCTCGTCAGTCGTATGGATGCCGGTCATGCGATAGAAAAAGTAGAAGACGTCGATTTATATGAGTTAATTAAAAACGAGATTCAGCACTACCCACAAGCTAGCTTTGCGGGTGGTCACGTTATCATCCAAGGGCAAGCCAAACTTCTCACCCACCTCGTGCGTAATTTGCTCGACAATGCCCATCTTCATGGCGTCCCACCTGTAAGCGTACAGCTGTATGCCATTGATGATGCGGGTAATCAACTGGCAATTGATGCCCTACCAGCGATGCAAGAGAGTACAAAAGATACCGATACTCAAAAACATATCGATGCTCAAAAAGATAAAATAGCGTTGCCCGCCCCTATAAAAGATACCACCAATGACCCCACAAACGGCGATGACATCACCTTTGATACTACGATGTCAGCGACCACTATACCCCCAGCAACAAACACCGCAACGGACACAGCAGCTAGCGAGGCAACTTCGAGCAAACTGGCTAACAAACAAAAAAATAAATCGTCTATTTTTTCACGTAAAAAATCTGACATTGTGCACCTGCCAGAATTTCATCAGGTGTGTATTGCGGTTATCGACCAAGGTACAGGCATTCCTGAAGACAAACGCACCGATATTTTTAGCCCATTTGTACGGTTACAACAAGAGAAAAAAGGTTCAGGTCTCGGGCTATCTTTGGTCGCGCAGATTGTCAAAGCCCATGGCGGTAGTATTATCACCGACACAGTGCATGGTCATACCCGCTTTTTGGTCACATTACCTATCACCCAATCGTAACCGATTTTATCTCTGCCTGTAGTTTTGTTACAATTTTTTTCGGTTTTCTCCTCTATTATTTAATTAAACTCACCATTCGGCATTTATTTATTCGTTAAAGCGACTAAACGCTGACGACGAGCTGTGCTAAAATTACCTTCTTTTAGCCACTGCAAAATTTTTTATTATCATGATTACCATTGATAACGTTACCAAACGCTTCCAAACCCAAGATGGCAACTGGTTTACCGCGGTAGAGCCGACATCGCTCTCAATCCAACAAGGCGAGATTTTTGGCTTGATGGGTTATTCTGGCGCAGGCAAATCTACTTTGCTACGCTTGATTAATTTACTTGAACGCCCAGATAGCGGCACTGTTACCATCGATGGCAAGGAGTTGACCTCGCTATCCACCCACGATTTGCGCCATGCCCGTCAAAATATCGGTATGATTTTTCAGCAGTTTAATCTGATGGCAAATCGCACGGTGGCACAAAACATTGCCTTTGCCCTAGAGATTGCAGGTTGGGAAAAAGCAGCCATCATGCCGCGGGTGATGGAATGCCTTGAAATTGTTGATTTGGTCAATCGCGCCAACCACTATCCCGCCCAGCTCTCTGGTGGTCAAAAACAGCGGGCAGGTATCGCACGGGCGTTAGCACCCAAGCCTCATGTAATGCTCGCCGATGAGCCTACCTCTGCGCTCGACCCTGCGACCACCAAATCGGTGTTAGCCTGTCTCAAGGATATTAATGACAAGTTTAACGTCACTATCGTGATTGTGACCCATGAAATGTCCGTGATTCGCAAGCTGTGTAACCGCGTTGCTCTGCTTGATAAAGGCAGATTGCTGGAAGTCGCTGACGTACACTCGGGACAAATTCATGCCACCACGCCGATTGGGCAACTGCTGATTAGTGATGATTAACGGCGCACAAACATGGTCGATGGCTGGATAATCTTTTAAGTTTTAAATTGAATCGTTGGGTAATTTCATGGCAAATACATTAACTTGGCAAAGCGCGGTTGATAATCTTTTGGGGATGAAGGCAGAAATTTGGCAAGCGTTTTGGGAAACGCTGATTATGGTGGGTATCTCAACGGTTGCGTCAGTCATCTTTGGTACATTGCTCGGCGTCGCGCTATTTTTGACCAGTAAAAATCAGCTCGCCGACAACAAATCGCTGTATGCAGGACTTGGCAACTTTACCAACATTATGCGTGCTTTTCCGTTTGTGATTTTGATGATTGTGATTATTCCTGTAACTCGCCTCATTGTCGGTACCACTATTGGTCCAATCGCGGCATCGCTTGCTTTGAGTGTCGCCGGTATCTTCTACTTTGCTAGGCTCGTTGAGCAAAATCTGCGTGATGTGCCAAAAGGTATCATCGAAGCGGCGTTATCAATGGGTGCAAGTACAGGGACGATTATTCGTAACGTGTTATTAGTCGAATCACGCTCAAGTTTGATTTTAAGTATCACTACCTTGATGATTAGTTTACTCTCTTATAGTGCGGCAGCGGGTATGATTGGGGGTGGCGGTCTCGGTGATTTGGCGATTCGCTATGGTTATAACCGCTACCAAAATGACGTGATGATTTTTATGGTGATTTTATTGGTGGTGATGGTGATTATCATCCAATCAGTCGGTAATATTTTGGCGCACCGTCTGGATAAACGTTAATTTTAGCTGATGGCTGTTTAAAAAATTGTTATTGATGGTTTTTCTAGGAATTATGAAAAAATTTCATATCCATAGGTTAACTCTCAATAACATTTTTTTTATGAATATGTTAAGGTAAACTGATTGTTTTGTCCGTTTATTTTTTCATTTTTGGAGGAAGGTATGAAATTAACGCATTTATCAAGCCATATTGCGCAGCTGCTAGCAACCGTAGGGGTGGCAGGGATTGCCCTAGTCGGTTGTAGCAAACCTGAAAGCAAAACCGAAACCACAGCACAAGCCAGCACCACCACAACTACGACCACGACTACCGCAAGCTCAACAACGACCACGGCAGCGGCAAGTACAGGTATAGACCCGAATAAATCTGAAATTGTGATTGGTACTACCGTGGGCGACTTTGGTGACATGGTCAAAAACTCTGTCAAACCGCAGTTAGAAAAACAAGGCTATAAAGTCAGATTGGTTGAATTCTCTGACTATGTGCGCCCAAATAAAGCCTTAGCCGATGGCGATATTGATATCAACGTGTTCCAACACAAACCTTATCTTGATACTTTCAAAAAAGACAACAACCTAGATATCGTTGAAGCATTCCAAGTGCCTACCGCACCGCTTGGCATCTATCCTGGTAAATTAAATGACTTAAAACAAGTCAAAGACGGTACCACCGTGGCTGCACCGAACGATCCAAGCAACTTTGCACGCGCGCTGGTAATGCTCAACGAACTGGGCTGGGTAAAACTTAAAGCCAATATCGACCCACTGACCGCATCAAAAAATGATATCGCAGAAAACCCAAAAAATATCAAATTGGTAGAGCTAGAAGCCGCACAATTACCACGTGCGCGCTCAGACGTTGACTTTGCAGTCATCAACGGTAACTATGCGACCAGCTCAGGTATTAAATTGACTGAAGCGCTGTTCCAAGAACCCAGCTATGCGTATGTCAACTGGTCAGCGATTCGCACCAAAGACAAAGACACACAATGGGTAAAAGACGTGACCAATGCGTATAATTCAGAAGAATTTAAACAATACGCCCACAAAACTTTCCCAGGTTATAAATACCCAGCTATCTGGGGTGAAAACCCTGCGACACCAGCAGCTGCCAGTGCAGCCGCCTCTGCTGCTAAATAGAGACATAATTGGTATAAAAAAAAGAAGCATTAAGCTTCTTTTTTTTATGGTTAAAATTTATGGACAGAATGTTTTACGGTCAAAATGCGGTGACCGATTTTAAAACGCCTAAATTAACTGGAAATAATCTAAAAATAATAAAGGCGTTATTCTGTGAACAGTTTATCTTCAATACTGCGACGCATTTTTTGCCCCGCTTTAAAGGTAACAACGCGGCGCGCTGTGACATGAACCATCTCGCCAGTCTTTGGGTTGCGACCTGGACGCTGGCTTTTATCCTTAATCTCAAAGTTACCAAAACCCGATAGCTTGACTTGGTGACCTTTGGTCAACGTCTCTGACAACTCTGAAAAAAAATTCTCCACAAATGCGCGGCTGTCTTGGCGCGTCATGCCCAAATTTTCCATCAAATGATTGATCATTTCTAATTTGGTTAAGGTTTTTCCTTCAACTTGCATATTCATTATCATACCCACCCTACTAAATGCTCCTATTCTAGCGATTCTAGCAAATACAGTCGATAGTTATTTTTACTTTAAAATCAAAGAAAAACATTGTATCGACTGTCATAATTTGCTAGTCCAAGATTACATACGTAGCGTTGCGTGATACTGTTCATGTAGCGCAGCGATGACAGCTTCCATTTGCGCATTGATACGCTCGTCAGAAAGCGTGGCTTCGATGTCTTGCCAAACCAGTGCAAAAGCAAGCGATTGTTGGCTTTCAGGCAAATTACTGCCAGCATATACATCAAACAACCACACCTCTTTTAATAGCTCGCCCCCGACTTGTTTGATAGTATCTTTCATTGATTGCATAGCAATCGACTTGTCTACCACCACAGCGATATCACGGCGTACTTGTGGGAATTTACTTGGCGTCATAATGGTCAATGCCTGTTGGTGCATGTCAATCACTGCCTGTAAATTCAGCTGCGCCACCCAAGTGGTCGGCAAATCCAAGGCTTTGGCAATCTGTGGGTGCAACTGACCTAACCAGCCAATCACCTTGCCTTGATAGTGTACATCGGCACTTTGACCGGGGTGTAAAAACAGCTGCTGGCTACGTTGATAACTGATAGCGGACTGCGCAAACCGTGGAAAAACCGATTCGACGTCATTTTTTAGGTCGTAAAAATCCATCACACGGCTGTCATGATGCTGTTCTGGGTGGGTACTGCCGACTGCCACCATCGCCAAGGTGTCCACTTGGTTTAAGCTTGCGATATCACTGCCATCAAAACGCAGACCCGTCTCAAACAGACGCACGCGGTTTTGTTGACGGTTTAAGTTATATTGCACACAAGGCAACAAACTAGACAGCAGGGTACGACGCATGACCGCTAAGTCACTTGAGATTGGATTGGCAAGCGCGAGTGGTGCAGCAAAATGCGCCCCATCAAACAAAGCTTCGACTTTGGCATCACTAAAACTAAAACTCACCGCTTCAAAATAACCTTGATTGACCAAGCTCATTTTTAAGTTATGCAGATCATTTTGGCGTTTATTGTCAAACAAGTTACTGGTAAACGCCGGCAGTTTGTTGGCAATATTGTTATAGCCATAAATGCGGGCGATTTCTTCAATCAAATCTTCGGGTAAGGCGATATCAAAACGATGGCTCGGCGGCGTGGCAACCAGATTTTCGCCTTGTAACTCGGTGCTGATTTGTAGACTATTTAAAATCTCAATGGCTTTGTCGGTGGCGATATCCGCGCCTAACAATTTATTGATACTGACAATCGGTAGCGTCACTGGCGTACGTTTTGGCAGTTCAGCGGTATTTTCAACCAACGTGATTTGACCAACCCTAACCTCACTTGAGCCATTGCCAAATGTCGCCAATAGATTGACCGCGCGGTCGAGTGCCAATTTTGGCAATTCAAAATCAACACCCCGCTCAAAACGCTGTGACGCATCGGTATGCAAGCCAAAACGGCGTGCTTTACCTGCAATCGCCAACTGTTTGAAAAATGCGCTCTCGATTACCACTCGGGTCGTGCTATCGGTCACTGCGGTGCGAAGTCCACCCATGATTCCCGCTAACGCAATGACACCTTGTTCATCGGCAATCACCAGCTCATCACCTTGTAAGCTGATGGTTTGCTCATTTAAAAGCTCAAGGGTTTCGCCTTGTTGGGCATGGCGCACGATGATTGCGCCCACCAACTTATCGGCATCAAACGCATGCAGCGGCTGACCGAGCTCAAGTAGTACGTAATTGGTGACATCCACCAGTAGATTACGTGGCTTGACGCCTGAGGCATTCAGGGCTTTTTTCATCCAATCAGGTGATGGCGTCGTGCCTGTCAGCCCACTGACCAGTTGCGCGTAATAACGTGGGCAGTCGGTGGTCTCTACGCTAACCGCTTGGCTAGCGTTGTCGGTCACAGCTGCGGTGATGTGGTCAAAGGGTAGTTGAAATGCTAAATCATTGAGCACGGCAAGCTCACGGGCGATACCGCGCACACTAAAACAATCCCCCCGGTTTGGGGTGATTGAAATATCTAGCACATGATTGTCTAAGCCAAGATACGCTCGGATATCCATGCCAATCGGGGCGTCTTGTGGCAACAGTAGCAAGCCATCAACACCATCATCACAGTCAATCTCGCTACCACCACACAGCATACCATGCGATTCTACGCCGCGCAGTTTGCCTTTTTTAATGTTAAAGGGTTCATCACCTTGTGCAGGTGGTAGTTTGGCGCCCACCAGTGCCACAGGCACACGCACGCCAGCGGCGACATTGGGTGCACCGCAAACGATTTGTAGGGGTGCTTCGCTATGCTCACCGACATTCACTTTGGCAACGCGCAGTTTATCGGCATCGGGGTGTTGGGTGACGTCAATCACTTCACCGACCACCACACCACTAAAGTCTTTGGCGACTTTATCCAAGCTATCAAGCTCTAAGCCTGCCATCGTCAGTTGTTCGCCAATTTGCTCAGCGCTTAAGTTTGGGTTTGCCCATTGGCGTAACCAGTTTTCGCTAATTTTCATTGTTTTCCCCTAAGCAAACTGCTTTAAAAATCTGACATCATTTTGATAGAACAAGCGCAAATCATTCACCCCATAATACAACATGGCAAAGCGCTCAATCCCCATCCCAAATGCAAAGCCTTGGTATTTGGTCGGGTCAATACCGCTATCGGACAACACTTTTGGATGCACCATACCGCAGCCCATCACTTCTAGCCACTTGCCCCCACCTGCATAAGTATCGGCAAGGATATCCACTTCTGCAGACGGCTCAGTAAATGGAAAATACGATGGGCGAAAGCGCACCGTGAGTTTGCGACCAAAAAACGCCTGCAAAAACTCATGAATCAAGCCTTTTAGCTCAGCAAAATTAGTCGATTCGCTGACATACAAACCTTCAAGTTGATGAAACATCGGTGAGTGGGTTTGGTCGCTGTCGTTGCGATACACACGTCCTGGACAGATGATACGAATCGGCAGGTTGCCTTTTTCCATCGTGCGAATTTGCACCGAACTGGTATGGGTGCGTAGCACATAATTGGCATTAAAATGCTGTTTTTCAAAATAAAAGGTATCGTGCATGGCGCGCGCTGGGTGATGGCTTGGAATATTTAGCGCTTCAAAGTTATAGTAGTCGCTCTCAACTTCAGGACCTGTTGCGACTTCAAAGCCTGCTTGACGGAAAAACCCTTGCATACGCTCAGCGGTCATGGTGACAGGGTGCAAATTACCCGCTTGTTGTCCACGTGCTGGCAGGGTGATGTCAATGGATTCACTGGCAAGCTTGGCAGCCAAGGCTTTGGCTTCTAAATCGCTTTGCGCTTGTTGTAGGCTGTCATTGATTTGGGTACGTACTTGATGCAGCATACCGCCGATGGTCTTTTTGCCGTCGGCATCGAGTCCGCCAAGCTGTTTTGACCAGGTGGTCAAATGGCTTTTTTTGCCGGTTAAAGTCACGCGGATGTTTTGTAGATCTTGTGGGTTTTGTGCGGTGCTGATTAAGGCTTTGGCATCTTGAACAAATTGGGAAAATTGGTCTTGGGTGATATCGGTTAAATTTTCAGAATATTGGATAAGTTTGTCAGTCGTTATTTCTGTCATGAGCGTTGCAATCTTGGTTATCAATAGTGATAGGCATTTTAACTAAAATATGGCGATAAAAAAAGCCATTAAGCTTGCACTTAATGGCTTTTTGAAAAATCGCTTTAAAACAAATTAAGCAGCCAGTGCTTGTTTTGCTTTTTCTGCCAACGCCGTAAAACCTTGCGCGTCATGCATAGCGATGTCTGCTAATACACGGCGGTCGATTTCGATGCTGGCTTTTTTCAGACCATTGATCATACGGCTGTAGCTTAAGCCATTTAAGCGCGCACCCGCGTTGATACGTGCAATCCATAAACGGCGGAATGAACGTTTTTTGTTACGACGGTCACGATACGCATATTGACCAGCTTTGGTAACTGCTTGTACAGCAACACGGAACACACGAGAACGCGCACCGTAATAACCTTTTGCACGAGCCAATACTTTTTTATGACGGCGATTTGCCTGTACACCACGTTTTACACGAGCCATAATTTACTCCTAAAGTTTTGTAATATCAGTTGATTGAATACCTATAAATTATAGGTAAGGACACATACGGTAAACACGTTTCTCATCAGACACGTGTACCAATTTGCATCCACGTAATTGACGGATACGCTTAGGAGATTTTTTGGTCAAAATGTGGCGTTTGAATGCTTGTTTGCGTTTGATACCGTTACCAGTTTTTTTGAAACGCTTGGCAGCACCACGGCGAGTTTTTAATTTCATGATAGCCTCTTGTTCGTTTTTGACAAGGATTAAAAATCTTTATCAAGTGAAGTTAACCTGTTTGTCAAAAAATCCTCATCACACTGGATTTTTTGCCTTGAGGTGGGAGGCGGTATTTTATCAAAAACCATTCGTGAATGCACGCTATTGTTATCACTAATTTTTCTTTGACATCCATTTTATTGATGCTACTTTAATATTTCTCTACTATAATAGATAAATTATTATTAAGGGCTGTTTGTAGAATTTTTAAAAAATCAATGATATCAATTACTTAACATAAAGACTTGGTAAATCTATCACGGAATTACATTAATTAAGTTAACAACTTAGTTTATGAAAACTGCGGTTAAATTGGCTAAAAGAGATAGATACACCTTATGTTAGACACAGTTTGCGTTAGTTTTTTTAACTGTAAGGTATTTATCGGGCTCTTAAGTTTCTGAAAAGTTTAATGTGTAATACTCTCTTATCAACATCAACATCATGAGGTTAGAATTCTTGTCAACGTTAAGCACAAATATTGAAGTTGCCCATTTCGTGTTTGAGACCGTCATGCGCGTGCGCAATACCGAAATTGGATTAGGACAACACCTAACGGTTGAAAATTTGGTGGCATTGCTTACCGAAGCCCGTTTTCGTTTTTTATATTCAAAAAGCATTAAGGAGGTTAATGCTGAGTACCAAGGCTTGGTCATTAATCATATCGAGACCCAAATCCTTGATCGGGCACGGGCGCGTGAAGAACTGTTATTTGAAGTCGGCGTGCAGCATTTAACCGATTTGGGTGGTGATTTTGTGTTTAAAGTCTCGCGGATGTTTGATGACTCCTTGGTGGCGTATGCCAAAATGGGCTTTGTGGCGTATGACTATCGTCAAAGCCAAGAAATCGCGTTATCAGCTACCATCAAAGAAGCCTTAGATGTGAAACCCTTTGAGATTTAGGGCTTGATGAATTATGATAAATGCCCGCATCGTTTGATGGGTGCTTTTTTTTGGTTAGGGCTTGCATAGTATGATACAGGGCGTGAATATGGATTGGCTAGATACACTAAAATTTGATGACAATGGGCTCATGCCTGCAGTCGCTCAAGATTTTCATACAGGGCGCATTTTGATGATGGCATGGATGAATCGCGAGTCATTACGCCTGACTGCTGAAAAAATGCAAGCGGTGTATTGGTCACGCTCTCGCGGTAAATTATGGCACAAAGGCGAAAGCTCTGGGCATTTTCAGCAAGTCCATGAAATCCGCCTAGACTGCGATGCTGATGTGATTGTGTTGTCAGTCACCCAAGTGGGAGGGATTGCTTGCCACACGGGTCGGCAGTCTTGTTTTTATCGTCTGCTTGCCGATGACCACGGACAGCTACAATGGCAAATTACTGATGCGGTTATCAAAGACCCTGATGCGATTTATGGTGACAACGCCAAACCGACTCATGAACACTCGCCGCTTGCAAGCAATTCGATACAAACAAGCAATGCGACACAAACCGCTACGACGTCAGCGGATATTTTAACCGCGTTAGATGAAGTATTGATTGGGCGTAAAAATGCCAATCCTGATAGCTCATACGTGGCAAGCTTATACCATAAAGGTATCAACAAAATCTTAGAAAAAGTCGGTGAAGAAGCCACCGAAGCCATTATCGCTGCCAAAGATATCAACATTGCCAACGATACTCCTTATGAGACCGTCGCCGATGATACCGCGGTGAAAGATTTGGTGTATGAAATTGCTGATGTTTGGTTTCACACAATGGTCACATTAGCATGGTTTAATATACCGTCTTGGGCTGTCACCAATGAATTGGCAAGACGTTTTGGCTTATCGGGTATCGACGAAAAAGCCGCACGTCAAATCCCTTAAGTAAGCGCCACTAAACAGTCGATAATTCCTGAGTATTGCTGGCTAAAAGTGCGAAAAATTCGCCGTGTTTTACACAGTTTTTTGCACAGTTATGTCAACGCAATGGTTATGTGTTACACTGCAAATTCATATTGTCCTCACCCCTATTGTCAAGGTTAATCAAAGGATATTCTCATGGGTAGTTTCTCAATCACACATTGGTTAATTTTACTGGTTGTTGTTGTGGTCATTTTTGGCACCTCAAAACTGAAAAATGCCGGTAAAGATTTGGGTGGTGCCGTTAAAGGCTTTAAAGATGCGGTCAAAGATGAAAACGAACAGCATCTGAACAAAAACCGTGTCCTTGAACACGAAAAAGCTGAACTCAATACCACGCAGACCCAACAAGATAAACATAACGTTTAAACCCTAGTCGTTACTTTTTCTTTGGTTTTTTAACCCCTAACTGCCACGGTTGTTATGTTTGATATAGGTTTCTCCGAACTACTGTTATTTGGGGCGATTGCACTGATTGTGCTGGGCCCTGAAAAACTCCCCCAAGCGGCGCGTACTGCAGGTCAGTGGTATGCCAAATTCCGCCGTACGGTTGCAACATTGCAATCAGAAATTGAAGCTGAGCTTGATCTTGCCGAAACGCGCAAGCAAATGCAGCTTGAGCTGGAAAAAATCCGCCAAGCTGAAGTTGATATGAAGCGCGAGATGGAAGCTCTTCGCAGCAGTGTGAGCGAACTACAGCAACATGGCAAAGTGCCTTCGATGCAAGCTCACAATACCCAGTCGGCTGATACAACCCCTAATCTTGGTCATGATACTAACGCAGTTAGCCTACCTACTGAACAAACCAGTCATGAACCTCCCAGTCATGAACCAACCAATCATTTAGCTGAACCAACAACAGATCCCCCCGCGCTGTTACCAGACAAGCCACTAAACCATTCACTAGACAAGCCATCTGACGAATCTTACCTGACAGAAACCAAAGCAGACGATTATTTGCTGAGTCTAGAGGCTGATGTCGAAGCCGATGCAGTGGCTAAAGACTTACATGAAGCGCTATTTGCTGCCACTGAGCCAATGTATTATCGTTGGTTTTTGCTCAGTGATTATGACCGTGTCAGACGTCTTCCCAATCCACCGTTTTTACCCAATTATCAAGCCGATCCGCTACTGCACCAATTGCCAAGTTTGGGTGGAGTTGCCCAGTGATTAAGCTTATCAAAACCAAAAAAACGCCTGAACAATTAGCCATTGAACAAGCTAAAGATGATAAACCATCGCAAGACAACACTTTGGTAGATATGCCCATCACTGAGCATTTGATTGAACTGCGCCGTCATTTGATTCACGGTTTTGCGGCGGTATTGGTGATTTTTTTGGCATTGGCGGGCTTTTCGCGAGAAATCTACGATATTTTTTCCGCCCCGTTAACGGCGTTGTTGCCAGTCAATTCTTCTATGATTGCAACCGATATCACCTCGTCATTTTTGGCACCGATTAAATTGACGCTGTATCTGGCTGTTATCTTGGCGATGCCGTATATTTTGTACCAGATTTGGTCGTTTATCGCACCAGGGCTGTATAAGCATGAAAAACGTATCGCCCTACCCGTGCTATTGTCATCGGTGATTTTGTTTTATCTGGGGATTGCGTTTGCCTATTATGTCGTGCTCAAAAGCGTGCTGGCTTTTTTTATCAAATTCTCCCCCGACAATGTGCTACCGATGACCGATATCGAAAGCTATCTAAATTTTGTACTCAAGCTGTTTTTGGTGTTTGGGGCAACCTTTGAGATTCCTGTGTTGACGCTGCTACTGGTGTTGGCTGGGGTGGTGACGGTGGATAGCTTGGCGCAAAAACGCCGTTACATCATCGTGGGTTGTTTTGCTATTGCCGCATTGGTGACACCGCCAGATGGCTTATCGATGGTGATGCTGGCTATCCCGATGTGGTTATTGTTTGAACTCGGTCTAGTTATGGCGCGGGTATTGGTTAAAGAGAAAGCGTTATTACAGAACAACAGCTAATCTGGCTGGATAAAGCTAAAATCGAATCAACCTCTCATTCATCCCCACTTAGTAAATAAAGGCTAGTAAATACAGGTTTAGTAAATAAAGGAAACTGAGCAAAACTTGCCAAATTTTGCTAAAATAGCTCACTTTTCTGTTAGCAATGGCCTTATGTCAAACCCCAGCGTTATCCCTACCCAATCCCCTGTCCACAGCCCGAACCACCGCCCAACGGGTGAGCAGCAGCAGGCTGTCGATATGGCACTCACGCGCCAGTCGTTTAAGGTGGTAGCGTATGCCGGCGCAGGCAAAACCACCACGCTTAACCTGATTGGCAATCAGCTACGTGGTCGCGGGATTTATTTGGCATTTAACAAAGCGATTGCTGCAGAAGCTCAGCGCAAATTCCCCCACCATGTCGACTGTCGCACTTTTCACTCATTGGCATTTCGTCATACCGCTCGCGATATCACCGCAAAGCTGCAACTACCGCGTTTTTCTCCCAGTCGCCTTGCCTCAGATTTGGGGTTGACCCCTGTGCAAGTCAAACGCCAAATTGAAGGCAAAAGCCAGTTTGTGACCTTAACGCCAGAGCGACAAGCGCGATTTGTGTCCGATGCGGTGAGCACGTTTTGTAGTACCCATGCCAGTTACCCCGCGCCGCGCCATTTGCAGTTTCCTGACTGGTTGGTTGCCAGTGAAGCTGAGCAGCTGCGCGATACCTTATACCCGTATGTAGAGCGCCGCTGGCAACAGTCGATTGACCCGCGCCACCCTGCGGGGATTGGGCATGATATTTACCTTAAACTTTGGGCGCTATCCAAACCGGTAATTCCTGCGGATTTTATCTTATTTGATGAAGCGCAAGACGCTGACCCCTTGATGATGGGGATTTTGTCCAATCAGCCCAACCAAGTTATCTATGTGGGTGACGCGCATCAGCAAATTTATGAATGGCGCGGCGCTGTCAATGCCATGAAGCGCCTGCCGCTACCACAAACCTTGCTCACCCAATCGTTTCGATTTGGCGACCGAATTGCCGATGTGGCGAATGGGTTTTTAAAAGCGCTACAAGAAGAGGTGCCACTGCGCGGTAATCCTGCGATGGCGTCTACCTTAGGCAAAAGTATGGTGCATGGTCAAAAAGATGCCATTCTTTGCCGTACCAATGCCAGTGCGATGGTCAATCTGTTATCTGGGCTTAAAATGGGACATAAAGTTGCGCTACAAGCTGATACAGAGCGTTTGCTCAAATTTAGCCAATCTGCCGAACGGCTAAAAAAAGGACAAGCGGCGTATGGTGTGCCTGAGCTTGCCTACTTTAACAATTGGCGCGACGTGCAGGATTATAGCGAGACGAGCGAAGGCAGCGATTTAAAAACCCTCGTCAAACTGGTCGATGAACATGGCACCGAAACGCTAAACCAAGCGATCAACAGCTTGACCACACTGGATAAAGCCGACTATATCATCTCTACCGCGCATAAAGCCAAAGGGTTGGAATGGTCACGGGTGCAAATTGACAATGATTTTTATTATGATGTGACTTCTCAGGCGGTAAAAATCTCCCCCGAAGAGTTGCGACTGCTGTATGTCGCCTGTACGCGCGCCAAGGTAAATTTGGATATTTTTAATATTCAAGATTTGATTCACGGACTCAAAGATAAAAAGGTGATTTATGGCTAGTCACTTATCGCAGTTTAGCCCCGATTTTACCCAGCCGCAAATTGTCCTTGCGCCGATGGAAGGACTGACCGACCCATTGATGCGGGATATTTTAACCAGTATCGGACATTACGACTGGACGGTGAGTGAGTTTATTCGCGTCACCCAGCACGTCCTACCCGCGCATGTGTTTTACAAATTTGTACCCGAACTTTTGCATGAGGATGGTTTAAAAGGCAAAACCATTCACGGCACGTCAGTACATGTGCAGTTACTGGGCAGTGAACCCGACTTGATGGCAGGTAATGCCGTCAAAGCGGTCGAGCTTGGTGCGTTAGCCATTGATATTAACTTTGGTTGCCCTGCTAAAACTGTCAATAGTCACCGCGGTGGCTCGGTGTTGCTCACCGAACCTGAAACCTTGTATCAAATCATCCATGCAGTACGCCAAGCCGTGCCATCGGATACGCCTGTATCAGCAAAAATCCGACTCGGCTATGAAGATACCTCACTCACCCAAGAAATCGGCGATGCGGTGCAATCAGCCAATGCCAGTTGGCTGACCATCCATGCCCGTACCAAAACCCAAGGCTATAAACCCCCTGCCTATTGGGAGTTAATCGCGCCCCTAACACAGCGGCTGGGCTTACCGATTATTGCCAATGGCGAAATTTGGCAGACTGAGCAAGCCATGCGTTGCCGCAAACAAGCCAACACCCCACATATCATGCTCGGACGTGGTGCGGTCACTCGACCTGACTTAGTCAATCAAATCAAAGCGATGGATAAAAATGACACGGTAAAAAACATGGCTTGGCAAGCGCTACTTAAGCTACAAATTGCGTTTTTGCAAGGACATGCCCGTAGCGACAATATGCTGGTGGGACGTTACAAACAATGGCTGGGAATGTTGACCCAAGGCTATGAAGAAGCCAGCGAGCTTTGGCAAAACGTAAAGAGACAAAAACAGCTTGAGACCATTGTTGCGATGTTGCAAGCACAATCCCAAGCTGGCGATTGCTCATAGCAAATTAGCTCAACCGTATCGCTAAATAAAACAACATCAGCGGACAGGCTAGGCTAAGCGACCAAATAATTGAGCGAAAAGTTGCCCAATTGGCAATATACGCCAACCCATAAATAATCCGTAATATCACATACAACCACGCCAACTGTGTCACCACTGACAGCGGTACAAAAAATAGCAACGCCACAATCACCGCTGCCAAGAATACCGGCAAGGTTTCATAGCTATTTTGCTGGGCGGCATTGGCACGCGCTGCCGCGCCCGTTTGTTTACCCAAAAACTCGCGCGGATTGGCATTGTCTTTGCTTTTAAATCCGCCAAAGACCTTTGCCAATATCGCAAACACCAAGGGCAATAAACTGGCAACCATCATTGCCAGCACCACGCTGCTATTGGTGGCAGGGACAGCACTTAAGTAGGAAAACATGCCGTTATTCCCTACCCTTTAACCGTTTTATCAGTCATTTCACTAGAGGTATCATCAATGATTTCATAGTCATGGGTGATTTTGACACCGCCATTTTCTAGCATACGACTGGCTGAGCAGTATTTTTCTGCCGATAACTCGATGGCTTTTTTAACCTGCGCTTCTTTGATGGCGCTACCTTTGACCACAAAATGCAAATGAATATCAGTAAATACTGCAGGAATCGTATCCGCACGCTTAGCCGATAGCTGACACTCAACATCGCTCACCGCCTGACGGGCTTTTTGCAGGATACTGACCACATCATAACTGGCACAGCCGCCAAGCCCCATCAAAACCATTTCCATGGGTTTGGCACCCAATTTTTCGGTTGAATCCATGATAATTTTATTGCCGTTTTCGGTCACGGCTTCAAAATTAATGTCTTCGTTTTTTAACCAATTTACTGTTGCTTTCATACTATCCCCAGATGCTTATAATTTTCAAAAAAATATTTTGTATAAAATCAAGCGATATTATGCGCTTTTTATGTCCGTGAAACAATTTATAGCAAATAAACATTACACTTTTGACATAAAAACTGGTTTAATAGTGGGTAATAAAGGCAGTGATTACATTGTCCATGTTTTTTAGCAATAATAATAAAATAAGCGTCTGTTGGTAGAGATGGGTTTATGCCCGATGATTTGATTGACCAAAACTTTAATAATGGTCTGCAAGGATGTGTGTAAACCTTGCGACCCAAAAAACTTGATAATGTGATTGCCTGCCAATTTTAACCATTAAATTGAAGGTAATCGTCATGATTGATGCAGACGGCTTTCGAGCCAACGTAGGTATCATCTTGGCAAATACACACGGACAAGTACTGTGGGCAAAACGCGTGGGTCACGATGCTTGGCAGTTTCCACAAGGCGGCATTGATTTTGGTGAAACGCCGCTTGATGCGATGTATCGAGAATTGTGGGAAGAAGTCGGACTGTATCCTCAGCATGTCAAAGTGTTGTCACAAACCCAAAATTGGCTTCGTTATCGGTTGCCAAAACGTTTTGTACGACAAGGACAATATCCTTTGTGTATTGGACAAAAACAAAAATGGTTTTTGCTCCAGCTAGATGAGAACAATGTAGAACATATCCGTTTTGATACGGCAAAACCTGAATTTGACCGCTGGGAATGGGTCAGTTACTGGTATCCACTTAACCAAGTGGTGGCATTTAAACGTAATGTATATCGCCGCGCCTTGTTTGAGTTATCACCGCAGTTGCCACTCAAAAAAGAATTGTTACTACCCAAAAACGTAAAAATTCATTCCTATTAAACCTAAACAAATAAACCCAAAAAAAGCTCACTTCGGTGGGCTTTTTTTGGCGTATTGTTAGTGACTGTCTAGTATGTCCCATTCCAGCCAATAAAAAACCCTTCGCAGTTGCAAAGGGTTTTTGATAATAAGCGATTAAACTTATTTTTTGTTACGACCTGCAAATGCGCCGAAACGTTTGTTGAAGCTTGCCACACGACCTTCGTTTTGGGTTTTACGTTGTTCGCCGGTATAGAATGGGTGTGAGGCACTTGAAATATCGAGTGCGACGTATGGGTATTCTTTACCTTCGTATTCGCGAGTTACTTTTGATTTGATAGTAGAGCGAGTTAAAAAGTAAACGTCAGCGTTGGTGTCGTGGAATAAAACTTCTTGATAAGCTGGATGGATATCTGCGCGCATGGTTAGGTCTCTAGTCATTATCCTGCCCTTTGGTCTGCAGTTAGTATGCTTGGCATGAATGTTTATTTTGCTAAAAATTCACCCAAACACCCAACCGATTAAAGCCAACACAGGATGGATTGATAAAATTGGAAGCCGAATTTTACTGGATTTGCTTTATTTTTGCAAGTTATTTCCACTGCAGCCATTTTGTAAGGCTTGTATTTTCACCCGCTAACAGCGTCCATATTTGCGGTTGTTTAACATGCGCGTCACTCACGGGTGGCACTTCAAGCACCAGCAGCTCATCACGGCGAAATACATGACACACGGCAGGGTCTTCACTAATTGTTTGGGTTTTAGCAGTGGCTTTGAGCCATTTTTCGCTCGCTTTTAACCCATCAATTGCCACGATGACGTCATTAGCAGAAATCCCTGCAGCGGCGGCTTGGCTATTTCGCACAACACGTTGCACTTTTAACCCAGTAGGCTCGCTCATATATTTCATGCCCCAAGTAATATCATCGTCTTTTTGCTCAATACTCACACCCTGTTCTGACAACAGTTCAAATAGCGGTAATTCTGTGGTGCCGTCGATATAATTGGCTCTAAAATCTTGCCAAACCTCTTTGGGTAAACATTCATTCATGACGTCATCTAGATTGGCGTCCGTCATACCAAAACGGCGATTATCTTGGGCTTTGGCTTTGTCATAAAAAACTTTTATCACATCAAAAATACGTTTGCCATGGTTTATCAAAGTCAAGTCTAAACATAACGCCACCAGCGCGCCTTTGTTGTAGTAGCTAATCCCGGCATTGGCGGTGTTCTCATCGCTACGATATAGTTTTATCCACGCATCAAAGCTTGATTCTGCCACGCTTTGCAAGGCGCGTCCGTGGGTTTGATAGTAGCGATTGATTTGTTCAGCAAGTAGCTTTAGATAGCTATGTTGCGAAATAACCCCGCTTTTTTGTAGCATAAAATCATCCACATAACTGGTAAAGCCTTCAAACACCCATAGCAAGGTGGTGTAAGTCTCTTGGTTAAAATTGGCGGTTAAAAAAACTTCGGGACGCACGGTTTTAACCCACCACGCATGAAAATATTCATGGCTACACAAGCCCAAAAAGCGTTGATAACTCTCGCTTGGCTCAGCTTGTTCAAAAAATGTGGGTAGGTCATCTCGTGGGGTAATCAAACTGGTACTGGCAAGGTGCTCAAGCCCGCCATAGTCGCTTGAAGTCGCCATGGTCATAAACAGATAATCATCAAACGGCGTATCACCGAGCCAATCGACATAGCTTTGACAAATTTTGCTAAGGTCAGTTTCTAGCCGTTCAAGGTCGCTGTGCTGTACGCCAGAAATCACAAATCGGTGGGGAATGGTGTTTTCGCCACTTTTTACATCGAACCAAAATTCATCTTGCTCAGCGATTTCAAACGGGCTGTCGGTGAGTTGCTCGTAGTTGTCGGCAGTTAGCTGATAGATGGTTTGTTCGGCTTGTTGGTGCATTTTTTCGGGTAAAACAGTGGCTAGGCTGACTTCCACACCGTTTACCTCATAAAAGTCTTGCGGGCAAATGAGTTCGGCTTTAATCGCTTGGTTTTCTTGCCCTTGTACCGCTAATGCTAGGGAGGTGAAGTTGCCGTACAGGCGAGTTTCATCGACATATGCCCCACGCACCGATAAGTCATAAGCATAGACTTCATAAGTGACGCTAATGCGGTCGCCTTGTTTGGCGTGGATTTGCCAGTGGTTTTTATCAAGTTTTTTAAGGCGTTGATTGTTCTTGGCGTTGGGGTCATGGATGGTGGCAGTGACTGCCGTAATGTGTTTGCTAAATTCTCGAATCATATAACTACCCGCAATCCAAGCAGGTAGCCAAACGATTGGGTTGTCGTTGTCCGCAGTAAACGTAAGCGTGACATCGACAAGGTGTTCGCGGAAGCGTTTAAAGTCGAATTGATAATGAATTTTGTTCATGATATTTTCTTTTTCAATTTTACGAAATTTTAAATAGATGCTAGGATAAAACAAAATTTTAACCCAAATTTTGTTTTTAGACCGAATTTTCTACAGGCAATCAACGATGAATTATTACAAATTGGATTTTTTCTAAGTTTTTTAACTTAGGAAAAATCTATTATGCAAAAACTTGAAAAAACTCACAAAAAAACCAAAGTTCAATATCGCAGTTCTGGGCGTAAGAAAATCTATTTTCCGTGGGAAAGTTGTCGTTATCCAAATTTACGCAATCAGATTTATAGCTACTTTAGAACGCAACAAGAACGCTCATTTCATTATTTGCACAAAGCGGAATATTGGGGCTATAACATCAAGCTACGCCCCAAGCGTGGTAAGCATTTACCGCATATTTGGGATGACAAACCAACTTATGCGTTCAAATATGCAAAAAGTTGGAAACACAATTCTAAACGCCGTCATCAATGGTATCGTGAAAAAGATGGGTTTCGTGAAAAAATGCAATCTGATTACATTTTAACAGATTGATTTTGAGGATTTGCAACTTTATAATAAAGACAAGGAGTGGGCTAACGGTTTCCCGAAAGCCCCAGCGTTTTAGTTGTTCCAGCAACTGCCACGCTGTCTTGCGTCCGTCTAATAAGCGTTACTGCTTAACAGCATTAGGACAACAAGAACGATGATGATTAAACAGCGTTTCATCGTTCTTTACTCCGTTAAGTGTTAAGTCCAAGCTTAACGGCTCGTTTAGCATAACGTCACGCCAAACTCTGCTATTATATTTTTATGCTTGCAAAAAAGCCATATCAAAGCGATATGGCTTTTTTCATTTATAAATCCCCAAATTTCAACTTATCATGCCAATGTTTGTAATCTGGCATGACTCGTGCCACCTGCGCCCAAAATCGTGCCGAATGATTGGGCTCAATCAGATGACAAAGCTCATGCACCAACACATAATCCGCGCAGTCTGGGGGAAATTGCGCCAGCCAAACCGACAAGCGAATGGTTTTGGCTTGGGTGCTACAACTGCCCCATCGGGTCTTCATGGTGTAAGGCGTGATGCTATTGGCGGATTTACCCACTTTGTCTTGCCAAAACGCTTGGCGGTTTTGGATAAATTGAGTGAGCCAAAATTTATAAATATGGCGTAAGGTTTTGCCAACATCCACTCGCGCCAGCTCGCTTGGTTTTATGTGGTGCTTTAACAATAAGTCTTTAAGCACAACCTGTTGCCCTTCAAAATAAATGTTGCTTTCAAGGGTCAAATTTGCCAAATCTTTGACATCATTGATATAGGCAGGTTTTTTGGGTTTAAGTTCTTTGAGTTTTCGTTGTTTTTGCTGACAGTCGATTGCCCATGCAAGGCGATGTTCAAGCGATTGCATCAGCAGGTGTTGTGGCATACGCATGGGATAAGACACGCTGAGCAAGCTGGTAAACGGTGCTTCATCAATCGATTTGATACGAAAGTTGATATGTTTGACCCGTTTGCTTTCAATCGCAAGTTTGATACCTTGCTCAGCGTAGGCGGTGAGTACAGTTTGCATAAATTTTAGCAATTATTGACGTAAGTAATGCTCAAAAATCGCGCCAAAGTCATAATTACGAATGGTCTTTAAACGCTCGCCATAGGCATTTTCTACTTGTGCGACAGTTTGGTTGATGACATCCGGCAAGTTAAGCACCACGTTTTCTGACAATTCGCGTAAGCTAAACATACTGGTGACGGTATTAAAGGATTTTTCTAGCACCGTTTCTTCATGGGCAATGCGTTTGCATTGCTCGCTAATCGCAGTCAGCGCCTTATAGATGTCGCGGATTTGCTCGATTTGATTTTTGTCGATATCAATCGAAAACGCCATACCGCCCAAGCTAAATTTTAGCTCAGCATCCATATCCATCGTGCCTGCGGTCTCAATCATGATATTGGCGGGCTGAAAATTGCGGTACGGATAGCGTTTTAGCAAGCGTTTTTTACTGGTCGCCGACTGCCCATCAAGGTGGATAAAGGCGACATTGGTAAAGCAATATTCGTCCATTTTTGACTTAATCACAAAATAAATGCGCTCGTTATCTTCGTGAAAAATATAGTCATCAATATCGGTTTGGTTAAACTGACTGGCTGGGATGATTTTACCGATGTCACTTAAACCCAATGCATCTGAGGCAAGATTTTTAAACATAGTCACTTCCTGTTTTATCCATAAAAATTGTTAAAAACGCTGTCTGTGCGAAAAACTGTTTTCGATAACATAACACAAATATCACATTGGCAACATAGATGTCATGCTGATTACTGGCTATGATAACGACATAACACTGATAATAAACAATAAATGAAAATGAAGGAACAACAATGAAAGCCAAACCAACATCTAGCAATTTGACCGATATTGATTCGGATAGTTTTACTGTGCAATTGGATGATGAATCCTTGTCATCAAGCCATATTGAAGCGGGTGAAAGTGGTTTGACCCCGATTCATCGCCAAAATATTGATGAGCAGCGGATTGATGAATTATTGGTTGAGGATAGCTTTAGCGAAGAGCATTATCCGACTATTGGTGATATCGCTGACCCTGATGCCGCAGACGAAAGTTATAAAGACTGATTTTCTGTACTGAAATTTTTTGTATTTAAACGTCAAAAATAAACATCAAAAAGGTTGGTAAGTTACCAACCTTTTTTATTGGCTCACAGTTAATAAGACTTGCTATTAATGGGCTTAATAATCCGTTTTAAGCCCAAGCTTTAACAATAAGTATTAATACCATCCTTGCAGATTTTGTTGCCACGCTTGCACGTGTGGCAATGCCAATGATTCAAATAAATCAATATGCGCAGCATCCACATTAAGTGCAGGGATATAATGATAGTCCCCACCGCCATTGGACTGGAATGTCTGTCGATTTTCGACTGCCAACTCTTCTAGCGTCTCTAGGCAATCTGCCGAAAATGCCGGACTTAGCACCTGCACTGACTTGATCCCTTGCTTGCCCCACTCGGTTAAGGTGACATCCGTATAAGGTTTGACCCATTCTTGCTTACCAAAGCGTGATTGAAAACTACATTCCCACTCATGACGCTCAAGCCCCAGCACTTGCGCCAAATGCGCTGCCGTACAGCGACAGCGTCTGGCATACGGATCGCCTTTTTGCTCATATGGCTCTGGAATCCCGTGAAAACTCAATAGCAGTTTTTCAGGTTTGCCATGTTCAGCTTGGAAGCGTTTGACGCTCTCAGCCAAGGCTTGGATGTATTGCGGATGGGCAAAATAATCTTTAACAAAGCTAATGCTGGGTAAATTACGCTGCTTAAGCCCCCATTTGGCGACGACGTCAAACACCGCGCCAGTGGTTGAACCAGAATACTGCGGATAAGCTGGCAAAATCACGATTTGCTCTACTTTTCTGGCAGTTAATGCCGATAGCACATCTGTTAACGCAGGTTTGCCATAGGTCATGGCAGCATGGACGCTTACTTTGCAAGGCAGTTGATGTTGGTCAAAACGCTGCTGCAACAAGTCCACTTGGGCAAGCGTGATTTTACGCAGCGGGGAGTCGCCATCCCACACGCTAGCATAGGCGTGGGCAACCCGTTTGGGGCGACTGCGTAGCACAAACAAGTTTAAGATGATTTGCCAAATAAACTGCGGAATTTCAATCACGCGCGGATCGGACAAAAATTGTTTGAGATAGCGGCGCACCGCTGCTTCAGTTGGTGCATCGGGTGTTCCCAAATTCACAAGGACAACGGCAATTTCAGGTGGATTGCTTGGCTTCATAATTTGTGTTTAATCCAAAAAATCATAAAAAAAGTGGGGTTAAGATTAGCATATTTACTAGGGCGCGCGTACTGGATAATCACCTGAAATTGTTTAATTGTTGCATTTTTTAAGCTATATTTGAATCAATGACAACCTATCCCACCCATCACCAGTAGGGCATCCACTAGGCGGGAATTTTGCTCAGATGATACAGGACTTTTACTTTTAAAGATTGCGTTTTGTGAGGGGCTGCTAGCCGAATCACCGTCTGCTTGGTG
>ERZ501011.25-NODE-25-length-45240-cov-11.519951_pt1 | contig 45240 bp, 51 predicted proteins | sample MGYA00248833_ERZ501011 | MGnify/ENA primary metagenome ERZ501011 (study PRJEB25958, sample SAMN03398530) | human skin metagenome | study: EMG produced TPA metagenomics assembly of the Human Skin Microbiome Metagenome (human skin metagenome) data set. | reverse complement strand
ATCGCTTCGGCAGCGGCAGTCAACGACGTGTACTCGCCGCCGTGGGCCTCCAGCAGCCGCAAGGCCCTCGAACGGACCTCTGGGTCGATTTTCTTAGGCATGTGCTCATCCTTCCTGACTCAGAAGGAAGCGGCATCAAACCTGGGGTGATTCACTTCAGTCGGCGTAGCACCCGAGAGCGCTTGGGCGATGAGTTCGACCTCATACCGGGAGCGCTCACCCTCGGAAAGTTCTTCACCACAACGCTTGTCGATCTCGTTCATGCCGCGGACGATGGCATCGACAATCTCGCTGGACAGCCGCCCATCGGCGGCATGACGCGCCAAAGCGGGCAGGTTGGGCAGGGCGTCGACACTGCGCATGGTGCGAAGAGCGGCGACCGGGGCATGGCCTGACTCGATCAGCAGTTTCTTGGTGGTGCTGCCCGCTTTCTGGGCGACACAGAGGTCGTCGAGTTGCGCTGTGTGGGTGACGATCTGGTGGTCGACGGTGTTGCGGATCAGGCGCAGTGTCTCGAGGGCGTCGAATGTTGCTCTGCCGGTTGGGTCGTCGGCGGGTGGGGTGGTTTCGATGAGCTGATCGAGGAGGGTGGCGAGCTCTGGCATGACTCCAAGGTACCGGAACATTCGTTCGATTTCGAGAAAATTCCACAGGCCGAGAACCACGAATTCATCGACTGTGCAGCATATTTCGTCGTCTGTGCGTCGATTCGCGTTGAGTGGGCGTGGATTGTTGACAAAGGTGTACTCCAGTCACACTCGTCCCGCAATTCGGTTCACGTTCGATCGGCCTGATTGCGAGCGGTTTTGAGTTCGGCCTGGGGTGTAGACCCCTTCGAGGCTCGTCGCTTGCGCTCGTCGCGCCTCGGGGGACGGAGGGGGTCGGTGCTTGCGCTTCTCCCGTCTCGGGGAGCGGGGGAGGGTTCGTTTCTTGCACCTCAGTAAGTACGGCCTGGCGGCCGTTGTGGACTACGAAAAGCACTCGTGAGCGTTCAGACTTCTGCTTGCTGAGGTGCGAGCGAAGCGAGCCACGAAGGGCTCGCAAGGTGCCTCATCAGGGCCCTTCGTGGCAGTGAGAATGGGTGTGGGTGGTTGACCGGGTTTGGGTCTGACTTACTTCGTGGCTGACGGTGCTGTCATGGGCGAGATGTGTCGGCCCGGAACTCCGGTCGATCACCTGCACCAAGTGACCTGTGAGGACCGGGGCGGGTGTGACCTGATTAGGACCCTGTCTGGCTGGTAGGCCGTGACTCTTCACTGTCCTGTCCACCCGCCCCGGTGAGGTCATCCCACACCGCAGTGAAGGAGACACCGCCAGAATGGCTGAGACAGCAGTGACCACGCAAGTGGTCGTACTCGGAGTCGACACCCATCAACAGACCCACCACGCCGCGATCGTCGCCACCGACGGCCGCCCGCTGGCCGATCGCGAGTTCCCGACCACCACCGCCGGCTACACCCAGTTGTGGCAGTGGGCGTGTGGCTTCGGCCGCGTCGAGGATGCCGCAGTGGAATCGAGCGCCTCCTACGGGGCCGGGTTGACCCGGATGCTCACCGCCGAAGGGGTGCGAGTGATCGAGGTCAACACCCCCGATCTGCCGCGCCGCTACGCCCACGGTAAGACCGATCAACTCGATGCCTACGCCGCAGCGATGGCAGTCATCACCGGCCGCGCGACCGCGGTGGCCAAAGACACCCGCGGCGCGGTCGAATCTGTTCGGATGCTCACCGTGGCAAGGGCTTCGGCCGTCGAGGAAGCCACCCGCATCGGTAACCAGATCCGTGACCTGTGTACCACCGCACCAGCCGAGTACGCCGATCAAGCGCGCCAGGCCCGCACCATCGCCAAGCGGGCAGCATTCATCAAAGACTTGCCGGTACCAGCCGAGAAAGCTGATCTGTCCGCGCCGGCCGCGGCGTTCGTGCGCGCGGCGCGGTCGCTGCTCGACCGACACCGACTCGCCCAACAACAAGCCCGGTCTTTGGCCCGCGAACTCACACGACTGCTGAGCAAGCTGGTACCCACCCTGCTCTCGCGCCCGCAGATCGGGCCGATCACCGCCGCCCGCCTGGTGATCACCGCCGGTGACAACGTCGAGCGGATGGGCACCGAGGCACGGTTCGCCAAACTCGTCGGCGCCGCCCCGTTACCGGCATCCTCAGGCAAAACCAGCCGTCACCGACTCAACCGGGGCGGGGACCGGCAAGCCAACAGTGCTCTGCACATGATCGCGGTCGGACGCATGAAATCCCACGCCCCCACCCGCGCCTACGTCGAGCGACGTTCCGCCGAACACAAAACGAAGAAAGACATCCTCCGCTGCCTCAAGCGCTACATCGCCCGCGAAGTGTTCCGCGACCTCACCACTGACCTCGGAGCACTTGACAAGCTATAGGACCCTCTCGCTTCGCTCGCACCTCAGGGAGCGGGGCTCCTTCCTGTTCTCGAGATCACGCGGTTCCGAAGATGCGATCGCCGGCGTCACCGAGTCCGGGGCGGATGAAGCCGTTGTCGTCGAGTTCGCGGTCGACCGCCGCGGTGAAGATCGGCACGTCGGGGTGTGAGCGATGCAGGACCTCGATGCCCTCCGGGCAGGCGAGCAGGCAGACGAACTTGATGGACTTCGGACCGTACTCCTTGATCCGGTCGATCGCGGCGACCGCCGAATGCCCGGTCGCCAGAAGCGGATCGACGATCACGACATCACGCTCGGACAGCTCCGACGGCATCTTGAAGTAGTACTCGACGACGACCATGGTCTTCGGGTCGCGGTAGAGGCCGATGTGTCCGACGCGCGCGCCGGGAACCACGGTCAGCATGCCGTCGGCGATACCGGCGCCGGCCCGCAGGACAGCGGCGAACACCAGCTTCTTGCCGTCGATGACCCGGGCGGTGGTGGTCTCGAGCGGTGTGTCGATGGTGATCTCGTGCATCGGGATGTCACGCAGGACGTCGTACGCCATCAGGATCGAGATCTCGTCGAGCAGACGGCGGAAGTCGTTGGTCGACGTCTCCTTGCGACGCATCAGGGTCAGTTTGTGTTGGACCAGCGGATGGTCGATGACGGCGACGCTGCCCATGGGTTCCTCTCGGTCGGTGGTCGGCTCAGAAAACAGTGCCGGTACTGCGTATCGTCAACGGCGGCAACCCATCGCGAAGTCGGCTCGCGAGCACGCGGCCGGCCGCCCACGTGCCACCCTCGAGCACGCAGGCCAGGGGCATCGAGGCTGCATCGGCGTCGAGGCGGTCGCGTACGAGGTCGGCGATCTCGTCGAGAAGGGCGACGGTGAGCGCCCGCCATTCGACGACGAGCTCGTCGCCGACCTCCCACTCCCGGTCCGCCCAGGCCTCCTCATGCAGCGCGAGCACACCCGAGTCGAGGAGAAGGCCACCGTTGCGGTATTCGGGGAGGCCGGTCAGCTCGTCGAGTCCGGTCACCTGGACACCGGCCCAGCGAAACGGTTCGAGAAGCGAATAGGTCAGCCACTGCGACAGTTTGTGGAACGGCACCCAGCCGGCGGTGAGGCCCGGGCCGACGACGGCGTCGTGATGCCAGCAGTCGCCCAGTGGGTGGGTGTCGATCGTGTTGTCCGACGGCCAGATCGGGCCCAGATACTCGAGTACCCCGCTCAGGATGTCGACCGCGGGCACCTCCGCACGACCACCGCGGGTGAGGTGATCGAACAGGCCGCCCGGCCGGGCGTCCGGACCGAAGATCTCGGGGCGGCTCGACAACACCTCGCCCAGGCGGCGCAGGAGATCGACCCGCCCGGGCAGGCCCGTGAGCGGGTTGTCGGGACCCACCTGGAAGGCCGCGCCGAGAGTGTCCGCCGTGACGCGGCCCAGACCGGTGGCGTCGACCCGCAGGGGATCGGCCGGGTCGCTCGAGAACACCCCCTCGCAGAACGCCACCCAGCTCGCGACGCCGAGCCCCTCGGAACGGGTGAGAACCAGGTCGCTCGACCGTTCCCGAAACGACCACTCGGGTCCGGCGCCGGCATCGAGGAGGACGCTGACCAGCACGACGTCGATGAGCGCGCGGGTTCGCTCCGCCGAGCCGGCCGGGGGCAAGGCGGCGTCGAGAGCGCCGAGGCGGTCGATACCGCCTGCCTCGAAATGTCGCCACCTGCTGTGAAAAGGGATGTCTCCGTCGGGATATCGCAACCGAGTCGTTTCCACGACGATGTCAGCTGCCGCGTCCCGCGCATCGTCGTGGACGATGAACCACGACGACTCGCCGGCCCGCGCCCGTTCGAGGAGTTGTCGCGACCGGCTCCGGACGGTGGCGGTGGAGCGCAGCAGCCGGGCGGCCTGTGAGGCGGAGAGTTCCACCTCTGGTGCTCCGGTCATCACAACCCCCGGCCCTTGACCTGACGCAGCTGTTCGGCATCGGGCACGGGTCCGGGCGTGAAGTAACCGGCAGCCATCTTCGCGTCGATCTCGACGCGGGCGTCGGCGGGGATCAGTTCGTCGGGGATGTTGACCCGTTCGCCGACCTCGATACCCGAGCCGGTGATGGCGTCGTACTTCATGTTCGACATCGACACCAGGTGATGGATCCTGGTGATCCCGAACCAGTGCAGGACGTCGGGCATGAGCTCCTGGAACCGCATGTCCTGTACGCCCGCAACGCATTCGGTGCGGGCGAAGTACTGGTCCGCGGTGTCACCGCCGAGTTGGCGTTTGCGGGCGTTGTACACCAGGAACTTGGTGACCTCACCGAGCGCGCGTCCCTCCTTGCGGGAGTAGGCGACCAAGCCGACGCCACCGCGCTGGGTGCCGCGGATGCACTCCTCGATTGCATGCGTCAGATATGGACGGCACGTACAGATGTCGGAGCCGAACACATCGGAGCCGTTGCACTCGTCGTGCACCCGTGCGGTGAGTTCCACCGACGGGTCGGCAAGGTCGCGGGCGTTGCCGAAGATGTAGACCGTCTGCCCGCCGATCGGCGGGAGGAACACCTCGAGATCCGACCGCGTGACGAGTTCGGGATACATGCCGCCGGTCTCCTCGAACAACACCCGGCGCAGCTCGGCCTCGGAGCAGCCGAACCGCTCGGCGACGCCGGGAAGATGCCACACCGGTTCCACGGCCGCCTTAGTGACCAGAGCCGCGCCACTCGGCAGCAGGACCTCACCGTCGGGCACCAGACGGCCCTTCTCGATCGCCTCGGCGATCTCGGGAAGGATGACGTGCGCCTTGGTCACCGCGATGGTCGGCCGGATGTCGTAACCGCGAGCGATCTCGTCGGGGAAACTCTCGGCGACTGTCGCACCCCAAGGATCCAGCGAGACGATCGCGCGCGGATCGCCCCACTGTGGATACGGTCCGATGTGGTCGGTGGGCGAGGTGTTGGTGAGATCGGCTCGGTGCTCTCGTGCAAGGGCGCCGGCGGCGACGGCCAGTGCGCGATAGACGCTGTAGGAGCCGCTGTGGGTGCCGATGACATTGCGATGCGCACGTGTGCCCGTCGTCCCGATGACGGGACCGCGTTCCGCCGCGGTGGCCGCCCCCCAGTGGATGGGCGGGGCGTCGACCCCGCCGCTGTGTGAGGTCAGTCGGATGTGGCCCAGGGACCTGTGTTCGCCGGACATCGTCGTCGTCCTCACCTTCGTCTCGAGGCGGTCACCCGCCACGGAGGGAAAGCGCCAGCATAGTTCCGGATGCCCGTGTGCGCCGGGTGATGCGAAACGCCACGGCGGCGGCACCCCACGAAGGGTGTCGCCGCCGTATCTGAGTGGTTCGACGATGAACCGATTTGCTCAGAGTTCGAACCGGTCCAGGTTCATCACCTTGTCCCAGGCCGCGACGAAGTCGTTCACGAACTTCTCCACTGCGTCGTCGGCTGCGTAGACCTCGGCCAGGGCGCGCAGCTGTGAGTTCGACGTGAACGCCAGATCGGCGCGAGTGCCGGTCCAGGTCTGCTCGCCGGTGGCGCGATCGCGCCCGACGTACAGGTTCTCGTCTTCCGACGCCGACCAGGCTGTCGACATGTCCAGCAGATTCACGAAGAAGTCGTTCGTGAGGACGCCGGGACGGTCGGTCAGGACGCCGGCCGTCGAGCCGCCGAAGTTGTTGCCCAGCACCCGGAGTCCACCCACCAGCACCGTCATCTCGGGGGCGCTGAGAGTCAGTAGCGATGCCTTGTCGACGAGGGCGAACTCGGCCGGGAGACCACTGGTCTTGCCGACGTAGTTGCGGAACCCGTCGGCGGTGGGCTCGAGATGTGCCATCGAATCGGCGTCCGTCTCCTCCTGGGTGGCGTCGGTACGTCCCGGGGTGAACGGCACCGTGATCTCGACCCCGGCGTCGCGTGCCGCCTTCTCGACTGCCGCGGTGCCGCCGAGGACCACGAGGTCGGCGAAGGAGACCTTCGCGCCGGCCTCACCGGTGAACGAGTCCTGGATGGCTTCCAGGGTGCGGATCACGGTGGCCAACGCGTCGGGCTCGTTGACCGCCCACGATGCCTGCGGCTGCAGCCGGATCCGGCCGCCGTTGGCGCCGCCGCGCTTGTCGCTGCCACGGAAGCTCGACGCCGCCGCCCACGCGGTCTTCACGAGTTGCGCGACAGTCAGTCCCGAGTCGAGGAGCGTCGCCTTCAAGGCTGCCACGTCGGCATCGGTGACGAGTGGTCCCTCGTGCGCCGGGACATTGTCCTGCCACAGGTATGTCTCGGTCGGAACAAGCGGACCCCGATACCGGACGGCGGGTCCCATGTCGCGGTGCAGGAGTTTGAACCAGGCCTTGGCGAACTCGTCGGCCAGTTCGTCGGGGTGGTCCAGCCAGCGGCGGGTGATCTGCCCGAAACCGGGGTCGTACCGCATCGCGAGATCGGTGGTCAGCATCGACGGGTGGGTCTTCTCGTCGCCGAATGCCGTGGGGACGGTACCGGTCCCGGCGCCGTCCTTCGGACGCCACTGGTTGGCTCCGGCCGGACTCTTGTAGAGCTCCCACTCGTAGCCGTAGAGAGTCTCGAGGAAAGCGTTGTCCCATCGGGTCGGGGTCGGATTCCAGATCACCTCGAGGCCGCTGGTGATCGTGTCCGCGCCCTTGCCGGAGCCGTGCGAGCTGGTCCAGCCGAGACCGGCGTCCTCGACGGCGGCGGCCTCGGGTTCGGGACCCACCAGGCCGGCGTCACCGGCGCCGTGGGTCTTGCCGAAGGTGTGGCCCCCGACGATCAGAGCCGCGGTCTCGACGTCGTTCATCGCCATCCGCGCGAACGTCTCGCGGATGTCGACCGCGGACGCGAGGATGTCCGGATTGCCGTTCGGTCCCTCCGGATTCACATAGATGAGCCCCATTTGCACTGCCGCAAGCGGTGTCTCGAGTTCGCGGTCGCCCGAGTACCGCTGATCCGCCAGCCACTCGAGTTCGGGGCCCCAGTACACCTCGTCGGGCTCCCACTCGTCCACGCGCCCGAAGGCGAAGCCGGCGGTGGTGAACCCCATCGACTCCAGGGCGACGTTCCCGGCGAAGACCAGGAGGTCGGCCCAGGACAGTGCCGTACCGTACTTCTTCTTGATCGGCCACAGGAGGCGGCGCGCCTTGTCCAGGTTCGCGTTGTCCGGCCAGCTGTTGAGCGGGGCGAATCGCTGCATCCCGGCTCCGGCACCACCGCGTCCGTCCTGTACCCGGTAGGTACCCGCGGCATGCCAGGACATACGGACGAACAGGCCTCCGTAATGGCCGAAGTCGGCGGGCCACCAGTCCTGCGAATCGGTCATCAGGGCGGTCAGGTCGGCGCGTAACGCCTCGACGTCGAGATCCTCGAGCGCCGAGTCGTAGTCGAAGTCGGCGTCCATCGGATTCGCGACGTCCGGATTGTGCTGAAGCACCTTGAGATTCAGCTGGTTCGGCCACCAGTCGCGGTTGCCGCCGCCCTGGGTGGGCGGCGTGAGCCGACCGTGCGCGACCGGGCAACCGCCCGCGGCGGGCTCGGTGTTCGCCTCGGCGATGGGGGGATGTTCCTTCGCGTCGCGGACGGGCTCGTGGTCTTGCTGCGCCATGCGGGGTTTCCTTTCGGGCACGGTGAGAACTGCGATCGCCGGGTCGGTGATCGCAGGGGAGGGAGGCGTCGTGGTCGGGGGGTCTATCGGTCGGGGCCGGCGCCCGGAGCGGGTCGGTTGGGTTCGGGGATGCAGTCGGGGCAATGACCCCAATAGATGACCTCGGCTTCGTCGATGACGAAACCCCGGTCGTCGGACGGGGTCAGGCACGGGGCCTCGCCGACTGCGCAGTCGACGTCCCCGATGGATCCGCATGTACGGCATATCACGTGGTGATGGTTGTCCCCGACGCGTGACTCATATCGAGACACGTGGCCGGACGGCTGGATGCGTCGCACCAGACCGGCCGAAGTCAGTACGCCCAGAACGTCGTACACCGTTTGTTGCGAGACCGCCGGCAGCCGTTCGCGAGCGGTTCGGAGGACCTCGTCGGTATCCGCATGAGGATGTGCTCGGACGGCTTGCATGACCGCGATGCGCGGACGGGTCACCCGCAGTCCGGCGGCGCGCAGGTGCCGGGCGCAGTCCTCGTCGGTGAGCATGGTGACCATCGTGCAGTCTTATCTGGAATGATTCAAGTTAAGAAGGCGAAGTGAGGTGGCCGTCACGGGCGCCGTCGTAGTATCTGCTCATGCGGACAGCGACGCCGACCACCGCTCGGGCAGCCCTATGACCCCGTACGACGAGATCGTCGACGAGCTGTACGGTCTGGCGCCGGCGGCGTTCGTGACACGCCGGAACGAACTCGCTCGAGAGATCAAAGCGGACGGCGACCGTGACCTGGCGGGGCGGATCGCGAAGTTGCGTCGGCCCACGCAAGCTGCATGGGCCATCAACCAATGGGTTCGCGCGCACCCCGACGACAGTGCCCTCATCGCTGGGTTGGCGTCGGATTTGACTGCGGCCCAGCGCCGCTCGGCTGTCGACAAGATGAAGACGTTGTCGCGACGCCGTCAGGATCTGATCAACGAGTCGGTGACCGCGGTCGCCGCCACGGCCGCAGATCTGCGAGTGCCGCTGGCAGACAGTGCCATTCGCGAGGTCACGCAGACACTGCGAGCCGCGGTGGCCGACCCGGAAGTGCTCGAGCAGGTGTTGCGGGGAAACCTCATCGCATCCGCCGAATACAGCGGCTTCGGGCCCGCCGGCGTGTTCGTCGTCCCGGAGCCTTTGCAGGAACCAGACGCGGACGAGTCCGAGGCCAGCGGCGCGGACACAGACGGTGCCGACAGACAGGGTGCCGAGAGGGATGTCGCCGACGACTCGGACGACGCGGGATCTGACGAAGCGGACCGTCGTCGACGAGACCTCGAAGCCCGACTGGCCGAGGCAGAGACGGGGGAACGAACGGCCCGATCCGACCTCGACGCCGCCTCCCGAACTGTGGACGGGGCTTCGTCGGAGCTCGACGAGATCGTCGGGCGGGCTCAGGAGTTACGGGCCGAGCTGGCTCGTTGCGAAGAATCGCTGCGGTTCGCGCGGCAACGACTCTCGACTGCGGAACAGGGCCGGGCCGAGGCGCGGATCGCGCTCCGTGAAGCCGTCGCGGCCACCAATGAGATCCGCTCGGCGCTCGCCGAGCTGTGAGCCGACGAAGGGGTCGAACCCGAAGTCTCCACCATGGTTGCCCGTCGCCCACGGTCAGCGTGTCAAGTGAAAACGCAGCAGCTCGGTGGTGCCGTTCAGCGCGCGGCCCCAATAGCCGCCCCGGCCGTCGGCTCGGAGCTCGTCACGCACGAATCCCACGGCGGTTCCGGAGTAGTCGACGACGATGACCGGTGCACCGTCCTGCACGGAACGCCCGGGGTACACCGTGCCGGGGAAGGCCCACCCGATCGCGGTGTTGTTGACGACCCGCGAACCCGTGAAGTTCTTGCCGAACCACACCGTGTCGGCGATCGGGGCGCTGGTGACGTCGCCGCGGTAATACCCGGACGGCATCGGCGGTGCAGCCTGGGCGGTCCCGGGTGCGGCCAGTGTCACGGCGCCCACGAGGGCGACCGCGGCGACCGCGACGGCACCCCGGCGGAGGTGGGCGGTGGGTGAGGTGTCCATCTACCCATTGAACGCCTCCGCCGGCTCGCCGGCTCATGGTTCGTCGGCGCCGTCCTCGCGTCGCCGAGGATCGGTGGCCGACGAGGATCAGTGGCCGACGAGGATCAGTGGCCGACGAGGATCAGTGGCCTACGAGGCGGAGTGAGTCGTCGCGGCGGAGCACGAAGAAGTACGGCTTCGGCGACCCCTTCAGGTCCATGGCGCCCAGGACGGCATCATCGGAGATCCGGTGGAAGACGTCGTTGATCGGCAGCTGGTCGTACGACATGGTCGCGGTGTCCGTGCCGCGGTACCGAGTGGTGCGCAGCCGGGCCCGTGCTCGTCGGGTCTGACTGAGAAGGCGGGTCGCGGCGATCGGCGTCCCCAACGACAACGACTTGACCCCGGGTGCCTTCTCGGCGATCCCCAGTCCGCCGAAAGCGATCGCCGGGTTCATGGCCCACAGTGCCGAACCGTCGCGGGTCGGGAAGAGCAGGGGGTGGACGGTCTCGGCGTCGACGAATTGCTTGCCCCACCAGCCGCTGGCCGCGAGGAAGCCGTCCAACGGGTGGTCGGTGGGCAGCTCGGCGCCACGCCAGGTGCCGATCATGAAGTCCGGTTCGACCGCGGGGGCGGAGTCGAACAGGTCGAGGGCCTCAGCGGTCGTCGTCGGCGTGGTGGTCAGGATCTCGCGCACATGCATGTCGACGATCGTACGTGTAAAGACACAGGATCTGAAGAATGTCGCAACGCATCGCGGAGCCATGCCCCGGGGTGTGCGGCCCGTCCGGAATAGCCTGTACGTACGCCGGGTTGCCGCAGGCATGAACCAACCCGCGTATGACCCTCGTGATCTTCTCGCCGAAGGCGGAGTCGGTGTCCTCGCCACGATCAAGTCCTCGGGGTTACCACAGCTGTCCCCGGTGACCCCCTTTTACGACCGCGACGCCGGGACCATCTACGTATCGATGACCGAGGGACGGGCCAAGACCGCCAACCTCCGACGCGATCCGCGCGCCGCGTTGGAGATCACCGGGCCCGATCGCTACACGTGGGCGACCGCCGAGGGCACTGTGACGTTGATCGGCCCGGGCACCGAACCGGACGGGCCCGAGGTCGAGGCGCTCGTCGACTACTACCGCAAGGCGGCAGGCGAGCACCCGGACTGGGACGAATACCGCAGGGTCATGGTCGCCGATCGCCGCGTCCTGATGGTCATGTCCGTGGACCGGGTGTACGGCGAACGTCTGCGCTGATTTTCACGATCGAGGACCCGGGTTGTCCTCGTCGTGTCGCACAGTGGACTCATGACAACCGACTTTCAACTGACCTTCGACTGTGGTGACCCGGCTGCGCTGTCCGAATTCTGGGCCGAGGTGCTCGGTTACCGACTCCAGGACCCGCCTACTGGATTCGACAGCTGGGACGCGGCGCTCGACGCATTCGGGGTGCCTCCGGAACGCCGGAACGACGCCTCGGCCGTGATCGACCCGGAGGAGCGCAGGCCACGGTTGTTCTTCCAACGCGTACCCGAGGGCAAGGCCGCGAAGAACCGGGTGCACCTCGACGTCCGTGCTGCCCCTGGTCTGAGTGGCGACGACCGGATGCGCGCACTCGAGGCCGAAGCCGACCGGCTCGTCGGACTCGGTGCGACCCGGGTCGAACGACACGACCCCGCACCTCCGCTCGATGAGGGACACATCGTGATGCACGACCCCGAGGGCAACGAGTTCTGTCTGGACTAGGGATTTCGTAGCGACAATGCGCGCTATGTGCGCCCTGTTGCTACGAATTCCGGTGTCAGACAGATGTTTCCGGCTCTACCCAGCGCCCCGTCCAGGTCGGGCTGCTCGAAAGTGACCTCGGCGAAGCGATCCCGAACCGAGAGCGTCGCGATGGTGTTGCCGAACAGCGGGCCCAGGGTGTTTCGCCAGGCGACTGGCAGTTCGGGCGAGCCCCCACGACGTGCCCAACGCCGGACGACCGCGGCGAGCCGCTTCGACCACCCCAGCCGGAACACCACCTTGATGTACGGCGGGATCGCGTTGTGCACCGGCGAACACACGAGCTGGTGGACGTCGGCGCTCGTCGTGTCCGGGAAAACCGCACGCGCGGCATAGCTGTGGTGGACATCGCCGGACAGCACGCTGACGGTCGCAGGCCCGGGGTCGCGCGCCGCAACCTGCCGGATCATCTCGCTGAGCCGGACGAAGGAATCGAAGAAGGCCGGCCAGTGCTCGAGGTCGGCACCCTGCCGGATCTTCTCGGCCAGCTGTCCACGACGGCCCGGCCGCCGGGCACCGATTTCGTTCACGGTTTCCGCGTCACCGATGACCGGCGGGAGCAACCACGGCAGTGATGAGCCGAGGACCAGGTGGTCGAGTCGCTCGATGTCGTCGTCGACCTGGCTCTCTACCCAATCGAATTCGTTGTCACTCACCATCTTTCGCGTTCCGTCGGACAGGATGCGACCGTTGCGGGAGTCGATCATGACCAGCCTGGTGTTGCCCAGGTTCCACCGGAAACTGAACCGGACACCCTTGGTTCCGTCGGTTTCCCGGTCGGCACGATCCGCGACCTCGACCAGGTGGGGCCAGCAGTCACCGTCGATGTCGCGGACGCGGCGGTAGTCCTCGGACTCGGCGAGTTCGGCGGGGGAGAGGTTGCCGAGGTGCTGATACACCCAGTACGACGCGAGGCCGGCGCGGATCCGGTCCTGCCACCACGGCTTCTCACTCATCTGCCGACGCCAGGTGTCCGAGGTGTTCCAGTCATCACGGATGTCGTGATCGTCGAAGATCATGGCCGTCGGCACCGTAGAGAGGATCCATCGGATCTCGGGGTCTCCCCAGGTGTGCCGATACAGTCCCTCGTACTCCTCGAAGTCGACGACCTCGTCGGACGGTCCGGCGGTCGAGGCCCGGCTCGACTCCAGCGACTCCTTCACCTGCGGGGTCAGCTCGTCCGCGTACACCTGGTCGCCGAGCAGAATGAGGGTGTCCGGCCACTCCTCCACCGGGAGGTGGCGCATTCGGACCGCGTAGCAGTCCAATGCGTCGAGTCCGAGCTTCTCGTCGAGCTTGGGGTCCTCGGCCCGCGGATACCGGCAGGACCCGAAGACGAACCGGTGCCGGTCCGCGGTGTCCGGTCCCCGGGTCCGGATCACGCTGGGCGGGAACTCGGTGTCCGGGAGGGGCCACTCGAGGGCGCCGTTGACGCGGACCTGATACTCGGAGACCGTGTCGGGCACCAGGCCGCTGACCTCGACCAGCGCGTAGTGGTGACCGGACACCTCGAACGTCCGGGTCGCACAGCCGAGGACTTCGACCTCGCCGGGTTCGTCGGTCTGCACCCAGATCAGCGCGGAGGTTTCGTCGACGTGCCGGAGGATCGGACCCAGAACCAAAGCCATTCGATCAGAGTAGGCCGTGGCGCAGCGTCGCGCGGCCACGTCGATCGTGAGCGATGAGTTCGCCGGGTCGTGCCGGTCTGCACTCCTGTCGCCCTCACCATAGCGGTGACGTCTCGCGCCGGGACACCGGTGCACCGGAGTATCGATGGAGGAGCAACCAATGGTGATCGTTGCCGGCAGTCTGCGAGTGGACCCGGACCAGCGCGCGGCGTACATCGCCGGCTGCGACGAGGTGGTCGGTGCCGCCCGTCGGGCACCGGGGTGTCTCGATTTCGCGATCTCCGCGGACTCGATGGACCCCGGCCGGATCAACATCTTCGAGCGCTGGGACTCGCAGTCGGCGGTCGAGGCTTTCCGTGGCGACGGGGTCGGCGAGGACCAGTCACGGGCGATCCGGTCGGCGTTCGTTGCCGAGTACGACGTCGCCGACGTGCGGATACTGGCGGGCCCTCCGGATTGATGAGCACACAACCCGCGGCGACATCGAGCGTCGTAGGCTGTGTGCGCACTTCCAGAGGGGATCATGACCGGAATGTCCGACATCCAACAGACTCTCGCCGACGTCCTCGGCGAGCTCCGCAGTCTCGACGACCCGCGGATCCGAGCGGTCAACGAGAAACACGGCGACGACCACGGGGTCAATCTCACGAAGCTCAGGGCGATCGCGAAACGACTGCGAACGCAGCCCGAACTTTCCGCAGAGCTGTGGGCGACGGGCGACACCGCGCCGCGTCTGCTCGCACTGTTGATCTGTCGCCCGCGGGCGTTCGACCCCGCGCAGCTCGACACGATGATCCGCGAGGCCGACCGGCCGAAGGTCCACGATTGGCTCGTCAACTACGTCGTCAAGAAGAGTCCGCATGCCGAGGAGTTGCGGAGGTCGTGGATGGCCGACGCCGAGCCCGGTGTCGCCGCGGCGGGATGGGCCCTGACCGCTGATCGAGTGGTCAAGAAGCCCGGTGACCTCGACACGGCCGGGTTGCTCGACACCATCGAGTCCGACATGGGGAACGCACCGCCACGCCTGCAGTGGGCGATGAACACATGCCTGGCGACCATCGGCATCGAGAATCCCGACTTCCGTTCCCGTGCAATCGACATCGGTCAGCGGTTGCGAGTGCTGGAGGATTACCCGACCTCCCCGGGCTGTACTTCGCCGTATGCGCCGGTCTGGATCGCCGAGATGGTACGGCGCAGATCGCCGTGACCTGAGCGGCTGCTCGTTGCCCCGTCGCTCAGGCCTCGGATCTCACGGGCCAGGACTGTCTCGCCGCTGCGTCCGAGGGTCACCGCCTCGGTGAGTGCGTCCATCGTTGGGTCCGTGCCGACGTCGGTCAAATCAATCAGATCCTCTGCTCAGTCATTGTGGCGGCTGTGGGAAACCGGCATGACGACCAAGGTGAGGTCGCCGCCGTCTGCGGACCGAATCGTCATCGGGAGGTCCCGATTGCGGACGTCGATCATCATCTCGGCCCCAATCGACACATGGACCGCGGGGTAGAGCGTCGAGACCTCGAACCACAGTGCGATCGGGGGGCCGCAGGTCTCGGCTGGCACGACGGCGAGTTGTGCCGACGAGGCGTCGCTCAGTGTGAGCGCCGCCGACGTGAAGTCCAGGTGCACCCGGTCGGTTGCACAGCGCTCCAACGATTGCAACACAGCGGTTTTCGCGACACTCGCGCGCATGGTCACCGTGGGCAGGGCTTCGATCATCACCTGGTGCGCGGGAAACGGCCCGTCGAGTAGGCGGCACCATAGATCGTCCCGACCGTCGAGCCGGAATCGAACTGCGCCGGCCACGGCGTCGATGACGACGACGCCGCCCCGTGCCAGGTCGGACAGACCATCACGGAGGTCGGCCGCACACAGCGTTCCCGACCACCGGGTGCCGCACGGCTCGACGGTCGGTAGCGACCGGGAAGAGAGCCGGTAGCGGTCTGTCGAGGTCAGGGTCACGGCCCCGTCTTCCAGCCGGAGTTCGACAGCGTCCAGGACGGGATGGGCCGCGTCACGGGCGGCCGCGGTGAGCACCTGGCCGAGCGCGGCTGCCAGGATCGGACCACGCACAGTGGCGAGCATGGTCGTCGACTCCGCGGCGATCGACATCTTGATGGTCCTGGCCTCGCGCCGAATCCGATCGGCATCGGCTGCGACGGTCCGCACGTGCTCGTCGATCAGTCCGCCGGCGGTACCCGGCTCGGCGGCGAGGACCGTGCGGATGTCGGCGAGCGACATCCCGATCTCGCGGAGTCGCCGGAGTGCGATCGCGTGCCGCTCCTGCGACGCGCTGTACTGGCGATATCCGGTCGACGCGTCGACGGCGGCCGGGGTGAGCAACCCCGAGTCGTCGTAGAACCGCAGCGCGGACGCGGTCAAACCGGTGCGTTGCGCGAACGCGCCGATCGGGACGAGTTCGCTGACTTCGGGAACGGAGGGCATATCGCAGATCATCCGGCTTCGACCAACCTGAAGGTCAAGAGGAAGCGAGTCGGCGTCCGAATCGGGTCAGATGAGACCGAGTGCGAGCATCGCGTCGGCCACGCGAGTGAACGCCGCGATATTGGCACCGGTCGCGTAGTTGCCCGGCGCCCCGTATTCGTCTGCCGTGTGCAGGCAGTGGTCATGGATGGCCGTCATGATCTCCGACAATCGGTCCTCGGTGTGCGCGAACGTCCACGAATCCCGAGAAGCGTTCTGCTGCATCTCGAGTGCGCTCGTGGCGACGCCGCCCGCGTTCGCGGCCTTGCCCGGGGCGAAGCCGACGCCGGCGTCGGCGAAGATGCGCACCGCCTCGGGGGTGCTGGGCATGTTCGCGCCCTCGGCGACGATGCGACATCCGTTCTTCGCCAGTTGAGTGGCGTCGACCCCGTTCAGTTCGTTCTGCGTCGCGCAGGGGATGGCGATGTCGGTGGGCACACTCCACATCGATCCGGTGTCGACGTGACGGGCGGACCCGCGGCGGGCGTCGGCGTAATCCGAGATACGGCCGCGCCGAACGTTTTTGATTTCCTTGAGCAGTTCGAGGTCGATACCGGCATCATCGACGACGTAGCCCCCGGAGTCCGAGCACGCGATCACGCGACCGCCGAGTTGTTGCACCTTCTCGATGGCGTAGATCGCCACATTGCCCGAGCCCGAGACCACCACGGTCTTGCCGTCGAGGTCGTCGCCGGCCGCGGCGAGCATCTCGCGGACGAAGAACACCACGCCGTACCCGGTCGCCTCGGTGCGGACCTGCGACCCACCCCAGGCGAGTCCCTTGCCGGTGAGCACGCCGGACTCGTAACGGTTGGTGATGCGCTTGTACTGGCCGAAGAGATAACCGATCTCCCGACCGCCGACGCCGGTGTCACCCGCGGGCACATCGGTGTACTCGCCGATGTGACGGTAGAGCTCGGTCATGAACGACTGGCAGAACCGCATGATCTCCGCGTCGGAGCGTCCCTTGGGATCGAAGTCGGCGCCGCCTTTGCCGCCGCCGATCGGGAGCCCGGTCAGTGCGTTCTTGAAGATCTGCTCGAACCCGAGGAACTTGACCACGCCCAGGTAGACGCTCGGGTGGAATCGAAGGCCGCCCTTGTAGGGACCGAGTGCGGAATTGAACTCGACCCGGAACCCGCGGTTGATCTGCACCTGTCCCTGGTCGTCGACCCACGGCACTCGGAAGATGATCTGGCGCTCGGGCTCCGTCAGTCTCTTGATGATCCCGGCGTCCGCGTAGTGGGGATGTTTCGCCAAGACCGGACCCAGACTGTCGAAGACCTCCCTGACGGCCTGGTGGAACTCGGCCTCCCCAGGGTTCCGCGCAACAACCTGCGCGTACAGATCGCTGATCTTCTCGTCGAGCACGATGGCGACCACTTCCTTCTCCGTAGGTGTGGGACGGCGACGTGCCCAGGTGAGCACGCCGCCACCCGCACCCTATCGAGTGACAGGAATTCGACCGCAGACCGGTCCGTCGGACGACGACCGCGGTGTGTCCGCAGTGAGGTGGTCGGACCCGCTCACCTGCGGAGCAGTCCGGTCGGGCACCGCTATGCGCGGATCACGCGCGGGCCAGAACAGGTCGTCGCACCTGGAGCGACGGATGTCGGGTCACGATCTCATGCCTGGACGTCGGATCGGCACCAGTGGTGAGCGTCAGGATCCAAGGCACCGACTCGGTGTCGTCGGACACCCACGGATCCAGTTCGAGGTGGGCCAGGATGTCGCGTGACAGGCTCTCGAGTCTCGCGACGGTCAGTCGTCCGGACGAGTCCGCGAAACCGCAGCACACATCCCGCCCCTCGGGTACTCCGAACACGTCCACGTCGTTCTCGCGGTGCCATTGCCGTCGGAGGAGCAACGACTCCGACTCCTCGACGACAACCGAACACCTGGCGGGGTGGGGAAAGGCGTCGTGCGCGCGAGTCGACGCTTGCTTGACGAATTCTCTGACCCGACCGGGGGAGCCACACACGCGTATTCGGCACTCCATCACAACGGCTTTCACGGCCACTCTTCCTTTCGCTGCTACCGGCCATCTGCGACCGGTGCCATGGACTCTAGCCCAGAAAAAAATAAAAGCCAGTCCGGCGCATTTCGCGGGCGCACAGTAAATGAAAAGTACTGTGTGACAACGTATGAAGTCGGCACCAGATCGGACGGGATGGACTTCTGTCGTTTCTGGGCTATGGTCACGACGAGAGCGGGATCGACCCGCTGTAGACCACGACCGATTCGAGGAAAAATGGCGGAAAAGAATTCGAGCTCGAAAAAGCGACGGCAAGAACTCAAGGAACGTCGTGAGCGAAAACGGGCACTCGAGGATGTCTCGTTGATTCGGAAGAGGAAAAGCGCGCGTTGACGCCGACGCTCGCGTCAGCCCGCGCTTTTCAGTGCCCGGGCGATCGTGGGCCAGGCTCGGTGCAGATCCTGGTTCCAGTAACCCCACGAGTGGAGACCGGCACGGAAGTCGTAGGTGATGTCGACCCCGGCTCGGTCTGCGCGACGCTTGAAGCTCTCGGTGCATCGGGCGACGATGCCCTCGAGCACGCCTCCGACGGGTGAGGCCAGCCCGGCCAGCCCGAGGGCCGGGTCGGGCAGACCGTTGCCGACCGCTACATACACGGGCTTACCGCGTAGCGCGGACACGTGACCGGCGGGATTGTGGGCATCCCAGTTGTCGTGATCGAGCGGGCCCCACATGTTCTCCGGGTTCCCACCCCTCGTCGTGACCGATGTGGCGGTCGCCTGCCGGAACTCCGGCGACCCTTGATCGAGGCACCCGCTGAAGGCGACCACACCCCGGTAGAGATCCGGGTTGCGGACCGCGATCGACATCGCGCCCAGCGCCCCCATCGACAGCCCGCCGATCACGTTCCGTCCGTTGCCCCGGAAGCGTCCGTCGACCAGCGGAGGGAGTTCCTCGGTCAGGAAGGTCTCCCACATGTTCCGACCCAGGACGGGATCGATTCGGCGCCAGTCGGTGTAGTACGAGCCCGTACCCCCGATGGGCAGAACCACGTTGACCTTCTTGTCGGCGACGAAGCGCGCGATGTCGGTCTGGAAGGTCCACCCGCTCTGCGTGTAGCTGGTGTAGACCCCACCGTCGATGCCGTCGAGGAGGTACACGGTCGGCCGTGGGCCGGTCCGATCGCGGGGGGCGAGCACGCTCACCCGAACGGGCCGCTTCATGGCGGCGGAATACACGGTCATCGTCGTGCGTGTCGCCGTCTCCGAGGACACCGCAAGGATCCGCGCCGAGTCGCCGAGCCTCGGTGGAGTCGCCCCCGCCGGCTGACCCGTCGAGACGCTCGCGACGACCGCGATCAGAAATGCACAACCGAGCCCTGCGGCTCGCTGCCAGCGTGACACTCTTCGTTCCCCCTCGGACACTGCCGTCACGACCGGCGACCCACCCCCAGGTCGACGTCCGGCATTCGCCGCGTGTCGGTCGATCACGGGTCCGGACACGGACCGCGGACCCATTAGAGCAGGTCTGGGGCCGCCGTGTGACCGAAGCGCGCCGACGACCGAGGTTTTGCGTACAGGGACCCGGGTACCCGAATGATCCCGGGCTGTGGACAGTCGGGATTCACACGACAGAGGAAGGTAGGTGCTCTGGTGGGCACATATGTCACCGCGAATCCGACCACCGGTACGACCGATCGGGAATTTCCCGGACTGAAGGACGACGAGGTGGCCGGCGTGGCCGAACGGTCACTCGCGGCATACCAGGAGTGGCGAGCGACCGAGGCATCCGAACGGGCCGCAATTCTCTCCCGGACCGCTGACGAGTACGAGAGGCGAGCCGATGAGCTCGCGGCCGTCATCACGACCGAGATGGGCAAACCCGCCAAGGAGGCGGCGGGAGAGGTCCAGCTGGCCGCGGACATCTATCGCTGGTATGCCGAGCACGGACCGGATCTGCTCGAGACCGAGGCCCTCGACCCGCAGGGCGCGGATGCGTCGATAGTGCAGGCCGCGCCGATCGGACCACTGGTGGGCGTGATGCCGTGGAACTACCCCTACTACCAGGTCGCACGTTTCGTCGCGCCGAACCTGTTGGCCGGCAACACCGTCATTCTCAAGCATGCGTCGATCTGCGCGGCGTCGTCGGCGCTGATGGCTGAGATCCTGCACGACGCGGGTGTCCCTGCCGACGCGTACATCAACGTGTACGCGAGCAGTGATCAGATCGCAGACCTGCTCGCGCACAACGCGATACGCGGTGTATCGCTCACCGGCAGTGAGAAGGCGGGTGCAGCCGTGGCGAAGGTTGCCGCGGAGAACCTGAAGAAGTCCGTGCTCGAGCTCGGCGGTTCGGACCCGTTCATCCTGCTCGACTCCGCCGACATGGAACGCACGACGAAGATCGCGGCGGGCGCACGGCTGTCGAACGCGGGCCAGGCGTGCAACTCGCCGAAACGGTTCATCGTTCTCGACGAGTTGTACGACGACTTCGTCGACGGTGTGGTCAAGCAGTTCGAGTCGACGGTGGTCGGTGATCCGTCCGACGATTCCACTCAGATGGGTCCGCTGTCGTCCCTGTCGGCGCGCGACACCGTGGCCGAACAGGTCGAGACCGCGGTGAAACAGGGCGCCACCCTGCGGACGGGTGGGAAGCCGCTGGAGCGCGACGGAGCCTTCTTCGAACCCACTGTGCTGACGGACATCACCCCGGACATGGACGCCTACTCCGAGGAGATATTCGGGCCCGTCGCGATGGTCTACAAGGTGTCCTCCCCGGAGGACGCCGTGGCGCTCGCCAACGATGTCGAGTTCGGATTGAGCGGCTCGGTGTGGAGCGGCAACATCGGCAAGGCCGAGGAGGTCGCCGACCAACTCGAAGTCGGCATGGCGTATGTCAACGAACACGGCACCACGCTGCCCGGCCTTCCGTTCGGCGGGGTGAAGCGGTCCGGCTACGGTCGCGAACTCGGGCGTTGGGGCATGGGCGAGTTCGTCAACACCAAGCTGCGTCGCACCGCCTCCCAGTAGCCGGGCGATCGGCGACGGCCGGACGGGCCGATGCGGAAAGCGTCGGCCCGTCTCGCCGTCCGGCTCGTGATCCGGCGGTCGGCCGTCCGACGTGTCAGCCGTTGGTCTGACGCGCCCGGTCGACCGCGACGGCCACCCCGTGATGCCACGGCACCCCGTGGCCGGGAAGCAAAGACTTCGCATCCGTCGCTGCCAATGCGTCGAGCGACGCCCGGTTGCGATCGAGGTCGGCGGTTGCGGAACCGGCGATCATACGCGGGCCGGTCGCCGCGGTGTACGGATCGAGGGTGACGAGCGCGTCGCCGGCGATGACCGCGTCACGTAACGGAAAGTGCAGCGACACATGGCCGTAAGTGTGACCGGGAGTCGGCACCACCTGCGCGTCACCGGGGAGCAGGGCATCGTCGCCGAAAGGCGTCACATCCAGGTGATCGACGCCGCGCACCGTGAACGCACCGGCCGCCGCCATGCGTCCGAGCAGGCGTAGCGAACGCGGATGACGAAGGGGCACTCCGAATCTGGTCGCGTTCTGGTGCGCGTAGCGGTAGGGGTGGGACGCCAGCCACGCATCGTCGCGATGGACGTGGACCGGGATCCGCCACTCGCGCGCCAGGCGGCGCGCGGTGCCGACGTGATCGAAATGACCATGGGTGATGATCAGGTCGGAGACGGCATCGGTGTCACGGCCGAGTTCCCGGATGGCCTTGACGAGGGGTTCGTACGAACGGGGGAGTCCACAGTCGACGAGGATCAGCCGGTCCTGGTCCTCGATCAGGTACTGATTCGTGTAGGCGTACTCGAGCCAGTGGATGCCGGGGACGACGTCACGATGGAAGGTCATGACGAGACGCGTACCCGGTGGTCGCGGCAGCAAACCGGGACGACCGTAGAAGTTTGGACAAGACCGGGGGTTCTGTCATCACCCCGGCCTCTGGCTCGACATGCGGGTTACAGCACCGCAGGAGCGTGACTGCGACAGTAACAGGAACACCCCGGTGAACGCGAATCACCGATCGCCGACCTGATGTCGATCGTCGATGAAGACCTGCCAGCACAGGTCATTGCGGGCACGTTGGTCGTCGAGCACCAACTCGCGTACCCGAACAGGGAGATGTTCTCGCTGCCAAGCGCATTCGTGTCTACCCGCGTCGACCCCGTGTGCGGACCGGACTGCCTTGATCGCGTACGCCGCGGCACCGAGGTCGTGCGATGCGACGTGCGCGGTCACCGCCGCTTGCCCGGCGGCGTAGGCGGCGAACCGCGGTGCGCCACGTAGATCGCGGGCGGCACCCATGGCGTGTCCGCCGGCGGCGCGCGACTCCATCATCGCCAGTTCGCCCCGGGTCCACGCGCGGACCGCCGCGATTGCCTCCCTGGGGCGAGCGTCATCCGGCCGTGCCGACTCGAACAAGGGCAGAACGTGCTCCGCACACCGTGCCGCCCAGAGCGCCAGCAAGTGGTGATCGGCGTCGGTGAGTGTCCCGCCACGACGGATGGTGACCAAGCGAGGGTCGAACACTGTGGGGAGGATCATCGCGACCTCTCTGCCGGCACGGACTCAGCGGCGGCGCCGGGCGATTCGCACCTCGACGTCCTCGGGTGTGAGAATCGCGGTGGGTTCGGCGACGACGCCCACGCGTACGGGCGCCTGGGCTCGGTCGGTGACGGTGAGCGGCGGGCCGTCGGGCTGCAGATGGTCGTTGCCCCACTGCATCAACGACATCACCACGGGAAACAGATCGCGGCCCATGTCGGTGAGCTGATACTCGAACCGTTCGCGCTGCCCGGCGTCGCGGTAGGGGACCTTGGTGAAGATCCCGGCCTCGGTGAGTTCGCGCAGGCGGGCCGACGCGACCGCGTCGCTGATCCCGACCCGCCGGCTGAACTGATCGAACCTGGTGGCGCCGTAGAAGGCCTCCCGCAGGATGAGGATCGCCGACCGGGTGCCCACCAGGTCGATCGCCTTCGCGATCGAGCAGCCGCTCGCCTCCCAGCTGTCGCGTTCGGCCAGCGGGCCCTTCAGGTGCATCATGCCCCCAGCCTACCCTGACTTGACAAGACCATAGCCAGAGCGTAGACCTGACTTTGGTAGACAAAAGTCAGCCATCATCCGGATCGGGTTGCGTTCCGATCCGCACACTGACGGAGGATCAGTCATGAGATCTGCGGTCATCGTCGACGCTGTTCGCACACCCATCGGCAAGGGCAAGCCCACCGGCGCCCTCCACGACGTTCATCCCGTCGACCTCCTCGCGCACAGCCTCCGAGCAGTCGTGGACCGTTCGGGTGTCGATCCCGAACTCGTCGACGACGTGATCACCGGTGTCGTCAGTCAGGTGGGGGAGCAGAGTTTCAACATCGCGCGGCGCGCGCTCCTGGCCGCCGGCTACCCCGAATCCGTGCCGGGGGTCTCCGTCGACCGCCAATGCGGAAGCGGGCAACAGGCCATCGCGTTCGCCGCGCAGGGCATCATCGCGGGCACGTACGACATCGCGGTCGCCGCGGGTGTCGAATCGATGTCCCGTATCCCGATGGGCTCGGCCGTTGCCGGTACCGCCGATCTCAACGGACGGGCGTTCGGCGAACGATACCCGCAGGGCCTCGTGGGTCAGGGGATCTCGGCGGAACTGATCGCCGCCCGCTGGGACATCTCGCGACGCGAGATCGACGAATTCTCGCTGCGGTCACACGATCTCGCCGCCACCGCCACCAAGAACGGACTCTTCGACGACGAACTCGCCCCCATCGCGGGGCTGACGTCGGACGAGGGCATCCGGCTCGGGGGCAACCTCGACGACCTCGCCCGGTTGCGACCGGCCTACTACGACGAGGCGATCGCGAACCGGTTCCCCGAGATCGACTGGCGGATCACCGCGGCGAGTGCGAGTCAGATCAGCGACGGGTCGTCGGCGGTGCTGCTGATGAGCGAGGAGAAAGCCGCCGAACTCGGTCTGCGTCCGCGCGCTCGTGTGCACACCATCGCGGTCGCCGGTGACGACCCACTCCTGATGCTCACCGGCATCATCCCGGCGACGCGGAAGGCACTGTCACGCAGTGGTTTGCGTGTCGAGGACATCGACCTGTTCGAGGTGAACGAGGCGTTCGCGCCGGTGGTCCTGGCGTGGTCGCGGGAGTTCGGGGTGGACGTGGATCGAGTCAACGTCAACGGCGGTGCGATCGCGCTCGGCCACCCGCTGGGTGCCAGCGGTGCCCGCCTCGCGACCACGGGACTGAACGCGCTGGAACAGCGCGGCGGTCGTTACCTCCTGCAAACGATGTGTGAGGCAGGCGGATTGGCCAACGCGACGATCTACGAGCGACTCGGCTGAGCCGTCGGCGGTCCGGGCGGACGTGCTCGTCGTCCATTCGGCGAATCTCGGTCGCACACGTTGCGTCCGCCCGGTACCGTGATTGCGCATACCCGCTGTTCGGAGCGGGGCCGATGACTGCGGGGACCTCATGAACCCAACCGACCCGAATGCAGCAGCGCTCGTCGCGACGCGGGAGGCCACCGTTCTGGCGCATCTCGAGGCCGAGAATCGGCACGACGTCGCTGCCACGCTGGCGACGTTCAAAGACGGCGCGGCACGTACCGAGTTGCCCGGTGAGATCGCCGATGGCCACGACGCGGTGTCGGCCTCGTATCACGAACTGTTCACCGCATTGCCGGACATGCATTTCGATGTCGACCCCGAGACGCTGTGCCATCACGACGATCGAGTCATCTGTGAGACGCGAGTTCGCGGAACACATCTGGGCCCATACCGCGGACTTGCCCCGACGGGTCGGTCTCTCGACCTGCCCATCGTCGCGGTGTTCACCTTCGCGGGCTCAGATCTGGTTGCGGAGCGCGCCTACTTCGACCGTCTGGAAATGTTCATGCAGCTCGGGGTCGCGCGGGATCCGAACACCCTCGCCGGCCGGATCGCCACGCTGCTCAATCACCCGATCACGGTCATCGGTGCTGCTGTCCGACGCCGAACCAACCGGTCCGCCGCGTCGGCTTAAGCCCGCTGTGGATCACACGCCTAATCGGCGCCTGACCACATCGATGTCGAACGACGTCGGGTCGAAGGCCGAACCAGGTGTCAGGCCCGCCCACTCGCGTAATTCCAGATGGCGCGGGTGCGTCTCATCGTTGACGGCCTCGATGAAATCCGCCCATCCGGGAACTCCGCCGACATCCTCGAACGGGGCGGTTCCGCCGCCGGCGACGATCGACACCGGCGGTTCGCCGTCATTCATCGGGGTGAATGCCTCGACGACAATGCTCACTTCCCAGCCGTCCCCGAAGTCGTACTCATAGGACACCACGTCGCCGGGCTCGTCGACCAGCTCACCCAGAGTCGAGTCGAAGACGGACTCCGTGTACCTGCCGGCCCGTGCGGTGCCCATCGCCTCGTCTGATAGATACCGGTGCTCGTGGCCGAAGCATGGAGTCGTGAACGCGTAGAGATGCGCATCGTTCCAGGCGAATGCAGCTTGCAGCACTTCGTGGAGTTCGTTCAATGGAACCAACGCGAGTATTCGAATCCGTCGCCAGACTCTGGGTCGGACGCCGGCGAGTTCGGCGCGCACAGTGATCATGGTCGTCGCCTCCCCGCTTTCCGGAATGTGACGTTCCGGAAATCCGTCCCACACAGCGGGTCGCAACCCCTCGGGGACGACGTAGTCACCGTCCTCGTTGAGGACGAGCCACCCGTCCTCGATGATGTGCTCGACGCGAGAATGAGCCTTGGGAATCTCCGGTGAGATCAGCCCGTCATCGCGCAGGGCGGCGAAGCGATCGGCGGCAAACGGCATGATCGTCAGACCGTGGTATACGACGCGCGCGACGATTCCGTCCACAAACTGTGCCATTGCACTCGAATCAGAGGTCAACGCTCTGCCGACGGCCGCAGCCAGCGTGCTGCGTCGCGTCGTCAACGACTCTGATCCACGCCAGGACGCGGCCGCCGGGCCCGGGTAGACATGGGATGGAGTGATTGCGATCAACTGGGCATCCCGGGCGAGCTCCCAGATCTCAGCAAGAACGCGATGATGTTTCATTGCCTTGAGTGCTGCTGACGGTTGCTCGATCTGAAGGGCCTGCAGAAGGTCCGGAAGCAGTGCCGGCTTGAGCCATCCACTCGGCGTCACCGGCCGTTTGTGGCCGATCCAGTCCATCAACACATCGAGCCGCTGCAAAACCCGAACCGTTTCCAGTGCATCGCGCTCGGTGGAGCTGTCGATGTCGTCTACATCGACCTTCAGCCCGCCCATGGAGTCGAGGAGGTATTGCTGGCAAGCCCCCATTACGACATCGGCGCTGATGGCTGCAGTCCACCTGGAAGTGGTGACGAGGAAATCGATGAACAAGCGCAGTGCGAAGACCGCAATGCTTGCCGGTAAGGCGTCGTCCTCTTCCTCTTCCATGTACTCGGCGAAGTCGATTGCCGCATCGACCTCCTCGAGCGACCACTCGGTGGGCCGATGGTCTGGCAATGCGTAGCCGACGGCAAAGTCCAGCGCTCTGACGGCGTCGACGATGGCTGCCTGCTTGTCCGGATCGTCTTCGAATTCCACACTGGGCAGCCAACGTTCGAACTCGCGTATCAGCATGTCGATCTCCGAGGTGTCGCGACCGCGAATCGGGATCACATTGCTACTTCGGCGCGCGGCCCGCTTCTTCGTCTTTTCGGTCCGCTTGGCGCCGCGGGACTGCTTGTTCTTCCGGCTCATCGGCACCGATCCTATCGCGAGCATCGCCGTCATCGGCCAGGTCGAGTGCTGGTCCGGCCGGCGGTCGAACGGTCCCGGCTCCTGAGGGCCGGGACCGTCGGCTGTTCGGTATGAAGAGTCCGGACTTTCCTAGTCCTGCCTTGGTCCTGCCTCCACCAACTCGTCGTCCTCCGGGACATCTTCCTTGTTCGCCAGCGCGCTGGGCCACCACACGGGACGGCCAATGTCGTAGACGAGCGCCGGGACCAGCAGCGTCCGGACGATCAACGCGTCGAGGAGGACGCCGAAGGCGACGATGAACGCAATCTGCGCCAAGAAGATCAGCGGGATGACCGCCAGGGCGGAGAACGTCGCCGCGAGGACCACGCCGGCCGAGGTGATGACTCCGCCGGTGACCGTGAGCCCACGGAGAACACCTCGGCGCGTACCGATCTGCAGTGCTTCCTCGCGGACGCGGGTCATCAGGAAGATGTTGTAGTCGATGCCCAGCGCGACCAAGAAGACGAACGCGAACAGCGGCACGACCGGGTCGGCGCCGGGGAATCCGAGGATGTGGTTGAACACGATCGACGAAATTCCCAGAGTGGCCGCGAAACTCAGGATGACGGTGGCCATCAGGAGAATCGGGGCGACGATCGCCCGGAGCAGCGCGCACAGGATGAGCAGCACGACGATGCTGACGATCGGGATGATCAGGTTCCGGTCGTGGATGGCCGTCGTCTTGGTGTCAAGGTCGACCGCGGTAGGACCGCCGACGAGCGCGTCGGCGCCGTTGACGTTCCCCACCGCGTCGCGAAGACGCTCGATGGTCTCCTCGGCGGCCAGGGAATCGGCCGGATCGGTCAGGGTCGCCTGCAGAGCGACCCGTCCGTCGACCGTCTTGGGGGCGCCGCCCGGATCGGTGACCGGGACGACCTCGGCGACGCCGTCGACATTCGCCGCCGTGTTCTGCACCTGCTGCAGCGATGCGGCGTCGGCGATGATGACCGCGGGTGAACCGTCCCCGGCGTCGAAGTGGGCGGTGAGGACTTCTTGGCCCTCCTGCGACTCCACTGCTACGAGGAAGGTGTCGGACTGCGCGACCCCGTCGGCCTTGAACTGGGGGAGGAACAGCGCGAAGAGCACGAGGAGCAACGTCGTGGCCACCCAGAAGCGGCGGGGGTGCCGTCCGATCCGGTTCGCCAGGGCGCCCCAGAAGCGATGATTGCTGCTGTCCTCACGTTGCGCCGACGCCGGGTCGACGACCGGTCGCTTCGGCCAGAAGGCACTGCGTCCGAGCAGGGTCAGTGCCGCGGGGAGGAACGTCATCGACGCCAGGAACGACGCCGCGATACCGATCGCGGCAACGGGACCGAGACCGCGGTTGGAGTTCAGATCCGACAGCAGGAGGCACAACACACCGGCGATGACCGTGCCGGCGGAGGCGGCGACCGGTTCGAGGGTCGCGCGCCACGCGGCCCGCATGGCGTCGTACTTGTCGGCGGTGAGTCGCAGTTCTTCTCGATAGCGGGACACCAGGAGCAGGGCGTAGTCCGTCGCCGCACCGAACACGAGGATGAAGAGGATGCCCTGGCTCTGGCCGTTGAGGGTGAGCACGTCGTTCGACGCGAGCACGTAGACCAGCAGGCTGGCGAGCCCCAGCGCGAACACGGCGGACACGATCACGACGAACGGGAGGATCGGACTGCGGTACACCACGATGAGGATCAGGATGACGACCGCGCCGGCAACCAGTAGCAACAAGCCGTCGATCCCGCCGAACGCCTCGGTGAGGTCGCCCGCGATGCCTGCGGGTCCGGTCACATACACCGACAGTCCCTCGGGCGGGCCGTTCGCGAGTTCCGCACGCAGAGCCTCGATGCTTTCCGAGATCTCCCCGGAGGAGTCGACGGGCACGATCATCTGGATCGCCTGACCATCCTGCGAGCGGATCGGCGGAGACGTTCGCTCGGAGATCCCGTCCGTGCCGGCGACCTTGCCCACCGCCTCGGACACGAACGCGAGGTCGGCGTCGGTGATGCCGCTCGTACGTTCGGCCACCACGACGGCCGGGATCTCGGAGGAGTCCACGAAGTCCGCTTCCAGGCGGGAGACCTCGGTGGCTTCGGCGGATGCGGGCAGGAACGACGTGTTGTCGTTCGCCTGTACGTCACCGAGTTTTCCGGCGAACGGTCCGCCGACAGAACCCAGGGCCAGCCATCCGATGACCAAGAGGGCTGGCAGAATCCATCGCAAGCGACTGACTCGTCGAGCAGAGGTGGGTGGGTTCACGGGCTTCCGTTCGTCGGTTGCGGGTGGAGTGCGTGAGCACCATGATGTTCAGCAGGCTGAACAATTGCAAGTCTGCGGGGTGTGACGTAGAGAATCGGCAGGACAAGGTGGACGACGGAAACGACGGGATGGACGGGTGGCCGACCGGTCGGCTGCTGTCGGTGGCGGCACGGCTCGTCGAGCACGCCTGGGAGGCGGTACTGCGGGAGTACGACATCTCGAGCGCCGGACTCGTCGTCCTCCATGTGGTGAGCACGGGACCGGCCACCCAGCGCGAGGTCGCCAAGAAGGCCAGGGTGACCGATCAAACTGCGAGCCGCACCATCGAGCGACTGGAACGGATGGGTTACGTGCGGCGTCAGGTCGATCCCGACGACGAGCGGCGAAAGCATGTGAGCGCGACTCCGGCCGGTGCCGAGGTCTACCGCGCATTGCTCGAACGGGAGCGAACCGACCCGGCGCTGATCGCGTCCATCGGCGCGTCAGAACCGGAACTCCGTCGATTGTTGCTCGAACTGATTCGCGTGCAACAGGATCGGAGCTCGGGGCCGTCATAGCGTCGCGTCGGTTGCTCAACCCGCGTCGCGGGCTGCTTCGAGTCCGGCGACGAGTGCGTCGACCTTCGCCCGGTTCTCCGCCGACGTCATCAGCCCGACGAACGGCGGGCGCGAGAAGGTGAGGGTCACCTGGAGGAGCTGTTCGCGTTCACCGCCGAACAGCTTCTTCCGTCGGTTGGTCTCGGTGACCTCCGCGGAGACGAACGATGCTGCCGGCAACCGGGTCTTGGACGTGCCGCCGCGGAGTTTCTCGAACCACTCGCCATCGAGCACGACCGTTTCATTCGACAGACCATGGATCTCGAGCACGTGCTACCCCTCGCCCTGCGGATTGTGTCGTGATCACGATATCCGCCGAGAACGGCGATGCCGGGGTTTGCGGCAGATCACAACACCGTTGCCCTTCGACGCCGGCGCGCACTACTGTGCCGATCGTGCATACACCGACCTGCTGGGCCAGCACTCGTTCGGCGACCCGTGGCTGAGGTGAGACTTCGGCAGGCCGACGACGCCGACACGGACCGCCTCGTGGCCGTGTGGCGTTCGGCGGTCGAGGCTACGCATCACTTCCTGACTCCTGCCGACATCTACGGCTACGCGGATCGGCTCGCACGTGACTACTTTCCGGCGGTCGAGTTGGTCGTCGCGGAGGCCGACGGAGTGGTCGTCGGCTTCAGCGGAACCGCAGAGAATCGGCTCGAGATGCTGTTCGTCGATCCGGCCGCCCACGGGCGGGGCATCGGCACGGTGCTGCTCGATCACGCGGTCGCGCACGGCGGCGTCGACGAACTCGACGTCAACGAACAGAACCCGGGCGCCGTGGAGTTCTATCGGCGCAGGGGGTTCGAGCAGGTGGGCCGCTCGCCGGTGGATTCCGACGGCCGGCCGTTTCCGTTGCTGCACTTTCGGCGCGCCGGGGTCCCGTGAGACCTAGTTTCACGCCGCGGCGAATCGCGGGTGCAGAACTTGTTCACCGTCACCACGGCCATTCGAGGCCTCTAGAAGTCTCGCGGACGAGTGTCGGCTCACGTTCGGATGTGTCGAACTGCGACTGCTGCCCTACGCAGCTGATAACGCGCCGAAGACAAACGGGGACGGGAGAGTTCGAGTCCGGCATCGTCGGCGATGTGCTCGACAACTTGGTCGACACTGCGTTCGTCTGCTGGCACATGGCTTGCGAATCGGTCCTCGCCAAGCCGGGCGACGCACCTCCCAGTCTGTTTCATCGCCCAGGTCTCATCGGCGCCGAGGATGGGGCCGAGACGGTGAGCAAGGCGGGCTCTGAGACGTCGATGGATCACTTCGACGGAAGCGGTCAGGGTGTAGTGCCTGACATCGACGCCATGCTCTATGAGTCCACCGACGATCTCGTCGAAGTACTCAGCGTCGACGAGCGTCATGGGAACGATCACCGGGGAGTCGCTGGATTGTTCGGCATCCAAGAGGGTTTGGGTGACGCCCGTGCGCCACTGCGGTAGGTCCTGAAAATCGTCGCGCCGGGCGGGCGGCAGCATCTTGTGCATCGCGAATCCGAGGAGTTCGGGATCGGCCACGTGCGACGCAGTCAGCCGGCGGTGAAGCTCGTGAGCGGTCTGTGTCTTACCGACGCCGAAGGCGCCGTTGATCCAGATCAACATGACGTGAGGTTACCGACAGGTGGGCAGCGCTTCCGGTGAAGCGGTCAGGGGCGATGTCGGTCCGCCGGTCAGGATTCGTGCCTCCGGTCTTTCTTGGTCTGACGTCGCGCACCGGCGGCGATGGTCGAGGCCTCGTACTTCTTTCGACCGGGTGATTCGCGGGTGTCGTCGGTCCGGATTCGTCCCGACGACGCCACTTTGCCCTTGCCCTTGTCCTTGCCTCTGCCCTTGCCGGTGTCCTTTTGAGATGTCGGGCTGTCGGTACGCGCCCGGACCAGTCGCTCGGCCTTCAATTCGAGAGCGGCGTCTCGAGAAACCCTGGCCAGTCGACGGCTCACGCGGCTCAAGGCGTCCTCGAAGACCTCGGCTTTCAGCGGCGTTCCGGGCATTTGCTGCTTTCGCGCTCCCACGGCCGCCTTTGGTCTTGACTTTCTCAGCACCCGCACGGCGGTAGAGGGTGACGTGCTTGTTCCGTGCGCGCCGGATTCGCGAGTGCAGATCGATCAGTCCGTCCTCGTCGAGGCCGGCCATCTGTGATTTCTTGGTCTCGCGGACGAGTACATATTCGCTTTCGGACAGGGAATTCAGGGTCTTTTTCATGCCGGTCCTCGCTCGTCATGCCGTCACGTTGCAGTCCTGATGTTAGGTGCCGGCGCGCGCTCGAACTTCGGTTCTGTCCGATTCGGGTCAGATGAACCGGCTCAGGTGTCAGAGGGGGCCGGCGGCGAACCCATCGGCCGGTCGTAGGCTTTCTCGACCTCCGGACGAAGTCGTGCGTCCTCTTCGGCCTTGCGGGCGGCAGTCGTCCACATCTGGGTGACCATGGGCAGGTAATAGGTTGCCGGGGCGCCGAGAATGTAGGTGGCGTTGCCTTCGACGAACGTCTTGTTGGCCGGATCGTCGAGCCCGATCATGCTGTAGTCGTTGTGTACCGGGCGGCCTTCACCACGTCCGCCGACCGAATCCGACGCACTGTGGTTTCGTCGGGCGGCGTCGTTCATGAGGTCGCGGTTGGGTGCATCGGCCCAGAAATCGTATTGTCGCGCAACTATCTTGACGGTGTATCGGGTGTCATCGGGAAAGTTGTTGCCGCCGTAGTCCGCGCGGCATCCTCCCTGGTTGGCGCAACCGTTGTATTTCGATTCGAGATCACCGGTCAGGACGAACGTCACTGTGGCAGGGTCGATGTCGCTGGTGGGACCGTAGGTGCGCAGCCAATCATCCTGAACTTGCGCGCCTTGACTGTGTCCGACGACGATCTTCCGCCCGGGGATCTCGTGCAGCATCTCGTTCAACTTGTCGCGTCCGCGGTGGGTGTTCGTCGCGCCGGGAAAGTTGTTGTACGGCACGTTCACCACTCGATTGGGTGGTGCGAACAGCTCACCGCGCAGCCAGTTCATCGGAAGCGAGCGGAAGGCCGGGTCCAGTGTCAGCACTGTCGCCCCACCCGGGCCCGGCGCTGCACCTGCGACATTCGGTGTCCATTGCCCGATTCCGATTGCCACAATGAGCACCAGGACTATTCGCGAATATTGCTTCATTCTAAGCCGCCTCAGAGGTCTGACGAATGTCTATCACATCGCAAATCTCGCCGGGGGGATGCGAGAAAAGGGACGGCGGTCCGACGATAGGCGTTTAACGCTGTTGTTTGCCGATTTGTATCGCGAATAGACCCGGAATCACACCGAATCGGGTGCGTAGAACTTCGCGGTGGCCGCAGCCGCGGCCGCGACCTGCGCGGGTTCACCTCCGGCCGCGAGGTGTGCCTCTCCCCAGGCCGCCGCGCTACGGCGGATGAACTCGCGTCCCTCGGGAGACTTCTCGATTGCTTCGTGGTCAGCGGTTTCGCCATCGACGAGCAGCCGGGTCAGACCGAGGAGCAATAGATCCCAACCGACCCCGCCGGCACCTGGTCCGTACGTCGCGAACAAGGGTTCTCCGACGAATGCTGCATGGATGAGCTCCAACTCGGTGCCGCCTGCCTGGCCGGGGGAGAGGCGCACCCGCACTTCACTGGTGCTAGGCCACTCGTCGGCGTCGGGACGTAGAGCCAGGTCACCGTGAGGAGGTGCGGGGGGAGTGGACCAGCCATTCGTCGACGTCTCGCAATGGACCGGGTGGTCGACCCACTAGTCGCCGCCACCCGAGCTTCCGCCAGAGGAATCGGAGCCGCCGTCGCCTGACCATCCGCCATCGAAACCGAACCAACTCGAGGACGAGTCGGAGCTTCCCGTATGACGACTGTGCGGCGGCCGGGACGGAGCCCCCGCTGGCCTCTCGGCCCCTCGGCCTTGCACGTGCCTGTTCGCCCCGAAGTCCCGTATTGCGATCGGGAGCACCAGGGCGAGCACGAAGAGCAAGGCGGCTACGACGACGATCAGCCAATCCGGCGCCCCGAGTAACGCGGTGACGATGGTGGTTCCGATCGCGACGAACATCAAGACCGTTCCGAGCGTGATGCGCGGCAATGCTCCTCCTTGATAGCGACGTCGAGGTCGTGTCCGACTGCCGTCTCCGCGACAGGTTACGCAGGTGTTCGTCGGTGTCTCCGTCGAAACTTCACAGGGCCGACGGCTCATCGGCACGTTCGAGTTGACGCGTCCGGGATCATTGGCGACATGGAAACCAAATACGAGGCTTGGCCCGCACTACCGGTGGAGTCGTGGGTCGACACAAGGGACACCGTCCAGTTGTGGACCCAGATCGTCGGCAAGACGCGTCTCGCTCTCGGACCCGAGGTCAACCACTGGTGGGGCGTACCGCTGTATGTGGACGCACGTGGCCTGACCACGTCCCTGATGGCCGTCGGAGACCGCGGCCTCGAGATCCGCTTCGACTTTCTGGACCACCAGCTGCTCTTCCTCGTCACCGATGGCAGCACCCGTCAGATGAAGCTGGAACCGCGGACGGTCGCCGATTTCTACGCGGAGTACACCGCTCACCTCGCCGACCTCGGCTTCGACATCGCCATCGTCGGTACCCCCGTCGAACTGCCTGATGCGACCCCGTTCGCCGAGGACACCGCCCACTCGTCGTACGACGCCGACGCCGTGTCTCGGTTCTGGCGGTCTCTCGTCAGTGCGCACCGCGTGCTGTCGGAGTTCCGCGGCCGCTTCCGCGGCAAGTCGTCACCGGTCCACTTCTTTTGGGGCGCTTTCGATCTGGCCGTCACACGGTTCTCGGGACGCAGTGCACCCCAGCATCCGGGTGGGGTGCCGAATTGCCCCGACTGGGTGATGCACGAGGCCTACAGCGACGAGGTGTCGAGCGCGGGCTACTGGCCGGGTGGCGCCGAGGAGGGGGCCTTCTACGCCTACGCCTACCCACATCCCGAGGGCTACGACACGCACCCGGCGGTCGAGGCTCCGGCGCGATGGGATGCCGCACTGGGCGAGTACATCCTGCCGTATCACCTTGTGCGCCAATCGCCGGACCCGGACGCCGTGGTCCTGAAGTTCCTCGAGCAGACTCATCGTGCGGCGGCGGAGACGGCGGGCTGGGACTAGACGCGAGCCGGCGGCGGACGTTTCCGACGTCCAGACGTCGAGGTCTGTTCATCGTTCGTCCTGGCCGGTTGCAATCTCGCTCAGCGGCGCCGCTCGCCACCTAACCCCCGAGCCTATCCGGCGAGCAGAGCGTCCAGCGCTTCGAACGCCGCGCGCCAGCCGGCGGCCGCGTACTCGTACTGCTCGTCGGTGAGGTTGCCACCGGTTTGGCTGAAACGGATCTCGGTGCCGTTGTCGACTGCCATGAAGTCAGCGGTGAGGAGTTCACGTTCATCACCCGGCTCGTCGGTCATCGTCAGTACGAGTCTGTTCGGTCGGCTGACCTCGACGTACTCACCGCGCCAATGGACTTCGGGGAAATCGCCCCCAACGATCATTGTTGCTGCCCAGGTGCCCCCGGGTCGGGCGTCGAGCGATACCGATTCGACGGGGACCTGGTTCGCGCTGCCGCCGAAGAACGCGGCGAACAGAGCCGGCGTCGTCCACGCGTCGAACACGGCGGCGGGAGAAGCGTTCAGTGTGTAGGTGAGGGTTGCCCCGGTTGCGTCCGTCATGGTGTGACTGCCTTCTGGTCGTCGACGTCGGCCGACATCGATGTTTCGCCGCGGACGGCTCGGTCCGCAGGAGGGCAGACCCTCGTTGCTCGCAGAACTCATCGGGCTATGGCGGGGAGGGTGCTGACCTGGGTGCGGTTGGGCAGAAGCAGTCGGGCGAGTCCTGATCGGTGCCGATCTACCGACCAGGTCTGCTAGTTTCTCGGCGACGTGCCTTTCCAGGCGAACAGAACCGGTGGGTATCGATTGTGGACGAAGAACCGCGAGCCGGCGGCAAGGCGCCCGCGATGAGGCCGTCCGAGGCGCCGATCGAGGAAGTGCTCGACCGAGCAGTCGGTCCACGTCGGGACGAGGCCGATGAACTGGTCGCCTTGCTCGGTGAGATCTCCGGACACCGGCCCGTCCTCTGGGCCGGCCGCATGATCGGCTTCGGCGAGTACGAGTACCGCTACGCCAGCGGGCATGGCGGTCGGGCGCCGGAACTCGCTTTCGCGCCCGGCCCGAAGAATCACACCATCTACCTGGTCAGCGACTTCGCCACGCAGTGGCCAGATCTCATCGACCGGCTGGGAAAGTGTCGCGTCGCCAAGTCGTGCCTCCACGTCACTCGGCTCCGAGATGTCGATCTCGCAGTGCTGACAACGCTTCTCGAACGATCGTTGGCGCAGACACGCTCGTCCCACGGAGGTTGAGATCACCGCGGGTCCGGTATCCCGCTCAATCGAGATATCCGGTCTCCGGGTTGATGTTCGAGAGGAACTCCCTGATCGACTCGCGGTGGTCGCGAATCGTCGGCAGGGGGAGTGGCAGCGGGGCGGGCGGGAGCCCGTCGTCGCTCTGCCACGCAACTCGCGGCCCGCTGGAGCCGAAGCCGTACCCAGGGTTCGGGCCCGACGTCCACTTGCTTGAATACCCACCGTCGGCACGGACTGTCACTTGAAACAGTTCTCCGTCGACGACCAGATCGACCGGGCCGTCGGCCGGCGTCGGGCGCCAGTCATCGCTCTGTTGCGCAATCATCCGTGGGACGTTAGAGACTCACGGCGGTACTCGCATGGCATTTTCCCGCAAACGGGGGGGCGTGACTCTGAGTGGTGATCAGTGGCCGGGAAAGTAATCCGGCCCGGGGTCATCCGCGGCCGCGGTGGTCGACGCGAGACCGCAGGCGATGCCAGCGCGGCATCAGTTTCCTTAGCGTTCGGTGGGTGGTCACGAGGTCGCGGCGCCGTGCAACCGGGCGGCTTGTCGTCACGAGTTCAGATTGTCGCGCCGCGACTGTCACGGGGTCACCCCGAAGCGGCTCGGAACCGCTTGGTGAAATGCGTTGAGTCGCTGAACCCATGAGCGCGGGCGATCATGGCGTCACGGGCACGGTCGAGGCGGCGTCGGATGACGTGATCCATCAGCCGCCTTTCGGAACTGGGCCAGTCGGCGTACAGCTCCCGGGTCGACACGTTGTGGGCCGCGGCGATCGTCTCGGCCGACAGGCCGGCGTCGGTCAGCTGCTGTGTTGCTTCCCAGGACCCGCGGACACGTTCGCATGCACCTCAGCGATCCGGACTTGTCGCCGGTGTCGATCGCGCGGGCGCACGGCATCACCGTCCGAAAACTGTTCCAGCTCCTCGCCGATGCCGGCACGAGTCTCGAGCAGTGGATCATCACGAGTCGACTCGAGGGCGCGCATGATGACCTCGCGCCGAGACCGCTCATCAACCGGTCGCGGCAATCGCCCGGCGCTGGTGCATCACGAATCCGTCGCACTTCAGTAGACGATCCCGCGCGATGTACGTGATCAGTCCGCGGGCGTGGCGGGTTCTCGCGGCGTCGCGCACACGAGAGCGGATAGGAAACGGCTGACTGAACGAATTGCGACCGGTCTCGGAGAGCTGGCCTCGGAAAACGCGATGTGATGTCACCAGCCGCGTCGCCGGTCAGTCGATTGCACCTCCCGTGCCACCCTACGTTCGTGTCCATTAGCACCGTGCCTGCGGGGAGGTGATTCGATTTCATTCATGAGTCGCGGGTGTCGTCAGGGCGGCGTATCTGAGCAAGACTGCGCCAGAGGAGAAGGGTCGGCATTCCATCAGTTCCAGTCGGGTTGAAGGCTGGTGTGCGTCGAGGACGGGTTTGCCTTTGCAGAGCAAGATCGGGTTGACGATGAGGTGGAACTCATCGACCGCGTTCATCGCATTGAGTGTCGCGATCAAGCTGAGGCTGCCGTAGACGACCACATCGCCGTTGGCGCGATCCTTGATGCGCTGGATCTCGCTGGCGGTCACTTCTGTGACGTGCTGGGTCACCGGCCATGCGGCGATGTCACCGGAACGGGAGGCGACGAACTTGTCGAGCTGGTCGAGGCGACGGGCGTAACGCCGATTGCCGTCGTCGGCGTCGATCGTTCCGGCGGCGACAGCCGGCCAGTAGGAGGCGAAGTCGGCGTGCGTGATCCGGCCGAGCAGGAGCGCGCCGGCGTGCTCGACGAGGGCGAGTTCGTAGTTCATGAGGTCGGAATCGGCGAGTAGCCAGTCCATGGAGTCATCGAGGCCAGCGACATAACCGTCGAGAGTGGTCCACATGCTGATGATCAGTCTGCTCACGATCCTTGCTTCTTTCTCTGGGCCCGAAAAGTCATCGGAGCTGCGCGTCCCGCAGCCAGGGCTCTGCACGTCCTGGCGACGATGGGGGGCTCGTGGCCCCGATAGGCGGTATTTGTGAACTCCTCGCCCGGATAGCTCCGGTCGGGACGGTTGCGCTTTCCGTTCCGCGTATGCGACAGCGCCTCGGGACTACCCGGACAGCACAGCATTCAGCGCTTCGAACGCCGCGTGCCAGCCGGCCGTCGCGTACTCGTACTGCTCATCGGTGAGGTTTCCGCCGGTTTGGCTGAAGCGGAGCTCGGTGCCGGCGTCGACTGCGATGAGGTCCACGGTGAGAAGTTCACGTGCGTCGCCCGGCTCGTCGGTCATCGTCAGCACGAGTTTGCTCGGTCGCTGCACTTCGATGTACTCCCCGCGCCAATGGAACTCGGGCATTTCCGCGTCGGCGATCATGGTTGCGGTCCAGGTGCCTCCGGGTCGGGCGTCCAGCGTGACCGAGTCGACGGGGACCTCATTCGTGGCACCGCCGAAGAAGGCGGCGAAGAGTTGCGGCGTCGTCCACGCGTCGAAGACGGCGTCGGGGGAGGCGTCGACGGTGTGGGTGAGGGTTGCTCCGGTTGTGTCGATCATGGTGATCCTGCCTTGTCGTCGTCGATGTCTGCAGGCATCGGTGGCTCGGTGCGGACGGTCTCGTCCCACCCGGGCAGACTCCCGGCGCGGCGGGAACCCATCGGCGCTCGGACGACGGAAGCGCTGGATGGGTCCAGTCGGCGATCCGCATCAGGATGGAGCGTTTGCCGCCTAGACGCCTTTGTTCTCAGCGCGGTGTGGTCGACCGCATTGGCGGATCGGAAAGATGGTCCGGCCGGACGATCATCCGAGGCCACGGCGGTTGCCGCAGGACCGCCGCCGATCCCAGGGCAGCTGCGACGAGACCGGTGATCACCCCGATGAGAGCCACTACCGTGTCGGGCGCAGGTCGGCGCCGAGGGTGGCCGCTGACCAGCGGATTCGGCCCGGGTGTCACATTCTCGTCGCCGCCGGTGTCTCGAGGGCGAGCACTATCGAACACCACCACGGAAGGCGGGACCATGAACACCACCGACATCAACCAGATCGGCGACGACAAGGCTGACGGGGAGCGGACGCACGTTGTCGTACTGGGTGCGGGCTACGCCGGCGCGATGGCGGCCAACCGGCTCCGGCGTGATCGTGCGGTCGACGTCACGGTCGTGAACCCACAGCCGTTCTTCGTACAGCGCATACGGCTCCACCAGTTCGTTTCGGGGACCGGTGATCCGCAGATCGCATTCGACGATGTGCTGGCCGACGACATCCGCGTTCTCGCCGACACCGCCACGCGCATCGACGCCGACGCACGGCGAGTCCATCTGGCGTCGGGCGCGCACCTCGATTACGACTACCTCATCTACGCGATCGGCACCCGCCACCGCACCCCCGAGATCCCAGGGGCCGCGGACCATGCGCTGTTCATCGCCGATTGGGAGAGTGCACAACGCATGCGCGAACGCGTCGAGGATCTGGCGGCGCACGAGACGGTCACCGTCATCGGCGGGGGACTCACCGGGATCGAGGTTGCGGCAGAACTCGCCGAGAGCGGACACAGCGTCCGGTTGGTGGGCGGCGGTGAGTTCGCGGCTTCGGTGAGCGCCCGGGCTCGACGCGCCACGGAGACGCAGCTGAATCGACTGGGTGTCGATGTCATGGACCAGGGACGTGTGGTCGAGCTCGGGGAGCGGACCGTCACCGTCGACATCGACGGTCAACGAATCGTGCTACCCAGCGCGGCAACGGTTCTCGCGACCGGCTTCGAGGCGCCGGAACTCGCGGCCGCCAGCGGCCTGGAGACCGACGAGATCGGCCGCCTGCGCGCCGACGCCGCCCTGGCCAGCATCGACGACGACCGGATCATCGGCGCCGGTGACGCGGTGGCTGTTGATGGCATGACGCTGCGGATGAGCTGTCAGGCCGCTGAACCACTGGGCGCCCAGGCCGCCGACGCGGTCCTCGCGAAGATCGCCGGTGAGCAGCCGAGCCCTGTCGACCAGGGCTTCGTCGCGCAGTGTGCCAGCATCGGCCGACATGCGGCCACCCTGCAGTTCACGCGCCGCGACGATTCGCCGACGCCGGCGGTGGTGACCGGTCGTCTCGCAGCCTGGACGAAGGAGTTGGTGTGCCGAGAAACCGTGGCCAACATCCGGCGTGAGGCCGCGCGGCCCGGTAAGTTCAGCTGGTTCGGTGCAGCGAAGAGCGCGACCGCCGAGCGTGAACCGGTCGGACGATGACGAACGGCCCGTCGACGAACGGAGTAGCCATGACAGGCGGTCAACTCGACCGTCGCGCAGCACGATTCGCAGAACTGCGGCCGTTGCTGTTCACCGTCGCCTATGAGATCGTCGGTTCCGCCGCCGACGCGGATGATGTCCTGCAGGAGAGCTACCTGAGGTGGGCGGAGGTCGACGACGTCGAAGTCGCCGACCCGAAGGCCTACCTCGCGAAGATCGTCACACGCCAGGCACTCAACACCCTGCGGTCGCGCTCGCGGCGTCGTGAGGAGTACGTCGGCCCGTGGCTCCCCGAGCCGATCCTGCTCGACGACCGCGACCTCGCCGACGACGTCGTACTCGCCGAGTCGGTGTCCACGGCGATGTTGGTGGTGCTGGAATCGCTGAGTCCGGACGAGCGTGCAGTGTTCGTGTTGCGCGAGGTGTTCGGGTTCTCCTACGCCGAGATCGGATCGATGGTCTCGAAGTCGTCGGCCGCGGTGCGCCAGATCGCGCACCGCGCCCGGTCGCATGTCGAGTCGCGGCGGCCCCGGTTCGAGCCGGTCGACGCCCAACGCGCCGGAGCGGTTGTCGAGGAGTTTCTCGCCGCCGCGCAGTCAGGTGAGGTCGAATCGCTCATGGCGCTGCTGTCGCCCGACGTCGTGTTCACCGCCGACAGTGACGGCAAGGCCACGGCGGTGAAACGGCCCATTCAGGGTTCGCTGCCGGTGGCGCGCCTGCTCACCGGATTCGCGCGACTCGGGACGACGATCGACGACTATCGCGCGGAGGTGGCGGTGCTCAATCACGAGCCCGGCATGCTCGTGTACTTCGACGGAAAACTGCAGGGCGTGTTCACGTTCCACATTGTCGACGGCGTGATCGACCAGATCTACGCGATGCGCAATCCCGACAAGCTCGCCGGGGTCGAGGAACCGCGAACGATCGCACGGTGACGTTCACCCGGCACGTTTCTATGCGGGAACAAGGCGATGAGGGCCGCGCCGGGCCTTGTTCTGCGACGATGGTCCGATGTTGCACAACTTGTCGACTCCCGCATCGCTCAGGTCGGTGCTGCGAGTTCGCACTGGTTTTCGGCATGGCATGCCGACGACAGAGTTGCGGATGAATCTGGCTCCTGACGCAGTGTGGGCGACGATCACCGATGTGAACGCCTGGCCGTCATGGGGACCCACGGTTTTCGGGGCGCAGGTAGACGGTGACGTCGAGTTGGCCTCTGGGACACGCGGAACGATCACGACTGTCGCGGGGGTACCCGTGCCGTTCGAGATCACCGAGTTCGTCGACGGACGATTGTGGGCGTGGAAGGTGGCGGGTGTGAACGCGACGCGGCACGAGGTGATCCCGGTGGCGGGTGGCTGCATTCTCAGCTTCGGTGCGCCGGTCTGGGCGGTACCGTATCTGCCGGTACTGGCCATCGCGTTGCCGCGGATCGAACGGATCGCGTCTGGTCTCGGAAGCTGACCTCGAAAGGCGCTGCTGCGTCAGAGATGTGATGACACCGGCCCCGCCGCGTCAGTCGATTGCCGCTGCCGGCGGCCTCAGGGCATCGCGCTGAACGAAGATACCGACAACGACGCCGACGATGGTCAAGAGCACGACCAGGGCTACCCCCGGAATCACGTACCCTATCCCGTCGGGGCAGACCCACACCTGCTGCCCATCGATCGTGGTCGAGGAACAGCCCAGGTGCAGCACGGACTCGGACAGATAGATCAGCGGCCACGCCAGAGCGACCGCTGTCGGTACCGCGACCGCAACACTGACCAGGAGGATTCCGATCAGTGTCGACAGTGAGCGCAGAAGCCGCGAGTCCGTCATCGCCTCACTGTACGAGCGACCGTCGCCCAATATCAGTGCCCCGGACCGACGCCATCATGAGAGCAGTCCACTGGGTGTCACGGCCACCCACCGGCCATCGCTGGGTGGTAGGTCTTTCCACCCGCGGGAGTGGGCACGGTCGCAGATGATGCGTTCGCATCGCGGGCGGTCGGCGGGGGAGGCGTGCCATCGTTCGACGGCGGCGGCGATCGTGGGAAGCACGGTCACGTGTGGACCCATCGTTGGGTGGCGGGACTCCGCAGCGTATATGTCGCTCCAGAAATGACTCCCGACGACTGGGTGGACAAAACCGTCACCGATTCGGGCCGACATCATCTTGCTGTAGGCGCGCGTGCCCGCAGCATGAACTCCGTCGTCGTGGTCGCCGCCGAGGGCGAACATCAACTCTTCACCGAGCTGCTGCTGATGAACGGTTGTCATCGAATGCCCGTCGATGACCGGTTCGCCGGGTGCTCGGCGGCGAAATCTGGACATGATGTCGGCGACCGTGGCGGCGATCTCCGGGGGGATCAGCGGCGGGACAGAGTTCGCCGGCTCGTCACTGGTGAAAGCGAGGTACCGGAGGCTCTCTCCGACGAACGTGTCCCACGTTCCCTCCACGATTGAGTACTGGGTGACGGAATAGATGAATTGGTCGAATACGTCACGGGCAAACGGGACGCTCCGGCGTAGCAGGTCGACCTGGGCGAGAGGTACAGCACGGTGCAAGCGGGATTCGAGGAGACGGTCCTCGTGGTACAGACTCACTTCGATCCCCATGCACTCGGCAAACCGACGGTCGACGCCGTCGGGCATGAGGTCACCTGTGACCAGTAGAACACGGAAACCACCGGATGTGATCGGTCAGCCTTCACGTCTTCAGAGCTTGACGGCAGTTTCCGGCCAACCGGCCACGTATCACTCTGCACGACAGACGTTCTCGTGGTGAGAGCTGTTGGTGTAGAGGTGGTAGTCGCAGCTCGGGGTGTACATCCGAGGCCCACCCGGTGGGGGAGACACGACACGCTGAATGGCCGGCCCAGATCGCGAGGTAGCAGTCGTCGGAACTGCGCGTCACCACAGCCAGGGCTCTGTACGTCCGGGTGACGACGGCGTGGTCGCCGCCGACGTAGAGAGGGTGAACGCCGTCGCACGGCTCAATTCGCGCAGCGTGTGTTACCGTACTGAAACACTCGTTTCAGTGAGATTACTCGGAGGTCGCGATGACCCAGGGAACAGCAGCGGCGTGGTCGACCCCGCCGTCCGGTGGTGTCGTGCTCCGTCCGTTCGGCAAGCCAGGCGACCTCGGGTGGGTCGTACAGACCAACGGCGAGGTGTACGCGCGCGAGTTCGGTTGGGACATAACGATCGAGACGCTGGTCGCCGACATCGTTGCCGCCTTTGCCCGCAACCACGACGAAGACACCGAGGCCGGCTGGGTCGCCGAACTCGACGGCGCGCGGGTCGGCTCGGTGTTCTGCACTCGTGGACAGGATGAGCGCACCGCCAAGCTGCGAGTGCTCGTGGTCGATCCGAAGGCGCGAGGGCACTCGCTGGGTCGACGTCTGGTCGGGACCAGCGTCGATTTCGCGAGGCGAGCGGGCTATGAGCGGATGGAACTCTGGACGGTCGACTCCCTGACTTCAGCTCGTCGCGTCTACATTGACGCCGGATTCGCGCTGGACACCGAGTGGTCGAGCCGCCTGTTCGGAAAAGATCTGGTCGAACAGACCTGGTCACAAACTCTGTGAGCGCGCCACGGCCTGAGCTGGCGACAGGCTCTGCCCGTCGAGTCCAGCTCCTCGACGCCGCATACGCCTACATCGTCGACAACGGGGCAGCCTCCCTGTCGCTACGACCGTTGGCGACCGCGATCGGGTCGAGTCCGCGTGTGCTGCTGTACTTGTTCGGCAGCAAGGATGGACTCATCCAGGCACTGCTGCAGCACGCTCGCGCCGACCAGATGGAATCGATGGCGGGGCGCGTAGTCCTCGCAAAACAGCCTGCTGCACGGGATATCTTCGCCGTTGCACGAGCGGTGTGGGAATGGCTGTCCACGCCTTCGCAACGACCGGTACTGGCATTGTGGGTCGAGGCTTACGGTCGAGCGCTCACCGACCCCGACGGCCCGTGGAGCCTGTTCGCGCAGGGGACTGTCGACGACTGGCTGACGATGCTCGCCGAGGCGCAACCGACAGGCGTCCGGCAAACGTCGAAGGCCGAAAGTGAACGGACGGCTGTTCTCGCCGTCCTCCGTGGCGGTCTCCTCGACCTGCTGGCAACCGGCGACGTCCGACGAACCACAACCGCTGTCCACATGGCTCTGGACTCTCTGGCTGGACGAGTCGTGCCCGAGGGCCCGCAGTAGTGGGTGATCGGCGCGGGTTAATACAGCAGATGAGTATGCAATCATCTACTTGACATAATATCTATTATCGGCATTCGAAAACAGCTGGGGGAGAACACCTATCATGGTTATGTGACATAAGGTAATTCCAGCTTTCACGCGCCGTCGGTGGCGGCGGATCAGGTTTGGGTGGCGCTGATGTAGAGCGTTCGGGGGTCGCGTGCTGGGTCCCATGTCGCCGTGAGGTAGTTGGTGGACTGCCACCGTTGGGATTTCACGAGCGTGGGGCTGGGTGCCGGTCCATGCCGGGTGCTGCTTCTCACGCTGAGGTCCTCCGGAGCGATCGGTGTCGGCGGGGGGAACTTCGATCGGTCAAGGATTTGGGCCAGCCGATCAGCGGACGGTGTGACGATGACCAGGTATGCGCTGGAGTCGGGGAACGCGCTGAACACCTCGCCGTAGACGACGTCGTCGCCGTCGACGAGGACGAGCCCGATCCCCTCAGCTAGACCCTTGGCGTCATCGGCCGACTCGTAGGTGTGCGGGGTCATCCCCCTGTCGATCCACTCGAACAGCGCCCACCTCAGCCCGGCCAGGCCCGCGGCAGCACCAATGACGACGATCAGTACTGCTGCCACGCCTTTCCACCAGCCGAAGTGGCCGACAGGTGGGTCGTGACGAGACTGTCGATCGGTCGTTTCATCCATCCCGGGGCTCCTGAACGGTTAGCGGGCGAGGTTCCAGATTAAGCGCCCATCCTGGGTGGCGGGCTGCCAACCCAGGAAAGTAGTGCGTTGGGTCAGGGCGTCGATGAGTTCGTCGAGCAACGTGGTGAGGTCGTCCCAGGTGGGTGTCTCGTCGTCGTTGTCGACTTTGTCGAACTCGCGGATGAGCCCGCGGCGATTGCTGGTACGCAGGTCGACGACGAGCATGGTGGCGTCGCGTTCGGCGATGGGCAGGTACTCCGGGATGAACGTGTAGGCGCT
>ERZ501011.24-NODE-24-length-45349-cov-11.510266_pt1 | contig 45349 bp, 38 predicted proteins | sample MGYA00248833_ERZ501011 | MGnify/ENA primary metagenome ERZ501011 (study PRJEB25958, sample SAMN03398530) | human skin metagenome | study: EMG produced TPA metagenomics assembly of the Human Skin Microbiome Metagenome (human skin metagenome) data set. | reverse complement strand
GTCTCACCAGGCCCTTCGTGGCTCGTCGACCTCGACGCGCTCCTTCGTCGCTTGCTCGGCCCGGCGGCTATCGCTCCTCACACCTCAGGGAGCAATGGGATGGGGTCGCTTCTTTCGGATCAGGGAGCAGGGAGCAGGAGGGCCAGCGGTGCTGCGCTTCTGTCGAATCAGAGCAGTTCGAGGATGGTGGTGTTGGCCATGCCACCGGCTTCGCACATCGACTGCAGTCCGTACCGGATTCCGTTGTCACGCATGTGATGGACAAGCCGCGTCATGAGGATGGCGCCCGAGCCGCCGAGCGGGTGACCGACGGCGATCGCACCGCCGAGCGGGTTGAGACGCTCGATGTCGGCACCGGTCTCGGCCTGCCAGGCCAGCGGGACCGGGGCGAACGCCTCGTTGATCTCGAAAGCCCCGATGTCGTCGATCGACAGCCCGGATCGCTTGAGCGCCTTGGCCGTGGCCGGGATCGGCCCGGTCAGCATGATCACCGGGTCATCGGCGGCGACGACCGCGGTGTGGATGCGGGCGATCGGCGTGAGACCGTGCGACTTCGCGGTCTCGCCGGACATGATCAGCAGGGCACCCGACCCGTCGGAGATCTGCGAGGAGTTGCCGGCGTGGATCACGCCGTCCTCGCTGAAGGCCGGCTTGAGCTTGGCGAGCGATTCGAGCGTCCCACCGCGGCGGATGCCCTCGTCACCCTCGAGCACCCCCGGGATCGGCGCCAACTGGGCGTCGAACGCACCACGGTCGGCCGCCTGCGCAGCGAGTTCGTGCGAGCGCAGCGAGTACTCGTCGAGGCGGGTGCGGTCCAATCCCCATTTCGCGGCGACCATCTCGGCGCCGATCCCCTGGCTGAACTTGTCGACGCCGTAACGGTCGAGGACCGTGGGCGGCTGATGCTCGCCATTCGGTGCGGCGCTGCCCATCGGGACACGACTCATCGACTCGACCCCGCCGGCTATCACGACATCCTGCTGGCCGGACACCACCGCCGCGGCCGCCATGCTGACCGCCTGCTGGCTGGACCCGCAGGCGCGCGTCACGGTGGTTCCGGGGACGCTCTCGGGCCAGCCGGCGGCGAGCACGGCCGTCCGCGCGACATTGCCCGCCTGCTCGGCGGCTTGGCTGACACATCCCCAGACGACGTCGTCGACGACGGCCGGATCGATGCCGGTCCGCTCGACGAGCGCCTCCAGTACGTGGGCGGACAGGTCGGCGGGATGGATACCGGACAGGGCGCCGCGGCGGCGGCCGATGGGCGCGCGGACCGCGTCGACGATCACTGCATCACGCATGGGGACTCCTCGATGTCAGGGCAAGGGATGAAGTTGTGTCCGACGTGCACCACGCCGGCGGACGCCGATCGCCCGTTGTGACGAGCCGACCACCGGGGCGCTTGGCAGACAAGTCGATTCACACTCACAGTCGATGAGGCCCTACCTATGGGACGCGCAAGTCACGAGGTGGCGCCTTCGACGGCCGGCGCGTGCGGACGCAACCGAGCACGATCGCGCTCGGGATCGGCGAAGACCAGCGCGAGTACCGCGCACACCGCGGCGACGATTCCGAGCACCTGGAACGCGGTGGCGTAACCCTCGGCCGGCGTGGCGGCCGCGTCGACGATGACACCCGTCGCGTACGGCGCGACGAGACCGCCGATCGCCATGATCGCCAGGAAGACACCCAGCGTTCCGGCGGTCTGCCGGGGCGGGCAGATCTCGGCGACGGCCGCATTGAACAGCGGGAACACCGTGGCCGCGAAGCCATAACCGATCGACAGGATCGCGACCGCGACGATCGGTGTGCCGACCGAGGGAAGCAGGAACAGCAGGACGCCGGAAACGAGAACCCCGATCGACGGCACGACGATGCGCAGCATCCGCGAGGTCGCCCCTTTCGAGATCATCCGGTCACTCGTGATCGAACTCAGCACCATCAGGACCAGGCCGACGATCGAGGGGAACGCGAACATCGACCCGGACTGCAGGCGGCTGTAGCCCAGCCCCTCTTCGAAGTACGACGGCAACCACGTGAGCACGACACTGACCAGCGCATAAACGCTCATCACGACGAGCGCGCCGGTGACGAAGGTGCGTGAGCGGAAGATCGAGATCCACGGCGTCGCGGGTTCGGCGTCGGCGCTCGCGGTGGTCTTCCCACTAGCGATGTACGGGCCGTTGCGCCACGTCGAGAGCCAGATGACACACCAGATGAGACCACCGGCGGCGAGAGCGATCAGTGCCCAGCGCCACCCGAAGCTCACTGTGATCACGGCGAGCAGCGGAGCGATCGCGATCTTCGAGATCGACGCGGCACCGGCGAGGAGGGCACCGGGCAAGGCGCGCCGGGCCGGCGGATGCCAGGAGTAGGCCGCCGTGTGCAGGAGCGCCGAACTCGGACCTTCGGCGAGACCGAGGAACAGCCGGCTGAGGACGAGGACCGCGAACGACGCCACCACCACCATGGGGAGCATGGCCGCGGCCCAGCACAGGGCCAGCAGGACCAGCGACCAGCGCAGGGTCATCCAGCGGTTGAGCAGTCCCGCGAAGAATCCGCCGATCGTGAACGTCAGGAAGAACAGGCTGCCGACGAGACCGATCTGCGATGAGCTCAGGCCCAACTCCTCGCGGAGCGGTTGCGCGATGATGCCCAGCACTGCCTTGTCGGCGTAGTTGATGACGTAGAGGCTGACCAGCAGAGCCGTGAGACCCCAGGCGCCGGCGCGTGATTCGCCGCGTGGGCCGAGACCTCGCGGCGTCTGGGCCGCTTCGAAGTCGACGGTGTGGGCGGGACCATCGGGTCCCGTGCGCGCCGCTGACCCGGGCTTGTCGCCGGCTCCTGATCCGGAGGCGGTGGAGACCGTCATGGCATTACCTCTTCCAGTCGAGTGATCTGGGTTGCGATGCGCTCCGTAAGTGTTATGGCTCACATCCGTTCCGATTCAAACCAGGGTCGAACCCATGTGACAACGTTCGCTCGGCGAACGACCTGACTGTCGCTGCCTATGTGTCGAGGACACGGCGATGCGAGCGGGGTCATCGGCGGTGGCTATCGGATCGATAGGCGCCGCTGGCGCACCCGAGTGCCATTGGCTCGCGCTATCGCTCCCTTAGTTCACCGCGACTACTTCGCCGGGCCGCCGCCGGGCATGCTGTGAGACGGACGCGTGCCGGTCGCGCACCACGTCCGCCCGACGGTGCGAGCGCACCCCGACCGACTTCGGAGACCAGCCACCATGACCCGCCTCGCGCAGACCCTGGGCCTCACCGAGATCCAGACGGAGATCCTGGCCAACGTCCGCTCGTTCGTCGACAAGCAGATCATCCCCACCGCACAGGAACTCGAGCACGCCGACGAGTATCCGCAGGCCATCGTCGACGGCATGGCCGAGATGGGCCTGTTCGGCCTGATGATCCCCGAGGAGTACGGCGGACTCGGCGAGTCCCTGCTGACCTACGCGTTGTGCGTCGAAGAACTGGCACGTGGATGGATGAGCGTGTCGGGCGTGATCAACACCCATTTCATCGTGGCGTACATGATCCGCCAGCACGGGACCGACGAGCAGAAACAGCGCTTCCTCCCCCGCATGGCGACGGGCGAGGTGCGCGGCGCGTTCTCGATGTCCGAACCGGAACTGGGGTCCGACGTCGCGGCGATCAAGACCAGCGCGAAGCGGGACGGAGACGACGGATACGTCATCAACGGTCAGAAGATGTGGCTGACCAACGGCGGGTCGTCGACTCTCGTTGCCGCTCTTGTCCGTACCGAGGAGGGCAACGAGAAGCCGCACAAGAACCTCACGACGTTCCTGGTGGAGAAGCCGGCCGGCTTCGGCGAGGTACTCCCCGGCCTGACCATCCCGCGCAAGCTGGACAAGATGGGCTACAAGGGCATCGACACCACCGAGCTGATCTTCGACGGTTACCGCGCGCCCGCCACCGACATCCTCGGGGGCGAACCCGGCCGCGGCTTCGCGCACATGATGGACGGCGTCGAGGTCGGGCGCGTCAACGTGTCGGCCCGCGCCTGCGGAATCGCCCAGCGCGCCTTCGAACTCGCGGTGAAGTACGCGCAGCAGCGGTCCACCTTCGGCAAACCCATCGCCGAACACCAGGCCGTTGCGTTCTCGCTGGCCGAGATGGCGACGAAGGTCGAGGCGGCACACCTGATGATGGTCAATGCGGCACGACTGAAAGACTCCGGCGAGCGCAACGACGTCGCCGCCGGGATGGCCAAGTACCTGTGCAGTGAGTACTGCGCCGAGGTCACCCAGGCCAGCTTCCGCATCCACGGCGGTTACGGCTACTCGAAGGAATTCGAGATCGAGCGCCTCATGCGCGACGCGCCCTTCCTGCTGATCGGCGAGGGCACCAGCGAGATCCAGAAACAGATCATCTCCAAGGGGCTCCTACGCGAATATCAGGAGCGATGACCACTTGAGGTGAATGTCGTCAGACCCGTCCGCCCACAACAGTTTCGAGGGACCAATGCAGCGTCGCATCTTCACCGAGGACCATGAGTCCTTCCGCAAGACCATCCGTGACTTCATCGCCAAAGAGGTCGCGCCGGTGTACCACGATTGGGAGAAGCAGGGCCATCCGCCGCGCGAGTTCTACAACAGGCTGGGCGAACTCGGCGTCCTGGGCATCGAGGCACCCGAGGAGTTCGGGGGCGGCGGCGTCTCGGACTTCACCTATTCGATGGTGATCGCGGAGGAGACATCGGCGGCCGGTGTCACCTTCGGCAGTTACTCGGTGCACTCGAACCTGATCCTCCCCTACCTCGTCGAGTACGCCACCGACGAGCAGAAGCAGCGGTGGTTGCCCGGATTCTGTTCCGGCGAACTCATGTTCGCGATCGCCATGACCGAACCCGGCACCGGGTCGGACCTCGCCAACATCTCGACCACCGCCAAGCTGTCCGAGGACGGGTCGCACTACGTACTCGACGGCGCGAAGACGTTCATCACCGGCGGCGCCTTGGCCGACCGCATCCTGGTCGTCGCCCGGACCGCACCGTTCGACGAGTCGAATCGTCGTGCGGGCCTGTCGATCCTGGTGGTCGACACCTCGTCGGAGGGTTTCGCCGTCGGACGCAAGATCGAGAAGATCGGCCTCAAGGCCTCCGACACCGCCGAGCTCTCGTTCAGCTCGGTCAAGGTCCCGGTCGAGGACCGGCTCGGCGAGGAGGGTGCCGGCTTTTCGTACCTGGCGCACAATCTCGCGCAGGAACGACTCACCATCGCCATCGGGGCGTCGGCCACCGCCGCCGCGGCCGTCCAGCACGCGATCGCCTACACCAAGGAGCGCGACGTCTTCGGCAAACCCGTTGCGGCGTTCCAGAACACCAAGTTCGTCCTCGCCGAGTGCTCCGCCGAGGTCGAGGCCATCCGGCAGTTCGTCGACCGCGCACTCGAACTCCACAACGAGGGTGAGCTCACCGTCCCCGATGCGGCCCGCGCGAAACTGTTCGCGACCGAGACCGCCGGCAAGGTCATCGACAAGTGCCTGCAGTTGCACGGTGGGTACGGCTATGTCCTGGAGTACCCCATCGCCCGGCTCTACGCCGACACCCGCGTCACGCGGATCTACGGCGGCACCAGCGAGGTCATGAAGACGATCATCGCCAAGGATCTCGGCCTGTAGGTGGTCCAGAGCTCTTCCAAAGTGCGGGATTCGTAACGGTTTCCAGTACGAATACCGCACTCTGCGGAGGGCGATCAGACGGTCGCTCGTCGCACCTGCGACGCGACGTATCCCGGGCGTTCCACGAGATCCGCCCAGGTGAAGTTCAACACCGTCCAGCCCAGGGCGATGAGGGTGTTGCGGCGGGTGCGGTCGTGCTGGAACGCCTCGGCGTCCCGGTGATGAGCCATGCCGTCGATCTCGACCGCCACCTTCCTCCCGACGAAGGCGAAGTCGATTTCGTAACCGGACACCGGGTGGTTGGCGACCCAACCCGCTATGTCGTGCTCGGCGAACAGTTTCACGGTCAGCCGTTCGGCAGCCGAACGGGCACCAGAACCGACGAGCACGAGCATCTTCGCCATCTCGGTTGCACCACGGCAGCGGCGTCGCCGCTGGTAGGTCTCGAGGAGAGCGTCAACCGTGACCTTCTTGTTCTGAAGTGCCCGGTCGAGTACGTCCATCTTTCCTTCAACGGCGCCTTCGAGGACGGACAACGGCACCGCGGTCACCGTGAGTCCCTTCTCGACCACGACGTCGGCCGCGTCGAGGGATCTCCGGATGACCACCGTCCCCTTCTCCGGCGAACCGTGCCAGCTTCGGGGAGCGGTGACGGTGATCGTCGTCGGCCGTTTGGTCACGAGGCCATGCCACCACGCCGCCGCGAGTCCGCTGAGAACGGCGTCCGCGGAGACCTGCAGGGTCGCCAGTCGGGTCCGGGTCCGTGCGGTCACCGGATGATCGGCCAGGCGGTAGACGCCGGAACTCGCACGTACCCACTCACCGGACTTCACCCGCCGGGCCACCGAGGCACGACTGAGACCGTGCTCGCGGGCCTGCGCCGCGGTGATCACGCCGTCGCGCGTGAGGATGAAGGTCCGCAACGCAGGTGCAGTGGCCATGCAGTTGTAGACGCATCCCCCGTCGCGCCGGTTCCACTTCCCGCACAGTGCGGGATTCGTGCCGGTTTCCAATACGGATCCCGCACTCTGTCGTCGGACCCGAGGTCGTGCCTTACGATTCCCTGAGCAAACTCGGTGGGCAGTGGAAGCGGTGTTCGGTGGTAGGCAGGTTTCGGGGCGGGGTCCAGATCTTGGCGACGGTGCTGGTCACCGCGTTCGTGGTGTCGATGATGGCGGCGGTGGCCGCGCCCGCGCAGGCGGCCCCGACGCGCTACACCGGCGGTACCTACGTCGCTCTCGGTGATTCGCGTGCGTCCGGCAGCTTCTACACCCCGACGCCCGCCTACTTCGGCGGGTGCAAGCGGTCGGCGTTCAACTACCCCACCCTCGTCGCCGCCGCGACCCTGCCGCGACGCTTCATCGACGCCTCGTGTGCGGGCGCGCAGTCGGCACATCTGTACCGGGCCCCGCAGCACACCAGCGGTGGCACGAAACCCATTCAGCTGCACCTGGTTCCGCGCGACGCTCAGCTGATCACCGTGAGCATCGGCGGCAACGACATGCGGTGGGGCGCGATCTTCGGCCAGTGCCGGACCCCGGCGTTCACCGACCGGCGCTGCCGCCACAACCGTGCCCTCGAGAACGAGGTCCGGTGGCGGATCGAACTCATGGAGAACCGCGTCACCCCCGCTCTGCGCGCGATCCGGAACAAGGCGCCGCACGCCCAGATCATCGTCGTCGGTCTGGGCGGCTTCATCGGGTTCACCGGGTGCTGGCCGCTGGTCCCGCTGAGTGACCCCGACGCCCGGTGGATGCGCGAGGTCTTCAACCGTGCCAACGGCGCGCTGTGGCGGGCGTCGACCGAGGTCGGCGGCACCTTCATCGACGCCAACCGAGGATCGGCGGGACACGATGCCTGCAACCTCATCAACCCCTGGTACGAGAGCGCGCTGTCGAATCGGATCGCGCTGCCCTTCCACGTCAACCAGGCCGGCGCCGTCGCGTTCGCGGCCATGATCAACGGGGCCATCCGCCGTTAGGTCGAGACCGGTCACCCACTAGCGTTTGTCGGGTGGCTCATCTACTCGGCGCGGAAACCCTTGGCCTCGAATACCCGACCACCAAGGTCTTCGAGTCGGTGTCCCTCGGGGTCAACGAGGGCGACCGGATCGGCATCGTGGGCCGAAACGGCGACGGTAAGTCGAGCCTGCTGGCGATGCTCGCCGGACGGATGCAACCCGATTCCGGTCGCGTCACCGTCCGCGGCGGCGTCCGCATCGGCGTGCTGGACCAGGTCGACGTCTTCGACGACGACGAGACCGTCGGGCACGCCGTCGTCGGCGACCGTCCCGAACACGAATGGGCGGGCGACGCGAAGGTCCGCGACGTCATCGGCGGGTTGCTCGGCGACGTCGAATGGACAGCGCCCACCAGTTCGTTGTCGGGTGGTCAGCGCCGCCGCGTGTCGCTGGCACGACTCCTCGCGGGCGAGCATGACGTCCTCGCGCTCGACGAGCCGACCAACCACCTCGACGTCGAGGCCATCACCTGGCTCGCCGACCACCTGAAGCGACGCTGGCCGGCCAACGCCGGCGGACTGCTGGTGGTCACCCACGACCGGTGGTTCCTCGACGAGGTGTGCACGGTCACCTGGGAGGTCCACGACCGCATCGTCGAACCCTTCGAGGGTGGTTACGCGGCGTACATCCTGCAACGGGTGGAACGGGACCGGCAGGCCGCCGCGATCGAGGCACGACGACAGAATCTCGCCCGCAAGGAACTGGCCTGGCTCCGCCGCGGCGCGCCGGCCCGGACGTCGAAGCCCAAGTTCCGCATCGACGCGGCCAATGCCCTCATCGCCGACGTCCCACCGGTCCGCGACACGGTTGCGTTGCAGTCACTGGCCACCGCTCGTCTGGGCAAGGACGTCGTCGACCTGCTCGACGTGTCGGTCTCCTACGGTGACCGCAACGTCCTCGACGGCGTCGAGTGGCGGCTGGCGCCCGGTGAGCGCACCGGCATCCTCGGGGTCAACGGCGCGGGCAAGTCGACGCTGCTCGGCCTCATCGCCGGAACCGTGGAACCGACCGGCGGCCGGGTCAAACGCGGCAAGACGGTCAAGGTCGCCACCCTGACCCAACGCCTCGACGACCTCGACCGGTACCTCGACGACCCGGTGCGGGTGGTCATCGCGCAGTTGCAGACCACGTACACTTTCGGCTCCGGGTCGAAGGCACAGGAACTGTCGCCGTCGCAGCTGCTCGAGCGGCTCGGCTTCGACGGCGCGCAGCTCTCGACCCCGGTCCGCGACCTCTCGGGCGGGCAGAAGCGGCGGCTGCAGTTGCTGCTCATCCTGCTCGACGCGCCGAACGTGCTGATCCTCGACGAGCCGACCAACGACCTCGACACCGACATGCTCGCCGCGCTCGAGGACCTGCTGGACTCGTGGCCCGGCACGCTGATCGTCGTCTCGCACGACCGGTACTTCCTGGAGCGGGTCACCGATCAGCAGTTCGCCGTCCTCGACGGCGGGCTCCGCCACCTCCCCGGCGGCGTCGACGAGTTCTTGAGACTCCGCTCGGCACAGGCGAAGACGTCGGGTTCCGGATCGACGTCGGGCGGATCCGGTACGAGCGCCACAGCTTCGGGGAACGGCGGCGTGTCGGGCTCCACCCTCAGCGGCGCCGAGCTGCGCGCGGCCAACAAGGAGCTCGCCTCGCTCGAGCGTCGGATCGACAAGCTGCACAGCAAGATCGATGCTGCCCGGACCGCGCTCGCCGACCATGATCAGTCCGACTACCAAGGCCTCGCCGCGGAGACGGAGAGCATCCGCAGCATGGAATCCGAACTCGAAGAACTCGAGGAACGCTGGATGGAACTCGGCGAGAGCGTCGAGTGATCGACTCCGCGAGAACCGGTCGGCCCGACCTCAACGGCCGAACGACTCCCGGATCGCGGCCAGCACGTCCGGCAGCGACTCGTCGACGACGCCGCTGTGATCGGCCCGCGCGTAGGTCTTGAGGTCCACATCCGTGCCGGCCTCACGCATCGCGGACCGCAGCGAACGACTCAGCGGGTAAGGCAGCACGGGATCGAGAAGACCATGTGCGAGCGTGACTTTCACCGGGTAGCCGGAGACGGGCACCTCGGCGTACTCCCGCAGGGCGTCCCGGAAGTCCTGCTCCGCGGTGAACGACGACGCCACGAGTGAGCCCGGCGGCACCGACCGCAACGCATCCACGAGATCCCCGTTGCACCGGGCACGCGCGCGGTCGAGAAAACGCTTGCCGTCCGACGTCAGGGAATCGGCGACGCGGAGTTCTGGATTCGCGTGGTCGAGACCGGCGAGGGTGAACAGGAACGGCGCACTCAGCACATTGAGCGCGCCGAGGCCGGGCACGCGGGGACCGAACAGACCGAACAGGTTCTCCAGCGACGAGACCGGGGCGATCGCGATGATGCCGGCGACCGGCAGTTCCGGTGCGAATTCCGCGGCGAGACGGCCCGCGTGCAGCGCAGCGTGGCCCCCCTGCGAGTGCCCGGTCGACACCCAGCGTGATCCGAGCGAGGCGTCGACCGACCGCGCCGCGCGGATCATGTCGATCACCGAGTGAGCCGCCGCGCGACCGCCGAGGTATTCGGTCTCCCCCGCCGACCCGAGCCCCGCGTAATCGGTTGCCGTGACCGCGAACCCGGCGTCGAGCGCCGCGCGCACCGGGGCCTCGACACCGTCGCCCAGCCGGTGCAGGGTCGGCGCGCACTCGTCGGCCAGGCCGACCGTCCCGTGTGCCCAGGACACGACGGGCCAGCCACCAGCGGGCGGCGTACCCTTCGGCACCCAGTACACGCCGCTCGACATCGCCGGGCGGCCGTTCTGATCGCGCGTCGCATAGGTGAGGCGGGTGCCCGAACCGGCCGCCGACGGGAGTTCGTCGTCGGGAACCTCGGAGGTGGTGAAGACGAAACCGTCGGCGGGTGCGGCGGCCGTCGACGGGCCGGCCGTGACGATGCAGAGCGCGAGCAGTAGAGCGACGACTGCGCTGACCGCGAGCAGTGGGGCGACGACTGCGGAGGGTCTGCGGGACATCAGGCAACCGTAGGCGATCAGTGGCGGACGTCGGCTCCGAGGACGCGCGTACCGGCGGCGGGACCGCTGGCGGTGCGGACCGACCGGGCGACGCCGGCGCCGGACAGTTCGGCGGCGACGTTCACCGCGCCGGTCTCGTCGGCGCACAGGAAGGCGCATGTCGGACCGGAGCCGGACACGATGCCGCCCAGTGCTCCGGCGTCGATTCCGGCACGCAGGGTCCGGCGGAGGGTGGGTTGCAGCGACAGCGCCGCCGGTTGTAGGTCGTTGTGCAGCAGGGGCGCCACCGCATGCGGGTCGCCGGACGCCAGAGCCTGCATGAGTTCGTCCGGGCGGCGGAGGAGGTCCCGCTCGTCGTCGGTGGCGCATTCTCCGGAACGGCTGTCGCGCAGCCGATCCAGTTCGCGGTACACCGCGGGCGTGGACAGTCCGTCGCGTGCGAGCGCGAGCACCCAGTGGAAGTCACCGCGGGAGAGGACCTGCATCAGCCGCTCGCCGCGTCCGGTACCCAGGGCGGTGTTGCCGTGCAACGCGAACGGGACGTCGCTGCCCAGGTCCGCCGCGATCGCGGCGAGGTCGTCGCGGCCGATGTCGAGCTTCCACAGGGCGGCGAGTGCGACCAGCGCCCCGGCGGCATCCGCGCTGCCACCGGCCATGCCCCCGGCCACCGGGATCGTCTTGTCGATGTCGATCGCGACCTTGCCGGGACGGTCCGCCCACTCGGCAAGTGCCAGCGCCGCCCGGACCGCCAGGTTGGACTCGTCCGTCGGGACCGACCCGGCGCCTTCGCCACGAACCGTGATGCTCATCTCGTTGGCCCGGGCGACCCTGATGTCGTCGTGCAGGGACAGCGCCTGGAAGACGGTCACGAGGTCGTGGTAGCCGTCCTCGCGGCGCGGACCGACCCCGAGGTGCAGATTGACTTTCGACGGAGCCCGCGCGGTGACGGAGTCCGACACCACCGACAGCGACGTTCGCGACACAATGATCCAGCCTAGCGCCCCGGCGTCGGCCCCGCGCCCACCGATGCGGTCGGTCCGGCGATCCAGCCGCCGTCGATCAGGGGCGCCAGCCGCGGTCGACGAGTTCACCGACGTGCTCGACGACCAGCACCGCGCCCGCGTCGCGCAACTCACCCTCCGCGAATCCACCGGACCGTACCGCCACGCACTCCGCCGGCAGGCGATGCGCCGAGGCCACATCCCACACGGTGTCGCCGACGACGACGGCCTTACCGCCGCCGGCCTCGTCCAGGGCGACCGACAGGATGTCGGGCGCCGGTTTGGACGAATCGGCGTCGTCCGAGGTGGTCACGGCGGCGAAGTCGTTCCGCGACAATCCCATCGACTCGAGCGCGGCGTCGGTGAACTCCGACTTGCCCGACGACGCGAGCGCCACCCGGTAGCCGGCGTCCAGCAGTCCCCGCACCAAATCGGCCGCGCCGGGCAGGGGCCGCACGTCGGGCAGCAGGCCGCGATAGGCCTCCTCCCACTCGTCGCGCAAGGTGTCACCGAGCGATTCCTCCACGTCGTCGCCGAGCAGCTCGCCGACGAGACGGTCGCCGCCCATGCCGATCGCCCGGTGCACCTGCCACCACTGGGGGATCAGGTCGTGAGCAGCGAAGGCCCGCATCCACGCCAATGCGTGGAGGTAGGTGGAGTCGACGAGCGTACCGTCGACATCGAGAAGCACGGCGTCGATCGACCCATCCGCGTTCTGGTCTGGCATCTGCGCCTCGTTTCCGGGGTCGAGAACCGCGCCCCGTCGTCGAACGTCCGTCGTCCGGGCACCACCGTCTCGAGCGTCCCGGGTTTCGGACCCATGACTCATGGCTACACCGAAGCGACCCATCTCGCAGAGGAGACCTCCATGGCAACACGTTTCGGCTACACCCTGATGACCGAGCAGGCAGGCCCGAAAGAGCTGGTGCGGTACGCCGTCGGCGCCGAAGACGCCGGCTTCGACTTCGAGGTGTCGAGCGACCACTACTTCCCGTGGCTCTCGGCCCAGGGACACGCACCGTACGCGTGGACGGTCCTGGGAGCCGTGGCCCACGCGACCGAGCGGGTCGACCTGATGACCTACGTGACGTGCCCGACGATCCGCTACCACCCGGCGATCATCGCGCAGAAGGCTGCGACGCTGCAGATCCTCGCCGACGGTCGCTTCACTCTCGGCCTCGGCTCGGGCGAGAACCTGAACGAGCACGTGGTCGGCGAGGGCTGGCCCTCGGTCGCCGACCGCCAGGACATGCTCGCCGAGGCGATCGAGATCATCCGCAAACTGCACACCGGTGAGCTCGTCGACTTCCGCGGCGAGTTCTTCCAGGTCGACGCCGCCCGGATCTGGGATCTGCCCGACCAGCCCGTCCCGATCGGCGTCGCAGTGGCGGGCAATGCGGGTATCGAGACCTTCGGGCCACTGGCCGACCACCTGATCGCCGTCGAACCCGACGCCGACTTCATCAAGGCGTGGAACGAACATTCGTCGACCCCGACCGTCGACGGGCAGCGGTCCCGCGCGATCGGGCAGATCCCCATCAGCTGGGATCCCGACCGCGACAAGGCGATCGAGCGCGCCCACGATCAGTTCCGGTGGTTCGCCGGCGGGTGGGATGTCAACGCCGACCTGCGCACCACCGCGGGCTTCGCCGCAGCGACGCAGTTCGTCACGCCGGACGACGTCGCGGGCAACATCCCCTGCGGCCCGGACCTCGACCAGATCGTCGAGGCGGTGAAACCCTTCTGGGAGGCGGGGTTCACCGACATCGCGCTGGTGCAGATCGGGGGCGACACCCAGGACGCGTTCCTGCGCGACGCCGCTCCCGAGCTACTGGAGAAACTGCGCGCCGCGTCGAACTGAGTCCGATTGCTCGAGGTTCCAGGACTGCGGGGTGCGGTCTTCGCCCACCCGCAGCACGGCGGTGTGCACATCGCCGACGTGGCGACCCGACGGGAGCTGATCGATCTCGTCCTCGGGGCGTCGGCCGGTGTAGCGGAAGCCGGCCGACGCCGCCAGCCGCGCCGAGGCCACGTTGTCGACCAGCGCCCGCCAGATCACGCGATCGAACCCGGCTCCGCCGTCGGCGGGGTCGGCGAAGGCGTGGTCGAGGACCGCGGCGAGCGCCTCGGTGAGGTAGCGATGGCCCCGATGCGACGGCGCGCACCAATAGCCCAGTGACGCAACGCCTTTCTCGACGGTTCGCAGTCCGATGGTGCCGACGAGTTCACCGCCGGGGATCTCGATCGTCCACACCGACGACCCGGCGGCCGGGGCGATGTCGCGGACGAAATGTTCGGCGTGCGCACGCGTATACGGGACCGGGACCAGTGTGAAGCGCTGGATGTCCGGGTCCTGGCAGGCGCGGAAGATCGGTTCGATGTCACGGTCGGCGGGTGGGCGCAGCCGCAGCCTCGGCGTCGTCAGAGTCTGTGGTGGAGCCATGTCGGACCTCGTCGTCGATGCTGCGGATGCACAACACGGTACGAGCTTCTCCCCGCCGACGGCGAGCGGTTTTGCGCCCGCCCCCACGACGAGCCGCGGTCTCCCGCGATCAGCGACCCGGCGTCGAGATCAGGTCGTGCGAGCGAGGCGGACGAAGTCGTCGACGTCGAGCTTCTCGCCCCGCACACCCGGATCGATACCGGCCTCACGGAGCCGGCGTTCGGCCTCGGCCGCCGAACCGGCCCAGCCGGCCAGCGCCGAGCGCATCGTCTTGCGTCGCTGGGTGAATGCGGCGTCGATCGCGGCGAACACCTGTTGCCGCACAACGGGATCGGTCGAGTGGTCGTCGGTTCGTTCGATGCGGACGAGACCCGACTCCACCTTGGGTTCGGGCCAGAAGACGTTGCGCCCCACCGCACCGGCCCGGCTCACGCGACCGTGGTAGCGCGCCTTGACGCTCGGCACCCCGTAGGTGCGGCTGCCCGGGCCGGCGGCGAGGCGGTCGGCGACCTCGGCCTGCACCATCACGAGGGCGGTGGTGATCTCCGGGAAGAGTCCGAGCAGGTGCAACAGGACCGGCACCGACACGTTGTACGGCAGGTTCGCGACCAGAGCGGTGGGGACCACCGGCAGGTCGTCGCGCGTCACCTGTAGCGCGTCGGCGAGGATGACTTCGAAGTTGCCCTGCCGACTCGGGGCATACTCCGCGATCGTCGCCGGAAGACGTTCCGCGAGCACCGGATCGATCTCGATGGCGACGACCCTGCCCGCCGTCCCGAGGAGGGCGAGGGTGAGCGAGCCCAGCCCGGGCCCGACCTCGAGGACGGTGTCGTCAGGCCCGACCCCCGATGCCGCGACGATCCTTCGCACGGTGTTCGCGTCGTGGACGAAGTTCTGTCCGAGAGTCTTGGTCGGCCGGACGCCGACCTCCGCCGCGAGCTCCCTGATCTGTGCCGGCCCGAGGAGACGCGGAGCCTCGTCGGGCGCGCTGTCGGGTGAACCCGCTGTCGAGTCGCTGATCAGCGCAGGCCCAGCTTGGACGAGCAGGACGGCCATGCGCCCCAGCCCTGGACCGCCTGGGTCTTCTTCGCGATGGCGATCTGTTCTTCGCGGGTGGCGAGGTCGGCGCGCGGCGCGTACTCGAGTCCGCCCCAGCGTTCCCAGGTGTTCTGGTCGAACTGGACGCCGCCGTAGAAGCCGTTGCCGGTGTTGATCGCCCAGTTGCCGGTCGCCTCGCACGCGGCGAGCGCGTCCCACACCGATCCCGGCGGCACGAACGGCGCACCCGGCTTGGTGCCGATGCGAACGGTGGCCGCGACGGGCTCGCTGAGCACCTCGCTGGTCAGCTTGTCGCGCTTGACGACCCGGCCGTTCACGGTGGTCACCTTGTAGGTGACACGCGCCTCGCCGGGCGTGCCCTTCTTCTCGACGACCTTGCGGTCGCGGACGAGGGTCGGGTCCTCTTTCTTGACCTCCGGCGGGGCGACCGGTTCCGTGAGCGTGACGTCCTCGGTCTTGATCCGGGTGACGACGATCTTGAGGTTCGGGGTGATCTTGGTGTCGGCGGCCGGGGTGACCTTGTCTTCGGCGCCCAGCGGGGTGCCGAGCGACTCGAGCAGATCCTTGACGGTGTGCGCGGCGACGGTCGGGCGCTTGCGGGCCGGTCCGTCGACGAGGTTCACCGGCTTGGGCAGCGCGACCTCGATCTGACCGCCGTCGACCGGCAGTTCCTCGCCGAAGGCGGTCTCCTCGGCGGCGTGGGTCAGTCCGCGTTCGGCCATCAATTGGTCCACGGTCGAGGCGTTGGTGACGATGGTCTCGCGCTTGCCCTCGATGTCGAGGGTGAGTTCCTTGAGCTTGTTGACCTTGATGGTCTGGCCTTCGCCGAAGCCCGAGTCGGGTGCCGGGCTCACCTTGTCACCGTCGGCGGGCGCCAGCCCCTCCGACTCGAGGAGACTCTCGACGGACATCGCCATGGTGGACACGTGCCGGATGTCGCCGTCCACGTCGATCGCGACGTTCTTGTGCATGCTGACGCCCATGACCCCGCCGGCCGCGACGGTGGCGCACACGGCGCCGACGGCGACGCGGACACGCAACGACTTCGAGCCGTTGATCTTGGCGAACACCGAACCCGACGATGTCGGAGCGGACGGCTCCGGGTTCGACAGTTCGGGGTTTTGCAGCTCTGGGTTGGGCAGAGAAGACAAGGGCACGACATCCTGATAGGCAACACTGGCACCACGCCGGCCGAGTGGATCAGCACGTCGGCCAGCTGGATCACAGTACGATAACGAACCGGCCAGATTATGGCAAAGGGATGCCGTAGACGCGCCGTGCGTTCGCCCCGAGGATGCGAGCCATCTCCTCGTCCGCCACGCCACGCACGGCCGCGAGGGCCCGGGCTGTGTACGGCAGACAATAGGACTGATTGGGCTGGCCACGGTAGGGATGCGGGGTCAGGAACGGCGCGTCGGTCTCGACGAGGATCTGGTCGTCGGGGACCAACTCGGCCGCGACCCGGAGCTCATCGGCGTTGGCGAAGCTCACAGTGCCGGCGAAACTGAGCATGAACCCACGCTCGACACATTCGCGTGCAACATTTCGGTCACCGGAGAAGCAGTGCATGATCACGGATTCCGGGGCGCCCTCCGCGGCCAGGACGTCGAGTAGATCCCGGTCGGCCTCGCGGTTGTGGATCATCAGCGGCTTGCCGACCCGCTTCGCGAGGTCGATGTGCCAGCGGAACGTCTCGTGCTGCACCTCGGGCGACGCACAGTCGTCGGACTTCCCGGGCCAGTAGTAGTCGAGCCCGGTCTCGCCCACCGCGACGACTCGCGGGTGACGCACCATGTGCTCGAGCTCGGCGGCGGTCTCGTCGTTCAGATCGCCGGCATGCATCGGGTGCAGGGCCACCGCCGCGTAGACGCGATCGTCCCACTCCGCGGCGGCGACCGCCCACCGTGCATCGACCATGTCGTCGGCGACGGTGACCACATGGCCGACGCCGACGCCCTGCGCGTGGTCGCAGATCGCGCGGACCGTCTCGGCGTCGCGTCCGCCGCATGCAGCGAGGTGGGTGTGCGCGTCGACGAGGCCGGGCAGCGGCGCCGGGTCCGGTGGCGGTTCGCGTCGACGTCGCTTCTTGGCAGCCTTGTTGCTCAGGGTCTCGCCGCCACCGCTCTCGGCATCACCCAGCGCCGAGTTCTCCGGGGCGTCGCTCATGGCACCCACCTTGGCACAGCGCGTCGGAACCTTCCCCTGCGGTCCCGACATCGCTAGAGCGTCACGGTCCCCTCGATCACCGTCGTCGTGTCGCCACCGACCCAGATGTGCTCGCCGTCGTCGTGGACGTGGATGCGGCCGGCCCGACCGAGCGCCGCACCTTGCGCGGCGACGTAGGACGCCGGCGCCTGCCCGGTGGCCCGCAACCACATGGCGATGCCGGCGTTGAGACTGCCCGTCACCGGGTCCTCGGGTACCCCGATGCCCGGCACGAACGCGCGCACCTCGCCGAAGACCTCTCCGTCCCCCGAGCCGTACCGCCCGAACAATCCGACCTTGTGATCGCCGAGGGCAGGGATGTCCGGGGTCACCTCGAGCACCCGCTCGCCCGATTCGAGTTGCAACACCATCCATTCCGGCCCGTTGTCGACCCACTCGGCCGCGCGGACCTCGGCCGTGTCGACCCGCAGCGCCGCGGCGACCTCGGTGACGACGGCGGCGTCGACGGGTCCGGACCGCCGCAACGGCGGCGCCGCGAAGGCCAGCCGTGCACCAGTGCGCCGCAGTCGCACCAGGCCGACGCCGCACTCCTGCACGATGTCCTCCCCCGCAGGCCGGCCGCCCGTCGTCAGCCAGGCATGTGCCGAGCCGAGGGTGGGATGCCCGGCGAACGGCAACTCGCCGTCCGGGGTGAAGATGCGCAGACGGTAATCGGCGGCAGGGTCGGTCGGCGGCAGCACGAAGGTCGTCTCCGACAGGTTCGTCCAGCGCGCGAACGCGGCCATCCGGTCGTCGGGGATGTCGGTGGCATCGAGCACCACGGCAACCGGGTTACCACCGGTCCCGGTAGCGGAGAACACATCGATCTGAGCGAATCGTCGAGTCATCGGACCATCGTCTCACCTCCAGTTGTCGCCCGGTCAAAGCCTTTTCGGGCGCGCAGGCGTCGCCGGCGGAACCGCTGTCCGGGACGACGCGTGCGATCGCGCGCCCGCGGCCGGCAGAAAACGCCCGGGGTGGCCACGCAAATCGCGCCGGAGTCGCCCGGGACGGGTAGCGTGGCGAAGCGTGTTGGGATTGCCAGATTCGATCACCGTCGCACTGTTCGACCTCGACGGGGTTCTCACCGAGACCGCGGTGCTGCACCGCAAGGCGTGGAAGAAGGCGTTCGACGCCTTTCTCGCCGCCCGTGCGGGCGGCGCAGACCACGCCGACTTCGTCGAGTTCACCGATCAGGACTATCTGGACTACGTCGACGGACGTCCCCGCGAGGACGGCGTCCGGGCCTTCCTCGCCTCTCGCGGAATCGACGATGTCGACGCGCAGACCGTGACCGCGATCGGAGACGGGAAGAACGACATGTTCCTGGTCAGCCTGGCCGAGGACGGTGGGCAGGCCTATCCGGGGTCCGTGCGATATCTCGAGGCGGCGCGCGACGCCGGTCTCCGGATCGCCGTGGTGACCTCCTCGAAGAACGGAGCAGCAGTGCTGGATGCGGCAGACCTGTCGAAATTCGTCGAGGTCCGGGTGGACGGACTCGACATCGTGTCGAAAGGGCTGAAGGGCAAACCCGCACCCGACTCGTTTCTCCTGGGCGCCGAACTGATGGGCGTCGAGCCCGCCGCGGCGGTCGTCTTCGAAGACGCCATCTCCGGCATCGCGGCCGGCAGCGCGGGAGCCTTCGGCTACGTCGTCGGCATCGACCGGGTCGGCGGCGGCCAGGCCGAGGCGATGCGTGCCGCCGGCGCCGACATCGTCGTGAACGACCTCGTCGAATTGCTCCCCGCATGACCGCCGAGCACGGCCACGACTTCGGCTTCGAGATCCATCCGTGGCAGCTGAAGTGGCGCGGCGGCGTCGATCTGGACATGCTGGGCCGAACCGAGACGCTGTTCGCACTGTCCAACGGGCACATCGGTTTACGCGGGTCCTTCGAAGAGGGTGAGCCGGTCGATCATCCCGGCACGTACCTCAACGGCTTCTACGAGCTGCGCGGCCTGCCCTATGCCGAGAGCGGCTACGGATATCCCGAATCCGGACAGACCGTCGTCAACGTGACCGACGGCAAGATCATCCGGCTGCTGGTCGAGGACGAGCCGATGGACCTTCGGTACGGGCGTACCGAGGAGCACGAGCGGACGCTGGACTTCCGGACCGGCACCCTGCGTCGTCACACGGTGTGGACCTCACCCACCGGCCGGAAGGTCCGCATCAAGTCCGAACGCCTCGTGTCCTTCACCAAACGCACGATCGCCGCGATCCGGTACGAGGTCGAGCCGGTCGACGAGGACATGAAACTCGTTCTGCAGTCCGATCTCCTGGCCAACGAGCCGGTTCCGGCACCGGGCAACGACCCGCGCCTGGCGGCGGCACTCGACGCCCCGCTTGTCTCCGACCTCGCCACCTGTCGCAACTACTGGGGCATGCTGGTCCACCACACCAAGAAGTCCGGCCTGCACATGGCGGCCGGCATGGACCACGAGATCTACTTCCCCGACAAGGCCGACACCTTCATCCGCGCCGACGGCGACCTGGCCCGGCTCACCATCGCGGCCAACGTGCCGAAGGGCAAGAGTCTCACCCTCACCAAGTACATGGGGTACGGCTGGTCGGCCCGACGCTCGGTGCCGGCGCTGCGCGCCCAGGTCGACGCGGCCCTCGCGATGGCGATGGAGACCGGTTGGGATTCGCTCAAGGCCGACCAGGTCCGGTACCTCGAGGACTTCTGGCGCGACGCCGACGTCGAACTCGACGGCGATCCCGAACTGCAGCAGGCGGTTCGCTTCGCGTTGTTCCACGTCCTGCAGGCCGGCGCGCGCGGTCAGTCCCGCGCGATCCCGGCCAAGGGTCTCACCGGCCCCGGCTACGACGGTCACACCTTCTGGGACACCGAGAGTTTCATCCTCCCGATGCTCACCTACACCGTGCCCGCCGCCGCCGGCGAGGAATTGCGATGGCGCCACTCCACCATGGACAAGGCGAAGTCCCGGGCCGCCGAACTGGGGCAACGCGGGGCCATGTTCCCGTGGCGCTCGATCAACGGCGACGAGTGTTCGGGGTACTGGCCCGCGGGCACCGCGGGCGTCCACGTCTCCGCCGACATCGCCAACGCCACCGCGCGCTACCTGCGGGCCACCAACGACGAACAGTTCGAAACCGAATGCGGCGTCGAACTTCTCGTCGAGACCGCCCGGCTGTTCGCCGGTCTCGGGCACCACGATGTGAACGGCAAGTTCCGCATCGACGGGGTCACCGGTCCCGACGAGTACACCGCCGTCGTGAACAACAACACCTTCACCAACCTGGCGGCGCAACAGAATCTGCGCGACGCCGTGGCGGCGGTGCATCGCCGTCCGGATCTCGCCGAGCAGTTCGGGGTCACGACCGCCGAGGCGGCGCACTGGGAAGCGTGCGCCGACGACATGACGATCCCCTTCGACGACGCGCTCGGCGTGCACCAGCAGTGTGAGTCGTTCACGTTGTTGGGCGCCTGGGACTTCGAGTCCTCGGTGGGACGCTATCCGCTGCTGTTGAACTACCCGTACTACGACCTCTACCGCAAGCAGGTGGTCAAGCAGGCCGACCTGGTCTTCGCGACCTACCTGTTCGGGGACGCCTTCACGCCCGAGCAGAAGCTGCGCAACTTCGACTACTACTACCCACTGACCGTTCGTGACTCGTCGCTGTCGGCCTGCTGCGAGGCGGTCACCGCCGCCGAGGTCGGCTACCCCGATCTCGCCTACGACCTGCTCGCCGAGTCCGTGTTCACCGACCTGCACGACCTGCACAACAACGTCAGCAGTGGCCTGCACATCGCGGCTCTCGCCGGTGCCTGGACCGACTGCGTGGCGGGTTTCGGCGGTATGCGCGACTTCGGCGGGAACATCACGTTCGCACCGCGGCTGCCGAAGCGGTTGACCTACATGTCCTTCCGCATGATCATCCGGGACTCGAAGATCGTGGTGGCCGTCGACAAGGACAATGCGACGTACCGGTTGTTGTCGGGTCCGCCGATCGACCTGGCGCACCACGGCGAGAAGTTCACACTCGAGTCCGCGCCGATGACCATGCACATTCCGGAGCTGGAATACCGCGAACCGCCGAAGGCCCCGCCGGGGTGCGAACCGTATCGCCGGGAGATCTAGTGGTGTGTCTCGGAAATAGGTGGCCGGTATCCGGTGGAGCGATCGGTGGTCTGGCAAGGCGGAGGAGGGAGGGATAGCGGAGCTATCTCGACCGACGACAACGCAGCCAGGCACCGATCGAGCGCCGGAGACCAGTCGCTTATTTCCGAGACACACCACTACATCTCAGCGCTTGACCTTCTCACTGTGTCAAGCGCTCAGATGGGTGGCGAAGGAGGTGGTCGACGATGACCGACCAGACAACCCACGCGTCCGACCCTGCCCTGCTGGCGGCGCTCGCCGCCGACGACGCCTCGACGAGGCTGCGGGCCGCGATGGCGGCGGGCAGCAACCCGCATCCCGGCTACGCCGAGGAGCTGATCCGACGCTGCGGCGTCGAGCCGGATTTCTTCGTGCGGGACATGCTGACCTGGGCCCTCACGCGGTTGCCCGCCGATCTCACGGTTCCCGGACTCGTGACCGAGCTGGGGTCGGCGTCCCCACAGGCGCGGGCCCAGGCCCTGCACACCCTGTCGAAGATCGGGGATCGATCGGCGTGGACGTCGATCACCCTCGCGCTCCTGCACGACACGGACGACGAGGTGGCGCGCGCCGCGTGGCGGACCGCCGTCGGCCTGGTCCCGTCCGGGCGGGAGACCTGGCTCGCGAACGAACTGGCCGGCGAACTCGGTCGTGGGAGCACGGACGTGCAGCGGAGTCTCAGCCGTGCCCTGGCCGGGCTCGGAGGCTTCGCCGCCGGACCATTGACCGCCGCGAAGAGGCGCGGCGATCTGACGGTACGGGCACACGTGGCCGCCACCGAGCGGTTGATCGACGACCCGGACAGCGACTTCGCCGCTGCGTTGGAGTACGCGACACGGTTGGTGAACAGCGATGCCGCGGCGGAGGATTCGTCGGCGATCGAGCCAGAGGACGGTACGTAGCGGTGCTGATCGGCGAGGTGGCGCGGCATACCGGTCTGAGCAACCGGATGCTGCGCCACTATGACTCGCTTGGCCTCGTCCGGCCCACGGGCCGGACGTCGGGCGGTTATCGCGAATACTCCGACGCCGACCTCGAGCGGCTCATGCATGTCGAGAGTCTCCGCTCGCTCGGACTGTCGCTGCGGGAGGTGAGACTCGCGCTCGACGACCCGGAGTTCGCGCCGGACTCGCTCATGGACCGGCTCGTCGACGACACGAAGGCGAGGATGGCCGCCGACGCGCAGCTCCTCGAGCGCCTGCAGCATGTCCGCGCCACGGGCGCCGCCGACTGGTCGTCGGTGCTGGGGGTGATCGGTCTGCTCCGTGCGGTCCAGTCCGAACACGCGGCCCTTCGTCAGCAGGCCGCACTGCTCGCCGGGGAGGTGGGCGTGTCCGGGGATTCGCTGGCCGACGCGCTGCTGGCCGAGACCGATCCCAACGTCGCCGGCGCGCTGCGCTGGGCCCTCGCGCAGCGGCCGGGCGGCGTCGACCGCCTCGTCGATGCCGCGTCGGATCCCGAGCCGATGATCCGACGCCGAGCGGTCACCGCCCTCGCCGCCGTCGACGAGACCCCGGAGGTCGCCTCGGTGTTGCGCGGCCTGCTCGACGACCCCGACACCGTGGTCCGACGCATCGCCGCCCTGACCCTCGGGCGTCGCGGTGTCGCCGCTGCGGTCGACGCACTGGTCGAGCTCATCGCAGCCGGCGACCGGGACGTCGAGGCCGCCGAGATCCTCGCCGGCCACGAGGCACATCGAGAGCGGATCGTCGACCTGCTCGTCGACCGCCTGGGCGCCGACCCGGACGCGGCCGTCCGATCGAGGCTGGTGCAGGCGCTCGCCGAAATCCCCGGTACCGCATCGACTTCGGCGCTACAGGTGTACATCCATGATGCCGACGACATGGTCGCCCGGACAGCGGTCGTGATTCTGGACCAGCGGCCGGTGGACTGAGCGCCAGGTTCCATGAGCCGCAAACCCACCCCATTTCGGTGAACCCACGTCCACACCGGGCCGTGGGTTCACCGAAAAGGGGTGGGTGTGAACCGACCGAATCGGCCGGACCGGAATTGGGTCCGGTCGCGCGCGGTCGGTAGTCTGTTGGGCACTATGGCACCCGATCTGACCAGCCCTGATCCGTCCGGCGCGTCCCACGGCGGCGGACGCCCGTACTACATCACCACCGCGATCGCCTACCCCAACGGCGCTCCGCACATCGGGCACGCCTACGAGTACATCTCCGCCGACGCACTCGCGCGGTTCAAGCGGCTCGACGGCTTCGACGTCCGGTTCCTGACCGGTACCGACGTCCACGGGCAGAAGATGCAGCAGACCGCCGCTGCGGAGGGCATCCCCACTGCGGAACTGGCCAAGCGGAACTCCGACCGATTCCAGGCCCTGCAGGAACGCCTCGGGTCCAGCTTCGAACGCTTCATCCGCACCTCCGACGAGGACCACAAGCGGGCGTCGGAGGAACTGTGGAAGCGGATGAGCGACCGCGGCGACATCTACCTGGACAAGTACTCGGGCTGGTACGACGTCCGGGACGAGACCTTCTACGCCGAGGCGGACACCCGGGTCGACGAATCCGGCGACCGCGTCGCGACCGACACCGGACACGTGCTCACCTGGACCGAGGAGGAGACCTACTTCTTCCGGCTCTCGGCATACCAGGACAAACTGCTGGAGCTCTACGAGTCCCAGCCGGACTTCGTCGGCCCCGACGTCCGGCGCAACGAGGTCATCAGTTTCGTCAAGGGCGGTCTCACCGATCTGTCGGTGTCGCGCACGACCTTCGACTGGGGCGTCCCGGTGCCCGGCCATCCCGAACACGTCATGTACGTGTGGGTCGACGCCCTGACCAACTACCTCACGGGCGTCGGATTCGTCGACGACCCGGAGGCCTTCGCGCGCTTCTGGCCGGCCGACCTGCACATCATCGGCAAGGACATCATCCGGTTCCACTGTGTCTACTGGCCCGCGTTCCTGATGAGCGCCGGCGTCGAACTGCCGAAGCGGGTGTTCGCGCACGGATTCCTGTTCAACAAGGGCGAGAAGATGAGCAAATCGGTCGGCAACGTCGTCGACCCGGAGAACCTCATCGACGAGTTCGGGCTCGACCCGGTGCGGTTCTTCTTCCTCCGCGAGGTGTCCTACGGACAGGACGGTTCGTACTCCGCCGAGGCGATCGTGTCGCGCATCAACGCCGACCTCGCCAACGAGTTCGGCAACCTGACCCAGCGCACCTTGTCGATGATCGGCAAGTACTTCGACGGCACCCTGCCGGCACCGGGCGAACTGACCGACGTCGACACCGCGCTCCTCGCGCGTGCCGACTCCCTGCTCGACGCCGTGCGGGCCCACATCGACAACCAGGCCATCCACCTGGCGCTGGAGACCCTGTGGGCGACGCTGGCCGAGACCAACCGGTACATCTCGGCACAGGAACCGTGGAAGCTGGCCAAGACCGATCTCGAGCGCACCGGCACGGTTCTCTATGTCTGCGCCGAGGTCGTGCGCATCGTCGCACTCCTGAGCCAGCCGGTCATGCCGGAGTCGTCCAACAAGATCCTCGATCTGCTCGTCGCCGACGTCGATCGTCAGTTCACCGCGGTCGCGAGCCGGCTGGAACCCGGAACCGTGCTGCCGAAGCCGACTCCGGTGTTCCCGCGATACGAGAACTGACCTCGCACACTCCGTATGGTCGCGTCGAACGGGGTGGGATCTGCGTTGCCCGGCCCGGTCGCGGCAGCGCCTGCGCTCGACGTGCTCCGCGCCCTGCACGCCGAGACCGCCGCCCGTCGCCTGCCGCAGCCGGCCGCGCTGATCGGTGACTGGTACGACGCCGACGCGGTCATCGCACCGTCGGTCGCGCTGACGCCCGGCTGCCTCCCGCCCGACGATCCCGACCGGTTCTGGTTCGGCTACCTCGGGTTCCCGGTGCGGCCGGACGAGGCGCCGTTGCCGGCGAACGTCGGCGGGCACACCGACGGCGTGCTCGTGCTCCGCGACGGCCGATGGGAGTCCGTCGGCACCGGCATCCCCGACTGGGTGACGGCGACCATCCGTGCCGCCGGCGACCGTTCCTCGGCCCGGCCGAGCGCCACCACCCCACTGTCGGCGACGGAATGGCATGCCCCCGAGCGGGTTCCGCACCTCGCCGCCATCGCGAGATGCCTCGACGCGATCCGGGACGGCGAGGTCTACCAGGCCTGTGTGTGCACCCGTTTCACCGGCACGCTCAGCGGCGACCCCGTCGACTTCTTCACCGAACTCGCGGGCGCCACCGCACCGGCGAAAGCCGCTTTCCTACAAGGAGACTGGGGAACAGTGGCGAGCCTGTCGCCGGAGACGTTCCTGCGCCGGACCGGCAACATCATCACGTCGTCGCCGATCAAGGGCACCCTGCCCGCGCACGCCGACCCCGACGCGTTGGCGGCGTCGGCCAAGGACATCGCCGAGAACATCATGATCGTCGACCTGGTCCGCAATGATCTGGGACGGATCGCGGTGACCGGCAGCGTGCGGGTACCCGAGCTCCTGTCGGTCGTGCCCGCCCCGGGCGTCTGGCACCTCGTCTCGCGGGTGGAGGCCATCGTGGCACCGGGCACGGGCAACGACGCCGTTCTCGCGGCGACGTTCCCGCCGGCGTCGGTCACCGGCACCCCGAAGCTGCGGGCGATGGAACTCCTCGACGGCTGGGAGGCCGATGCTCGCGGTGTGTACTGCGGGGCCATCGGCATGGCCGGACCCGACCGCGCCCTCGATCTCAACGTCGCCATCCGGACCGTGGAGATCGCACCCGACGGGGCCCTCGCGCTCGGTGTCGGCGGTGGGATCACCATCGACTCCGACCCGGCTCGGGAATGGCAGGAGTGCCTCGACAAGGCCGCGAGCATCGTGGGGTCGCGCGGATCGGCATGATCGAGTGCCGCTTTGGGTACGATTCCGCCATGACTGTGCCCATCCGGTCGTCCACCGATCTCGCGGTGCTCGATCGTGATCTGCGCCGTGACCACGATGCCTTCATGTCGGGCGGCACCCCGCGTGCCGAGGTCCCGGGGGATGTCGTCGAATCATGGGGTCGTGTCCGGTCGGGTCGACACCGGTCCACCGTCGACACGCACGATCCGGGCCACATCTCCGACGACGAACTCGAGACGCGCCGGGCCACGCACCCGCTCCGGGACGCGGTGCAGCCGCTGCAGCGTCTGTTCGCCCAGTCCGCGGACGACGCGTCGATGACCCTGGGCGTGTTCGACGCGGACGGCGTGCTGCTGTGGCGGGGAGGTTCGGCGTCGGTTCTCCCGGAGGCCGATCGACTCGACCTCGTCGAGGGCAGCCGCTGGGACGAGAACTCCACCGCGACCACGGCCGTGGGCCTCGCGGTTCATCTCCAGCGCCCGACCCGGTTGTTCGGCGCCGAGCACTACTACAGTTCGCTGCACGGACTCTTCTGCACCGCGGTGCCGGTGCACGACCACCGCACCGGCGACATGATCGCCATCGCCGGCCTGGCGGGCCCGGCCATGGAGATGCAGCCGGCGGCATCGGCGTTCACCTCGGCGCTGGCCGCACTCGGCGAACACGAGATCACCCTCGCCCACCAGCGAGAGCTCGCCGAACTCCGGTTCACCGGCCAGGCGCAGTTGGCCGGCCTGCACGGACCGGGACTGCTCATCGACGACGACGGGTGGGTGGCCGAAGGACGCGGCTGCACCCCGCCCGTGCGCGTCGCGGTGCCGACGGACGACATGCGTCAGTTCGTGCCGGGACTGGGGATCTGTGTGGTCGAACGTCTCGGCCGCGGATGGCTGGTGCGTCCGGCGGGTCCGTCCGGCCCGGTCCTGGCCGAGCTCTCCCTCGACGGTGAGCCGACGGTCACGGTGACCGGCGACGGTGAACCGTGGCGCACCGTCCTGACCCGTCGCCACGCCCAGATCCTGCTGTTGCTCGCCGACGCCGGCGAGCAGGGCCTCACCTCACAGCGGTTGAGCCAGCTGCTCTTCGGCGACGACGGCCACACGGTGAGCGTGCGCGCCGAACTGTCGCGGCTGCGCCGGGTGGTCGGCGCGCTCGTCTCGAGCCGCCCCTACCGCCTCGCGCCGCGGGTGGAGTTGCGCGTCAGCCCGGATCAGCTCGACGTCTTTCGAGCACCTGCTGGTAGACGTCGCGTCGAGAGGCAGCGGAACCCTGCGTGACCGCGGCGCAGGCGTCTTTGAGGCGCATGCCGCCGGCCACGAGTTCCTCGGCTCGATCGGCGAGGTCGTCGATGTCGGGTTCGGCCGCGACCGCACCCGCGATCACGACGGTGATCTCGCCGCGGACGCCCCCACTCGCCCATTCCGCGAGTTCGGCGAGTCCGCCGCGCCGGACCTCCTCGTAGGTCTTGGTCATCTCACGGCACACCGCCGCGCGACGGTCCGGACCGAGGATCTCGGCCGCGGCCGCCAGCGTGTCGGCGAGCCGGTGCGGTGATTCGAAGAAGACCGCGGTCCGGGGCTGGGACACCAGTTCGCGCAGCCACGCGGCCCGGGCGCCGGGCTTGCGGGGAGCGAACCCTTCGAAACAGAACCGCTCGGAGGGCAGTGCCGACACCGCGAGGGCCGTCGTCACCGCCGACGGTCCGGGCAGTGCCGTGACCGGTAGTCCGGCGTCCGCGCATGCCACGACGACGCGGTATCCGGGATCGCTGACCGACGGCATCCCGGCGTCGGTGATGAGCAGTACGGTCTGCCCCTCGGCGATCGCGCTGACGAGACCCGGCGTACGGGCGGCCTCGACCTGGTCGTAATAGCTGACCAACCGCCCGCCGATCTCGACATCGAGCGCCGCGGCCAGCGCACGGGCGCGACGGGTGTCCTCGGCGGCGACGATGTCCGCGGTCCGCAGCGCCGCACGCAGACGCGGCGAGGCGTCGTCGACCTGTCCCATCGGGGTGGCCGCCAACACCAGCCGGCCGCGCGCGTCCGACGAGTGACCGGGACCGGGATCGGCGTCCCCGGTGGCGTCACGAGACACGGTCGTATCGTCGTCGAGCTGGGGCGAGTCGGACTGGGCGGCGTTCATCGACAGCCAGCTTACGAGGGACCACTAGGATCGATCGGGTGCCACCTCGCCTGGGCCCGGACGTGCCCGCACCGCTCTTCGGTGCCCCCGACCGCGGGCGTGGACTCCTCGTCGGCGTGGTCATCGCATTGCTGGCCACCATCACCCGCTTCTGGGCCCTGACCCACCCCACCGACAAGGGCACGCCGGTCTTCGACGAGAAGCACTACGTCCCGCAGGGCTGGCAGGTGCTGACCGGCGGCAACTGGATCGAGGACAACCCGGCGTACGGCCTCGTCGTGCATCCGCCGGTCGGCAAGTGGATGCTGGCCGCCTCGGAGGCGGTCTTCGGTTACGGCCCGCTCGGATGGCGCGTCGCACCGGCCATCTCGGGCGTCCTCATCGTCGTGTTGATCTACTGTGCGGTTCGTCGGCTCACGCGTTCGACGCTCGTCGGAGCGATCGCGGGTGTGTTCGCGATCTGCGACGGCGTGCTGTTCGTGCAGTCGCGGATGGGCATGCTCGACATCTTCCAGACGCTGTTCATCGTGGCCACCTTCGCCGCGCTCGTCGCCGACCGCGACCAGGTGCGGGAGCGTATGGACCGCGTGTACCGCGAGGGCCGCATCGCCGACAGTCCCTTCGGCCCGCGCCTCGGCTTCCGCTGGTACCGGTTCGTCGCCGGTGTGATGCTGGGGCTCAACTGCGGCACCAAGTGGTCGGGCATCTACTACGTCATCTTCTTCACCGCACTGGCGATCGGCTTCGACGTCGCCGCCCGCCGGGCGTACCACGTGCAGCGCCCCTGGGTGGGCACCCTGGCGCGCGACGTCGTACCGAGCGGCGCGAGCCTCGCGGTGATGCCGGTCGTCATCTACTTCCTGACCTACCTGCCCTGGTTCAACAGCGAGACGGCCGTCTACCGCTATCAGGTGGGCAACACGATCGGTACCGACGGACCGTTCGCCTGGGTCCCGGGCGCCTGGCGATCGCTGTGGTACTACGAGTCGGGAATCCTCGAATTCCATTCGGGGCTGACCAATTCGGCGGGCAACCAGCATCCGTGGGAGTCCAAGCCGTGGACGTGGCCGATGAGCCTGCGCCCCATGCTCTACGCGCTCGAGAACGGTCCCGACCAGTGCGGCGCGGGCGAGTGCGTGCGCGCGCAGATGCTGATCGGGTCACCGGCTCTCTGGTGGCTGGCCTTGCCGATGCTGCTGTGGGGACTGTGGTCGTGGATCGTGCGGCGTGACTGGCGGTACGCGGCGGTCCTGGTCGGCTACCTCGCCGGGATCCTGCCGTGGTTCCTCGCCCTGGACCGGCAGATGTACTTCTTCTATGCGACCGTGCTGGCGCCGTTCCTGGTGATGGGCCTCGCGCTGTGCTGCGGCGACCTGCTGCGTTCGGCCGCGGCGACGGCCCGCGCCCGGCCCGAGCGTCGGGCCCTCGCGATCATGGTGGTGGCGATCTACGTGGGTCTGGTCGTCACCAACTTCGTGTGGTTGTGGCCGATCCTCACCGCTTCCCCGATCTCGCCCGGCCTGTGGCGGCAGCAGATCTGGCTGCCGAGCTGGGGCTGAGCAACCGTGACGCGGCCTGGTCCCCTACCGGGAGACGGACACCGGCCGGCCGTTCTCGCCGCGGTATTTCCGGTGGTACTCGGCGTACAGGTCGGCGTTCTTCACACGATCGACGGCGTTGACGAGCTCGGGGTCCAGTCCGTGCTGGACCAGTCGGTAGCGACGGTAGACCCGGTTCAGTGCGATGGAGAAGAACAGGTACGACAGCAGGATCGGCATCGTCATGGTGATCCGCACTCCCCACGGGGCGGGGACGAACAACATCGGCAGCAGGAGCAGGATGCACGGTATCGACCACCGGGCGACCATCCGCACGGACGCACCGGGGCCGGCGAGGTCGTTGCCGACCCAGTCCGTCATCGAGGCCGGCAGTCGGCCGCCGTACCAGTAGGCGACCTGGCGCCCCCAGGCCGGACGGGCGGATTCGGGACTTCGGTTCATGGCGCACAACTCCTGATCTCGGTGCCGTGCGACCACCGTAGCATTTGTCCTAGGACAAAAGAACGTGATCTTGATCAGCAGGGAGGTCGTGGTGAGCGTCGTGATCACCGGGCAGACGGTGCAGGCCATCGTCCAGAGCGTGCGAGACGCCATCGTCTCCGGTCGTCTGCGACCGGGCGACTCATTGCCGCCGATCCGTGAACTCGCAGCCGAGTTGGGAGTCAACCGCAACACCGTGGCCGCTGCGTACCGGCAGCTCGTCTCGGTGGGCGCCGCGGACACCCGCGGTCGGGGCGGAACGGTGGTCGCGGACCGGCTCCGCCCCGGCAGTGAACTCGCCGCTCCCGCGGACACCATCGACCTCGCCGATGGCAATCCCGATCCCGATCTCCTGCCCGACCTGCGCGCCGCGATTGCCGCGGCCCCCTACCGACCGACGATGTACGGAACCGCCGCGGTGGCGCCGGCACTGCGGGAGGCGGCGTCGGTGCTGTTCGGGGAGCACCCGCAACGGGGGGAACTCATCGCGACCCACGGAGCCGTCGACGCGATGGAGCGGCTGCTGAACACCCACCTCGTCCGCGGCGACTGCGTCGCAGTGGAGAATCCGTGCTTCCTCGCCAGCGTCGGCACGATCCGCGTCAACGGGTACCGCGCGCTCCCCATGGAGCTCGACGAGCACGGCATGCGCCCCGATCATCTGGCGCGGGCGCTCGGTGCGGGCGCCCGAGCGGTCATCGTCACCTGCCGTGGTCACAACCCCGGCGGGATCGCCCTCTCCGCGGCTCGTGCCGATGAACTACGCACGGTTCTCGAGCGATACCCCGAGGTGCTCGTCATCGAAGACGACCACTTCTCACTCCTGTCGGTTCGCGACTATCAGCGGGTGATCCCGGACAACAGCCGACACTGGGCGGTCGTCCGGTCCGTCGCGAAATTCCTGGGTCCGGATCTGCGGGTCGCGCTCGTCGATGCCGACCCGACCACGGCCGCCGCGCTCGACGCCCGGCTGCGTTCCGGCCGCCCCTGGGTCAGCCACCTGCTGCAGACCACCGCGGCGCACCTGCTCACCGATCCGGCGACGACCGAGCTCATCGCCACCGCACGCCTCGAATACGCCCGTCGCACACGACTTCTCATCGACGTGCTCGATGCCCGGGGGGTGGCGTCGACCATGGGACCGCCCGACGGGATCAACGTGTGGGTCGACCTCCCGCCCGAGGTGCCCGCGGAGCGGGTCGGCGTCGAACTGGCGCGCCTGGGGTGGGCCGTGCAACCCGGGACGGTATTCGCCGTCGACGGGGCCGAGCAGCGAAATGGTCTGCGCGTCACCACCTCCCGGCTCGACCGGGCGACCGCGAAGACCTTCGGCACAGCGCTCGCCGGGGCGGTCGGACAGGGCTGAGGACCCACCGACCCGACGACGACTCACCCACCGGGATCGGTTGCCGACCCCGGTGGGGGTTGTCACACCGTCGGTCCGGTCAACCGGTCGGTGCCGTGAGTGCCCTTGTCCCGAGGCTCGTCGTCCGGCCCCGGGTCGACCGTCGGCTCGGCGGGCGCCGATCCGTTTGCCTGGTCGACGTAGTCGGGGTCGATCTTCTCGAGGTGTCGTATCGCGTCGGCATCGATCGCCTCGAGCTCCCCGGTCGCGATGGCGTTGGCCTGTTCCCGGACATGCTCGTCGACCTGAGCGGTCAGCACGTGGCGGGAGACGATCAGCGGATCGTGTCGGAGGTCGAGATAGAGCGACAGACACATGCCGATCATCACCACGACGAACGGCAACGCGGCGATGATCGCCATCGTCTTGATGCCGTCGAGGGCGTCGTCGCCGCTGATGGCCAGCAGCAGCGCAGCCACGACACCGGTCAGCACACCCCAGAACACGGTGAGGGGACGCGACGGGTGTTCGACGCCGCGCTGCGAGAGAGTGCCCATCACGAGGGACGCGGAGTCGGCGCCGGAGACGAAGAAGATGCCGACCAGGATCATCACCAGCGCCGAGGCCACCCCGGTCCACGGCAGGTGGGCGAGCACGTCGAACAGCGTGCTCTCACTGGCCGCGGTGGCCGGATCGAACGCCAGGGTGCCCTCGATGTCCTGATGGATCGCGGTACCGCCGAAGACGCAGAACCAGACCAGCGAGACCGTCGTGGGTACCACCATCACACCGATCACGAACTCGCGGATGGTGCGGCCGCGGCTGATCTTCGCGAGGAACAGACCCACGAACGGGGTCCAGGACACCCACCACGCCCAGTAGAAGATCGTCCAGTCCGCCAGCCACTGATGACCCTCCTCGGTCATGATCGTGGCGTCCGAGCGGGCTGCGAAGCTCGTCAGATCGGTGAAGTAGGCGCCGAGGGTCGTCGGCAGCAGGTTCAGGATGAAGATCGTCGGTCCGACGACGAACACGAACAGAGCCAGCACGATGGCGAGCACCATGTTGATGTTGGACAGCCACTGGATGCCGCGCGCGATCCCCGACACGGCCGACGCGACGAACGCGGCGGTGAGGATGGCGATGATCGCGACCAGCAGCATCTTCGTCGGCTCGTTGACCCAACCGAGGGTGTCGAGTCCCGATCCGATCTGCAGCGCGCCGAGGCCGAGTGATGCCACCGTCCCGAACAGCGTCGCGAAGATCGCGAGGATGTCGATGATCTTCCCGCCCGGGCCGTTGGCCACCCGCGGTCCGAGGAGCCGGGTGAACACCGCGCTCATCAACTGGGTCCGGCCCAGCCGGTACGTGCTGTAGGCCAGCGCCAGCCCGACGACCGCGTACATGGCCCACGGGTGGAAGCCCCAGTGGAACATCGTCGTCGCCATGGCCGCGCGGATGTCGTCGGAGCCGATCTCCGGTGGCGGACTGGCGAAGTGGTAGAGCGGCTCGTAGGCACCGAAGAACATGAGGCCGATGCCCATGCCGGCACTGAACATCATCGCGATCCAGCTCACGGTGCGGAACTGCGGCTTCTCCCCGGTGCGGCCGAGCGGAATCCGGCCGTACTTGGACACGGCGAGGAACACCGCGAAGATCACGAAGCCAGTGGCGGAGAGGATGAACAGCCAGCCGAGGTTCTTGGTGATCCAACCCAGCACCTCGGTGGTCGTCGTGTTGAGACTCTCCTTGTCCCCGATCCCCCAGATCACGAACGCGATGACCAGTACCGCGGTGACCGTGAAGACCACCGGGTCCAGTGTCTGCTTCGGACGCCCGGTGATCACATCCTGTTCACTTGTCATTCGTCAAGCCAATCAATCTCGGTTCAGGTATTCAAGTTCGTCCGAGCGCACGGTTGAGTATCTCAACGATCACGGGATCGTCCAGGCCCAGCTCGCGAGCGGTTTCGACGTACTGCTTGGCAGCCGCGAAACCCGCGTCGAGCGCATCGTGGCGACCCGCCTTGATGAACGAGCCCTGCCGCCCGCGGGTCTCGATGACGCCGGCCGCCTCGAGTTCCCGATAGCTCCGCGCGACCGTGTTGGCGGCCACGCCGAGCCGCGAGGCGAGCGCCCGGACCGTCGGCAGACGCTCGCCGCTGAGCAGTTCGCCGGACTCGATGAGCTCGATGATGCCGACTCGTACTTGCTCGAAGGGCGGCCGGTCGGAGGCCGGGTCGATCTGCAGTGCGTCGAGCGCCACCGGGGTGTCGGGGGTCACCGGATACTCCTCCTCACCGGGGATCACGGGCCAACGGACACGACATGCACCGCGGCCCACCGCGGCCCGATCCCAGTTCCCGACCCTCGATCTCGATGACCTCGATGCCCGAGTCCCGGAGTCGCCGGTTGGTCTCCACGTTCCGGTTGTAGGACACCACCACCCCGGGCGCGAGGGCGAGGGTGTTGTTGCCGTCGTCCCACTGCTCCCGCTCGGCCGTCACCGGGTCGAGCCCGGTGTCGATGACACGCAGTTTGGTGATGCCCATCGCCTCGGCGGCGGCGTCGACGAAGGGCCGCTCCCCGGTGATCCGGACCGCGTCGGTCGCGGCGTCGTGCACGAGGGTGAATGCGGACATGGTGTCGCGGATGTTGGGATACATCACCACGGCGTCGGTGTCGACCATCGTGCAGACGGTGTCGAGGTGCATGAAGGCGCGCGACTGCTCGATCGGCACCGCCAGCACTGTGTGCGCCAGGTGGTCGTCGAACAGACTGCGCGCCAGTGCTTCCGCCCCGGCGGGCGTCGTCCGTTCGCCGACCCCGACGGCCACCACACCGGCGGCGAGCAACAGCACGTCACCGCCTTCGATGGGCGCGACCTGCGACTCGTAGGCCCGCCGCGCCCCGGTGAATCGCGGGTGGTGGGCGTAGATGAGATCGGTCAGTGACGTCTCCCGCGCGCGGGCGGGAAGCGCGAGCGAGGTGATCGCGAACCGGCCGCCGATCCAGAACGAACTGTCGCGGGTGAACAGCAGATTCGGCAGCGGTTCGATCGCGAACTCGGGTCCGTGGTGCATCCGACGCACGAGCGAGGACCGCTCGGCAGAGGGTGTGATCGGCAGCTCGTCGAACGTCATGCCGGCCGTCAGCACGTACGCGAGGTCGGTCGGCGACAACCCTCGCAGATGGGTCGCGAGATCTTCCGCGAGGTGTGTGCCCAGCCGCCGCGCGCTCACCGCCGCGGCGATGCCCTGGATGCGGGCCGCACCGCTGTGCGCGATGGTCTCGGCGAGCAGGTCACCGAGGAGATAGACGTCGATTCCCCGCTCGCGCAGCACCTCTGCGAAGGCGTCGTGCTCCTCCTGCGCACGCCCGACCCACGGCAGCCCGTCGAACAGGAGCTGGTCGCTGTTACGCGGGGTGAGCCGGCGCAACTCGTCGCCCGGGCGGTGCAGCATGACCGCTCGCAGGGTGCCGACCTCCGAGTCGGCGCCGAGGGCGTAGTCGTAGGCGGGCGCGGTCATCGCTCAACCGTAATTCGTCGTCCGCCCGCGCACATCACTCATCGTCTGCGCGGGCCTTCGTGTCGGTCGGAGTCATCGTCGGGCCGTCGCCCACGATCACCGGCGCGGTCTCCCGCGCGAAGATCCACAGGACCAGTGCCACCGCGGCCACCACCCCGGTCAGCACGAACGCCGGCCCGAAACCGACCCGATCGGCGACGAATCCCACGATGACCGGACCGGTGACGGCACCGAGGTCCGACGACATGCCGTAGGCGGCGAGCGCCGACCCGCCTTGCTGGCGGTTGCCGAGGACGTCGGCGAGAGCGGCTTGATGGGTGGGTGCGAACAGTCCCGAGCCCACCCCGGCGACCACCGACAACGCCAGTGCGACGCCCACGTTCGGCGAGAACCCGAGCGCGATGGTGGCGACGACGGTGATGACGAGTCCGGGCAGCATGATGGGCCGCCGTCCGAACCGGTCCGACAGACGGCCCGCGATCAGGATCGCCAGCACGTTGCCCGCGGCGTAGATCGCCAGCACGATTCCCGCCATTCCCGCTCCGGCACCGAGACTCTCGGTGATGAACAGCGGCACCACCGCGACCCGGACCCCCATCGACGCCCAGCCCTGGGTGAAGTTGGACGCGAGGATCGCCCGGTAGGCGCTGTCGCGCAGGGCGGTCCGGAAACCGATCAGCCCGCCCGTCGGGCCGTCGGCCTGATCCGGTGCGATCACCTCCCGCAACTGGGTCGCCACCACCGTCGACGCGACGAGCAGCGCGACCGCGTACACCACGAACGGGACCCGGAGTCCGAAGCCGACCAGCGCCGCCCCGATGAGCGGACCGGTGATGCTGCCGATGAGGAACCCCGCCGAGAAGAAGCCCGACACGCGACCGCGAATGTCGCTCGGCGCCATACGGATCAGCAAGGCCATCGCCGAGATGCTGAACATCGTCGACCCGATGCCGCCGAGGCCGCGGAAGATCAGCAGCTGCCAGTAGGACTGGGCGAACGCGCACGCCAGAGTGCTGGCCGCGACGATCAGCAGACCGGTCAGGTAGATGCGCCGCTCGCCGAAGACGGTGACCAACCGTCCCGTCGCCGGTGCGAACGCCAGGCGCATCACCGCGAACGCCGAGATGACCGCGGTCGCGGCGGTGAACGAGACGTTGAAGGTGCGGGCGAAGGTGGGCAGCGCGGGCGCGATGAACCCGTATCCGAGTGCGATGACGACGTTCGCCGACAGCAGCACCCAGATGCCGCGGGGGATCTGCCTCATGGCAGCTCGGGGAGGTCGTCGAGGGCCCGCGCGGTGAGGGTCCGGCCGAGCTCGATCATCTCCGAGGCCTTGTGGAAGTCGAGCGTGCGGACCGTCCGGCGGGGTACCCGGATCAGCACGTCGGGCGGATAGCCGGCGACCTGGTAGCGGGTCAGGGCCTCCTGCATGATGTCGAGCGACCGGCTCAGCACCTCCACGCGTCCCATCCGGGCCGGTTCGTCGACGCCGAACGCGGGCGCCACCTGTTCGGCGGACGGGACGGAGCCGGACTCGGCCGCGGCATCGACCGCGACGGCGCCGCCACCGGTGGCGGCCACCGCCGCATCGGACGCCGCTGCCTCCCCCGAGGGCATCTCGTGGCCGAGCCGGTCACGGACCGCGCGGATGAACTCGTTGTCGAGGATCGGCGCCACGTTGCGCCGCAGCAGTCCCCTGGCCTTCTGTTCGCGCGTGGCGCCCGCTTCCGGGCCACCGTCGGAACCGATGATGACGCCGATGGTCACATCGCTGGGCACCGTCGAGGTGGGCGCCACCGGCAGCGGGTCGAGGATCCCGCCGTCGGCCAGCAGCCGCCCACCGTGCTCGTGCGGGCTGATGACGCCCGGGATCGCGATCGACGCACGCAGGGCGTCGGCGAGGACACCGCGCTGGAACCAGACCGCGCGGCCGGCGTTCAGATCGGTGGCGACCGCGGTGAACGGGACGGGCAGGTCCTCGATCGCGGTGTCTCCGAGGATCTCCCGCACCCGCAGCAGGATCCGCTCGGCCCCGATGACGCCCGGCTTGGTCAGCGAGACGTCGAGCAACCGGACGACGTCGAGCTGGGACAGACCCGAGATCCAGTCCACGTAGTCGTCGAGTTTCCCCGCGCAATACAACCCGCCGACGAGAGCACCCATCGACGAGCCGGCGACGGTGACGATCTCGAACCCCCGCGCCTCGAGTTCGGCGATCACCCCGATGTGCGCGTAACCGCGGGCGCCGCCACTTCCCAGAGCCAGCGCCACGCGCGACGGTCGAGCCATGGGCCAACAGTACCGCCGCCTGTTCTGCTCCCCGACATCGCAACTGGCGGAGACGGCTACTGCTCGGTGAGGAGTCGCCGCGGCCCCGGGCCGAGTTTGTTCAGTTCGTCGCCGGGGTTGAGGAGATGGCACTCCCCGAGCGACAGGCAACCGCAACCCACGCAGGACCCGATCATGTCCCGCATGTTCTCGAGCAGTGCGATGCGTTGGTTGATGTCGTCCATCCAGCGTTTCGACGCCGCTTCCCACATCGACTTCGGGGGCGACTCGTGGTCGCCCAGTTCGGCGAGCACCTCGCCGATGACCGACAGCGGAATCCCGGCGACCTGCGAGGCGCGGATGAATGCGACGCGCCGCAGCATCGCCCGGTGATAGCGGCGCTGGTTCCCGGAGGTGCGCCGGCTGAAGATCAGGCCCTGGTCCTCGTAGAAGCGGACCGCCGACGGGGCGATCCCGGCTCGCTGGGCCAGCTCGCCGACCGAGAGCTCCAGCTTCTTCAGCGTCATGGGTCGATGGTAAGCGCCACCGACGGCGTCGTCCCCGGTGCGCGACCGGGGACGACGGGCAGCGCTCACCGTGGGGTCAGGTGCGGACGACCATCACCGGGCAGTCGGCGTGGTGCATCACCTTCTGGCTGGTCGAGCCCAGCAGGAGTCCGCGGAAGCCGCCCCGGCCGCGACTGCCGACCACGAGCAGCGATGCGTCCGCGCCCGCCTCGTCGAGCAGCGCCTTCGCCGGCTCCTCGGGCAGGACGGACCGTTCGATCGTCACGTCCGGGTAGTCCTGGGCGTATCCGGCGAGGCGCTCGGCGAGTACCTCGACCGCGTCCTGGGTCATCCGTGCCACCTCGTCGGCGCCGATGCCGTACCCGTGGAGCGCGTCCGCGTCGAGCGGGGTCCACGTGTGTACCGCGCGGAGCGGCACATTGCGCAGCGAGGCCTGCCGGAACGCCTCGGCGACCGCGGCATCGCTGACCGGTGAACCGTCGACCCCCACGACCACCGGTCCGTCGGGGTTGCCCTCGGCGGCGACGACCGTGACCCGGCCGTGTGCGTGAGCGGCGACACTGGTGCTCACCGAACCCAGGAAGAGGCCCTTGACGCTGCCGAGACGGCGCGTGCCGACGACGATCATCGCGGCGTCCTTGCCCAGCTCGAGCAGCACGCGCGCGGCGTCGCCGTCGACGATCGAGGTGGCGACCGTCACGCCGGGTGCCGCTTCTTTGGCGGCGTCGGCGGCCGCATGGACCGCGTCGGAGGCGTCCTGGCGGATGGCGTCGACGACGTCCTGCGGGATGATCAGGCCGGGGGCGTAGTCACTCGTGCTGGCGTCGTACGCACCGACGACCTTGAGGTCGAGACCTTCGGCAGCGGCCGCCCGCGCCGCCCAGCGCACCGCGCCCGTGGCCGCGTCCGACCCGTCCACGCCGACGAGTATCGCATTCATGTTGTGGCTCATCTCCTCTGATCGCGACGGCCCCTGGCGGGGTCTTCGGTTCGGCCGCGGGTCGGCCCGGGCTCGCCCCGGGCGGCCCGGTATCGGCCCCGGCCCCCATCCTGCCCCGGCGCCGTTGCCGCGGCAATGAGTACGAGGTCCCGACCACCGTCGCTTTCTCCACGATTCGGGCGCCGTGTAACCTGGCGGACACCATGACGTCACCCCTTCCGCAGAACGGCACCAACGACTTTCGCGCAATCATGATCCACATCGGGATCACCGTCGCACTCGGACTCGGCCTGCTGTTCTTCGCGCATGCGTCGTCGGATCCCCTCCAGACCGTGTTGGTCGTCGCCTCTCCCGTCGTGGTTCTCCTGGGCGCGAGCGCCATGCTGTACCGCACGTACCGGGTCTGGAAACGCAACGGTCGCTGGCAGGTGTGGCAGGGGGCGGCGTGGTTCCTGTTGTTCTTCTTCATCGTCATGCTGTTCAACTCCGCGCCGGTCCTCTTCGAATGACCCGGGCGGGGTCGCCCGGCGCCTGTTCGCCCCGGTGGACGCCCTCTGACCGGTAGAGTCGGTCCTTTCACGTGAGGTGAGGGAGGCGCCGTGTCCGTCGGTCCGACCCACGACGAACCACTTCCTCCGGGCGCTCTCGTCGGGCGTCACCGCATCGAGCGCCTCCTGCGCAGACGCGTCGCCGGCGCCGACTACCTGGCGACGGCCCCCTATCCGGGGGCGCCCGCCGAGCGCGTGCTGCTCACCGTCGTGGACCGGGCCGCCTCGATCACTCCCGCGTTCGGCAACTGGTTCCGGGATGCGATCGAAAAGGCTTCCGCGATGGCGCATCCCGGGATCGCGCGCATCACCGGACACGGCATCGCCGACGGCCGCGCCTGGGTGGCGGTGGCTCCCGTGCCCGCCTCCGACGCCGCCCTGCTGATCCGGCGCCACCCCGACGGCATCGACATCGATCTGGCGGTGCGCGTCGTCACCGTCGTCGGCGAGGCGCTCGACGCGGCCCATCGCCGGCGCCTGGTCCACGGCAACGTCTCCCCCGCCGACATCCTGCTCAACGGCTCCGCAGACCCGACCGTCGCCGGGGCGTCGGTGCCCGGTGCCGTCACGCTCACCGGTTTCGGCCTCACCGCACCGATAGCGGGCGACGAGATGCCGCACCCGGCAGCCGATGTCGCCTCGTTGGGACGTACCCTCGTCGAAATGCTCACCGGCGCCGGGAGCGAAGCGAGCGGGCCGAATGTGACCGGCACAAGCTCGGTCGCTCGGCACCGGGTGTCGGGTGCAGTGTCGCCGGCGTTCTACGCCGTGCTGGCACGGGCGCTCGACGCCGATTCAGAACACCGATACCGCACCTGCGCGGAATTCGTCCGAGCGGCCGAGCTCGCCCTGCACCTCACCCACTCCGACGGCGAACCGCCGACCGAGGTCATCCCCGCGAGCCACCCTGACTCCGAATATGAGTTCGCCGCAACTGATTCCGACACGACGGAGGTCGTGGACGCGGGGCCGGCCGCCGGCGTCCCGCGCGTGTTCCAGCCCGCCGGTCATCCGGATCGGCCGACCGAGGTCGTCACCGACCGTCCGCGGGGGGCCGGGCCGGTGAACCGGCCGTCGACACCCCGACCGTTGGCGCCCCCGCCGACGGCCTCCCCGTCGATGCGTCGACGACGGCTGATCGCGCCGTTCTTCGTCGCCACGGCGATCGTCGCGGTCGTCGTCGGAACGGTGATGCTGCTCGGCGCGCGCACCACACCGCCGCCGTGGCCGGCGGGCGTCGCCCCGATCGCCGCTGCCTTCCCGCAACTCCTGCCGGATACGCCCGAGGCGCCGGGATGGGGAGATGCCGACTGTGAGGCCGTCGTCCGCGACGGCATCGACGGGATCTCGTGCACCGACGCCGCGAACGTCGGATTCGTGGTGTGGCACACGCCGACGTCACCATCACGCGCTGCCGTCACCACCGGCCTCAAGGGCTACCCCGGGGATGAGATCAGCTGGCGCGACGGTCCGGCGTCGGCGAGCCGGGACAGCGTCGTCGACGGTTGGGTCGTCACCAATTTCACCGGGCCACCGCATGCGCAGTACACCCTGGTGACGACGTGGCCCGGACACACCGGCCGCGAGATCCTCGACGACTGGTGGCGCACGGCGCCGCTCGGCTGACGACCGTGACCGAGACGAAGGCCGACCCTTCGTGACGCAGGGAGCAGGGGGCGCGAACCGCCCGATGACGTCTGTCGTCAGCGCCCGCGCAGCCCGTCGATCCGGCCGGCGACCTCCATCGCGGTCGACGGACGGGAGCCGGCGAGGGCGAGACAGTTGGCGATGAGGGTGCGCTCGTCGCGGTCCAGGTTCTCCGAGAGCGCCGGCGGCGTCGACAGCGCCGCCCGGATCGCCAGCAGCGGCTGGGTGTCCGGCACCTCCCCGTACACCCCGTCGCCGGTGAGGGCACGGTGCAGACACGCCCCGAGCGACCAGATGTCGGTCGCCCGCGACGGCACATCGCCGGCCAACAATGCGGGGTCCATGTACTGCACCGCCCCGGGCTGGGCGAAGCTCGTGATGGGCTCGTCGGCCGCCAGCACCCGGGCCAGACCGAGATCGGAGATCTTGCCGCCGGTCTCGGTGACCATGATGCTCGACGGCGTGACGTTGGCGTGCGCGATACCGGCTTCGTGCAAGGCGTCCACGCCGCGCGCCGCGTCCGCGATCGCCGCCAGCTTCTCGTCTCGACTGAGCTCGCGCGCCGGACTACCCAGCGAGCCGAGCGGGAAATACTCCATCGCATACATGAACTGGCCCTGCAGCACGGCGTCGTAGAGCCCGGCGAGGTAGGGCGACACGACGGCGGCGAACGCCCGCAATTCGCGTACCCCGCGGCGGTAGGCGTCGTCGCTGCAGACGCCGCCGAAGACCTTCACCACGACGCGGTCGGTGGCCAGGCCCAGTCGCGCGGGGGGTACGGCGAGATAGAACGTGCCGTTGCCCCCCATGCCGAGCTTCTCGAGCACCGTGAAATCCGCCAGCTGCTGCGGGATCTCGACTTCTGGCATGTCAGTGCCTCTCCGATGATGAGCCGATGTTCGGACTGGACGGATCGTCGGCCGCCCTCGTGGGTGCGGATGGTGCGGCCGGAGACGGGTAGAGCATCGCGACGCGGTCGCCCAGCGATTCCTCGCTCGTCTCGGTGTTGTCGACGACGGTGACCGGAACGGGTACGGCCGGATCGCCCTCGTCCGCTCCGGCGACAGTGAACGACACGGCGTTGTCGCGGTGTCGGCGGGGATCCTGCACCGACACCGAAACCCCCTGTTCGGCAACAGCGTTGAGGTCGGCCAGCCACCGACGCCGAGAGCCGGATGCGACGACGGTCAGCGACCGCGACCCGAAGAGCGCCAGACCCGCGGCCATCAGCGCAGCGGTCCGCCCGCTGCGATCGTCCGCGGCGATACAGGTGATGGTGCTACGACTCGGTGCCACGGTGTCATCGGCGGTCTCGTCGACGACGGCCACCGGAGCCGATCGCAGCGACTCCCCCAGGGGCCGGTCGTCACTGTCCACGAGGACGAGGTCGGCATTGGCGTTCTCCGACATGGCCTCGAGGTCGGCTGCGGGATCGGCGCTGAACCGGCACAGCACCGACACCGCACCCGCGCCGGTCAGCGACGAGCCCAGCTCGTTGAGGCGCTCGACGGCCGATGCGATCGCCGCGAAGTCCGGTACGACCGGAATCCCGACCTCGAGCGGACGCACGGACCGGTCCGGGGCGGTGAGCAACCCGGCCAGGACGACGTCGAATCCCGTGGTGCAGTCCAGCATTCGCCGATGCCGCGCCCGCAGGTCGGCGGTCGTCCCGACGGGATCACGCATCAGCACCAGAACCCGCGGGGCAGTGGCGGTGGCCAGGGCGCGACGTTCGGCGGCGGCGATGTCATTGGCCACCACCTTGTCCGGATACACCACGCGCAGCAGGGGTTCGGTCAGGATCGTGGTCACGAGCGCCATCACCACGAGCATCGCGAACAGTTCGTCACTCAGCACACCGAGTTCGCGCCCCGCGGCCAGGATCACCAGCTCGGTGAGTCCCCGCGTGTTCATGAGCACCGCGATGGCCGCGCTCTGTCTGGTGGGGATGGCGCTCGCCCGCGCGCCCGCATAGGCGCCGAGGAACTTGCCCGCGATCGCGACGAGCAGGACCAGCAGCAGCTGCCCCATGCCCGCGACGCCGATCTGGGTGAGGTCGACGTTGAGGCCGGTGACGACGAAGAACATCGGCAGCAGGAGCAGCACGCTCGCCTGCTCGAGCCGTTCGAGGATCTCCCGGTGCAGCTGTTCGGCTCCCACCTTCGGCATCACCGCGCCGAACACGAAGGCGCCGAAGATCTGATGGATGCCGATGACGTCGGTGGCCGTCGCCGACAGGAAGAGTCCGATCAGGATGACCGCCAGGATGTCCGGCGTGAGCCGGCCGGCGCTGTCGCGCCAGGCGATCAGCTTCGCCAGCAGTGGACGGACGACACCGAACATCACCGCGGCGTAGACGAGCGTGAGTCCGACGATCTTGGCGACCTCGAGCGGACTGCCGCCCTGGATGATGGCGATGATGAACGCCAGCAGCGTCCAGGCGAGGATGTCGTCGATGGCGGCCGCGGCCAGGCTGAACACCCCGGGAATCGTTCTCATCATCCCGCGGTCGGTGAGGATCCGCGCCAGCACCGGGAAGGCGGTGATGGACATCGCGACACCCATGAACAGCACCATCCCCAGCCGCTCGATCTCCATTCCCCCGACCATGTCGTGCGAGGGATAGAGCAGCAGGCCGAGGGCCGCGCCGAGGGCGAACGGCAGCGCGATCGAGAATGCCGAGATGCTGGCCGCCGCGCGTTCACGCCCTTTGGTCAGCCGCATGTCCAGTTCGAGGCCGACGATGAACATGAACAGCACGAGGCCGATCTGGGCCAGTGCTCCCAGCAGCGGCCGGACGTCGTCGGGGAAGAGCCACTGGTCGGGATTGCCGGGCAGGAGCCCGAGCAGGCTGGGACCCAACGCGATCCCGGCGGCGATCTCGCCCACCACGGCCGGCTGACGGCAGGCACGCGCGATCATCCCACCCACCCGGGCGGCGGCGATGACGATCGCGACGTCGAGCAGCAGGAAGGCGACCGTGTGTTTGTCCATGACCTCGGATCCGTTCTCAGATACGGGCGTGGTGTGACTCGAAGATGAAGTGGCGCCCGCCGATCCGGACATGCGACCCCGGCACCAGCACGTGGGCACGATGCGGGAGCAGCCGGGTCTCCCGGTTGCCGCTGCTCGGATCGGTGACGAAGGTGCCGTTCGCCGACCCGAGGTCGACGAGCTGCACCGTCCACTCCACCAGCCGGATCTCCACGTGGCGACGCGAGAGCTGACCTGTCTCGTCCTGCACGCGAATCGGTTTGGGCGAACCCGCCGGTCCACCGCCGGCCGAGCCCGGTTCCCGGCCGATCACCAGGTCCTCGTCGAGGAGGAAGGTGAACCCGTTGTCGAGCAGCAACCAGCCCAGCGGCGGCCGCTCCCCCTCGACGAGGAACGTCGTCAACTGGTCCATCCGGATTCCGCAGACCCCGCACAGCCACGACTGCGGATGGTTCAGATGGCCTCGCGAACAACGGATGCCGTGCACCATGGCCCGCGACGCCTCGATCTTGACGACCTCGGTCGCGGGTTTCTGATGCTCCTCCTTGGGCAGCGGCGCGCGCGGTTCGAGCGGTTCGGCGAACGGATTCGGCGCGGGAGCCGGCTCGACGCGAGGCCGGCCGCTCGGCGGGTTGGCGTCCCGCGGCGGCCGCTCAGGTGGGTGGGAAACGTTCGGGGACAACGGTTCCGACCCGAACGGACCGCCCAGCGGAGTCGAGGTGAACGGCAACGGATCGGGTGCCGGCAGGTCGGCACCACCATCGGCGCCGGGCGCCATCCGCTCGGTCGTGCCCATCGGGTCCGGCTCCGGCGGCAAGTCGTCGAAGGGCGACCGTTTCCGGATGGGCTCGGGCGCCGGGGGTTCCGGCGCCCCGGGTGCCGGCTTGTCGAGATCGTCCAGGGCCTCGGTCGGTGGACCCGCGTCCGGGTCGGGACGGGACGGTTCGACGGCCGGTTCCGGCCGCGCCGCCGCCGGTTCCGGCCGCGCC
>ERZ501011.22-NODE-22-length-47459-cov-11.118344_pt1 | contig 47459 bp, 43 predicted proteins | sample MGYA00248833_ERZ501011 | MGnify/ENA primary metagenome ERZ501011 (study PRJEB25958, sample SAMN03398530) | human skin metagenome | study: EMG produced TPA metagenomics assembly of the Human Skin Microbiome Metagenome (human skin metagenome) data set. | reverse complement strand
ACGTGTCTCACCAGGCCCTTCGTGGCTCGTCGCTTGCGCTCCTCGCACCTCAGGGATCAGTGGGTTGTGTGCTTCTTTCGGACCGGGGAACGATGGGAGACGCTTCGCTCGGGTCAGACGACGTCGACCTCAGACGTCGAGTCCGGGATCGTGATCAGTGCTCGACGACGCAGTGTTCCGCGGGGCGACCGTACCGACGGCGCCACGCGGAACTCGGCCTCCCACCGATCGGAGTGGATCCGGTTGAGCAGGTAGCCGCGTTGCGAGTTGCCGAACCGGACGTGGGGTGACGCTTCCTTGAGGCGGCGGTCGCCGTCGTCGCTGTCCTCCCCGTCCCCGCCGGAGGTGATCGACGTCGCGGCCAATTCGACGCCGCGCGTGAGCGATTCATCGGTGTAGGAGGTCCGGAGGTCGGCGACCACGCTGCGATGGATGTCGCCGGCGAGGGACACCAGATTGCGCACGCCCCGGTCGGCGGCGCCGCCGAGGATGCGGGAGCGCGAGGCCTCGTAGCCGCTCCACCCGTCCATGCTGACCGCCCGGGTCGAGCCGACGGTTCGGGCGAGGTCGGCCATCGGTACCTGCTGGGCGAGGACGTTCCACCGGTGCCGGGACGAGGCGAAACCGTCGAGCACCCATCGTTCCTGTTCGGCGCCGAGGATGGTGCGGGAGACGTCCGCGGTGCGCGCGTTCTGCCCGGTGTCGTTGTCCCCGTTGGCCTGATCGCTGCGGTGACTGCGGGTGTCGAGGAGGGTGAGGTCGACGAGATCGCCGAAACCGAGCCGCCGATGCGCGCGGATGACGGTTCCGTTCGGTCGGGCCGCCACCCGCACCGGCGTGTTCTCCCACCAGGCGCGCAGCGCGCGGGCGCGACGCAGCGCGAACGCGGTGAGTGGGGTGTGGTCCTCGGGAATCGCTGCGGCCCAGTTGTTGTCGACCTCATGATCGTCGAAGGTGATCACGAACGGTGCCATCGCGTGGGCGAGTTGGAGGTCGGGGTCGGACTTGTACAGCGCGTAGCGCTCGCGGTAGTCGTCGAGGTCGACTGCTTCCCGTGTTGCCGAGAGAGGAAGCACCGCATCGGGTCTCGCACCACCATGAACCGGGATCGGCTTCTCGTAGATGTAGTCACCGAGGTGGAGCACCACGTCGGGTGCATGCGCCGCCAGGTCGGCGTACGCATGGTAGTAGCCGTCGGACCAGTTCTGGCAGGACGCGACGGCGACCGTCATCTTCTCGACGCGTGCGAAAGGTGCTGGTGCCGTTCGGGTCCGGCCGACCGTCGAGACCTCGCCGAGTGCCCGGAACCGATAGAAGTAGTCGGCGGCGGGCGCGAGACCGCGGACATCGACGTGCACGCTGTGCCCCCATTCCGCGGTGGCGTGGACCGTACCCCGACGCACGATGCGGGTCATGGATTCGTTGGCGGCGATCTCCCAGTCGACTCGCACCGGGCGTGGTCCCATGCCGCCACCGGGCGCGAACGGGTTGCGCGACAATCGCGTCCACAGCACAACGCCGTCGGGGAGGGGGTCACCGGACGCCACCCCGAGTCCGAACACGCCGGCGGGGTGAGCCGGTGTGGGTAGGGCCGGCGAGGTGCCGCCGAGGAGGCCGGGCGTGAACGCGAGACCGGCGACGAGTGCCGACCAGGTGAGGAAGCGGCGTCGGGAAGTGCCGCCGCGGAGCGTGAGGTCGGGATGACAACGGATGGTCGACGGTGTGAGAAGGGCCGGTGATGCGTCGGCCGGGTTTCCCCGCATGGCCTCAGCCGACCAGGATCACCTGACCTGGGCTCCACCTGCAGACGGCGGGGACATGATGCGGAGGTGAAGTCTCCGACCTCCACGCGTACGTCCCCGCCGCCTGCCCGACGGGCTACCGCGAGTCGATCAACCCGCTCGACTCGCTCTCGGCGTCGGTCACGACGCCGACTCGCTTGCGACGGGCGCGGATTCCGAGTGCGGCGTCGACCACGAGGAACCCGAGCAGGCTGAGTCCGAGCAACGGCACGAACCAGCCCACCACCGCGGCCACCACCACGATCGCGACCGCGCCGGCCACCGGCACCCGACGCAGTGCACCCCGTGCCGGCGGGCGACCCACCGCGACCGCGCCGCCACGCTTCGGCCGCCGTTGCCACCACATCTGATAGCCGCGGACGATCAACACCACGAGCGCGATCGCCAGGAGCAGGAGAACCAGCTGGCTCACCCAGCCGAACAGGATGCCCATGTGCAGTGCGATGCCCCAGGTCGTGAGTTTCGCGGCGAGCGGCCAGTCGGCGAACCGCAGTTCGTCGACAACGGCACCGGTCGCGCCGTTCACGGTGACGGTGTCCTGGGCGAACTGCCAGGGCTGCCTGGTCTCGGCGATGGTGAAGGCGGTGTCCGCATCGGTCGGGATCGAGACCTCCACCTGGCCGTCCACACCGGCGGCCCGAGCGGTGCCCAGCACCCGGTCGAGCTGCGCGATCGTCTGCCCGGACGCTTCCGGAACGTGCTGCTCGTGACCCGCGCCGCCGTGATCGCCGTGCCCGCTGTGATCACCCAGCCCGTCCGATCCGGACGTCGATCCGGACAGCGAGGTGTCGACCGTCGGGGTCGTCCAGCTCAGCGCCGTGCGCACATCGGAGACGTGCTCACCGGCGTACTTCGACCAAGTCAGACCGGTGGCCGACAAGAACACCAACCCCACCGCGATCCAGACGCCGATCACGCCGTGCCGGTTGCGGGTGCGGTTGCGTCCGGTCGCCGATCGGTCGAAGGCGACCAGGTCGGCGGCGCGTCGTTTTCGGCGCGCGCGATACGCGGAGATCCACAGCGTGAGGCCGGCCACGGCGATGACCCACAGCCAGGAGGCGGCGAGCTCGCTGTAGATCCGGCCGGGCTCGCCGAGATGGAGGTGACGGTGCAGTTCGCTGATCCAGGTGCGCATCGGCAACGCCGCGCTGCTGCCGTAGGACACCAGCTCTCCGGTCGATTCCAGGGTCACCGGATCGATGAACACGGCCTGGCGCTTCGACGCCCCGAGGGAGGGATCGTCGAACAGGACGCGGGTCGTGTCGCCGGCCTCGGCGGCCGGGCGCACCGCGGACAGGGTGAGGTCCGGGCGGAGCCGGGCCGCCGCCTCGACCTGTTCGGAGATCGGACGTGCGTCGCCGGTGCTGTCGGTGGAGAGTTGATCGCGGTAGACGACCTGTTCCAGCGACGGGGAGATCGCGTAGAGCCCGCCACTGACCGCCGCAACGATCAGGAACGGCGCGATGAAGATGCCTGCGTAGAAGTGCAAGCGGCGCAGCAGAGGTTGCCAGCTGTTCGGGGTCACCCGCCGGTCTGGTGCGGCGGCTGGTGGAGTGGGGTTGTCGTCGGATGTTTTGGGACGGGGGTCGGGCGGCCCGGTGGGTTCACCGGGGCGGGACAGGTTCGACAGGGACACGGTGGGCCTCTCATGCGGAAGACGGCGCGCGGCATCGACCGCGGTCAGGCGGGATGGCAGACGCGCACCGACCGGCCCGTCGGGTGACGGGTCGGCGGAGTAGGGAATCAGCGCGTGAGGGCCGGGGGTCCGCGGGTGTCGAGAGCGGCGATGGCGCGCAGGCGGGGCCGCGCGTCGTCGTGGGTCGCCCGCGGGGCGCGCAGGATCGCGTCGTCAGCGGGCGGGTCGAGGACGGCCCGGATGAGAGCGACGACCGCGGTCAGGACGCTGAGCAGGGCGGGTTCGACGACGTGGATGGCGGCGGCGGTGAGCAGAGTCGCCACCGCGTGGACGAACAGCATGGTCCCGCTCGGCGCGTGTGCAAGCGCACTCACACCGGCGTGGTGCGCCGACGAGGCATCGAGCGCGGTGAGGGACACGTGTGCGAGCACCTGTCCGGCCGCGAGGAGCCCGATCGTGCCGAGCCACCCGGGACGACGACGGGCCGTCGCGCCGATCGTCCAGCCGAGTACGGTGCACGCCGCGATCATGAACACCAGAGATGAGGTGGCGGGGAGAGAACCGGCCGCGAGCCCGTGCGCGGCCACCGCGGTGCTCGCCGACAGCGCGCCGACGACCCCACCGCGAAGGCGGTGGAGGGCGCGCACGTCCGGGTTCACGGAAGGAGCATAGCGACGGCGGTCATGCCCGAACCGCGCGCGGTCAGCGAACGGGCAGGTCAGCCCAACACCAGGAGCCAGGCGGCGACGTAGTGCAGCAGGGCCGCGACTGCGGTGCATGCATGGAACACCTCGTGATGACCGAAGGTCTCCGGCCAGGGGTCGGGCCAGCGTGCCGCATAGAGGACGCCACCGACGCTGTAGAAGACACCGCCGAGCGCGAGCAGGATCAGAACGGGCAGACCGGTCTCGCCGACGAGCGCCGGGGCGACGGCCACGATCACCCAGCCCAGCACGATGTAGAGGGTGACCCCGAGCCAGCGGGGTGCGCCGGGCCACGCGATCTTGAGGGTCGCACCGGCGGCTGCGCCGGCCCAGACGATGCCGAGGACCCACCAACTGGTCGGCGAGGGAAGCCCGAGGGCGCAGAACGGCGTGTAGGTGACGGCGATGAACAGGAAGATCATCGCGTGGTCGGCACGTTTCATCCGGGTCCGCGCGCGGGCGGTCTTCCACGGAATCCGGTGGTAGCCGGCGCTGATCGCGAAGAGTCCGAGCACGGTGACCGCGTAGACGGCACACGGGACGACGGCGACGGGGTCGCCGACCGTGGCCGCGCCGATCACCAGGGCCAGCCCCGCGACCGCGGCCACATAGGCGGAGTAGTGGTGGATGACCCCGCGCAGTCGTGGGCGGACGTCAGCCGGCGGGTTCAGCAACGTGCTCACCGAACCTACGGTACCGTAACTTCGCGCGTCCACAGCGTCACCGGCAAGGCGCGATGCGACGCGTAAGGTGTCCTGCGTGACACGAGGCCGACACGACGCGGGAACGACGCGAGGATGAAGCTCCTGCCGGACCGGCTTCGACGACCCGTTCTCTCCGTCTACGAACGGCGGCTCATCCAGCTCCTCGACACCGAGCGCCTGCCGCGTCACGTGGCGATCATCTGCGACGGCAACCGGCGGTGGGCGCGTGAGGCTGGTTTCGAGGACGTCAGCCACGGACATCGCGTGGGTGCCCAGCGCATCGCGGACATGCTCGGCTGGTGCGCCGGCCTGGGCATCGAAGCCGTCACGATCTACCTGTTGTCGGCCGAGAACCTCAACCGGTCGTCGGACGAGCTCGACGCACTCCTCGAGATCGTGCCGGACATCGTCGACGAGATCTCCGCGTCCGAGGGCGAGTGGCGGATCCGCATCGTCGGCACCCTCGACGCACTGCCCGAGCCGGTGGCCGGACGTCTGCGGGCGGCCGCCGACCGCACCGCCGAACGGCAGGGGATGAACGTCAACGTCGCCGTCGGATACGGCGGGCGCCAGGAGATCGTGGACGCGGTTCGCGCACTCCTGGAGGAGAAGGTGACCGCCGGGGCGACTGCGGCCGAGATGGTGGATGCGGTCACCGTGGAGGCGATCGACGCCAATCTCTACACCAAGGGTCAGCCCGACCCGGATCTCGTGATCCGGACCTCCGGAGAGCAGCGGCTGTCGGGATTCCTGTTGTGGCAGAGCGCCTATTCGGAGATCTGGTTCACCGACGCCTACTGGCCGGAGTTCCGTCGGGTGGACTTCCTGCGCGCCTTGCGCGACTACTCCGCGCGGAGCCGGCGGTTCGGCAAGTGACTCCGCCGGTGTCGATCCGCGCCGGGTTCAGCGTGCGGCGGAGTCGGCCAGGAGCCCGGTCAATGCGGTGAGATCGGCGCCGAAGGTCGACGCCGCGGGAGTGCCGAAGCCGACGCCGATCCCGCCGGAGGGCAGCGGGTCGGCGTCGGGATGCCGGAACAGGGACTGTCCGGTCACCGCGATTCCGCGTTCGTAGGCCCGGTGGACGATGGTTCCCTCGTCGGCATGGTCGACGGGGATCAACGCGTGCAGTCCGGCGGCGATGCCGGGGAGTTCGAGTCCGATTCCGGCCAGGGCCGACACCAGCGCATCGCGCCGGGTCCGGTAGGCCTGACGGCTGCGCCGGATGTGCCGGTCGTAGGCTCCGGAACCGATCAGCTCGGCCAGCGTGAGCTGGTCGACGATGCTCGCGTCGGCCTCACGGAAGCCCTTGCCGCGCAACACCGGTTCGACCAGGTGGGCGGGAGTGGCCAGCCAGCCCGCGCGTACCGCCGGCGACAGGCTCTTGCTCAGCGAGCCGGTGTGGACGACGACGTCGGGGCCGAGCGCCTGCAACGCACCGACCGGTTCGCGGTCGTAGCGGAACTCGCCGTCGTAGTCGTCCTCCACGATGACCGCGCCGGTCCGCCGCGCCCAGTCGACGACCTGCATCCGGCGCGCCGGCGAAAGAGCGACACCGGTGGGGAACTGGTGGCTGGGGGTCAGCACGACCGCGGCCGCCCCGGTGCGTTCGAGCTCGTCGATCACCATGCCGTCGGCGTCGATGCGCACCGGTACGACCCGCGCGCCGCCGCGCTCGAGGGCATGCCGGTGGAAGGGCAGACCGTGGCTCTCGACCGCGACGACACCACCGATCACCGTGCGCGCCAACAACTCCAGTGCCGACAGCACCGACGTCCCGAGAACGATCAGGTCCGGTGCGGTGCGGACACCCCGCGTGCGGGCCAGGTAACCGGTGAGGGCGTTCCGCAGCTCGAGGCGCCCGCGGGGGTGAGCCGGTCCGAAGGCGTCGTCGGGGGTCTCGGTCAGGGCGCGTCGGGTGGCGCGGATCCAGTCGTTGCGCGGGAACATCCCGGCGCAGGGTCGTCCCAGCGAGAAGTCGTGACGCAGGGCCGGCAAGGCGGTGGACGCACCGGGATCGTCGATGGCCGGTGGCCGTGCCGCACCGTCGGCGACCCGGGTGGCCGAGCCCTGGCGCGCGGTCAGCCACCCTTCCGCGATCAGTTCGGAGTAGACCGCCGACACGGTGCCGCGAGCGAGACCGAGGTCCGCGGCGAGGGATCGGTACGGCGGCAATGCGGTGCCCGCGGGCAGCCGGTTGTCGAGGATGGCCGAGCGCAGCGCCTCGGTGAGGGCCCGGCGCAGGGTGGCACCGCGCCCGCGTGCACCCGCGCCCGGATCGGGCTGCAGATCGAGGAAAAGGTCCGCGCCCAGCCGCTCGGCTACTTCGGCCCAGGGATCCGCCATCGAATTGACCCGCTTTTCTGCCATCGGATTGGACCACTTTCTTGAGCTAATTGCGGCATAGCCTAAACCCACAACACAGAGCTGTCCGTCCTTGAGGAGGAACGAGATGAAGATCGTGGTCGTGGGTGCCAGCGGTGCGCTGGGAAGTCGGGTCGCCGACCTGCTCGTCGAGCGGGGCCACGAGGTGGTGCGCGCCAGCCGGGCGACCGGCGTCGACGCCTACACCGGAACGGGTCTGGCGGCGGCGTTCGACGGTGCCGACGCCGTCGTCGACTGCCTCAGTCTCCAGACGCTGAAGGCGAAGGAGGCGATCGACTTCTTCGAGACCACGGCGACCAAGATCGGCCGCGCCGCGACGACGGCCGGCGTCGCGCACGTCGTCGTGGTGTCGATCGTCAACGCCGGCGATCCGGCGGTCAACGCCAAATTCGGTTACTACCAGGGCAAAGCGGCACAGGAGGCCGCCTACGGCGAGGTCGTCGACCCCGCGGCACTCACCATCCTGGCGTCGGTGCAGTGGTTCGAGCTCGCCGAGCAGATGATGTCGTCGATGGGGTTCGGTCCGATCGCCGCGGTGCCCAGGATGCGGTGCGCCCCGGCCGCGGTCGCCGACGTGGCCGTGGCGGTCGCCGACGTGGTGACCGCGGGTCCGACCGGGAAGCGGACGATCGAGGTGAGCGGACCGGTGGAGATGGACCTGGTCGATGTGGCGAAAGCGGTTGCTGCGCAGACCGGCTCACCGCGATGGATATTCGGCGTCCGGTTCGGGGGGCCGGCGATCCGCGGGGGCGGACTCGTGCCCGCCGATCCCGACGTCGTCACGTCGACGACGCTCGACGGGTGGCTGGCCGGTCGCGAGAGTGCGAATGCCGGGGAACGGCGATGAGCGCCGCCGCCCGGCCGGCGACGAGAATGTGGATACCGCAGGACAATCCGTCCGTGTACAAGGCCCTCGTGGCGCTGCAGCGGGCATCGTCGGCCGGCGTTGACCCAGAACTCGCCGAACTGATCGTCATCCGGGCCTCGCAACTCAACGGGTGCGCCTACTGCCTGCACATGCACACCTCCGATGCCCTCGCCAAGGACATCGACCCTCACAAACTGATGCTGATCGCCGCGTGGCGGGAGGCCGGATCGGCGTTCACCCCGGCCGAACGGGCGGCGCTGGCTCTCACCGAGAGCGTCACGCTGATCGGCGAGAACGGTGTCCCCGACGACGTGTTCGATTCCGCACGAGCCCATTTCGACGCCGCCGCGATGGGTCAGCTGGTCGCGTCGATCGTGATGATCAACGCGTGGAACCGCATCGCGCTGGCCGGCGGGTACCCGGCCGGACTCGACGAACGCCGGGCCGCGTCGTCGGTCAGAGCTTCCGCAGGCGCACCCGGTTGATGGAGTGGTCGTAGTCCTTGCGCAGCACCAGTGACGCCCGCGGCCGGGTGGGCAGGATGTTCTCGATCAGATTCGGACGGTTGATCGAGGTCCACAGATCCCGGGCCGCGGCGGTCGCCTGATCGTCGGTCAGCGACGCGTACGCGTGGAAGTGCGAGTCCGGGTTGGCGAACGAGGTGGTCCGCATCTGCAGGAAGCGCGAGATGTACCAGGATTCGATGTCGTCGATCTTGGCGTCGACGTAGATGGAGAAGTCGAACAGGTCCGAGACCATCAGCGTCGCTCCGGTCTGGAGCACGTTGAGGCCCTCGAGGATCAGGATGTCGGGCTGGCGCACATAGTGATAGACGTCGGGCACGATGTCGTAGGCGAGGTGCGAGTAGACCGGCGCGGCGACCTCGCGCGCACCCGACTTCACCTCGGTGACGAAGCGCAGAAGGGCCCGGCGATCGTAGGACTCGGGAAATCCCTTGCGGTGCAGAATGCCCCGACGCTGCATCTCCGCGGTGCGCAGCAGAAAACCGTCGGTGGTGATCAGGTCCACCTTCGGGTGGGACTCCCAGCGGGCGAGCAGGGCGGCGAGCACGCGTGCCGTCGTCGACTTCCCGACCGCCACACTGCCGGCGATCCCGATGACGAAGGGCACCTGCCGATTGGTCTGCCGCTCACCGAGGAAGGTCGAGGTCGCGGCGAACAACCGTTGCCGCGCAGCGACTTGCAGGTGGATCAGACGAGACAGCGGCAGATAGACGTCGGCGACCTCGTCGAGGTCGATCTGCTCACCGAGGCCGACGAGCTCGGCCAGTTCGTCCTCGTTGAGGACCAGGGGCATCGACTCGCGGAGTTCGCGCCACTGCCTCCGGTCGAGTTCCAGGTACAGACTGGGATCCCGATCGGTGGCGTTGCGGGCCATCAGGGCAGCTCCGCCGATGTCGGTTCCGCCGCTCCCGGAGTGATCATGCGTACAGCTTAGGGCGACGTGTGACAGCGTCGATCGGTAGCCTGCCGGTATGCCGTCCCCGACCGTCGCCGACACCGACCACGCCTCGGACCCGCTGGTGGCCGAGTACCTCCGCCTCGGCCTCGCTTTCGACCGCCTCGAACGGGGCTTCGTCGACGCCTACACCGGCGATCCCGCGCTGAAGGCGGAGGTCGAGAACGCGTCCGCACCCGATCCCGCCCGGCTCGCCGACCGCGCGCGCGGGCTGCTCGCCGACCTGCCCGGTGCTCTCGACGCGGCGCGCGCCGAGTTCATCGGCGCCCACCTGCGCGCGCTGGAGTGCTCGGCGCGCAAGTTCGCCGGCGACGACGTCGGATTCATCGACGAGGTCCGCGCCTACTTCGACGTCGACATCGCGATGGCCGATCCGGACCGGTATCGGCAGGCGCACGCCGACCTGGCGGAGGCCCTCGGCGTCCCGGGCGCCACCGGCGACGAGCTCCGGGACATCTACGCCGCGCACCGGCGTGCCGACGAGATCCCGCCCGAGCGGGTCGACGAGTGTGTCCGCGCGTTCAGCGGCGCGCTCCGCGAACGAGTTCGGTCCGCATATCCGTTGCCGGACAACGAGATCGTCGAGTTCGAGGTCGTCACCGACAAGCCGTGGTCGGGATTCAACTACTACCTCGGCAACTATCGCTCACGCGTCGCCATCAATGCCGATCTCACGCAGTACACGTCCTCGTTGCCCGCGCTCATCGCGCACGAGGCCTACCCCGGACACCACACCGAGCACTGCCGAAAAGAGCAGGTGCTCGTCGGCGCCGGGCACGACGAGCAGTCGATCTTCCTGGTCAACACCCCGCAGTGCCTGATGGCCGAGGGCCTCGCCGACCACGCGCTGGCCGCGATCGTCGGTCCCGAGTGGGGAACGTGGGCACAGGAGATCTACGCCGACCTCGGACTCCGCTTCGATGCCGGGCGGGCGATGGGCGTCGGACGCGCCACAGCCGGGCTCCTCGGCGTTCGTCAGGACGCCGCGCTGCTGCTGCACGACCGCCACGCCGACGCCGACACCGTCGCCGAACATCTCCGGCGCTGGCTTCTCGCACCCGAGGAACGGGCCCGGCAGATGCTGCGATTCCTCACCTCGCCGCTCTGGCGCGCGTACATCAGCACCTACGTCGAGGGATACCGATTGGTCGAGGCGTGGCTCGAGCAGGCCGACGACCGCGCGGCCGCCTTCGGTCGCCTACTCGACGAACCACTCATCCCGGCGAGTCTGCGGCGCGAACTGCTGTAGACACTCGGCCCGCTCGCTTCGCTCCCGGCGCCTGGTACCTAGAATCGGGGCATGACCGCGAACCCGTCATCCCTGAACTCGATGTCCCTGGCCGAGCTCGACCCCGACGTCGCAGCCGCCATGAACGGTGAACTCAGCCGCCAGCGGGACACCCTCGAGATGATCGCCTCGGAGAACTTCGTGCCGCGTGCGGTGCTGCAGGCCCAGGGCAGCGTGCTGACCAACAAGTACGCCGAGGGATATCCGGGACGTCGCTACTACGGCGGGTGCGAGTACGTCGACGTCGTCGAGGACATCGCCCGCAACCGGGCGAAGGAACTGTTCGGTGCGGACTTCGCCAACGTGCAGCCGCACTCGGGTGCCCAGGCCAACGCCGCGGTGCTGCAGGCCCTGATGGAGCCGGGGGAGACCATGCTCGGTCTCGACCTCGCGCACGGCGGTCACCTCACCCACGGCATGCGCCTGAACTTCTCCGGCAAGCTCTACGAGAACGCCTTCTACGGCGTGAGCAAAGAGGACTTCCGCATCGACATGGACGAGGTGCGCAAGATCGCCCTCGACGTCAAACCGAAGGTCATCGTCGCCGGGTGGTCGGCCTACCCGCGCACGCTCGACTTCGAGGCGTTCCGCTCCGTCGCCGACGAGGTCGGTGCATACCTCTGGGTCGACATGGCCCACTTCGCCGGTCTCGTCGCCGCCGGCCTGCATCCGTCGCCGGTCCCGCATGCCGACGTCGTGTCCTCGACCGTGCACAAGACCCTCGGCGGCCCGCGTTCGGGGATCATCCTGGCCAAGCAGGAGTGGGCCAAGAAGCTGAACTCGGCGGTGTTCCCCGGTCAGCAGGGCGGGCCGCTCATGCACGCGATCGCCGGTAAGGCGGTGGCCCTGAAGATCGCCGCCACCGACGAATTCGCCGAGCGCCAGCGGCGCACCCTGTCCGGGGCGCGGATTCTCGCCGAACGCCTCAACGGCACGGATGTGGCCGGCGCCGGCGTCTCGGTCCTGACCGGCGGTACCGACGTCCACCTCGTGCTCGTCGATCTGCGCAACAGCGCACTCGACGGCCAGCAGGCCGAGGACCTGCTGCATCAGGTCGGCATCACCGTCAACCGCAATGCGGTGCCGTTCGATCCGCGGCCGCCGATGGTCACCTCGGGCCTGCGCATCGGCACCCCGGCGCTGGCCACCCGCGGCTTCGACGACGAACAGTTCACCGAGGTCGCCGACATCATCGCCACCGCGCTCGCGGCCGGCGACGCCGCCGACGTCTCGGCGCTGCGTGGTCGCGTGTCCAAGCTCGCGCTCGACTTCCCGCTCTACGACGGTCTCGAGGAGTGGGGCCTGATGAGCCGGATCTGACCTGGATTGCCTGTCCCGGCGGCGCGTCCGTATCCTTTCAGCGATGAACGCCCTCACTGAAGACGACCTGATCATCGCGCTCGAGAAGGCTCTTCCCGAGATCGCCGAAGACCACCAGTCGGCCGCGGCTCCGTGGAATCCGCACGACTGGGTGCCGTGGGACGACGGACGCAACTTCGGGTTCCTCGGCGGAGCGGATTTCGATCCGTCGGAGGCCTTCCTGTCCGATGAGGCACGTGCGGGACTGCTCGCCCTCCTGCTGACCAAGGACAACCTGCCGTCGTACCACCGGGTGCTGGCCAAGCACTTCCCGGCCTTCTCGGACTGGCGGCAGCTCGTGGGCGTGTGGACCGCCGAGGACAACCGCCACGCGATCGTCCTGCGCGACTACCTCGTCGTGCGGCGCGCGATCGATCCGGTGGACGCCGAGGAGCGTCGTCGCATCCACGTCACGCAGGGGTATCGGCAGACGCCGGAGCAGGTCGAGCCGCTCGGCCCGCTCGACGTGCTCGCGCTGATGGCGGTACACGAGAACCAGTGCGTGCACTTCATCAAGCGCCTGTCGGCGGTTGCCGGCGACGAGGCGCTCGTGGAGATCCTGACGAAGATCTCCAACGACGACCAGGGCCAGGCCACCACCTTCGGCGCGTCCCTCAACGCCGGTGTCGTCGCCGACCAGGACACCACGGTCCTCGCCATCGACCGGGCGCTGGCCCTCGACGAGCCGATCGGCCACGACATCGCCGACTTCGACGCCGAGCGCGCACTCCTCGCCGACTACGAGAACGCCGAGGTGAAGGCGGCCATCGCGGCGGCCCTGGCCGACGCGGTCAAGCTCGACACCGTCTCCGGTCTTGGTGAGGAGGCGGAGGCCGCGCGCACCCGCATCCTCGCCCGCACCGGCCGCTGACGACTCGCGCCCAGTACGAACACGGCGCCACCGGGACGACGAAAGTCCTGGTGGCGCCGTGTTGCGTCTCCGGTGGAAACGATACGGCGGTTTACCCACAATTCACGCCGACACACCGGATTCCGGCGCGCCGCCAACGATTTCCGCGCGTACGTTGGCGAGTGACGGACCGCGGGGAAGCGGTTCGTTCGGGAGGTTCAATTCGTGGTTTGTGCGAGCAACGCGAGGGGACCGGCCCCGGTCCTCGTCCACCTCGGCTGACGCCGGGACAACGGACAACTGGACCGGCCGGTCGACCAACACTGGTTTGTGCGGGAGCCGCACGAACGTAGGAGCCCCACGTGACCACACGCACCTACGTCCTCGATACCTCCGTGCTGCTGTCCGATCCCTGGGCGGTCATGCGTTTCGCCGAACACCACGTCGTGCTGCCACTGGTGGTCATCAGCGAACTCGAGGGCAAACGTCACCACCACGAACTCGGCTGGTTCGCGCGTGAGGCGTTGCGCATGCTCGACGACATGCGACTCGAACACGGCCGGCTGGACCTGCCGCTCGAGATCGGCGACGAGGGCGGCACCCTCCAGGTGGAGCTCAACCACACCGACCCCGCGGTGCTGCCCGCCGGCTTCCGCACCGATTCGAACGACTCCCGGATCCTCGCCTGCGCACTGAACCTGCGCGCCGAGGGCAAGGACGTGACCCTGGTCTCGAAGGACACACCGCTGCGGGTGAAGGCCGGCGCGGTGGGCCTGGCCGCCGACGAGTACCACGCGCAGGATGTCGTGGTCTCGGGGTGGTCGGGCATGACCGAACTCGATGTCGCCACCGCCACGGTCGACACGCTGTTCGCCGAGGGCGTCGTCGACCTCGACGAGGCACGCGAACTGCCGTGTCACACCGGTGTTCGACTGCTCAGCGCCACGTCGAGTGCCCTGGGCCGGGTGAACGCGGACAAGCGGGTGCAACTGGTCCGCGGCGACCGCGAGGCCTTCGGACTGCACGGACGGTCGGCCGAGCAGCGGGTCGCCCTCGACCTGCTCCTCGACGAGAGCGTGGGGATCGTCTCGCTCGGCGGCAAGGCCGGTACCGGAAAATCGGCGCTCGCGCTCTGTGCGGGACTGGAAGCGGTCCTGGAACGGCGTACCCAGCGGAAGGTCGTCGTGTTCCGGCCGCTGTACGCCGTCGGCGGACAACAGCTCGGCTATCTGCCCGGTAGTGAGTCCGACAAGATGGGTCCGTGGGCGCAGGCGGTCTTCGACACGCTGGAGGGGCTCGCGTCGCCGGAGGTCATCGACGAGGTCTTGAGCCGCGGCATGCTGGAGGTGCTGCCTCTGACGCACATCCGCGGGCGGTCGCTGCACGATTCGTTCGTCATCGTCGACGAGGCGCAGTCGCTGGAGCGCAACGTGTTGCTCACCGTTCTGTCCCGCCTGGGATCGGGATCTCGCGTGGTGCTGACCCACGATGTCGCGCAACGTGACAATCTCCGCGTGGGCCGCCACGACGGCGTCGCCGCGGTCATCGAGAAGCTGAAGGGACACCCGCTCTTCGCGCACATCACGCTCACCCGCAGCGAGCGGTCGCCGATCGCCGCACTCGTGACCGAGATGCTCGAGGAGTTCGCGCCGTAGGGTCGGCGCCGACCTCTGGGTTCCAATTGCTCGGTGGCCGTAAGGATTTCGCCGCCGGAAACTCGAAGGCCGCGTCGACACCGGAAGGGAGTCGACGCGGCCCTCGTGTGTCAGATCAGGCGGTCGGCGGTTCGATCGGGGTGAAGTCGCGGAGCGAATTCAAGAGGTCGACGATGGCGGTGAGCAGTTCGACGTTCTCCAAGGATGTCATTGTTCTCCCTTAATCGAATGGCTATCCGTTTCGACGGCCGCCTCTATTCGACGCCGTCGTTCGCAACAGTAATGATCTGATAACAAACGCGCAAACAAAGTCCAAGAGAATTCGACCCATTTCTCAGATTGATTCGTCGAATGCGTTTTTGTACTGCATTTCGAATCATGGCAATTCGGTGTTTTCGTATCGAGAAATCGACCCTCGACCGCGTGAATCCGGCTTCTGTCCATACGCCGACCGGCTCGTCGCCGACACCTGATCCGAACCGCACCGTGACCAGTACGTGACACATGGTCTCTTGCGCACTGTCAGACTGGCATGGTGCAGAAGTTACTGATGAGGCGAATGAGACTGCTGGGACTGTTGGTGATCGCGGTGCTCGCCGCGGTTGTCGGCGGCGCCGGGCAGTCGGTCGCCGCCCCAGAGACAACTACACCCGAGACATCCACGCCGGGGACGTCCACCACGCCTAGTCCGGGAACGACGCCCGGGTCGGGCATGCCGCTGCTCGACGGCATTCTCGACCAGCTCGCCGGTGGGACCGGGTCGGACGACGGCACCGGCGGTGCCGGTGCACCCGGGGCGGGTGGGCCGACGAGCCAGATGATCGTCGTGACCGCGCCGAAGGCGTCCGACACCACCGCCACCCTGACGGCCTTCGACCGGGGCGCCGACGGCAGTTGGAAACCCGTCATCGGCCCGACGAAGGCCTACCTCGGTTCGCTGGGCATGGGCGAGCCGAAGGACAACGTCCACCGGACCCCGCAGGGCACCTTCCCGCTCGACCAGGCCTTCGGCCGTGCGGAGAATCCCGGGACCAAGATGCCGTATCGCAAGGTCGACCAGCAGGACTGGTGGGACTCGAACATGAAGTCGCCGACCTACAACACGCACGTGCGTCAGCCGCAGAGCCCCGGCGGGGACAGTGAGAACCTCTACAACTCCGGCCCGGTCTACGACTACGCGGTCAACATCGCGCACAACCCGCAACGCACCCCGGGGCGGGCGTCGGCGATGTTCCTCCACGTGACCAACGGTGAACCGACCATGGGCTGCGTCGCGATCGAACGCGAGCTGATGAAACAGATCCTCGTGTGGCTCGATCCGGCCAAGAACCCGAAGATCACCATCGGTGTCAACCAGGGTGCACCCGCAGGCGACGCGCCCGGAGCAACCCCTCAAACCGCTCCGGGCACGACGCCGGGGACGACGCCTCCCACCACCTCGGGCGTTCCGGGTGCCGACGTCCTGACCGGTCTGCTCTCGCAGCTCGTCGGCGTGGTTCCGGCCCTCTTCGGGCTCGGCGGTCAGGCGGGCTGATCGGTCCGGCCGGGCCGGGCGCGAACGTCGGACAAACTCATCCGGGCACATCGGCAGCCGGGGCACCACGTGGCCTCGGTGCTGATGTGCCACCCGTTGACCCGGGCGAGATCGTCCAGATCGGACTGGCGGAGCGGCGTACGGATCGCGAACGCGCGTCCGCAACTGCCGCAGTGCCGGTCGGAGGGGGAAGTCCCGGTTTCCACGAATGCGGAAACAACTGTCATCTCGATGGACCTTCTCTGTCACTTGTTCGGGCGTCGGGCCGCACTCGTCCGAGAGCCCTCCCTGTTCGGACGAGCGACCATTTCAGTGTCAGCTTATGTGATGTAGATCTCAAGAGTCGAATGACACATCGTTCGATCGACCCCCCGCGTGGCCCCCCGCGCGGCGCGTCAGCGTCGTCGGTCGCGGTTCGCGGTCTTCGCCGCGTACACCGCCGCCTGGGTCCGGCGCTCCATGCCGAGCCTGCCGAGCAGTCGCGAGACGTAGTTCTTGACGGTCTTCTCGGCGAGATGCATCCGCGCGGCGATCTGCCTGTTGGTCAGGCCCTCGCCGAGTAGGGCCAGCAGCGTCCGATCCTGCTCGCTGAGTCCGTCGTCCGCCGGTTCCGCGGCGTCCTGCCGGGCGCGTAGCCGATCCATCAACGCCGCCGCGGCGCGGTTGTCGAGCAGAGACCGGCCGGCGCCCACCTCGGCGATCGCCCGCGCCAGTTCCATCCCGGTGATGTCCTTGATGACGTATCCGCTGGCCCCGGCCAGGATGGCGTCCATCATCGCCTCGTCGTCGGTCAGTGAGGTCAGCATGAGGCAACGCAGGCCGTCCACCCTGCTGAGGAGCTCACGGCACAATTCGATGCCGTTGCCGTCCGGAAGCCGGACGTCGAGCACGGCGACATCCGGAGACACCGCGGGAATGCGCGCGAGCGCCTGCGCGACGCTGGCGGCCTCGCCGACGACCTCCACGTCGGAAACGGAGTCGAGCAACTCGACGAGTCCCCGTCGGACGATTTCGTGGTCGTCCACCAGGAAAACCCTGATCATGCCGTCTCCCTCCGGATCGGACACCTGAATCGGATTGTAGGACGGGCCGGACGAATTAGACGAATGTGTGCAGGTCTAACCAAATGTCATCGCTCGTGTCCCAACCCGAGCGAAACCGCGTTCGAACCCGAAGTGCAGCACCCGGAAATGAACCTGACTATGATCCGGTACATGGTTTCCGAATTCTCGGAACTGGATCCGAGATCGCTCGAATTGCGGAAAGCGCTGTCGCAGATGCGTTTGCGCGAACTGCTCGACGAGGTCTCCGACCGGATCAGCCTGATCGCCGACGTACGCGATCAGACCGACGGGCTCCTGCAGGCGATGTTGGTCGTCAGTTCCGGACTCGATCTGGAAACCACTCTCGAATCGATCGTGGCGTCGGCGATCCGTCTCGTCGACGCCGAGTACGGGGCGCTGGGCGTGCTCGGGAGCGGGCATCACCTGTCCGCGTTCCTCTCCCAGGGCATCGACGCCGAGACCCGGGTACTCATCGGCGACCTGCCCACCGGCGGTGGCGTCCTCGGTCAGCTCATCGACCAGCCCGAGCTCCTGCGGTTGTCCGATTTGTCCGAGCACCCCGAATCGGTGGGTTTCCCCGCCAACCACCCGCCGATGACGAGTTTCCTGGGCACGCCGATCCGGGTCCGCGACGAGGTCTTCGGCAATCTCTATCTGACCGAGAAGAGGAACGGCGGCGTCTTCACCGAGGACGACGAGGTGGTCATCCAGGCGCTGGCGTCGGCTGCCGGGATCGCGATCGACAACGCCCGGCTCTACGCGCAGGCGCAGAACCAGCTGGCCTGGATCGAGGCCAACCGGGACGTGATGACCGAGTTGCTGACCGGCGCCGATCATCAAGACGTCCTCGAGCAGATCGCGCGGAAGGTGCTGACCCTGGCCGATGCCGACCTGGTCTTCATCGCCGAGCCCCACGACACCGAAGAACCCGTGGAACTGATCGACGAACTGGTGATCACGGTCGCCGAGGGAGAAGACGGACACGTCTTCCGCGGCCAGAGCATCCCCATCACCGGGTCCACCTCGGGGACGGCGTTCGTCCAGCGCCGGCCCGTGCTCCGGAATCACCTGGAGTACGAGGTCGGCGATTCGACGCGCTACGGGCCGGTCATGGCCGCCCCGCTGCGCACCGTCGATTCCACACGGGGAGTGCTGATCGCCATGCGGGCCGACGGGCGGGAGCCGTTCGCCCGGGATCTCCTCGGACTGAGCGCCGACTTCGCCGACCAGGCCGCACTCGCGATGCAGCTGGCCACCGCGACGATGCAGGCCCACCACATGCGCGTGCTCGAAGACCGCGAGCGTATCGCGCGCGACCTCCACGATCATGTGATCCAGCGGATCTTCGCCGAGGGGCTCAGCCTACAGGCGACGCTGCAGCGCACCCACTCACCCGATATCCGGTCGCGGCTCACCCGCTCGATCAACAACCTCCAGGACATCGTCCAGGAGGTGCGCTCGACCATCTTCGACCTGCAGACCGAGGACATGACGGTCACGCGGTTGCGGCAGCGCGTGCAGGAGGTCATCGACCAGCAGATCGACGATCTGCCGATCCAGATGCACGTGCGGACCTCGGGTCCGCTGTCCGTGGTCGATCGCCCATTGGCCGAGAATGTCGTCGCGGTGATACGCGAGGCGGTCAGCAACGTCGTGAAGCACGCCCGGGCCACGACGGTGACGGTGTCGATCACGGTCGCCGACGAGCTGGTCGTCGAGGTCATCGACAACGGCATCGGGCTGCCGGCGGACGTGACTCCGAGCGGTCTGGCCAACCTCGCGCTCCGGGCCGAGAAGGCCGGCGGAACGTTCACGACGACCCCGCCGCCGGGCGGCGGTCTCGCGCTGCGGTGGTCGGCGCAGCTCTAGTGGAGACACACCACTAGGGGGCATCCGCCTCGGCCGGTAGTCGCCATGCCGACATGCGCTCGGTCAGCCAGGCGACCGTTTGGAGTCCGGTGAGCACGCCGAAGAGCACGAGCAGCCACACGGACAATCCGATGATCGCGCAGACGGCGAATGCGGCGAGGAAAGCGACGAGAACGGCCGTGAGAGTGATGACGGTCCCCCTGGGAGAGCTTGCTCCGACTGTGTGCGGAGAAATTGACCCTCACACCATCCACCGACGTCGCGCCCGCCGGGAGGGGCCGAAGGTCACCGATCCGAGGGGCCAAGGAAACGTCGGGTCGTCGCCGCTGCCGCTGCTGATACGCGGCGGGTCGTGCCGACTCAGGCGGGCCGACCCCGTTTGAGCTCGAAGCCGGTCACATGACGGGGGTCGCCCTCTCGAGGCGCGGTCGCCATCTCGATCTGCGCCCGCGCCTGGTCGAGGACCGGGGTGTCCGGATCGAGGACGGAGAGGTAGCGGTCGTGGGCGGCGAGTGCTCGAACGGCCGCGTCGAGTTGTTCCTCGACCTCGACGCCGTGGGTCGCCGCCGGACCGTTCTCGAACAACCACGACGGCGGGGCTTCCAGGGCGTCGTAGGCCTCGAGGACCGCCGCGGCGAACTCCATGTGGTCGCGCTGGTTGGGCATGCCCGGCGCCCACTCGGGCCCACCGAAGAGCGAGACGATCACCTGCGGACGCACCCGTTCGACGGTCTCGGTGATCTTGTCCCGCAACTCCGGCACGTTGCGGATGTCACTGTCGGGGAACCCCCAGAACTCCACCTCGTCCACGCCGACGATCGACGCGGACGCGCGCTGCTCCGCTTCCCGCAGGGGGCCGCACTCGGCGGGTGGCAGACCTTCGATGCCCCGCTCGCCGCTCGAGGCCAGCGCGTAGACGACTCGCTTGCCCTCGCCGGTCCAGCGGGCGACGGCCGCCGCCATCCCGTACTCGGGGTCGTCGGGGTGGGCGACGAGCACGAGCGCGGTCTGCCAGTCGGTGGGGAAGGGGAGCAGCTGCGCCGTCACGGTTCTCAGCGCTCCCGGTCGAGATTGGCCATCTTCAGCACGTCGAGCCGGGCGTCCAGTTCGTCCTCGGTCAGCTTGTCGCCGACCAGGCCGCGGTCGAGGACGGTCTCGCGGATGGTCTTGCCCTCCTTCAGTGCCTGCTTGGCGACGGCCGCTGCCTCCTCGTAGCCGATGGCGCTGTTGAGGGGGGTGACGATCGACGGCGAACTCTCCGCGAGCGTGCGCAACCGCTCGGTGTTGGCCTGCAGACCGGTAATACAGCGGTCGGCGAACAACCGCGAGACGTTCGCGAGCAGCTTCAGGGACTCGAGGACGTTGCGCGCCATCATCGGGATGTAGACGTTGAGTTCGAAGGCGCCGTTGCCGCCGCCCCAGGTGACCGCGGCGTCGTTGCCGATGACCTGCGCCGCCACCTGCGTGACAGCTTCGGGCAGAACGGGATTGACCTTGCCCGGCATGATGGAGCTGCCCGGCTGCAGGTCGGGGAGCAGGATCTCGCCGAGCCCGGTGAGCGGACCCGAGCCCATCCAGCGGACGTCGTTGGCGATCTTGGTCAGCGACACCGCGATCGTCTTCAACTGGCCGGAGAGTTCGACGAGCCCGTCACGGGCCGCCTGCGCCTCGAAGTTGTCCTTCGCGAGGGTGAGTGACTCGACGCCGGTGAGCGACACGAGTTCGGCGACCACCTTGGTGCCGAAGCCATCTGGCGCATTGAGGCCGGTGCCGACCGCGGTACCGCCGATGGGCAGTTCGCCGACGCGCGGGAGGGCGGCGGTGATGCGCTCGATGCCGGCCTCGACCTGACGCGCGTAACCGCCGAACTCCTGTCCGAGCGTGACCGGTACCGCGTCCATCAGATGCGTGCGCCCGCTCTTGACGACCTCACGCCATTCGGTTGCCTTGTCGGCCAACGTCTTCTGCAGATGTTCGAGCGCCGGGATCAGGTCGGTGACGGCGGCCTCGGTGGCGGCGACGTGCGTCGCCGTCGGGAAGGTGTCGTTGGACGACTGGGACATGTTGACGTGGTCGTTCGGATGCACCTCGACGCCGTTGGACTTGGCGATCGACGCGATGACCTCGTTGGTGTTCATGTTCGAGCTGGTGCCCGAACCGGTCTGGAACACGTCGATCGGGAACTGGTCGTCGTGGCGTCCGTCCGCGATCTCGGTGGCCGCGGCGACGATCGCGTCGGCCTTCTCCTTGTCGAGCAGACCGAGGTCGGCGTTGACGGTGGCGCAGGCCGCCTTCAGCAGTCCCATCGCCCGGATCTGCGTCCGTTCGAGGGGGCGTCCGCTGATCGGGAAGTTCTCCACGGCACGCTGCGTCTGTGCCCGCCACAGGGCGTCGACGGGTACCCGGACCTCGCCCATGGTGTCGTGCTCGATGCGGTACTGCTCGCCCTGCGCGTCGGTCTGTGTTTCCTCGGTCATCGGCGTGCCTACTCCTTCGATCGAATCCTTATGCCGCTCAGCGGGACGTTGACGGCCCCACTCGGGTCGGTGAAAAAGTCGTTGCCCTTGTCGTCAACGACGATGAAGGCGGGAAAATTCTCGACCTCGATCTTCCACACGGCCTCCATGCCGAGTTCGGGGTACTCGATGATCTCCTGGCTCTTGATGCAGTCGAGCGCGAGACGTGCCGCGGGCCCGCCGATGGAGCCGAGGTAGAAACCGCCGTGCGCGCCGCACGCCTCGGTGACCTGCTTGGATCGATTCCCCTTGGCCAGCATGACCATCGAGCCCCCGGCGGCCTGGAACTGCTCGACATAGCTGTCCATCCGGCCGGCCGTCGTCGGACCGAACGATCCGGAGGCCATGCCCTCGGGGGTCTTCGCCGGCCCCGCGTAGTAGACCGGGTGGTCGCGCAGGTAGTCGGGCATCGGCTCGCCGGCGTCGAGGCGTTCCTTGATCTTGGCGTGGGCGATGTCGCGCGCGACGACCAGCGGTCCGGTCAGCGACAGGCGCGTCTTGACCGGATACTGCGAGAGTTGCGCGAGGATCTCCGGCATCGGGCGGTTGAGGTCGACCTCGACCACCTCGCCGCCCGAGATGTCCTCGGCCACACCGGCTGCGGGCATATAGCGGGCCGGATCGGTCTCGAGCTGCTCGAGGAAGACGCCGTCGGCGGTGATCTTGCCGAGGGCCTGACGGTCGGCCGAGCAGGAGACCGCGATCGCCACCGGGCACGACGCACCGTGGCGGGGCAGCCGGACCACGCGCACATCGTGACAGAAGTACTTGCCGCCGAACTGCGCCCCGATGCCGAACGACTGGGTGAGCCGGAAGACCTCGTCCTCGAGCTCGAGATCGCGGAAACCGTGCGCCGACATCGAACCCTGCGTGGGCAGGTTGTCGAGGTAGTGCGCCGACGCGTACTTGGCGGTCTTGAGCGCGAATTCGGCTGAGGTGCCGCCGATCACGACGGCCAGGTGGTACGGCGGGCAGGCCGCGGTGCCCAGCGAGCGGATCTTCTCGTCGAGGAACTCCAGGATGCTCGTCGGGTTCAGGATCGCCTTCGTCTCCTGGAACAGGAACGACTTGTTGGCGCTGCCACCGCCCTTGGCCATGAACAGGAACTTGTACTCCGGACCCTTGGGCCCCTGCTCGGTGGCGTAGATCTCGATCTGGGCGGGCAGGTTCGAGCCGGTGTTCTTCTCCTCGTACGTCGTCAGCGGGGCGAGCTGCGAGTACCGCAGGTTGAGCTGCGTGTAGGCGTCGTAGACACCGCGGGAGATGGCCTCGGCGTCGTCGGTGCCGGTCAGGACCCCTTCGCTCTTCTTGCCCATCACGATGGCGGTGCCGGTGTCCTGGCACATCGGCAGCACGCCGCCGGCGGAGATGTTGACGTTCTTCAGCAGGTCAAGGGCGACGAACCGGTCGTTGCCCGAGGCCTCCGGGTCGTCGATGATCTTGCGCAACTGCGCGAGATGAGCCGGGCGGAGATAGTGGCTGATGTCGTGCATGGCCTCCGCGGTGAGCCTCCGGATGGCCTCCGGGTCGACCTTCAGGAAGGTCCGACCGTCGACGGAGAACGTGGACACACCCTCGGTCGTGATCAACCGGTACGGGGTCTCGTCGGCGCCGGTCGGGAGCAGATCGGAGTAGAGAAACTCGGGGGCTGAGGCTGGTTTACTCACGGACCGCATCGTATCGCCCACGACATCGGCCCCACGCCAGAGGTTGACTCGTGAAGTCACCGGTGTTGGTGTGGGGCCGATGTCGTGTCTCAGAGATCGATTCGGGAGTAGCCGCGAAGCTTGGCCGGCTTGTGGACGGCCTCGATGCGGCGGACGGTGCCGGACTTCGAGCGCATCACCAGCGACCGGGTCGTCGCGCCATTGGGCCGGTAGGTGACGCCGCGCAGCATGTCGCCGTTGGTGACCCCGGTGGCGCAGAAGAAGGCGTTCTCGCCGCTGACCAGGATGTCGTTGGTCAGCACCCGGTCCAGGTCGTGGCCGGCATCGATGGCCTTCTGACGCTCGTCGTCGTTGCGCGGCCACAGCTTGCCCTGGATCTCGCCGCCCATGCACTTCATCGCGACGGCGGTGATGATGCCCTCGGGAGTGCCACCGACGCCCATCAGCATGTCGACGGTGGAGTAGTCGTCGGCGGCGGCGACCGCACCGGCGACGTCACCGTCGGAGATGAGGCGGATCTTGGCGCCGGCCTGCCGGATCTCACCGATGAGATCGGCATGACGAGGACGGTCGAGGACGATCACGGTCAGATCGGCGACGTCGATGCCCTTCGCCTTCGCGACCGAGTTGATGTTCCACTCGACGGACTCGTTGATGTTGATGGCGCCCTTGGCCTCGGGCCCGACGGCGATCTTGTCCATGTAGAAGACCGCCGACGGGTCGTACATCGTGCCGCGCTCGCTGACCGCGATCACCGAGATCGAGTTGGGGCGGCCCTCCGCCATCAGCGTGGTGCCGTCGATGGGATCCACGGCGACGTCACAGTCGGGGCCTTCGCCGTTGCCCACCTCTTCGCCGTTGTAGAGCATCGGCGCCTCGTCCTTCTCGCCCTCTCCGATGACCACGACACCGCGCATCGAGACCGACGACAACAGTTCGCGCATCGCGTCGACCGCCGCGCCGTCGCCGCCGTTCTTGTCGCCACGACCGACCCAACGACCGGCCGCGAGTGCAGCCGACTCGGTCACGCGGACCAACTCCATCGCGAGGTTGCGGTCCGGGGCCTGATGGGTGCTGACGGTCATGGGCAATCGACTCCTCTGTTCGGCGCGGGTCGACTCCAGCGGCGCCGAGTGATGGTGGCGGTGGTCTCGACCACCATCCTTGCATGTCACACCGGGCATTCGGTCAGTGACCCTGCTGGTGGGATACTCGGCGCCATGGCTGACAAACCCCGCATTCTGAACAACGGCAAGGACATGTTCTGGTCGTTGGTCCCGTTGCTCGCGCTGTGTGCGCTGGTGGCGATCGCGTCGGGGAACTGCTCGATCGGGGCCTCCAAGGACGTGGCCGACAGCAAGCTGCCGCCGTTCGACGTGGTCAGCGCATTGAACGCCGACGCCGCCCAGCTCCCGTTCCCGATCCGCCGCCCGCCTACGCCGGAGGGCTGGCGGCCCAACTCCGGTTCGTCGGACGCGATCGAGGGGCACCGGGTCAGCACGGTGGGATGGCTCAGCAGCGACGGCGCCTACGTCCAGCTCAGTCAGTCCGATGCGCCCGAGGACGTGTTCGTCCCCTACCTCGGCGGCGGCAGCGGGGGTGATTTCGCCGACATCTCCGGTACCGGTACGCGCCAGGCGGGCGGGCGGCAGTGGGTGACCTACGAGACGTCGGAGGGCAAGCGGTTCTGGATCACGGACCTGGGCAAGGTACGCATCGCGGTCCTGTCACGCGGCAGCGACGCCGACATCGAGACGATCGCGTCGTCGGTCGTCGCCCAGCAGCCGCTGCAATTGGGGTAGCGCACTACTCGTGAGAACCCGGCCCGCGGTTCCTAGCGTCTTCGGCAGGAGGCGCTCATGGATGGGGGATCGGGGTTCGGCTTGCACCTCGTGTGGGCCAGGCTCGTGCTCGTCGCGGTCCTCGTGCTGCTCGTGGTGACCGTTCCGGTGCAACAGGCGGGCGCCATCGATGCGCCGACCGACCCGCGATCCGGGGCCGCGACCGCATCCGGTCTTCCGTACATCGTCGGGCCGCCTCCGGATTCCGCTGTGGGGCGGCCGCTTTCCTCCTCGTCGAGGGGTGGGGAGGATCGTCGGCCGGTCCTCGCGCGGGCCGGTGCGCGACCGACCGCCGAGCACACGCGCATCAGTGTTCTCGACCGCGAGGCGCTCACCCGGTTCGACTGATCGGTCTCAGTCGTCCTCGGGGTCGTCGGGATCGGAGCCGGTGCTGATGACCGCCTCGATGCGCTCGCGGGCACCGCGCAGGTGCTCCTCGCAGCGGGTCGCGAGGGCCTCGCCACGCTCCCAGAGCGCCAGCGAGGCGTCGAGGTCGAGTCCGCCGTGCTCGAGGGTGGTGACGATCTCGGCGAGTTCGTCGCGTGCTTCCTCGTATCCGAGTTCCTCGATCGGAGTGGATGATTCGTCGGTGCTCACGCATTTCCTCCGTGTTCCGGCATGGTCGTGGGTTCGTCGACCCGGGCGGTTGCGGCGCCGTCGGCGACCCGGATGCGCAGGGGTGCACCCGGCGGCAGGTCCGCGAGCGTGCCGACCACATGGGGTGGGTCGGTGTCGGTGCGCTGTACCACCGCGTAGCCGCGCGCCAGGGTCTGCGCGGGACCGAGTGTCGCCAGGCGCGCACCGAGATGGTCGGTACGTCGTTCCTCGGAGTCGATGTGGCGCAACACATCTCGGCGCAGGGCGCGGACCAGCTCGGCCACCTGCCCGGCTTCGGAGTCCACGAGCACCCCGGGACGGGCGAGCACCGGCCGCGCCCGCAACGCGGCGACGACGCCGGACTCGCGGCGCACCCAGTTGCGCAGGGCCTGCGCGCTGCGTCGACGCAGATCCGCGATGCCCGCGAGTTCGGCCTCGACGTCGGGAACGACCCGCTTCGCCGCATCCGTCGGAGTGGCGGCGCGCAGATCCGCGACGAGATCGAGCAGTGGATTGTCCGGTTCGTGCCCGATCGCGCTGACGACCGGGGTCCGGCACCGCGACACCGCGCGTAGCAACGCCTCGTCGGAGAACGGGAGCAGGTCTTCGACGCTGCCCCCGCCGCGCGCGATGATGATGACCTCGACATCGGGGTGGGCATCGAGATCGGCGAGGTGGGTCAGGATGCGGGCGACCGCCGTCGGCCCCTGCACGGGGGCCTCGCGGATGTCGAAGCGCACGTTCGACCATCGAGCGGTGGCGACGCTCACGACGTCGTGCTGCGCTGCGCTCGCGCGGCCACTGATCAGGCCGACGGCGCGCGGCAGGAACGGCAGCGGCCGTTTGAGCCGTGAATCGAAGAGGCCCTCGGCGGCCATGAGCTGCCGCAGCCGTTCGATGCGCAGCAACAGCTCGCCGATGCCCACGGCCCGGATCTCGCTGACCCGCAGCGACACCGTGCCGCGCCCGGTGTAGTAACTCGGCCGGCCCAGGACCACCACGGAGCTGCCGTCCGTCAGCGGGACCTCGGTGCGTGCCAGCAGGTCGGGGCTGCACGTCACCGAGATCGAGATGTCGGCAGCGGGGTCGCGCAGGGTGAGGAACGCGGTGCGGGTCCCCGGCCGCCGGCTGATCTGGGTGACCTGTCCCTCGACCCAGATCTGTCCGAGCCGATGGATCCAGTCGGCGATCTTGGTGTTCACCGTCCGGACCGGCCAGGGATGCTCGGCCGAGTTCGGTGACGAGGAACGTCGCGGTGTGTCGCTCGTGTCGGCCCCGGTCACGCTTCGGTGGAGCGCTTGTTCTGCGCGGCGATCCGGTTCTCGAGCATCGTCACGAACGGCGCGCGGTCGCGGCGGGATTTCTCATAGTCGACGAGTGCGATCAGGTCCTCGACGGCGACCGACCGCAGGCGGGCCCGGAGTTGCGCGAGGGTGAGGGTGTCGTAGTCGATGAGCTCGACGATCTCGGGCCCCGAGCCGTCGGCGGAACCCACCGCCTCGGTGCCCGGCACCTCGGCCGCGACGACCTCGTCGGGGGTCGAGCTGTACAGCGCGAACCGCCCGGCATCGGCGCGCGGCGGTGCGGCGAGATCGGCGTCGGCGGCCGCCTCCTCGATCTCCTCGTCGATGGTCGTGGGCGACGGGGTCGTCGCGGCGGCCTTCGGCTTCTCGTCCTGCACAGACGTGTCGGTGATCGCCGCGGGCGCGACCGGGTCGGGACCCGCTGCGTCGTCCTCGTCGAAACGTGCCCACTCGGGCTGTTCGTCGGGCCGGTCGAAGAGCATCTCCAGGGCGGCGTCGCCCTTGATGGCCAGTTCGGCGATGTTCTGTTGCGCCCGCATACCGGCCTGGAGGGTCTGGCTGATGGCGGTCATCGGCAACGTGATGAGCAGCGCCGGGAGTTTCCGTGTCTCCTCGAGGGCGGTGACGATCAGACCTGCGGCTATCCGGGCGGGGTACGGTGCGCGATCCATGCCAACACTCTGCCATCACGGGCAACGCCGCGTAACCCGTACCCTGGGAAGCATGTCTGAGACGAAGCGTGTCCTGCTCGCCGAACCCCGCGGCTACTGCGCTGGTGTCGACCGTGCGGTGGAGACGGTCGAGCGTGCCCTCGACAAGCACGGCGCTCCCGTCTACGTGCGCAAGGAGATCGTGCACAACCGGCACGTCGTGGAGACCCTGGCCGAGCGCGGGGCGATCTTCGTCGGCGAGACCGACGAGGTGCCCGAGGGCGCGTTGGTCGTGTTCTCCGCGCACGGGGTGTCCCCGCTGGTGCACCAGACCGCCGCCGAGCGCAACCTGCGCACCATCGACGCCACGTGTCCGCTGGTCACGAAGGTCCATCAAGAGGCGAAGCGATTCGCGCGCGACGACTACGACATCCTCCTGATCGGCCATGAGGGCCACGAGGAAGTCGAGGGCACCGCCGGCGAGGCCCCACAGCACATCCAGCTCGTCGACGGTCCCGACAGCGTGGACGCGGTCGAGGTCCGTGACGAGTCGAAGCTCGTCTGGTTGTCGCAGACCACCCTGTCCGTCGACGAGACCATGGAGACGGTCCGTCGACTCCGCGAGAAGTTCCCGCTGCTCAACGACCCGCCCAGCGACGACATCTGCTACGCCACCCAGAACCGGCAGGTCGCGGTCAAGGCGATGGCTCCCGAATGCGACCTGGTGATCGTCGTCGGATCGCAGAACTCCTCGAACTCGGTGCGCCTCGTCGAGGTGGCCCTGCAGGCCGGCGCGAAGGCAGGCCACCTGGTCGATTACGCCCGTGAGATCGACGACTCGTGGCTCGACGGTGTGACGACGGTCGGGGTCACCTCTGGCGCGTCGGTGCCCGAGGTGCTGGTCCGCGGGGTTCTCGACTACCTGGCCGAACGCGGCTACGGCACGGTCGAGACGGTCAACACGGCCAACGAGACGCTGACCTTCGCGCTCCCGCGCGAGCTGCGCCCCGCACGTTCGTCCAGCTGACCTCGGGCCACGATCCGGCGTCGACAGATCAGAACTCGTCCGGGTCGAGCTTGCGCACCCGTCGGTGGGGTAGTGCGATCGCGAGGACGGCGGCGATGACGATCGCCGCGACGGCGCTGCCGATGATCGCGACGTTGCGCGCGGAATTGTCCGGTGGCTGCGCCACGGTAGGTGCGGCGATGGGCGCCGAGGCCCGGTCCGGCTGCTGATCGGCCGGCACTTCGGCGGTCAGGGCGGCGACCGGATCGATGACACCGTGTCCGATCCGCTGGTCGCGCCCGGTTCCCGGGGAGTGGGCGGTGGCGATGATGCGGTCCATCACCTCGCGCGCGGTCAGATCCGGGAAGCGGGCCCGGATCAGCGCGGCGGTGCCCGCGACGTACGGCGCGGCGAAACTCGTGCCGATCAAGGGCACCGGCCCGCCGTCGCTCTGCTGGGCCGACGCCAGCCGGTTCGAACCGCGCTTGCTGTCCAGGCTCACGATGTCGGTGCCCGGCGCCGCGACGCTCACCCACGGGCCGTGCAGGCTGAAGTCGCTCGGCGAGCCGGTGTCGGCGTCCACCGAGCCGACCGTCAGCACGTACGGCGAGTACCAGGCGGGACTGGCGACGGTCGCGACCGACCGCCATCCGTCGGGGTCGTCGGCGGCGGGAGCCGGATTCTGGTTCTGGCAGGCGCCGTCGCGCGTCAGGTTGCCGGCTGCCACGACGACCACGACGTTCCGGTCGTAGGCGTGCCGGATGGCCGCACCGAGCGCCCGGTCGTCGACCGAATCCGCCGCCGACGCGCACGCCACCTCGGAGATGTTGATGACGGTGGCGCGTAGATCGACCGCGCGCACGATGGCGTGCGCCAGCGTCCGGACGGACCCGTAACCCGAGCCGACCACCGGCGCGGCGTCGTCCCGGGCGCGGTCGTTCTTCTTCTGGAAAGCGCTGCTGGACTGGCGGATCGCGATGATCGATGCCGCGGGCGCGACGCCGGCGAACGCGTCGGCGGTGCTGGGCCGGGCGGCGATGATCCCGGCGACCAGGGTGCCGTGGGCGTCGCAGTCGTCGAGTCCGTTGCCGCCCGAGACGTAATCGCCACCGGCGACGACGCGACCGAGCCGCGGATGGGGCGTCACCCCGGTGTCGATGACGGCCACCCGCTGACCCTGTCCGCGACTGAAACGCCACGCCTCCGGGAGATTCATCATCGCCTGCGCCGCGGTCGGTTTCGTCACGGTGCGCGTCAGTTCCGGGATGTTGCACAGGTGCCGCTGCTCGGTCGGTTCGAGCGGGGCGACCGGGGCCGACCGGACGAGGGCGCCGGGATCGATCCGAGGCGGGGTCACCGCCGCAGCGGGCGTCGCCGAGGCCCCGACGAGTGCCGCGACGAGGGTCGTCGCGAATACTCCAGCACCACGGACACGGTTGTCGCGCATCAGATCTCGCGGACCATTCGGTACAGGTCGAGCAGCCACAACAGCAGGGGCACGATCAGGGCGACGAGGATGTACTCGCCGATCTCGGCCCACCGACGCATCACGGGTGAGAAGTCCTGGTTCGGTGCGACGACCCCGAAGACGAGGGCGCCGATCACCACGAGGATGCCGAGGGCGAAACCGATCACCGGCCACTGGTCGTCGCCGAACGCGAGACCGGTGATCAGGGTGATCACCACGAGCGATCCGCCGATGACGAGGATTCCCGCCTGGAACAGGTCGCTGTGAGAGCGGCCCCGCAGACACAGCACGACGCCGATGATCGCGGCGTAGACGGCGTTGCGCCATTCGAACCCGGCGAGCGGGGCGGCGGTGAGCACGGCCGCGATGGCGGTGACGATCGTGAGCCCGCCGACGATGCCGGTCAGGTACGCGTTGGCGAGGTAGGAACGACGTTCCAGCGCATCGGCTTTGGGAAGGGCGGTCGCGCCGATCGCCCCGATGCCCTCGATGGCCGGTCGCGGTTCGATGTCCTTGACGTCGATGGCGGCACCCGCGGTCGGCACCGGGGGCAGCGGCAGTTTCGCGAGCAGGATCGTCGTGCGGGGAGCCAGACCGATGCACAGCAGACCGACCGCGGCGATGACGGCGGCGACATCGGCCACCGGCGCATCGATGAGGAGTCGCGCCCCGCAACCGGTGGCGCCGAGCAGCGCCGCGCTGGTCACAGCGCTGTGTGCGGTCGCCCCGGCCGCGGTCATGCGATAACTGACGACCGCGGCGACGAGTGCGAACGCGAAGCCCAGGGTGAGGTGTGCGGCGCCGTATGACCCGGGCGTCACGATCATCCCGGTCACGAAGGCCATCGGTGCGGCACACAGGGACAGCACCGTCGAACTCTGCTCGTCGCGGTAGTAGCGGGACACGATCGTCGAGGCGGTGACGAATCCGACGACCGCCAGCCCGGACAACCCGGCGAACCACAGGGCGCCGGTGCCGGACCGGACCGCGGCCAGGGACGCCGCCGCCGCGACCGCGGCGACGAGTGCCAGTGCGTAACCGACCTTCCGGGCGGACGCCGCGGTCCAGTCGACGAACTGCGATTCGTTCAATCGGGCGACAGCGTCGACCACGTCGTCGAACAGCACCGGGGACTCGCCGGTTCGCGTGGAGGTCAACAGCAGCAGGTCGCCGTCACGGATTCCCGACTCCGACAGCGACCGGTGCAGGGGCAGTGGGTCCTGTCCGACGAGCGCGAGCGTCCACTTGTTCTGCCGGTCGTGCGGTCGGCCGGGATTGCGGGCGTCGGCATCCGGGTCGTCGGGGTCCGACCTCGAGGGATTGCGCGATTCGATCTGGGCGACAAGGTCACCGATGAGTCCGGCGATGGGGATGCCGGCCGGCAGTCCGACGTCGAGCTGGGTGTTGCCGCCCAGCACGGACACCCGTACGAGTTGCGGCTCGACGGCCCCCTCACCCCGCCGGCGATCCCCGGTGTCCGCGTCGGCAGCGGTGGCCGGGTACCCCGGTGCGAATCCGTCCACAGACGACATCAGGTCAATCCTCCCCCTAGATTCAGCAGCTAACATAGCCAACCGCGGCGGGTTCGACCGCCCGGGGATACACAGCGCGACATGTCAGGGGGGACGTGTGGTCACGACGACGGAGGGCTTTGTGCGTCGCCCGCGCATCACGCCCCCACGCACGCCCGGAGGCGAGGTCAACATCCAGGCGCCGCCGGATGTGCCGCGGGTGGTGCCCGGCGGCCTCCTGATGAAACTGCTGCCGGTGGTGATGGTCGTCGCCGTCGTCGGCATGGTGGCACTGATGGTCGTCACCGGTGGGCGCAACATCCTGACCAACCCGCTGTTCATGATGTTCCCGCTGATGATGCTGATGTCGATGTTCGGCATGTTCGCCGCCGGCGGCCGTGGCGGGGGCAAACGCGCCGGAGAACTCAACGAGGAACGCAAGGACTACTTCCGCTATCTCGGCCAGCTGCGCGGCCAGGTCTTCGAGACCGTCGACAACCAGCGCGCAGCACGCACCTGGAGCCACCCGGACCCGCGTGCGCTGCTCGACGTGATCGGCAGCAGGCGCATGTGGGAACGCCGCCCCAGCGACGCCGACTTCGCCCATGTGCGCGTCGGGGTGGGTGTCCAGCGACTCGCCACGCGGCTCATGCCGCCGGAGACCGGGCCCCTCGAGGACATCGAGCCGGTGTCGATGGTGGCCCTGCGCCGGTTCGTGCGCACGCACTCCGCGGTGTACCGCCTGCCCACCTCGATCTCGCTGCGCGGCTTCCCCGCCATCAACATCGAGGGTGCGCGGCAGGAGACCCGCGAACTCATCCGGTCGATGGTCGTGGAGCTGTGTGCGTTCCACGGTCCCGATCATCTGCACATCGGCATCGTGACCGGTGATCCGGCGGGGGAGGCCTGGGACTGGGCGAAATGGCTTCCGCATGTGGGACATCCGACGCTGCGCGACGGCGTCGGGGCGATGCGGATGATCTATCCGACGCTGGCGGACCTCGAGAACTCGATGGCCGCGGACCTCCTCGAGCGCGGCCGGTTCAGCCGGTCGGCGCCGCCGAACGCCAACCGCGCACACCTCGTGGTGATCATCGACGACGGTTACGTCGCCGGCGACGAGCGGATCATCAACGACGCCGGCATGGAAGGCGTCACGATCCTCGACCTGACCGCGCCGCCGGACGGTCTCGCGGTGCGGCGCGGGCTGCAACTCGTCGTGCGCGGGGGCAAGGTCTCCGCGCGCAGTGCCGCCGGCGTCGAGGAGTTCGCCGACATGGACTCGCTGACGATTCCCGAGGCGGAGGCGATCGCCCGGCGCATGGCGCGCTACCGGCTGGCCACCGCTGCGACGCTGGCCCACCTCGAGTCCGAGGCGACCTCGGCCGACCCCGGCCTGCCCGCGCTGCTGGGCATCGACGACGCCGCACGCTTCGATCCGGCGACGGCCTGGCGCGGTCGTACCGGCCGGGAGCGCCTGCGCGTGCCGATCGGTTACACGCCGACCGGCGCGCCCGTGGAGATCGACATCAAGGAGAGCGCACACGGCGGCATGGGTCCGCACGGGCTGTGCATCGGCGCCACCGGATCGGGGAAGTCGGAGTTCCTGCGCACGCTGGTCCTGGCGATGCTGGCGACTCATTCGCCGTCGGAGCTGAATCTCGTGCTCGTGGACTTCAAGGGCGGCGCGACGTTCCTGGGCCTGGAATCCGCGCCGCACGTCGCCGCGATCATCACGAACCTCGAGCAGGAACTCTCGATGGTCGACCGGATGAAGGACGCGCTCTCGGGCGAGATGAACCGGCGCCAGGAGGTGTTGCGGGCGGCGGGCAACTACGCGAACGTCGCCGACTACGAGCGCGCCCGCGCCTCGGGGGTGCGCCTCGATCCGCTGCCGGCACTGTTCATCGTCGTCGACGAGTTCTCCGAACTGCTCTCGCAGAAGCCCGATTTCGCCGAACTGTTCGTCGCCATCGGTCGTCTGGGTCGCTCGCTGCACATCCATCTGCTGCTCGCCTCGCAGCGGCTGGAAGAAGGCAAACTCCGGGGCCTGGACTCGCACCTGTCGTATCGGATCGGCCTGAAGACGTTCTCCGCCAACGAGTCCCGCTCGGTTCTCGGTGTTCCCGACGCCTATCACCTGCCGAGCGTCCCGGGTTCGGCGTACCTCAAGTGCGATTCGGCGGACCCGATCAGGTTCAACACCTCCTACGTGTCGGGGGCCTACTACTCGCCGACGGTCACCGAGTCGGTCGATCCGACGACCACGGCGTCATCGCGTCGCGGAAACCTCAAGGTGTTCACCGCACTTCCGGTGCCGCTGGACGAGGGCGCGTCGCGTTCGCTGCTCGACCAGGCCGAGAGCCTGCTCGACGAGGAACCGCCGGCACCCGAGGCGCCCACCGAGTTCGAGCCGGTCTCGGCGCAGGTGCCCACGCTCATGGAGACCATCGTCGAACGCATGGAGCACGCGGGCCCGCCGGCCCACCGCGTGTGGCTGCCGCCGCTGGACGACTCGCCCACCGTGGAACATCTTCTCGGCGAGCGGGACTGGTCCCACCCGGCGGTGCCGGGGCATCTCACGGTTCCGATCGGTGTCGTCGACCGGCCCTACGACCAGCGACGCGACCCGCTCGTCATCGACCTCGCGGGGGCCGCGGGCAACGTGGCGGTGGTCGGCGGTCCGCAGTCGGGCAAGTCGACGACGCTGCGCACGATCATCATGTCGGCCGCCGCGTCCCACACGCCCGAACAGGTGCAGTTCTACTGTCTGGACTTCGGCGGCGGCAGTCTGGCCGGTCTCGCCGGGCTCCCGCATGTCGGCTCGGTCGCCTCGCGCGGCGACATGGACGCGGTCCGCCGTACGGTCGCCGAGGTGGCGGCCGTGGTCCGCTCGCGCGAACTGCTGTTCACCCGGCTGGGCATCGAGTCGATGCGCGACTACCGGTCCCGCCGGGAAGCGTGGTTCCGGTCCGGCGTCACCTCGCCGGCGTCGGACCCGCTCGCGCAGGACCGGTTCGGCGACGTGTTCCTCGTTCTCGACGGCATGAACGTGCTGCGGACGGAACTGGAATCGCTCGAGGAACAGATCACCGCGATCGTGGCCCAGGGGTTGAGCTACGGCGTCCACGTCATGGTCACCGCGTCCCGATGGGCCGAGGTGCGCCCGGCGGTCCGCGATCTCATGGGTACCCGGATCGAGCTGCGGCTGGGCGACCCGATGGATTCCGACATGGGTCGTCGCGCCGCCGCGCTGGTCCCGCAGAACCGACCCGGCCGCGGCCTGACCGGGCAGGAGCTGCACATGCTGATCGCGCTGCCCCGGCTCGATTCGGTCAGCAGTGCCGAGTCGTTGCCCGCGGGCGTCGCCCAGTCGGTCGAGAAGCTCACCGCCGCCTATCCGGGCCGCTCGGCGATGGCCGTGCGCAAGCTGAGCACCGAGATCGGCTACGCATCGGTGCAGCGCGCGGTTGCCGCCGCCGGGCTGACGCTGGCACCCAATCAGGTGGCGATCGGTGTCGGTGAGCTCGAACTCGCCCCGGTGGTCCTCGATTTCACCGCCCAACCGCATTTCATGGCGTTCGCCGACGTCGAACACGGCAAGACCAACCTGCTGCGGACGATCGTCACCGGGCTGGTCGCGGGTGCCACACCCGAGCAGGTGCGCATCGTCTTCGTCGACTACCGCCGCACGATGCTGGGGATCATCGACGGCGATCATCTCGCCGGCTACGCGAGTTCGCCCGACCGCGCGGCGTCGATGATGACGGAGCTGGCGGCGTATCTGAAGAACCGGATGCCGCCCGAGGACGTGACGGTCCAGCAACTGCGGGACCGCACCTGGCTCGACGGCCAGCCCGAGGTGTACGTGGTGGTCGACGACTACGACATGGTCGTCACCTCGACCGGCAATCCGATGCTGCCGATCGTCGAACTGGCCTCCCATGCGCGCGACATCGGGCTGCACATCGTGCTCGCCCGACGTTCCGGCGGCCTCGGTCGGGCGATGTTCGATCCGCTGATCGCGCGCCTCAAGGACCTGTCGTCGGACATCCTGCTGATGAGCGGTGACCGGGACGAGGGATTCATCACCGGCCGGTCGAGGATGCAGACGCTGGTGCCCGGCCGCGGCGAACTGGTGTCGCGCGTCCGGCCGCAGGAGATGATCCAGGTCGCCCATCTCCCGATCGGCGACTAGGGGTGGGTCGGGCCGGATGACACAGCCGGGCGAGGTGCAACCGATCGGCGACGGGATCCGTCCGATGGTGGTCGATCTCGCGTTCGGGACGCCGCTGGTCCATGACCCGGAGCGCGGGCTGCGCCGGGTGGATCGCGATGTGCGGCCGCTGCTCGAGTCGGTGGACCAGATGAGTGTCGTGGTCGACGGTCGGCGCGAACACCTGCGGCAGGTGTGGCGGCGGGTCTTCGCCGGCCTCGACCTGCCCGCGGGTCGACCGCTCGTCGTCGGGCACCCGAGCACCTGGGGACCCCGTCGGGCATCGACCCTCGCCGACCTCGGCGACGGCCGCGCGCCGGTGGCACTCCTACCGCGGGCGGTGCTCGTCGCGCGCAGTCACGCCGACCTCACCGTGCGGCGGTGCGCCGTCGTCGAGACCACACATCTCCCGCGGCCGCCCGCCGATCCCGGCCACCCGCGACCGGCGTGGTGGGACGTGCAGATCGTCGGGCGCGGTCCGGACGGCTGGGTGATCGAGCGCTCCGGGCTCATCCGTCCCGGTGCCGACCGTGCGCCGCGCTCCTCGCCGAATGCGGACGGGCTCGACATCATCGACGACTCGGTCGAGGCGGTGTTCGTCGACGGGGACCGCCCGGACGAGGTGTCCGCGGCGATCGGCGTCATCGCCGGGCACGCGGTCGCCGGACGCGTGGTCGCCGTCGACCGCGAGCTCGTGGTCCGGCTCGGCCACCGCACCGGCGGTGCGGACGAGGACACGATGGCCCCGGCCCCTGATCCCGGGCCCCCGGACCCGCTCCCGGTCGGCGCCACCCGGCGCCGGTCAGGGACGCTGCTCGCCGCGGCGGTGATGGCGATCCTGGTCGTGAGCGGTGCGATCGGGGTGGGACTCTGGCAGCGCGGCACCGCACCGGACGCGGCGTCGACGGAGGTCGGCCTCGGGCGTGCGACGCTGACGGTGCCCGGCGACTGGCGGCAGTCCGAACAGCGGACCCCGAGCGGTTCGGCCGATGACCCCTCGACCACTCGCGCGGTGTTCGTCGATCCCGACGACGGCCGGCGCATCATCGCCGTCCTCACCGAGGTGCGCGCCGGCTCCACCCGGGAATCGGTCGCGGGGAGCCTGCGCAACCGGATCGAGCAGCGCGGCGACGACGTCGTCACCGAGTTCTCCGCCGCCACCCGGTTCGGCGGGCGGGACGTCATCGGCTACCGCGAGTCACCGGCCTCGGGCGGCGCGATCCGCTGGTACGTCGTGGTCGACGATGGTCTGCAGGTCTCGATCGGTTGTCAGGCGGGTACCGCGGCCGAGTCCCCCGACGACGAATGCGCGGCGGCGGTGCGGTCGGTCCGGGTGTCGCCGTCGTCGTGAGGGCCGAGTCCGTTTTGACCCCGGCCGGAGGCTGAGTCCGTTTTGACCCTGACCAGCACGGTCGCGTAGCCTGGATCGCTGGTGCTCGGCGCCTGGCGCACAGCTGTGTGTCCAGGTCAGCGGAGGCCCGGGTCCCCACTGGTCGCCGGGAACAACCTCTGCCGTGCACCCGACCAGCATCCATTCGACAAGAGTTGAGGACAACTGTGCCTACCTACACCCCGAAGGCCGGTGACATCACGCGTACGTGGCATGTCATCGACGCCGAGAACGTGGTGCTCGGCCGGCTGGCCGTGCAGGTCGCGAACCTGCTTCGCGGCAAGCACAAGCCGACCTACGCCCCGCACATGGACGGCGGCGACTTCGTCGTCATCATCAACGCGGAAAAGGTCGCGCTGACCAGCAACAAGGCTGATCGCAAGCTGAACTACACCCACTCGGGGCACCCCGGTGGCCTGAAGTCCCGCACCACCACCGAGCTGCTCGCGACCTACCCCGAGCGGGTCATCGAGAAGGCCGTCAAGGGCATGCTGCCGTCGACCAAGCTCGGCCGCGCCATGGCCTCGAAGCTGAAGGTCTACGCCGGCCCGAACCATCCGCACGCGGCCCAGCGCCCCGTCCCCTTCGAGATCAAGCAGGTGGCCCAGTGAGCAACGAGAACATCAACGACGCCGTCGAGGCCGTCGACGAGGCTGCCGTCGAGGTCGTGGAGGCCGTCGAGGTCGCCGCTGACGACTACGACGCCGCTGTCGTCGAAGAGGTCCGCGAGCCGGTCGTCATCGACCGTCCGATCCAGACCGTCGGCCGCCGCAAGGAGGCCGTCGTCCGCGTTCGCCTGGCGCCGGGTTCCGGTGAGTTCACCCTCAACGGCCGTTCGCTGGAGGACTACTTCCCCAACAAGGTGCACCAGCAGCTGATCAAGGCCCCGCTGGTCACCGTCGAGCGCACCGAGTCGTTCGACATCTACGCCAAGCTCGTCGGCGGCGGCCCCTCGGGCCAGGCCGGCGCGCTGCGTCTCGCCATCGCGCGTGCGCTCATCGAGGTCACCCCGGAGGATCGTCCCGCCCTGAAGAAGGCCGGCTTCCTCACCCGTGACCCGCGTGCGGTCGAGCGCAAGAAGTACGGCCTCAAGAAGGCCCGCAAGGCGTCGCAGTACTCCAAGCGCTGATCTTGGCACGCCTTTTCGGAACCGACGGCGTCCGAGGCCTGGCCAACGACGAGCTCACCCCCGAGCTCGCGTTGCGCCTGGCCTCGGCCGCCGCGGTCGTTTTCGCAGAGAGTTCGGCGACCGATTCGCACCGGCGTCCGCGCGCGGTCGTCGGACGTGATCCGCGCGCATCCGGCGAGATGCTGGAAGCCGCGGTGTGTGCGGGGCTCGCCGCCACCGGAGTCGACGCCATCTGCGTCGGCACCGTGCCGACCCCGGCGGTCGCCTTCCTGACCGCGGACTACCACGCCGACTTCGGCGTGATGATCTCCGCGTCGCACAACCCCATGCCCGACAACGGGATCAAGTTCTTCTCCGGCGGCGGGCACAAGCTCGACGACGCTGTCGAGGACCGCATCGAAGCGACCATGGACGGCGAGTTCATCCGCCCGATCGGGGCTGCGGTGGGCCGGATCGTCGCTGCGCCGGACGCCGGCGACCGCTACCGGCGCCACCTCGCACAGGCCGTCGACACCCGCCTCGACGGATTGACCGTGGTCGTCGACTGCGCGCACGGCGCGGCGTCGGAGCTCGCTCCGCAGGTCTACGCCGACGCCGGGGCGACGGTCATCGCGATCCACGCCGAGCCGGACGGCCTCAACATCAACGCCGACTGCGGGTCCACGCACATGGACAAGTTGCAGGCGGCCGTGCTCGAGCACGGAGCCGACCTCGGACTCGCTCACGACGGTGACGCAGACCGCTGTCTCGCAGTCGATTCCACGGGTCAGATCGTCGACGGCGATGCCATCATGGCCGTGCTGGCGACGTCCCTGAAAGACCAGGGCAAGCTCCACGACGATGTGCTCGTCGCGACCGTCATGAGCAATCTCGGACTGCACATCGCCATGCGCGAGGCCGGGATCACCGTGCACACCACCGGGGTCGGGGACCGGTACGTCCTCGAGGAACTGCGGCGGGGCGGTTATTCGATCGGCGGGGAACAGTCCGGTCACATCGTCGTCCCGGGTTCGGGCACGACGGGTGACGGCATCCTGACCGGGCTGATGCTGATGGCGCGGATGGCCGCCACGTCGACGCGGCTCGCCGACCTGGCCGGCATCGTGACGGTGCTGCCGCAGGAGCTCATCAACGTGCGCGTCGGCGACAAACACGCAGTGGCCCAATCGCAATCGGTGAAAGAAGCGGTCGTGGCCGCCGAAGCCGAACTGGGGGAGACCGGTCGCGTCTTGCTGCGTCCGTCGGGAACCGAGCAACTCGTCCGCGTGATGGTCGAAGCCGCGACCGCCGATCAGGCGCTGGCGGTGGCCGGCCGTCTGGCCGACGTCGTCCAGGGGGCCGGGGCATGACCGGTGGGGCACCGCGCGCGGTCCTGTTCGACTTCTCCGGCACCCTGTTCCGCTTCGAGGCGCGCGACGAGTGGTTCGCCGACCTGCGCGACGACTCCGGTGCCGAGTTCGACCGCGACCGTCAGGCGGACATCATCCGGCGCATGGTCGCACCCGTCGGTCTGCCCGACGGCGTCGTCGGTGCCGACCAGGATGCCTGGGAACGTCGTGATCTCGACCCGGCGCTGCATCGGACCGGTTACCTGGCGTTGCTGCGCACGGTCGGGATGAGCAATGCCGACCACGCGAACGCTCTCTACAACCGGGTGCTCGACCCGTCCTCGTGGGTTCCGTTCGCCGACACCGTCGCGGTGCTGCAGAAGCTCGGTGCGGCAGGGGTTCCGGTCGGCATCGTCAGCAACATCGCCTTCGACCTGCGCAAGGTCCTGGCCCTGCACGGCGTCGAGGACCTCGTCGCCGCGTTCGCGCTGTCGTACGAGGTCGGGGCGATCAAACCCGACCCCCGGATCTTCCGCGCCGCGCTCGACCCGCTCGGCGTGCCGGCCGATGAGGTGCTGATGGTCGGGGACAGCGAGACCGCCGACGGCGGGGCGCGCGCCCTCGGCTGCGCGTTCGCGCTGGTCCACGACGTCCCGGCCGCCGACCGGCCCACCGCTCTGCTCGACGCCGTGACCTCGAACGGCATCGAACTGCCCGACTGAGCGCTCGTCTGATGCCGCTCTGGCGCCTCGTGCCTCCGTACGCGACAATTCCCTGCGTGTCCGGAGAAGTCCCGGGAACCGACGGCCGCTGCCGTGCGTCCAAGAATGCAGGCCGCGCGGACGGGATCGCGGTGAACTGGTGGGCGCACGTCGGGGAGGGGTGACATGAACGGCAACGGTGCGGACGGTGTCGGGTCGCGCCCGATCTCGATGGACACCGCCGCGGTGTCCGCGGTGTCGGCGTACTACCGCAGGTCCTCGCTGGTGTTGTCGGCGGTCGCCGACGATCTGGCCGCACACGACTTCGGGACCTGGGCTCGGGAGTCGATCGCAGCAGACGGGAACCCGGTCGCCTTCGGGCCGTCGGCCGCGGCGTACGCCGAGATGAGCGCGACGCTGTCGCGCCGGTTACGGGTGCAGGCCACGGCCGCTGCGGCGCTCGCTGACACTCTCCGTAACAGTGCGCTGACCATGGCGGACGGGGATCGGCGCGTGGCGGGCGAGATCTCGCGAGCGCTGCCGCCTTCGGAGGTGGACGTCCGGTGAGGCGCGGCGCGGACTCGTTGTCGGTGCTGAGGTCCGACGCCCGGGGTGGCGTCGAGACGTTGATCGAACTCGTGGCGGCCGGGCGTCTGATGGGGGTCGCCGCCCCCGACGATGCCACCCTCCGCAACGGACTCCGCGTGGTCGACGGATTCGACATCGCGGCCTTGTCCGCGGACAGCCGCGCCCTGGTGTCGGCGCACCGGGCCGTGTCCGAACAACTCCACCATCTCCCCGAACAGCAGGTCCGCCTCGACGACGGCTGGAACAGCGAGTCCGCGGCCGTCGCCCTCACGACGGTCATCGACCATCAGCGTCGCGCCGAATCGGATCTGCACATCCTGCGCACGCTCACCGACGCCACCTCGGCCGCGGCGTCGGGCATCGACCGCCTGCTGCGCACCTTCTATCTGGCCGTCGCCCGGTTGTCGGCACCGACCGCGGCCGGGGTGCTGCCGGCGGAACTGCCGCAGGCGGTGCTCACCGGTCGCGTGCCGATCGGGGTGGCGGTCGAGGACATCTCGTCCCGGCTGGCCCTGTTCAGCACCTCGCTCGAGACGACGACCCGCGGGATCGCCGGAATCCTCGACCTCCTGAACCGGTCCGTCGACGGCATCGACGACGAGGCTTATCCGGTCGACGCCGGGCCCCCGGGCGCCGTCCCGGTCGTGTCGCCGGGATCACCGTCCGCGGCGGCACCGGCGCAGACCGTCGCCGCGCCCGCACCGGGACCCCAGACCTGGATGGCCGAATCGACCACCGATGCCCGACCGGCGGAAACCGGGGCGGCGACCGCCGCGGCACGATCAGAGCCCCCGGTGTCGATGTCAGGTGTCGCCGCGTCCGAGCCCCCGGCGTCCGTACGGTCGTCGGAGCCCGACGAGTCGGCGCGCGCATCCCGCGACGACGGCGTCGACGTCCCGTTCCGGCTGGGCGGCGCCGAGGGACACGACGCGCCCGTCGCGTCGGGGCCGACGGCATCGGCCACCGTCGAGGCGGCAACCGGGGCGGTCGCCGAAACCGAAGCCGCGGAACCGAATCGGTCGGAACAGAATCGGTCGGGGCCGGAACCGGAGGCATCGCCGGACCGATCGTCGGGTGATCTGGCGTTGGCGGGTGACCAGTGAACCTCGCCGACCAGATCGAGGCCCTCGCCCGCACCGCGACCGCCGGCGTCGCGGAGGCGTCACACGTGTTCTCCGCTCGACAGCGGGACCTCGAACTCGCCATGGACGAGCATCGCCGCAACGCGGTGCGGTCGGAGACGCAGCAGCTCCGGGACGAGCTCGAGAACGCCGCCGACGCCGCGGACGCCACCCCGGGCATCATGTTGCCGGCCGACGTGGCCGACGCCAGTCCCCATCTGCCGCCGCGCAACACATAGGCTGTCTGCTGTGCCAGGCAAGAAGCAGCAGAAGCCGACGCAGTCGCCCGCGAAGCTGATGAAGGCGCTCGCCCGACGCGGCCCCCATCGCGTGTTGCGCGGCGACCTCGGGATCGTCGGGACCCCGGGTGTCGTGTTCACTCCCGCCGAGGGCGAACGACTCCCCGCCATCGCGTTCGGGCACGGGTGGATGACGTCGGTCGAGCGCTACCGCGACCTGTGCCACCACCTCGCGTCCTGGGGCATCGTCGTCGCCGTCCCGGCGGGTCAGCGAGGCGTGCTCGCGTCCGACGACACGATGGCCGCCCAGCTCCGTTCAGCGCTGTCGATCGTGACCCGGGTCCCGCTCGGCTTCGGCGAGATCACCGTCGACCCGCGCAAGATCGGGTTCGCCGGCCACGGCTTCGGTGCCGCCGCAGCGGTATTGGCCGCGTCGGAGGGCGTGCTGCACGGTCAGCCGCAACCGCCGGCCCGGGGGGTGGTCGCACTGTTCCCGGCGCCGACGACTGCGCAACTCCTGCCCGCGGCCCGCCGGGTGAGTGCTCCGGGACTCATCGTGTCGGCGATCGGCGAACTCGACACCATCGACGGCAACGCCCTGCCGCTGGCACAGGCGTACGGGTCGGAGTCGGCCGCCGATCCCCGTCCCGGTGTGGTGCTGCGTACCCCGCCGGCCGCGACGTCCCGCGGGCTGATCGAGCACCGGTCGATCAAATCACTCCTCGGCGGCAACGGCGCCGACAAGAAGACGCACACCGCCGCACGCGCCCTGACCACGGGATTCCTGCTGCACACCCTCGACGACGACAGCCGGTACGAGGCCTTCGCCGACGCCGACACCGAGCTCGGCAAGGTGCCCGCGGTGGACCTCGACGATCCGCCGGAGATCCAGGACAAGATCGCCAAGTTGCTCGGCGCGAAAGAACGCAAACGCCGCCGCGCGGCGAGTCCGGTGCCGTCCCGGGCCCCGAACGCGGTGGTGCCCGACACCATCGAGTGACGTCCGTGCCGCGGCACCCGACGGCGGCCTGCTGTGACCCCCGCTCGGCACCCGACGCGCCGCGCTGCCGCTCGCGCGTCCGCAGGTACCCTGACTAGCTATGTGTGGAATCGTGGGATACGTGGGGCGGCGCGATGCCCTGGACATCGTCGTCGACGCGTTGCGGCGGATGGAATACCGCGGGTACGACTCGGCGGGCGTCGCGATCCTCGACGGCGAGGGAAGCACCGCGATCCAGAAGAAGGCACTCCGGCTGGAGAACCTCGAGAAGCAGATCGCCACGGTCGGGCGCGAGTCGCTGTCGGGCACGACCGGGATCGGACACACGCGGTGGGCCACACACGGCAAGCCGACCGATCGGAACGCGCATCCGCACGCCAGTGACGACGGCAAGCTCGCCGTCGTCCACAACGGCATCATCGAGAACTACGCCGAGCTACGCGCCGAACTCGAGGACGACGGCATCGAGTTCGTGTCCGAGACCGACACCGAGACCGCCGTGCACCTCGTGTCGAAGTACTACGCGTTCGGGCCGACCGCCGGCGACTTCGTGGCGAGCGCGTATGCGGCGCTGCGTCGCCTCGAAGGTGCGTTCACGCTCGTGTTCACCCATGCCGACCACGCGGACACCATCGTCGCCGCGCGGCGGTCGACCCCGCTCGTGGTGGGTGTCGGGCAGGGCGAGATGTTCCTCGCGTCGGACGTCACGGCCTTCATCGAACACACCCGGGACGCGGTCGAGCTCGGCCAGGACGAGGTCGTGGTGATCACCGCCGACTCGTACACGGTCACCGACTTCGACGAGAACGCCCGGGACGGCAAGCCGTTCCACATCGACTGGGATCTCGCGGCCGCGGAGAAGGGCGGCTACGACTTCTTCATGCTCAAGGAGATCGCCGAGCAGCCGCGCGCGATCGCCGACACCCTCCTCGGGCACCTGCAGAACGGTCGCATCGTGCTCGACGAGCAACGCCTGACCGACGACGATCTGCGCGACGTCGACAAGGTGTTCGTGGTGGCCTGCGGCACCGCCTACCACGCCGGGCTGCTCGCCAAGTACGCGATCGAGCACTGGACGCGCCTCCCGGTCGAGATCGAACTCGCCAGTGAGTTCCGCTACCGCGACCCGGTTCTCGACCGGTCGACCCTGGTGGTGGCCATCTCGCAGTCCGGTGAGACCGCCGACACGCTCGAGGCGGTCCGGCACGCGAAGGACCAGAAGGCACGCGTCCTCGCGATCTGCAACACCAACGGGGCACAGATCCCCCGGGAATCCGACGCGGTTCTCTACACCCACGCGGGCCCCGAGATCGGCGTCGCGTCGACGAAGTGCTTCCTCGCGCAGATCGTCGCCGCCTATCTCGTGGGGCTCGCGCTTGCGCAGGCACGCGGCACGAAGTACGCCGACGAGGTCGCCCGCGAGTTCGCGGCCATCGAGGCGATGACCGACTCGGTCGCGCAGGTGCTGGACACGATGGAGCCGGTCCGGGAGCTGGCGCGTTCGCTGGCGCACCACAACACGGTGCTGTTCATCGGCCGGCATGTCGGGTATCCGGTGGCGCTCGAGGGCGCTCTCAAACTCAAGGAACTCGCGTACATGCACGCCGAGGGGTTCGCGGCCGGCGAGCTCAAGCACGGGCCGATCGCGCTGATCGAGGACGGGCTCCCGGTGATCACGGTCATGCCCTCGCCGGACGGCCGCGCCGTGCTGCACTCGAAGATGGTCAGCAACATCCGCGAGATCCAGGCCCGCGGAGCCCGCACGATCGTCATCGCCGAGCCCGACGACGCGGCCGCCCGTGCCGTCGCCGACGAGTTCATCCCCATCCCGAAGACGCCGACGCTCCTGCAACCGCTGGTGTCGACCGTGCCGCTGCAGGTGTTCGCGGCGAGCGTCGCCCAGGCCCGTGGCTACGACGTCGACAAACCGCGGAACCTGGCCAAGTCGGTGACCGTCGAATAGCGGTTCCGCATGCCGATCCGGTACCTGACGGCCGATGAGGTCCGCGCCGCCGAGCGGGCGACGGGGAACCTGCTCAGCGACGGCGTCCTGATGCGCCGGGCGTCGCACGGCGTCGCCCAGGTGATCGCGGCAGAGCTGAGCCGGACCGGCGGATGTTATGGACGGTCGGTCGGGCTGGTCGTCGGTGCGGGGGACAACGGCGGCGACGCGCTGTTCGCCGGTGCCGAGCTGTGCCGCCGCGGCGTGCGGGTCGACGCGGTCCTGCTCGCCCCGGACCGCGTCCACGCCGCCGGGCTGCGGGCATTCCGCGCCGCCGGCGGACGGATCGGCGAGCGGCTACCCGACGGCCTCGAGGTGATCGTCGACGGCGTGGTCGGACTCGGTGGCCAGGGGCCGCTGCGGGCGAACGCCGCCGAGGTCTTCGCGGCGGTCGGTCCGGAAACCACCGTCATCGCGGTCGACCTGCCGTCGGGCGTCGACGCCGACACCGGTGAGGTCCACGACCCGGCGGTCCGTGCCGACATCACCGTCACCTTCGGCTTCCTACGCCGCGCCCACCTGCTCGCCGCCCCACAGTGCGGGCGGGTCGTCCTCGTCGACATCGGCCTCGATGACGCCGGCCTCGGTGACCCCGCCGATTCGGCGCTCGCCACCTTGACCGACGACGAGATCGATTGGCCGACACCGGGTCCCGGGGACGACAAGTACACGCAGGGGGTGGTCGGGGTGATCGCCGGGTCGCATCGGTACCCCGGTGCGGCCGTCCTCGCCACCGGCGCGGCGGTGACCGCGACCTCCGGAATGACCCGGTTCGTCGGCTCCGCCCACGCCGAGGTGGTGGCGCAGTGGCCGGAGGTCGTCGCCACGCCCGACCTCGCCGGTGCCGGACGCGTGCAGGCGTGGGTCCTCGGCCCCGGCATGGGTACCGACGATGCGGCGGCGACGACCCTGCGCACCGTCCTGGACACGGATCTGCCGGTCCTGGCCGACGCCGACGCGCTCACCCTGATCGCCCGCGACCCCGGGCTCGTCGACGGGCGGACGGCACCGACGCTGCTGACCCCGCACGCCGGCGAATTCGCCCGCTTGACCGGTACCGAACTGGGCGCCGACCGTCTGACCGCCGTCTCCGGTCTCGCCGCGCGGTGGGGCGTCACGGTGCTGCTCAAGGGACGTATCACGCTGGTCGCCGACCCGACGGGTCACGTCCTGGGCAACGACGCCGCGTCGTCGTGGGCGGCGGAGACGAACCAGGCCTCGAACACGGACGGCGGCAGGTACACGCCGGAGGCCAGCAGCGACTGGAAGAACGGGGCGTAGCGGAAGACCTCCTGGCCCTGGGCGTCCCGGTAGTCCCGCACGCCGGTGCCGGAGGTGCCGAACGCCAGGGAGAACAGGGTGCCGGCCCGCTGGATCGAGTGGTCCACGCCCTCGGCGTCGAGCGCGGCCACGAGGCCCTCGCGCACGGCGTCCGAGGCGCGCGTCACGGCCGCGTAGACGGCCTCGTCGGCGCGGGAGAGCGTGGCGTGGCCGGCGGCCATGGCCACCGGATTCCCGGAGAGGGTGCCGGCCTGGTACACGGGGCCGAGCGGGGCCAGGTGGTCCATGATCTCGGCGGAGCCGCCCAGGGCGGCCGCGGGCATGCCGCCGCCGATCACCTTGCCGAAGGTGACGCGCAGGGTGCCGTTGGCGTCCGGGTAGACGGCCTGGCCCTTGCTGTTCATGTAGGCGATCTTGGCCTTCATGTAGCCGCCGTAGGCTTTCTGGATCTTGCCGGCGAGTTCTTCCTCTTTGGCTTCGTCCTTCAGGTCGGCGTCATACATGGCAACGGCTGCCTTGATGAAGCTGTCGTTGCTGGCCTTGAATTCGGCCGGCGACTTCTTCAGCCAGGCGGTGCGCTCTTCCTTGTTGGCCAGTTTCGAACCGGCGTAGGCCTTGTCCAGGGCGGCTTTCAGTTCGTCCTGGCTCATGCCTGCGCGCAGGCCGAGGGCGTCGTTGAAGGCCTTGTCCTGCTCGGCGGCTGGCTGGGC
>ERZ501011.18-NODE-18-length-48825-cov-13.189256_pt1 | contig 48825 bp, 46 predicted proteins | sample MGYA00248833_ERZ501011 | MGnify/ENA primary metagenome ERZ501011 (study PRJEB25958, sample SAMN03398530) | human skin metagenome | study: EMG produced TPA metagenomics assembly of the Human Skin Microbiome Metagenome (human skin metagenome) data set. | reverse complement strand
TCATCCCGACGTCGAACCCGAAACTCCAATCGGCGGCGAAGGTGACGACCCCGGCGTCGACGTACAGCTGGTCGTTGCGCTGGTCGAGGAGGGCGATGTCCTCCTGGACCTGAGAGGTGATGTACCGCAATGGTTCCTCGGGCAGAGACGCGGGATCGCCGTAGCGGAAGTGCTGCTCGATCCCCAGGATCTCGTTCCGCCACAACCACGTGTCGGTTCCTGTCGTACGGAGCTGCATCTGGTCTGGGTGGGTGGCGTCGAGCTCTCGCATCAGCGTCAGCATCGCGTCCCAGGCGGCCGGCACCATGTGCGGCAGAACCGCGTGCCGGGTGGGATCGGCGGCGAGGATCATCGCGCGCCGGTCGAGTTCGGCGCGGTACTCCGAGTCGATGTCGACCACCGCGGCGCCCCACCTGCCGGCCGCGGTGGTCACCGGCGTCTGAGCGGGCTCGACATTCGTGCTGTATCGGTAGCGATCTTCGCCGAACGGGAACGGGAAACCCGCGATGAGATCATCTGCGGATGGCACACCTGTCCCGGCCTCCGGCTCGAATGTGGTTGTCACAGGGGAACCTCCAAAGTGCTTGCGGCATTCGCGCGTGAGACGCACGGCATGATGGCGTCGCCCGCGTTCTTCTCCTCGGTGCTGAGAAAGAGGTCACGATGGACCGGGGTACCGCCGGCGAGTGGGATGCGGCACTCCCCGCACACCCCCTGGCGGCAGAGATTCGGCACTGCGACGCCCTCGTTCTCCAGTGCCTCCAACATGCTCGTCCCCGCCGGCACGTCGACCGTGCGTCCCGAAGCGGTAAGTTCCACCCGGAACGGGTCGCCGGGATCGAGGGCGTCGACACCGAACCGCTCGGAGTGGACGCGGGATTCCGGCCAGCCGGCACCGGTGGCGGCATCGACCACCGCGTCGATCATCGACGACGGTCCGCACACGTACAGGTGGGTCCCAAGGGGCTGGCTCCGCAGTGCCTGCGCGAGGCGGTCAGCGAACGACCGTCGGTCGGTGAACAATTCGGCACGCCGACCGGCCAGGCGGGTGACATCCTCGAGATGCGCGGCCGACGAGTCGCGGAAGACGTAGAGCAGCTGCACATCGCGGCGCCACCGGACCGCCGCCCGAAGGTGCGACACCATCGGCGTGATGCCGATCCCACCGGCGATCAGCAGGTGTTTGCGCGCCCGTGCGATCGGCGCGAACGCGCTGCGCGGCAAGCCCACCGTCACCGTGGCGCCGACCTCGAGTTCGTCGTGGAGCCACCGTGATCCGCCCTTCCCCTTGGGGAGCCGGAGCACCGAGATCGAGTACTGCGACGGGTGCGCGCCGTCACCGGTGAGGCTGTAGGCGTTGGTGGCGCAGCCCGCGTGCACGACCAGGTGGCTGCCGGGCACATAGGCGGGCAGGACGCGCCCGTCCGGGTCGGCGAGGGTGATTGTCCGGATGTCTCGAGACGGCACGTCGACATCGGTGACGACGAGGTCCAGTGTCGTCGCGGCAGATGCACGACGCAGGACGGGCTCGTTCGAGCTCGTCTCGGCCACTCCGGTGCTCATGAGACGGGTTCCTCGTCTGGTTCGTTTGCTGGACAGGGCAACTGGGCGGTCTCCGCGTCGACCATGAATCCCAGGTATTGACCGGTGCGACGCGAGACGTGGTGGTACACGAGAAGATCGCGACGACATCCGACGCAGGTGACGACATCGTCGATCGCCGCCGTCGTACGGGTGACCGAGCGGCAGTGCGCACAGAAGACCTCGACGGTGACCTCCGCCGCGGACACCGCGGGAACGACGCTGATCTCGTCGTCCTCCAGGCCGGCACCGAGCGCCACCGCGCGCAGGGTCAACGCCGATCCTGCATCAGCAGTTATCCAGACCCGAACGCCGACAACGGCTTCGGTCAACGCACTGGCGAGCTGCGCGGCGGCGGTGTCGGTGTCACCGTGGATCCGGGTCGTGGCCCGCGGCGGCAGTGCGGACTCCCACCGTGCGAGGGTCTCGGCGACATCCCCGACACCGACCAGCACGTACGAGTTGCCGGTCGGTGGGGGCGTCGTCGCCTCGATCGGTACGCCGGGACGTGCCCACGTCGGCACGCTGGAGAAGTCGATCTGCGACATGGCAGCGACTCAGAGGAGGGTGGCGTCGCGCAACCCGGTGTAGAAGGCGAGCGCGTAGTCGGGGGTGCTGAAGTAGATCTTGGACCCCTTCGGGAAGAAGATCGCGTCCTTGGCCTTGGCCACGGTCTTCTGCCCGGTCTCCCTGTTCTCCAGGAGGAACTCGCCTTCGAGCACGACCTTCATCTCGTCGTATTCGTACTCGTAGTACAGCGGCTCGTCGGTGTGGCGCAGCTCGAAGTACCCGCTGCACATGGGGCTTCCGTCCGGGTTCTCGTAGACGTCTCCGATGAAGCCCTCGGTGCCCGGGTACTCCGCCTCGGGCATCTTCGGCAGATCCTCGTATCCGCCGCTGGTCACGCGGAACTCCAGGGCCTTGGCACTCTCGATGGTCACGATGCTCCTTCACAGGTTCGATCTGGGCGTACTCGCGGGCGGCGGTACGTCGACGACATCCGGGGTCCGCGACCCATCGGCGCGACTCCCCGTAGTGGACTTTGTCCCCTGTTATGAAACAGGCGTCGTGTTTCATAGGTGTGACGGCACTGTAATGGCGTGCTACGGAACCGGCCCGTCCCGGACAGGGTGATCGGTCGGGCACGCAGACATCGACCCGCAGGTGCGCACCGTTTCGGCCCCTGGTCGGTCGGGTACCGCGGTCGGCAAGCCGGTTCCGCCGCATGCGAGCGCCCCGGCCCAGGCGCCCGGTTGAGAACCCAGCCGGGCGCCGTCTCATGACTCGACTCCGCGGGCCTGCTCGGCACGACTGCGACCGCGCCGCAACGTGATTCGCGATCAGTGTTGCACCTTCGACCAGACTCTGACAACATACGTTCTCAGTTTGATCGGAGGGATCAATGGGCCATCGGCGTCAGTGGGTGACGGTTGCCGGCGCAACCAGCACGACAGGTCGTGCACGAAGTGCGCGCGATGTCGGCGGAGTGCCTGACATGCAACCCACGTGTACCTCGAACCCGGACGCCTGGTTCCCGGAGCAGGCCGCCGGTGCCCGGAGCCTGGCCAACCGGCACGCTGTCGACGGGTGCGTCCGCTGTCCGATCCGCTCGCGCTGCGCCCGCCTCGCACTGGACGATCCGACTCACCTGACCGGGATCTGGGCGGGTGTCTACGTGCCGCCGCCGGGCAACCAGCACCGGGCCCGTACCCATGCACTGAATCGACTGCAATCCATCGGCTTTCCGCACGCGCACCCGAACGAAGAGCACCGGACGACGGCCTGACCCGACGATGCGGTGGCACTCGCACACGACATCGGCCCGGGTGCGGCGACTACCTGAGAGGTAGTGGCTCTCACGACGTCTGACGCCGACACTGGGATCACGACGATCCGCAGAGGAGGTGTCCGATGACCGACCGACCGACCGCCCTCGGCAGAAGACCCGCTGCTCTCCTCGCGCCCACGGGCTCGAGTCCGCGGTGGCTGACCGCGGTCATGCGGTGCGACCGCGCCCTGTCCTCGTGGTTCATCGGGGCGGGCTTCTTCTTCGCGCCGGTCTTGTTGATCCTCGACCCGTGGCCGGCTGCCGTCGTGATCGCCTGGGTGGCGATCTCGGTGTCCGGTTTGTGGCTCGGCCTGCTCGGCGTCTTCATGGCCGCCGGCTTGGCGCAGGTGCTGCGCGCCGGCGACGAGATCCCCGACGAGTTCTGGTCCGGTCTGCTGGATTACCGGACCCGGTGAGCCGGCCGGGCCGACGGTCGAGCGGCTAGGCCGACTCGGCGGCCCGGGCCGCCGGCGCACCCGTTCGGCCACGGACGAGCGCGGCCGCTGCGATGAGCACAAGCGACAGGCAGGCCGCGACGACGAAGGCCAGGTAAATGCCGTCGGCCCCCGCCTGCAGCGGGTTCACCCCGTCGTCGATGGCCGACTGTGTACCCCGGGACATCAGCGTGATGAACAGCGCGGTGCCTGCCGCTCCCGCGACCTGCTGGATGGTGCTGACGGTCGCGCTGCCGTGCGAGTACAGCTCGGGACTCAGCAATCCCAGCGCTGAGGTCATGAGCGGCGTCAGACCGAAAGCGATACCAGCACTGAGGATCACGTGAGCCGCGATCACCATGCCCAACGACGACCCGGCGTCGAGCGTGGTGAGCAGCCACGTGCCGGCACTGACGGCCAAGGTGCCCGGTAGCACCAGTGGTCGTGCACCCACCTTGTCGAACAATGCACCGACGAACGGCGCCAACAGACCCATCACCAGGCCACCGGGCAGGAGCACGAGGCCGGTGGTCAGGACGTCCTTGCCCATCACGTTCTGCAGGAAGAGGGGAAGCAGGATGAGTGCGCCGAAGAGCGTCAGCATGAACCCGGCCATCAGCACGACGGCCAAGCGGAACGGTGCGATCGCGAAGGTCCGCAGGTCGAGCAGCGCCAATCCCCGATCGGCGAGTTTGAGCTGCCGCACGACGAACAACGCGAGCGCGACGGCGCCGATGACGAGTGGCACCCACGGTGGGATCGGGGCGTGCCCACCCGCCGACTCCCCGATGCTGCTGAGACCGTAGACGACACCGCCGAAGCCGAGAGCCGACAACGGGACCGAGATGAGGTCGAGCTGCGCGGGCCGCCGTTCGGTGACGTTGCGGACGAACACCCCGCCGAGGATCAGCGCACCGATCGCGATGGGCAGCACGATCCAGAACATGGCTCGCCAGCTGAGGGACTGCAGGATCAGGCCGGACACCGTCGGACCGACGGCCGGCGCGACGGCGATGACGATGGAGACCAGTCCCATCGTGCGGCCCCGATTCTGCTCCGGGACGACGTTCAGGATCGTCGTCATCAGCAGCGGGACCATGAGCGCGGTACCGGACGCCTGCACCACGCGGGCGACGATCAGGAGTTCGAAGCCCGGCGCGAGGGCGGCGGCGAGGGTGCCGATCGTGAACAACGTCATCGCCGCGATGTAGATCGAACGCAGGGTGAATCGCTGCATCAGGTAGCCGGTGATCGGGATGACGATCGCCATCGTCAGCAGGAACCCGCTGGTGAGCCATTGCGCGGTGGCGGCGGTGATCTCGAGGTCGGCCATCAGGGTGGGCAGTGCGACGCTCAGGATCGTCTCGTTCAGGATCACCACGAAGGCCGCGACCAGCAAGACCCCGATGAGCAGCACGGCGCTGCGATCCGTGCCGGTGTCGGTGCGGTTGTCGGTGCCCGGGAGGGCGGCGTTCTCGGTCACTGTCGTTCTCTCATCGCTGTGGTGGTCCGGGTCGATCACACGGCGACGCTACCGGAAAGTGACAGAGACTGCCAGACTGGCACCGACTGACACCTGCGCCGGTCGACCGCTAGTCTCGACCCATGCCGGAATCCTCCGAGACCGGCGGGTTGCGGGCCCGCCGTCGAGATGCGACGCGCCTGGAGATCCACGAGGCCGCAGTGGAACTGTTCGAGCGCAACGGATTCGACGAGACGACGGTCGACGAGATCGCCGCTGCCGCCGGGGTCTCACCGCGCACGTTCTTCCGGTATTTCCCGACCAAGGAAGAGTGCGTGCTCTTCGACCGCTTCGGTTTCGACCAGGCACTCGACGACCATCTGGCCGGCACCGACCCCGATGCCCTGTCGCTCGCCGACATCGAGGGCGTCTACCGGCAGCTGCTGGAGGGGTTCGGTGATCGCAGCGACGACGTGTCCGCCCATTTCATGCGCGTGCAGAAACTCGTACTCGCGACACCCACCCTGAGCCGAGCCGCCCTCGGCCGCTACGCCGACAAGTCACGCCGACGGCCCGAGGCCCTGGGCGACCGCAGCTCGGCGCGAACTCGCGGTCAGCTACGGATGATCCTGGAGATCGCCAATCTCGAGGTGCAGTGCGCCTTCGAGGAATGGGTAGAGATCAACGAGCGTCCCGGGTCGTCGGGGACGCCCCGGCCACTCGTGGACGTCTACGACGACGTGTGCCGTCGGATGCGGGAGCTGTGATCAGAGGTCACTCATGTCGAGGACGAAGCGGTGCCGCACCTCCCCTCGGCGAAGGCGGTCCAGCGCGACGTCGACCTGGCTCGACGGAAACACCTCGACGTCCGCGGCGAAGTCGTCGGGCGACGTGGCCACCGCCACCGTGTGCGCTCCGAGCGCCCGGCCATCGGGGACCTTGGCGGCGGTCGAGGTGCACGCCGTGACCTCGGCGCAGAGCGCCACCGCGAACTTCACGGCGAGGGGTCCCAGACCGCCGACTCCGGCGACGCCGACACGGACGCTCGGGCCCGCGTTCCACCTCCTCAGCGGTGCGGTCGATGATCATCTCGCTGGCGGCCACATGGGTCCCGGCGTCGATCGTCGTCGTCGCCGACCAGGACGAGAACCCCGAGATTCATCGGCGACGCAAAGCAAGCGCTCGCCGCGAGCGCTTCGCGAGCTTCTTCTCGGTGTGACCGCCCACGATGGGTCGCCCCGGCCCGGGGTACGGACTTCGAGCGTCCGCACCGCACTGACCGGGGCACGCGTCAGGACGCGACGTCGAGGACCCAGGTGACCCCGAATCTGTCGGTCAGCATGCCGAAACCGGGACTCCACTGCGACGCGGCGAGCGGTTCGACGGTCGACGCCCCGACGGACAGCCCGTCCCAGAACTGCTGCACTTCGTCGAGGGTCTCCCCTCGGACGGAGACGAAGAAGGACGCGTCGGTGACCGTCATCCCGTTCTCGCGTCTCGTCGTGCCGGCAACGTCTGCCGAAACACCCGCCGGACCCGGAACGTCATACGCCATCACTCGGAACCCGTTGTCTGATACGACCGATCCGAAGACCACGTCGTCAGCACCGGGCGCCTCGGCGGGCATCCCGAAGTCGCCGTAGGTCCGGATGACCATCTGGCCGCCGAAGACCGACCGGTAGAACTCCAGGGCCGGGCGTGCATCGCCACGGAAGTTGAGGTGCGTGGTGGTGGTGATCATCATTCTCCTGGATGTGTGTCGCGTTGCCGACCGATTCTCGGTCGCACAGACGACGATCGCCCGTGAGTAGGTCACCTTGTGTCCGCCACTGCGAACTACATTTGTCTGGTGCGCACACCGACCGCCCGGCACCTACGGCTGCTGTCTCTGCTGCAGACGCGGCGGGACTGGCCCGGCGCGCTGCTGGCCGACCGTCTGGAGGTCAGCCACCGCACCATCCGACGGGACGTGGACCGTCTGCGCGACATGGGCTACAACATCCAGGCGACGATGGGACCCGAGGGCGGTTATAGACTCGAGGCCGGCGCGGAGTTGCCGCCGCTGCTCTTCGACGACGACCAGGTGGTCGCCCTCGCGCTCGCCCTGCAGACCGCGAGCGCCACCGGTGTGGATGTCGGTGAGCCGGCCGCACGTGCGCTGGCGACCGTCCGGCAACTCATGCCCTCCCGTCTCCGCCATCGTCTCGATGCGCTCCCCGTCACCGCCGGTGGCCCCGAGACCGATCTGGCTGGGCCGGATGTGCTGAGCGCGATATCGCGGGCCGTCCACCACCGCCACGTCCTCCGGTTCGACTACGCACGCCGTGTCGGCTCACCCGAGTCAGCTGATTCTCGTTCCACTGCATCGGTTCCCGACGTCTCACCACCGCGCCGGGTGGAACCGCACCACCTCCTGACCGCTCGGGGACGCTGGTACCTGGTGGCGTGGGATCTCGAGCGAGACGACTGGCGCATCTTCCGTGCCGATCGAATGAGCCCGCGAGTACCCACCGGTCCGCAGTTCACTCGGCGCGACCTACCGACGGGAGACCCCGCATCGTTCGTCGCCGCCCGGTTCAAGGGCTCGACCGATTCCGACACGTGGCCGTGCCGCGGCAAGGTGATACTCGACCTGCCTGCCCGCGATGTCGCCCCGTTCGCCGGCGACGGCACCGTCGAAGAACTCGACTTCGATTGTTGCAGTGTGGAACTCGGCTCCTGGTCATGGATCGGGATGGCCGCGTCGCTCAACCGGTTCGACTGTTCCGTCGAAGTCGTATACCCGGCCGAACTCGCCGCGGCCTTCGGCGTCCTCGCGGCCCGCAACGCGGCCACGGCAGAGAGCTCAGGCGGCCCGGGCCTTCCCTCGGGCCCGGTTCCGTCCTGCTGATGGGATGCCATCAGCGGGACGGAAACGGCACCAGGACGACACTATTCGCTGCAACATGTGGCGAATCCGCACCAGCTCAGTCGAGCCAGTCCAGCACCGACGCCGCGGTCCAGCTCTGCTGCATGCTGCCGAGCGGCTCCCCGGTGAACGGCTCGTAGTACTCGGCGAACGTCCCGTCGGTGGCCTGGCGGAGTCCTTCCTCGCGCAGGCGCGCCGACCGCTCGGTCCAGCCACGGCGGGCGAACGCCCAGCTGAAGAGCCAGGTCATCACCGGCCAGACGGGCCCGCGCCAGTACTCGCGCGGGCGGAAGTCGGCCGAGATCGGTGACGTCGACGGCGGGACCGCGTAGCGCAGATCCGGGTGGCCGCAGTAGCGCGGGCCGTCGAAGAGTCGGAGCAGCGCGCGTTCGCGGTCACGGGAAAGGCCGCCGCACAGCAGCGGCGCGAACACCGCGATCGTCTCGGTGTTGATCCACGAGTTGGCGCGCAGGTCGAAATCCCGTGCGGCACCGTTCCGGTCGTTGGCGGCGGACACGACCCCGGCCCGGAACCGGTCAGCCCACGCGCGGAGATCCCGCACGTCCGACCGCGGCTTGGAGTAATCCTCGCCGATCGTCGCCAGCACGTCGCAGGCAACGGCGAAGATCGCGCTGACGAACACATCCTCGACGGCGAAGCTCATCACCTTCGGGAGCAATTCGTCGTCGTAGTTGGCGCGCTTCATCTGTTCGACCAGCCAGATGTAACGGTCGTACTCGAGGTCGGTGGGCCGCATCGAGAAGTCGTCGACGTGATCGAGGTCGGCGCGTTGGTACGGGGGGAGGTCCACCCCGGGGATCACGTTGGCGTACGCGGAATCCCAGCGTGGCGAGTTGTCCATCCCCGACTCCCAGCCGTGGAAGATGGTGATCCGCCCGCGCCCGTTGGGGTCTCGCGCGTGTGCCAGCCACCGGTGCCACCGCACCAGCGAACTCCAGCGCCGGTCGATGAACTCGTTGGCGACGGCGCGCGTGGTGCGACCGTGGCGTCGGGAGTGATCGAGGATGCGCTGCACCGCGATCGCATGCACCGGCGGCTGGGTGATGCCCGAGGTGTCGGGGAAATCCGGTGCGCACTCGGCCAGTCGGGCGCACTCCCATCGAGCCGGGCCCGGGAAGTAGCCGTCGCGGCCGTTCGCGAAGACGATGTGCGGGATCATCCCGTTGCGCCACTGCGCCGACAGCAGGGTGTCCATCTCGATGACGGCCCGCTCGACCGACAACGGTGCGAGACCGACCGTGACGAACGCCGCATCCCAGCTCCACATGTGCGGATACAACTTGGGCGCAGCGCTTGTCATCGTGCCCAGGTCGTTGCCTCGAAGCAGGTACGCGGCACGTGCCGACAGCTGCGTTGGGGTGAATCCGTACCTGGCCACGTCGACGATTGTGCCCCGCGACGTCGGCGTCTGCTCATCGAGCCCGACGGGGCTGCCGCCCACGGATTCGCAGTAGGGTCGAGAGGTGCCCACCGCGTTGATCACCGGGGCGAGCCGCGGCCTCGGAGCCGAGATCGCCCGCCAGCTCGCGCCGACCCACGACCTCCTGCTCGGCGGACGACCCTCCCCCGAACTCGATCGGCTGGCGACCGAACTCGACGGCGCGAGCACCTTCGCCGTCGACCTCACCGACTACGACGAGGTCGAAGCCGCGGTCGAGGCGATCACCGAGCTCGATGTCCTCGTCCACAACGCCGGAGTAGCCAGCAGTCTCGAGCACGTCGCGGAGACGCCGGTCGAGGAATGGCGTCACATCCTCGAGGTGAATCTCATCGCGGCCGCCGAGCTGACGCGGCTGCTGCTCCCCGCTCTGCGAGCGGCTGCGGGCCACGTCGTGTTCATCAACTCCGGCGCGGGACGTCGGGTCAACCCCGGATGGACCCCCTATGCAGCAAGCAAGTTCGCGGCGCGGGCGCTCGCCGACGGGCTGCGTGTCGAGGAACCGACCCTCCGGGTGACGTCCGTCTTCCCCGGCCGCATCGACACCGACATGCAGCGCGACATCGTCGCCATCGAAGGAGACGAGTACGACGGGTCGCGGTTCCTGCATCCCGCGACCGTCGCCCGAGCAGTCGTACACGCCATCGCCACCCCGGCCGACGCCCACCCCGAAGAAATCGTGCTGAGGCCGACGGGGCGGGGCTGACCCTTCCTGAGCGTCCGTATTCTCTGCTCCCTGAGGTGCGAGCGAAGCGAGCCACGAAGGGCCCGCAAGACGTCTGGGGGATCGCTAGAAACCGCCGTCCACCAGGCCCTTCGTGGCTCGTCGCTTGCGCTCCTCGCACCTCAGGGAGCAAGGCTGACTCGCCCTCGGCAAGCTCCGGGCTCTCTCAGGAGCGGAGGGATCGCGGTCAGAGTTGCTTGAGATCCGACTGCTGCCAGACCGCGCGCATCGTCGACACCTTGCCCTCGGCGTCGAAGACCATGATGTCGACGGGGGTGATCTCGAAGGCGAGTCCGGCGGTCTTGGTGACCAGGGTGAACTCGAAGACCGCGGTGTCGCCGGCGATCTTCTTCCACTTGAGCGTCGCGGTGCGCTCGTCCATACCGGTGATCACCGAGTAGAACTCCACCAGCTGCTCGCGGGTGTCGCGGATGTCCGCGCCGATGGGGTCTTCGACGGTCGCGTCCGCGGCGTAGAGGTCGGCGATCTGCTCTGCGGTACCCGAGTTGAGCAGCTCGATATAAGAGTCGACGGCCGCGTCGATCTTCTCGGCGAGCCCGGCTTGTTCCACGGTCATGAATCCTCCAGAAAAGTAGAACGTGTTCTAATTCGGCACGGTAGCACGGCGTCCGTCAACCGGTGGATGATTTCGGTGCCCGGTCGGAGTTGTTTGATACGTTCGCCGCACAGTTTCCCCGCGTGCGGAAAGGCCGGTGCACCTCTCGATGACCGAGCCGCCGCGCGTACCTCCACCACCGTCCGGCGAGCCCCCATGGCAGCCGCCCATCGTCTCCTACGAGTGGAGCCCGGTGCCAGATGCCGGAACGCTGCAGGGTCCACCCACACCGCGGCCGCCGACCATGCCCGGACCTCAGCCGCAATGGGGTTCGGCGATGTCGACCCCACCTGGCTCGAGTGCTCCCCTTCCGGGCAACGGGCGGCCGGGGTGGATGCCGCCACGACGAACGACGCCCGTCAACGCACTGCTGCAACAGATCTTCTCGACCACGTTCGCGGCACCGCGTGTCTTCCTGGGCCTCGTCGGCGTGAGCTGGGGCGCGGCGGCGGCACCAGTCGCGCTCATCACCTGGTGGCTGGTGAGCGCCGAACCGACCCTCGACGACCCGGACGACTGGGCGAGCCTGGCACCGGTCACCGCGTTCGTCCTCATCGTCTTCGCCCAGTGGACCGTCATGACGGGCGCACTCAGCGGTCTCGCCGCCCGTCCCCTGGCCCGCCTGCGCGCCGGGTCCGTACCGACGCTCGACGACGCCCTGCGCGCGGGTCGCCGGTCCCTCGCCCGACTGTCGGGGTGGACCGCCCTCCTGGGACTCGCCGTCGCGGCGGCGTTCACCCCGGGCATCGCACTCCTCGGTCTGGGAGTCAGCTCCGACGGAATCGTACTGATCGCCGGGAGTCTCCTCCTCTTCCTCGTCGCGCTCATCCCGGTGACGTGGCTGCTGGTACGCACGGTGTTCACGGCGCCTGCGATCGTGGTCGACGGCCTCTCCGTGCGAGGCGCGATCGCCCGCTCGGGGTCGTTGTCGGCGGAGCGGTTCTGGCGGACCTTCGGCATCCTGGCGGTCATGGTCGTGCTGGCGTGGGTCGCGATGACGACGATGATGTACCCCTTCGATCTCCTCGGATCGATCGCCGGCATGTGGTTCGACAACTGGGACGCCCGTGGCACCGAGACCGTCGTCGCGGTGATCGGCACCGTCGTGGCGTCGATGGTCGTGCAACCGGTACTGACCGTCGTCCCGGCCGTCCTCTACGACGATGCACGCGCCGAGGCGGCCCCGACGCCGTTCTTCTCCGGACAGGGTGACCGGTGATCGGAGTTCTCGCTGCGCCACTGGACCCCGGCAACGACGAAGCACGCCGGTGGGCCGAGGAGGAGCTGTCCGACTCCGAGTATCAACCACCCGAACCGTCGTGGTTCGACCGCTTCGGTGAGCGGCTCTGGGAGTGGATCGCCGACAACGTCTTCGGCTGGTTCGGCGGCTCCGACACCCTTCGGGGCATCGTGATCGTCGTGGCGATCGCCCTCGTCCTCGGGCTCGTCGTCGCGGTCGTCCGGCATCTCCGACGCAACCCACGAATTCCTCGCACCAGCGCTGGCCCGCCAACGGGGTCGGTGCTGACAGGTCCGGCCCGGTCCGCGGCCGACTTCCGGTCCGACGCCGACGCCGCCTTCGCCGCGGGCCGGTACGACGAGTGCGTGCTCGCCGCCGTGCGTGCCGTGGCCCGTCGCGGTATCGAACGCGGGCTGCTGGCCGACGAGCCGTCCCTGACCGCCCACGAGGTCGCTGTCGACCTCGGACCCCGCTTCCCCACCTACGACTCCGGGTTACGAACGGCGACAGACCTGTTCGACGCCATCGCCTACGGCGACCGACACGCATCGGCCGAATCCGCGCGCGCGGTCCTCGACATCGAACGCGGGGTCTCGTCCGCACGGCCGGTCGACCAGGACACGGTCCGGTCGAGCCGACTGGCGGTGCCCCGGTGACCGGCACCGTGCAGGCGACGCCACCCGGACCCGTCGCGTCGACGCCGATGCGACCGGCGCCCGCGAAGAACAAGACGCCGGCGTGGATCTGGGTGACCATCGTGCTGGTGGTGGTCGTCGTGGTCGCCGGCGTCGGGCTCCTCGGTGTCACGGCACTCACCGGGGCGCAAGGCACGCCCGGTCCCGGCGTCAGCTACGACCCCGACAACGCCCAGCCCACCGGATCGCGCGCTCTCGCTCAGATCCTCGACGACCACGGGGCCGACCTCCGGCAGGTGCGCGGCCTCGCGGAGTTCACCGACGCCCCACGTCCCGGCCGCGGGACCACGGTGGTGGTGAGCTCGACCTCATCGCTCAATCCCGGTACGACACAACAGTTCCGAGAGCGCGTGCAGGACGCCGACCGCGTGATCCTGATCGCGCCGGACACCACCGTGCTCACCGCGCTCGACCTGCCCGTCACGTCCGGCTACGGCGCCGGCCCGGCAGCGGTCCCCGCGGGTTGCCGCACGCCCGGCATCGACGAGACCGACGTCGTCGACTTCAGTCCGTTCGGATACTCACCGACCTCGCCCGCGGCCACGGCCTGCTTCACGTCCGACGGGACATCGAATCTGGTCGTGGTTCCCCGCACCACCGACCGTCCCGAATTCGTCGTCATCAGTGGCACAATGCTCACCAACGAGCAACTGGCACAGCAGGACAACGCCGGCGTCGCCGTGCGGGTCTTCGCGAGGTCCGACGAGATCCTCTGGTACGTGCCCTTCTTCACCGATCAAGTCGCGACCGAGGACGAGGAGTCCGACATCCCGGCCGCGGTCGGGCCGCTGATCGTGTTGACCGTCTTCGCGGTTCTGGCCCTGATGTTGTGGCGGGGCAGGCGATTCGGTCCGCTGGTCACCGAGCCGCTCCCGGCGGTCGTCAAGGCGGTCGAGACCACCCGGGCGCGGGGCCGGATGTATCACCGCGCTGGAGCCGACGCGCGCGCCGCGGCGGCGCTGCGCATCCACACGCTGGGTTCGCTGGCGTCGTATCTGGGACTTCCGTTCGACGCCGCCCGTGCCACCGACGCACTGTCGCGACCCGACTGGGACACCGTCGTCGCGCCGACCGAGAACTCGGACCCGATGGTGTCGGCGATCGTCCTCGCCGTGGTGGGGGCAACGCACCGTGATCTGGGCGAGGTCCGGTCGCTGCTGTCCGGTCCGCTCCCCACCACCGACGCCCAGCTCGTGCACTTCACCGCCGAACTGACCAACCTCGAGAAGGAAGTCCGACACACGCCATGACCGTCGACCCGTCGCGCAACCCAGGCCCCGGTCCGTTCGCCCCGGACGCATCCTCACACGCGGACCCGTTCGCCAAGGCACCGGCCGGGCCACCACCGGACCACACCGACCACCGACCCGGCGGAGGGCCGAACCGCGCCCGCGATGCACTCGGGGCCGTCCGCGGCGAGGTCGGGAAGGCCGTCGTCGGCCAGGACCCGGCGGTGGCGGGCATCCTGATCGCGCTGCTCTGCCGCGGGCACATCCTGCTCGAAGGCGTTCCCGGCGTCGCCAAGACGCTGCTCGTCCGGTCGGTGGCGGCCGCGCTCGACGTCGAGACCAAGCGCGTGCAGTTCACGCCTGACCTCATGCCCGGTGATGTCACCGGCTCGCTCGTGTTCGATTCCGCCAGCTCCGAATTCACGTTCCGCGAGGGACCGGTGTTCACCAATCTCTTGCTGGCGGACGAGATCAACCGCACGCCGCCGAAGACCCAGGCATCGTTGCTCGAGGCGATGGAGGAACGGCAGGTCACCGTCGACGGGGATCCCCGCCCGCTGCCGAGCCCGTTCCTCGTCGCGGCGACGCAGAACCCGGTCGAGTACGAGGGCACCTACCCGTTGCCCGAAGCCCAGCTCGACCGCTTCCTGCTGAAGGTCACCCTGCCGCTCCCCCCTCGCGACGACGAGATCACCGTCCTGACGCGGCACGCATCCGGATTCGATCCGCGGGATCTGTCCGCCGCCGGCCTCCGTCCGGTCGCCTCGGCCGCCGACATCGAGACCGGCGCCGAGCAGGTCCGCCGGGTGACGGTCGCCCCGCAGGTCACCGCCTACATCGTCGACATCGCCCGGGCCACCCGATTCTCGCCGTCACTGGCCCTCGGCGTCAGTCCACGCGGCGCCACCGCATTGCTCGGCACGAGCCGGGCATGGGCGTGGCTGAACGGCCGCGACTTCGTAACCCCCGACGACGTGCAGGCGCTCGCCCAGTCGACGCTCGCGCACCGCCTCTCGTTGCGCCCAGAGGCCGAACTCGAAGGAGTGTCGGTGGGTTCGGTGCTCGACGCCGCGATCAACTCGGTGCCCGTCCCCCGCTGATGTTCCTCACGGGCCGCTTTCTGATCCTGGTGCTGCTCGGTGCGGTGCCCATCCTGATATGGCCGAACTACTTCGTCCCCGTGCTGTGGGCGCTGTTCTGTGTCCTGGTCGTGTGCCTCGACATCGCGCTGGCAGGGTCCACGAAATCGATCACCATGTCGCGGTCGGGACCCGGCCCGATCCGGCTCGGCCAGAGCACGACGTGTTCGATCGCGGTCACCAACCACGGCTCTCAGACGTTCCGCGGAGTGCTGCGCGACGGCTGGCAGCCGTCGGCGGGTGCCTCGTCGAACACCCACCGCGTCAGCATCCCCCGCGCGGAGACCCGCTCGGTGACAACGACTCTCACCCCCACCCGACGCGGTGACCGACTCGCGGTCCGAGTCGCCGTCCGTCGGGTGGGTCCCCTCGGCATCGCCGGACGCCAGCGGTCGGTGCCGCTGCCGGGCCGTGTCCGCGCACTCCCGCCCTTCGACTCGCGGCGGTTGCTGCCGTCACGGTTGGCCCACCTGCGTCAGCTCGACGGTCGGTCGGCGGTGCGCGTACGTGGTCAGGGAACCGAATTCGATTCCCTGCGTGACTATGTCGAGGGTGACGATGTCCGCAGCATCGACTGGCGGGCCACCGCCCGGCGTCGTTCGACCGTGGTGCGGACTTGGCAGCCGGAGAAGGATCGGCACATCGTCATCGTCCTGGACACATCTCGGACGTCGGCCGGGCGGGTGGGCGACACCCCGCGCCTCGACGCCGCGATGGACGCCGCGTTGCTGCTGGCCGCGCTCGCGTCGCACGCCGGCGATCGGGTCGATCTCATCGCCGGTGACCGCCGGGTCCATCGACGGGTGGTCGGTGTCGGCCGCACCATGCTGCTCAACAGCCTCGTCACCGCAATGGCCGACCTCCAACCCGCTCTCCTGGAGGCGGATTGGCCCCTGCTCGGTGCCGAGGTCGCCAAGATCGGGCGGCAGCGCGCGCTGCTGGTCCTGCTCACACCCCTCGAACCCGCAGCTGTCGAGGAGTCGCTGCTGCCCCCGCTGGCAGTGCTGGCGCAGCGCTACAAGGTCATCATCGGCTCCGTCGCCGACCCCGCCCTCGACGCCATGCTCACCAAGCGCGCCGACGCCGCGCAAATCTACGATGCGGCGGCCGCGGCACGCACACTCACCCTGCGGGACCGAACCGCCACCGCGGTGGGCCGGCTCGGCGTCGACGTGGTGGATGCCCCACCGGACAAGCTGGCCGCCAAGCTCGCCGATCACTATCTGTTACTCAAGTCGCGAGGGTTGCTCTGACCGGCGCGATTGATGGTCTTCGTCATGACAGTGACTGCTCGACAATCGTTTTCAATCTTGTGTATGCCGGCGGCGCCGACCACGCGAGGTGTCTCCGCTGGCACCGGTGTCGTTGCATTCCCACAGCTGTGTCGCGCGTCGCCCGAGACGTTGTGAAGTTGGTCTTGACAGACAGCCTTCATCCTCTGCTCTCGAGGCGAGACGACGGACACCGACAGTCGAGAGCAACCGGCACGCTCCGCTACCACCTGCACAGTCACTCGTTGCTGCTTTTCGCGTCCGATGCATCACTATGTTCCCGACACTGACCATGATCACGAACATCTTGCTGGCATGGCATTCGAGGAGCCGATCGATCACAGCTTCGGCGCGACGCGGACGCTCAGAGTGCACTCAATCTGTGACAACGTATGCGACTGTGCCACTAACCAAGACAACTAGCGAGCAGCATCGACTGTCGGGCTGTTCAAAAGTGTCGGGCTCGTCATGAGACACCCGAATGAACCTGGGCCGCCCACCTCACTCGGGTCATGCCACGCCACGCTCGATGCGTGACAGCGATCACGGCAGTATCAGCGATCCGCAAAGGTCCATCAGTCGAACTGAATATGGACAAGGATGGCACTCGGCCGCCGGGGAGGACGGCGGGTGTCATCCTTGTCCATTTCTGCCTGCGATCGCCCGGAGCCCGAGACCGCCAACCCCTCCGGCTCCCGGACGCAGGCGTCTTTCAGAAGCTCTCAGATCGAGGTGGGCGGGCCACGCTGCCGCCCACCTCGCCTCACCACTCGGTGTCGCGGCCGCAGGTGCGCGATGCGAGCGGCGGTTCGGCTTGAACCAGGTACCCGGCGCCGAACGGTGGCGACCCCGCACGTGAGGGTAGGTAGCACCTGTTGCGGATCGCCGACCTGCGCGAAGACAGCATCGATTTCAGCGGCCAGCCAGGTGTCTTCGGCGTCGATCACGTCGACACATCCGGCTGGCGACGCAGCCGTGACGCAGCCCATCATCATCTCAGACCTCCCGGTACTGGGGTGACAGTGACGAACCACCTCCCCGGTCAGTCAGCCCGAGGCCGCCTCGGAGCCGGCGGTGATCTCCTGACGTCCGTCGCCGGAATGCTCGATGGCCACCTTGCGAGGCTTGGCTCTCTCGGCCACCGGGATCGTCACCGTGAGCACACCGTTGTCATAGGCAGCAGAGATCTTCGCCGGATCGACACCCTCACCCAGAGTGATCTGCCGACGATAGGTGCCGGCGAAACGCTCGTTGGCCAACCACTGCACACCCTCATCCGAGAGTGCGCTGCGATGCGCCGACAAGGTCAACACCCCGTTGTCGACGTTGAGATCGATCGAACCAGGATCAGCACCAGGCAGGTCGGCAATCAACGAATAGTGGTCGTCGACCTTGTACACATCGATCGGCATGAATCGCGGTGTACGTCGGCCAGCGCCGGACTCGCCGGTGAGAAGTCCTCGAGCCCAGTCATCAACCATGGAGAACGGATCGATACCCAGCATCGCAAACACCTCCTTGATCCACGGGTGCCGCCACGCTGACGGCACCACATCAACCATCACTGCGCGCCATCAGATTAGCACTCAACGCCAGTGAGTGCCAAGCATCTTTTCGATGATCAACGCACTCAGTCCTCCACCGGCACAACAGCACTCGCCCCAAGAGCAGAGCAGTAGTCCGCTTTCGGCATCGGGTGGCGATTCACCCAGACGAGTGCTATCTAGGAACACGACGTTCACCCCCGGCACGTTCCGACGACATGACCCAGGAAGGACCCAACCGATGTCGGCCCCCGCCCCTGAACTTCACCCGATCGTCTGGCCCGACCCCAGCCCGCTGCAGCACTGGTGGACCCACGTCATGGGCCGGCCACGTCTCCACCCGGATCAATCCGAAACACCGGTACCAGCCACACCCGGCACCCATGACCAGCAACGACGCACGCCCGGCCCGGCATTGACCGCCAGCATGGGTGCCCGCGGCCGCCACAGCATGCCTCGACAGCAGCTGGCTTCCGCTCGACGGCGCTGACCGCGTCACACACCTCTACGGCCGGGCCACGCCTCCCAACGCACAGCGACATGACCCCCGACCTCAGGGTGCGTTCTGTTCACGCGCGGGACGGGCATTGGCCCTACGACGACTCTTGCTGTCCCACAACGCCAACTTGATCGAACTTGCAGTCATGACATCCCGCAGCCTCACATTTCACCGTTACACCCCGCCCACCCCACATCACGACCTACGGTGGGCCCTGGCCTACCTCATCACCCTGGCCGCCATCCTTGTATTCCTCACCACGTTGCAGTGACACCTCGATCTCCTGGCGGGCTGGGCAACCCGACAACGGGTGACGGCAGCGGCGTACCCGCCGCGACACTGTCACGCCGCACACGTAACGTCCGATGACCGGTCGTAGATCGGTGTCGCATCGGCCCTAGTAGATCCCGAAACACACTGCGCTAGAGCACTTTCGAAACACATTGAGCAGGACATCAGAAGGAAGGTCAGACGCGTATGGTGAGCCTGGGTGGTCTTGTCATGCCGGTCGCTGTGATGGTCGCCGCGTTGGTCATGGAAGCAGTGCAGAAACGCATACACCCCTATACGCCCGACGACGACGTCCCACGCCTCTGACAGACCGGGCGCGCCCATCCTGGCCACGGCCTTTCTGCCAGCAGCGGCGGGACCACCTCTGGCAAAGCGGTTTCGGGGCCGGCTTCCGACTGATCTCCGCAGGACGACTCTGGCACTGAGTGTCTAATACCCTGTCCAGCAGCGATTCACAACCACTGGCTACGACGATCAGGAGGAGTGGCCAGGCTGACACATCTGGGAGATATGCAGGCTATTGCTGCGGGTAACACTGCATATCCGCTTGCTGCGTTGGTCCTGCGTTGATGGCTCACTGTCCGATGACACCGTAGTTGGGAGTTGTGACAGCTAATTGGTGAGTCACTAACCCGCGTTTGCGGCACCCGGATTGCGTAGTTCGCTGCCAACTGAATCGAGATCGCGGGTTCGGCACAGGCGTGGCCCCGACGGCCGGCCTGCTGACTCCTGTCGAAATACGCTGTGCGAGAACGAATACTCTGATTCGATGGTGCCCAATGTGCTAGGACCAATGGAAGGTCGGGGACGTTCAGAATGCCTAGCGAGAGACCGGACAGGTTCGGCCCCAGCCACTCCCACCGAAGCCCTCGCCCCGGGAGCAGCGTAGGGGCCTGGGTCGGGTTGACCGGCGGCGGGACAGTCTGTACCGTTTGGTACATCGCATACTATTCAGTACACGCTGAACCGATAGGTACACCCGTGCTCTTGAAAGGAGCTTGTCATGTCTCGTCCTCCGCTGCCGCCGTTCACCGAGGCCACCGCTACCCAGAAGGTCCGCGCCGCAGAAGACGCGTGGAACACGCGTGACCCCGAGCGCGTCTCCCTCGCGTATAGCGAGGACAGCTGGTGGCGGAACCGATCGACTTTCGTCCAGGGCCGTGCCGCGATCGTCGAATTCCTCACAGACAAGTGGGACCGCGAGCTCGACTACCGACTCATCAAAGAGCTGTGGGCATTCACCGGCGACGTCATCGCGGTGCGCTTCGCCTACGAGTATCGTGATCTCACCGGCCACTGGTTCCGCGCATACGGGAACGAAAAATGGCACTTCGACAAGGACGGCCTGATGACCCACCGCCACGCGAGCATCAACGACGTCGCGATCACGGAGTCCGACCGCAAGTTCTTCTGGGACGCCTCCGGTCCCCGGCTGGCCGACCACCCCGGCTTGAGCGACCTCGGACTGTAATGGCCCGAACCGTCCTCGACCGATCCGACGCGGTCCGCGCGCTGGCCGGCGTCTTCCGCAAGCGAGGCTTCGAAGCCGGCTCGCTGTCGGTCATCCAGCAAGAGACCGGACTCGGCCGCGGCAGCCTCTACCACTTTTTCCCTGACGGGAAAACGGACATGGCGCGTGCCGTTCTCGACGAGGTGAGCGAGTGGTTCGAGGAACGGGTCTTCGTGCCACTTCGCACGACCGAGAGCGCAACTCAAGCGGTCGAGGCTGTGTCACAAGAGGTGGCCGACTACTTTATGTCCCGCGAGAGCGTGTGCCTGTTCGCGGCAATGACGTTGGGCCAGGAGAAGGAGACATTCGCTGACGCGGTCCGCAGCTACTTCAGCGACTGGGTCGACGCTCTCGCGGAAGCGCTACGGCGCGGCGGGCTCACCAACCAAGAGGCTTCAGACCGTGCCCTGGACGCGGTCGCGGCGATCCAAGGCGGGCTGATCTTGGCCCGTGCCTACGACGACAGCGCGACCTTCCTTCACATCGTCGACCGCACCCGGCAGCGCCTACTCGCCCCCGTTCCCTGAGCGGACGCTGACAGTAGGCCGAGCCGCCGTCACTCTCGGCTGCCGGACTTGCCTCATCGCGACGCCCGACGGTTTCATCGGATCGACAGACAGACCCTATGTCACCCAACCGTGAAAACTGTTCTTTGTCAGCGTCATTCATCGAGGTCGGCGCTCGGTCGCCCCCTGACATCGAGACGTCCGCCTCCCGCCCCACGCCGGACAACTTTCTGGAGGAGGCACTTAGGAGCGCGGGGCTGGAGTGAAGGCGTGGGGTGGCTCAGAAGTAGTAGCTCTTGTTCGCGACGACGGTGACTCGCTTGATCGCGGTGCGGTACGCCCCTGCGCCGTACCAAGTCTTGCAGAACAAGTTGGCGGTGAGCTGAACACTTGCACCGGCGGGCGCGGTAACGGCTGTCCAACGTCCGGGACGCCAGTTCGTGGAGTTTCCTGGTGTGGCCGCGACTTGCAGGCTGCTCACAGACCCCCGCCCCAGACAATTGGCGTCACTATAGTTGGGATAGATCGTCACCATCGCCGCGTCGGCGGTGGGTGCGGTGAGCAGTCCGGCGCCACACACCATTGCCGCAGCCGCGGCCGATACTCCCAGTCGATGCTTCATTCTCATGCGGTGTACCCCTTGTCTTGGTCAGAAATACGAAATGCCAGCTGCCTCGACGACGGCGGCAAATGCACTATCGCAACGATTTGAGGGTGTCGGCACCCGACCTGCGAGAATTCACCCGTACGGGCCAACCGATTCCAGCGTTTGGCCCGCACCGCCGTGCCTTGACCCCCGATTCATACTCCGGAGTACTTATCTGACTTCGTCGTCGGTCGCCGACGAGGCGGGCGCTGATTCAGGATCGCGACGGCCAGGCATCGCCTCACCGCACACCGTTGCGACAGAGGACATTCCGCGGCGCACCACCACCCGACTCGCCGCAAAACTGGCCCCTCCGGCGAGCCGAGCGTGCCCGCGATCGGAGGCTGCGCGAAGCCACGCAAGAAGCCGAACGTCATGACCTTCTGGAGGACCGCCGCCGGTCCGATCTCACTCCTCCACGACACTCACACCGCCACCGCCGGGATGTCGGTCGCGTAGCGGATGACCGAACCGACTCGGCCGAAACGACGTTCGATGATCACGATCGCCTCCGCGAGCTGGTCGGGGTCGTCGACGTCGGCGACGAATGCCGCGGTGTGCCCGTTGTTGCCGATCATGAACGGCAGGACTGCGGAGTACTGACTGCTGACGACAGCCAGCGGGATGTCGCGACGGAACAGGTCGTACGCGTGGTCGATGGCAGCAGGGTCGTCGAGGACGACGAGCGGGACCGAGGAGATGTGCTTGTTCTTTCTCATGTATCGAGAGTGAACTCGCAGGTTATGAGGGGGTTGACCGATCACTGTGAATTCGCTGGCAGCTACGCGTTGCCACCCCCCGGCCCGCGAGGTCACCGCACGAGTTGCTCGTCGAGAATGCTGGGGATGACTCCGCCGCGTCGGAGAAGCCGACGATCCAGATCGGTCTCGGCGGCCACCTGCGCGTCGAAACGCATCTCGGAACCGTCGACCCGTCGGACCACGACCGTCACCGTCCCGCGCTCGACGGCGTCGGCAGTCCCGTTGACGTGCAGTCGGTCTCCGGGCTGCAGGTCCTGCAACCCGCCGTCGACGTCAGCGGGGATGAGCAACGGCAGGACGCCGACACCGATCAGATTGGACCGATGAATCCGCTCGAAACTGCGCGCGAGCACGGCCCGCACTCCGAGAAGACGCACCAGCTTCGCCGCCCAGTCGCGCGAGCTGCCCATGCCGTACCGTTCCCCGGCGACGATCACCACTGCGTCGCCGGCGTCGGCATAGCGTCGGGCGGCTTCCGGGAGCAACACGACCTCGCCCGTGGGGGCGTGGACAGTGTGCGCGGGAGCCGCATCCGGTGCGAGCGCGTTGCGGACGTTCTTGTTCTGAAAGCCGCCCCGCAGCATGGCTTCCCAATTGCCGCGCCGGGAGGCGTAGACGTTCAGGTCGCCCGGTTCCGCACCCCGCTCCACGAGGTATCGACCGGTCGGGCTGTCGGGCTTGATCGCCCCGGCCGGGGAGATGTGGTCGGTGGTGATGTCGTCGCCGAGCACGAGCAGGGGATGCGCGGTGTACTCCCCGAGCATGGTGTGCGCGTAGCCGTCATCGGCGAAAGGAGGACGCCGCAGGGCCGTCGACGACGGGTCCCAGGGAAACAGCGGCCCATCCGGTGCATCGAGTGCGTCCCACGCGGGATTGCGGGACGCGGAGACGAAGTCGTCGACGACATCGCGCGGACGCCGCGACGAATCCGTCAGAGCATCGATTTCGTCAGGGGCGGGCCACAGATCAGCGAGCAGCACGTCGTGTCCGTCGGCGTCGACGCCGATCGGCTCCGAGGTGGGATCGATGGCCGCGTCACCGGCAAGGGCGAAGACGATCACCATCGGCGGCGACATCAGCAGGCCCAGTTCGAGGTCCGGGTGGACGCGGCCGGGGAAGTTGCGGTTGCCGCTGAGAACAGCGACCGGCTTCCGGGTGCGCGCCTCGGCCACCGCGGTGATCTCCGCCGGCAGCGGTCCCGAGTTGCCGATGCAGGTGGCACAACCGAATCCGACGATGTCGAAGCCGACCGCGGACAGGTCGTCGGTGAGACCGGCCCGCTCGAGCACGCCGGCGGCAGAGGGCGAACCCGGCGCGAGGGAGGTCTTCACATACTCCGGCACCCGCATCCCTCGCTCCCGTGCGCGGCGGGCGACCAGACCCGCAGCGATGAGGAGGCGCGGGTCAGAGGTGTTGGTACAGCTCGTGATCGACGCGATGGCGATCGGGAAGGCGGGCATCGGGATGTCGTCGTCACATCGAGAAGGCCCCTCGGCGTCGAAGGTCGCCGGCAACTCGGTCACCGTAACCAGGTCCTGCGGACGACGCGGACCGGCCACCGACGGGACCACCGCACCCAGGTCGATGTCGATCGTGCGGGTGAAACGCGGCTCGGCGTCGGGGTCGAACCACAGTCCGAGCCGTCGTGTCACCGACTCGACGAGCTCGCAGTGTTCTGCGGCACGTCCGGTGTCGGCCAGGTATCGGACGGTCTGTGCGTCGACGGGGAAGAACCCGGTGGTGGCACCGTATTCCGGGGCCATGTTGGCAATCACCGCCCGTGCGCCCACCGTCAGTGCCGATACGCCCGGTCCGTAAAACTCGACGAACTCACCCGTGACCCCGAGCTCGCGCAGACGGTGCGTGACCACCAACGCAAGGTCTGTGGCCAGCACACCCGCGGAGAGCGTCCCGGTGAGGCGGACTCCCACAACGTCGGGGATCCGCAGTGTGGTCGGCATGCCGAACATCACCGTCTCGGCTTCCAGACCTCCTATGCCCCAGCCCAATACACCCAGCCCGTTGATCATGGGCGTGTGGCTGTCCGTACCGAGCATCATGTCCGGAACCGCGTGGTCGACGCCACCGACCTTCTCCACCGTCACCACGGTGGCGAGCTGTTCGAGGTTGATCGTGTGCATGATCCCGGTACCCGGCGGGTTGATGTGCACGGTGTCCATCGTCGTCGACGCCCAGGCCAGGAAGCGATACCGCTCCGCGTTGCGGCGCATGTCGTGGGCGAGATTGGCCGCGGCGGCATCGCGGCGCGCGAACGACTCGACCGCGAGCGAATGGTCCACCGAGACCTCCACCGGCAGGCGGGGACTCAACGCCGTCGGATCCCCACCTCGGGCGGCAACCGCGTCACGCATCGCGGCGATGTCGACGAGGGCGGGCGTGCTGGTGGTGTCGTGCATCAGCAACCGGCCCGGCACATACGGGATCTCGGCGTCGCTGGTGCCGGCGCGAAGCCAGCGGGTCATGTCGTCCAGGGCTCGATCGCGCGTCTCGGCGTCGGCATGGCGAGTCACGTTCTCGGCGAGTAGACGGACCACCGTGGGCCACTGCCGGTACACGTCGGACCCGACCCGCCGCTCGACATCGACGACCGGCAGATCGGGTTGCGCGCGGCGTTCAGCTCCACTCATGCATCCCACCATAGGTTATAACCTATAACTTGCACCACCGGTGATATCATCGCGGCGTCCGGCGCTGCCGCACCTCGACGTCCCATGACCACTGCCGGGAGGCCGCCATGACCACACCAGGCGGGATGTTCACCAAGAACGATTACGCATACGCCGAGCTCCAACGGCGAATTCTGACCGGGGTCCTGCCGGCCGGCGCGGTGATCCCCCAGGCCAAGCTGGCGGCCGAGATCGGCGTCAGCACGACTCCCCTCCGCGAGGCGATCCGCCGGCTGTCCGCCGAGGGCATGGTCGAACTCGAGGCCCACCGAGACGCGCGGGTGACCCCCGTATCGGCAAATGAGGCGCGCCACCTCTACCAGGTACGGGAGAACCTGGACCCGCTCGCGGCGGCGCTCGCCGCGCGGACGCGAACGGCGGCCGACATCGCCGCCATCAGCAATGCCTTCGATCGCCTCTCGCCTATTGCCAGTGCGTCCGATGTCGATGCCCTTGTCCGACACCGGGAATTCCATCGCACGGTGTACCGCGCGTCGGGCAACCCCGTTCTCATCGACATCCTCGAACGACTCTGGGACAAAGCAGATCGTTACCGAGTCATCGGCCTCTCCCACCGGGGCGATTCACCCGACGACCGGTCGCGGGTCACCGCCGAGCACCGGGCGATCATGGAGGCCGTCGCCGACGGTGACGCCGAGCGTGCCGACGCGGTGATGCGCGAGCACATCGGCAACAGTCTCGGACGTCGTGCCATCGATGCGCTCACCGCGGACCCCGTCGCCGGTTGACCTGGCCGCTGCCACTTTTCCAACCCCTGTGTCCTGCGTCACGGCCATAGGTTATAATCTATAACTGTGCGACGCCGAGTGCGCGCGAAAAGCGCAAAACGATACTTATGCGCCCAAGCGTGACTGTGACGACGGTTACGCCAACACTTCCGATGTGACCACCGACGTGGTTGTCCTCACATCCGCAGCAGAATCGAGTCAGACGATGTTGGTAGCTCTCGGCCTCGGGACCCGACCCCGAACGAAAACGAGGACCGCATGACCGCACCATCCCCCGGCACCGACGAATCGACAGAGCTGTCCCGCACGTCTCGTCCGCCGAAACGTGTTCCCACGCTCGTCAAAGCACTCGGCGCACTGGTCGCCGCAGCGATCGTCGTCGTCGGCGTCGTCGACGCGGCCGGTAGCGAGGGCGGCGCCGACGCGCGATCGCAACTGACCCTGATCGCGCCCGCGGCCGCCGGTGGAGGTTGGGACGGTGCGGCGCGCGAGATGCAGCAGGCGCTGCGAGCCCAGAACATCGTCAACAACTCGCAGGTCGTCAACATCCCCGGTGCCGGCGGCACGATCGGACTCAGCCAGTTCGCGGGGATGACCGGCGACGCCACCACGATCATGGTCATGGGCATCACGATGCTGGGCGCGATCAACATCAACGGGTCCGACGTGGATCTCGGAGACGTCACCCCCATCGCGCGGCTCGCCGACGATTACGACGTCGTCGTCGTGCCGGCTGATTCTCCGATCACGACCATCGAAGAGCTGATGGCCGAATGGAAGAAGGACCCCAAGAACTTCACGTTCGGTGGCGGTTCGCTGGGCAGCGTCGACCAGATGATCATCAGCCAGATGGCTCGGGAGAACGGTATCGACCCCGCCGCGGTCAACTACATCGCCTACTCCGGTGGTGGCGAACTGGCGACCTCACTCATGTCCGGGACGATCAAGGCCTCGGTCAGTGGTTACGAGGACTTCGTCGACCAGATCACCGCCGGAAATCTACGCGCACTGGCGATCTCGGCTCCCGAGCCGGTCCCGGCCATCGATCTGCCGACCCTGTCCGAACTGGGTTACGACGTCACCCTCACCAACTGGCGCGGGGTGGTCGCACCGCCGGGCATCACCGATGACCAGCGCACCGAACTCGAGGCGATCGTCACCGAGGTCGTCGAATCACCCGAGTGGCGAGATGCACTGCAGCGCAACAACTGGTCCGACACGTTCACGCCGGGTACCGGATTCAACCAGGTCATCGACCAGCAATCGGAGTTCGTCCGCGGCATCTGGGCCGACCTCGGGTACTGACCGACCGCCTGTCGGCGAACCCGCACTGCACAACCCCTGCCCCACACGACATCACGGAGAACCCATGCCCATCCTTGTCGCTTTCGCCCACACCCCCGAAGGTCGAGCGGCCTTCGAACACGGCCGGCGCCTCGCGCGCAACGAGAGCTCTCAACTGATCGTCTTCGACATGGAGACCCCCGCTGTCGACGACGACGGTGGCATTCCCGAGCCCGACTTCGCCCCTGTCGAGAATGCCGGCAACAACACCGCGATTCGCTGGCTCGGCCATCGTCGCGAGGATTCCGATCCGGCCGCCGAACTCATCGACGTCTCAGAAGAACTGGCCGCCGATCTCATCGTCGTCGGCCTGCGCCGTCGGTCACGGGTCGGGAAACTCCTGCTCGGCTCGAACGCACAGCGCATCCTCATCGACGCCGAGGTCCCGGTACTGGCAGTGAAGGCAGCCCATCATGACGACTGACAATGCGGCGGTACAGCCCGTCGGCACGACGCTCGACGACGGACACGGATCGGACCCCGCGCGCCGACCGCTCACCGGACGAAGCGGTCTGGTCGTCGCGGGCCTCATGCTCGCACTTGCCGTCTACCTGACCGCCGGCATCATCGGGATGGACATCCCGGGTAGCGCAGCGACTCCCGGGCCCGCGTTCTTCCCGATCATCCTGACGATCTGCGCCTACCTGATCGCCGGACTCCTGACCGTGCAGACCCTGCGTCACCCCGACGAGCCCGACCCCGACATCGTGCCGCCCGCGACCGGTCAGTGGCGAACGCAGAGTGATTGGCGTGCACTGGGTCTCGTCCTGGCCGGGCTCATCGCCTTCACCGCGCTGCTGGTTCCGCTCGGTTGGATTCTGTCCGCCGCGCTGCTCTTCTGGATCGTCGCCTATGCCATGGGTTCCACCCGTCCGGTCCTCGACATCGCGGTGTCGCTCGTCGTCTCCTGTGCGGTGCAGGCGTTCTTCTCGGCGGGTCTCGGGCTGAACCTCCCCGCCGGCATCCTGGGAGGTCTGTTCTGATGGACAACGTCTCACTCCTGTTGGAAGGTTTCTCCCAGGCGCTCACCCCGATGAACCTGCTCTGGGTCTTCATCGGCGCGCTGCTCGGCACCGCAGTGGGTGTGCTCCCGGGCCTCGGTTCGGCGATGGCCGTCGCACTGCTGCTGCCGGTGACCTTCACCCTCGACCCCACCGCCGCGTTCATCATGTTCGCCGGCGTGTACTTCGGCGGCCTGTTCGGTGACTCGACCATGGGCATCCTGATGAACACGCCTGGTGGGTCCACCGCCATCGCAACATCATTCGAGGGTCATCGGATGGCCAAACGCGGGCGGGCCGCCCAGGCCCTCGCCACCGCCGCGATCGGCGCCTTCATCGGCGGCATGATCGCGACGACCATCGTCGTGTTCTTCGCACCCAAGCTCGCCGATCTCGCCATCCAGTTCGGTCCCGCCGAATACTTCGCCCTCGCCGTCTTCGCCTTCATCGCGATTGCCTCGGTGGTCTCCGACTCCGTCATCAAGGGTCTGACCGGACTCCTCATCGGGCTGATCCTTGCGGTCGTCGGGATCGACGGGATCTCGGGCACCCAGCGCTTCACGATGGGGGCGCCGGAGTTGTTCGACGGCATCAGCATCATCGTCATCACCGTCGGCACCCTGGCCCTGGGCGAGGTCCTCTACGTCGCCTCTCGCATCCATCGCACACGTGCGCCGGACGCCGACGCCGTCATCGGACGGCCCTTCCTCAAGCGCGCCGAGTTCCGCGAGGCGCTCCCGGCGTGGTTGCGCGGCACCGGTTTCGGCGTCCCCTTTGGCGTCATCCCGGTCGGCGGCGCAGAGGTGCCGACGTTCCTCGCCTACGGAACCGAGCGTCGTCTCGACCGCAAACGACCCGACCCCCAGTTCGGCCACGGCGCCATCCGCGGTGTCGCCGGTCCGGAGGCGGCGGGCAACGCGACGTCGGGCACCGCGATGGGAGCCCTGCTCGCGATGGGTCTGCCCACCTCCGCCACGGCGGCGATCATGCTGGCCGCATTCCAGCAGTACGGCCTGCAGCCCGGCCCCCTGCTCTTCGAACGCAACGCCGATCTCGTCTGGACGCTCATCGCCAGCCTGTTCATCGGCCTGGTCATGCTGCTGATCCTCAACATGCCGTTCGCCGCCATCTGGGCGAAACTGCTGCTGATCCCCAGGCACTACCTCTACGCGGGGATCGCGGTGTTCTGCGTGCTCGGTGTCTACGCGACCTCGGCCGCGATCACCGACCTCATCCTGGTCATCGCCATCGCCTTCGTCGGATATCTGCTGCGACGCTATGGTTTCCCGCTCGCCCCCGTCATGATCGGCGTCGTCCTCGGCCCCCTTGCCGAGACCAGCCTGCGCAACGCGATGATGTCGAGCGGCGGCGATCCGAGTGTGCTGGTGGGCAGCGCGATCACCTGGGTCCTCTACGGAGTCCTGGCCGTCGTCGTCCTGTTCACCGCGTTCCGCCGCCTGCGGATGCGAACGCGTCAGGACACCTGATGCGACCGCAGTTCGTCCCGCGCTTCTCGCCCGCCCTCACCGAAAGTCAGCCGCCGACGCCCATGCGCACCACCACCGACCGCGCACTCATTCGCTCCCGCTTCCTCGCCGTCGACGTCGCGAACGTCGCCGACGTCCTCGACGACCTGGGCCACCGTGATCAGGCGCTCGCCACCGACATCAGGTGTGTGGCCGGACGCGAACGGCTGGCCGGGTGGGCGTTCACCATCTCGGGCGCGATGAGCGCCGCCCCGGGACGGGACCCGCTGAAAGCGCAGGCGTGCAGCCAGATCGGCCCGGACGAGGTCTCCGTGTGGCAGGGGAACGGCCGGGGCGTCTGTTACTTCGGTGAACTCGTCGCGATCGGCATGATGCAGCGGGGCTCCGTCGGCGCAGTGGTCGACGGCGGTGTGCGCGACAAGAGATGGCTCCACGAGATCGGTTTCACGACGTTCTCCTGCTATCCGACCTCGGTGCAGACCAGCGGCCGTTGGCGCGTCGAGACGTGGCAGCAACCCGTCACCATGCCGGGCGCATCCGGGCAACCGGTCGTCATCGAGCCCGGCGACTTCGTCCTCGGCGACGACGACGGTGTCATCGTCATCCCCGCCGGGATCGCCGACGTCGTGCTCGAGGCAGCGGAGACCATGACGGAGAAGGAGATCGACGTCCGTGCCGCCATCCGCAACGGCATGACCCTCGCCGACGCGATGGCGGAGTTCGGACGGTTCTGATCCCGCACTCTGCGGCGTCACCTCCGCCCCACGGTCACTTCTTCGCGAGAGCCGCCCGGTAACCGAGGAACCCGACGTAACCGGCCAGCCCGGCCAGGCCCAGCCGGCGGGTCCGCGGCGACACCAGTGCGAGGCCGATGGCGGTCTCGCAGGCACCGTTGCGGTAGGTCCAGGTGGTGGTGTCGTCGGGGAATACCGGCTCGGTGATAGGGCCGAAGATCTCGGGCTTGATGAAGTGCGCAACCCCGGTGGCGGCCAGTCCCCCGCCCAGCAGCGAAACAGCGTCGAGTGATCCCTTGCGAGTTGCCATCAGAGTGTTCCCCTTCGTCGTCGTCGACTCTCCCCGGTGATCGTAGGCGTCGTTCCATTCCGGTTCGACGTCGACGGGCCGCTATCTCGCCGTCGGGACGGTGAGCCCGCGAGCTGCCTCGTCGAGATCGCCGGTGTCGCCGTACTCGTACGCGCGGCGCCCGGCGATGAAGACGTACGCCATGAACAGCGTCCACGCCGTCACACCGATCCCGATCCGGGCCCAGGTCGGCAGCGGGGACGGCGTGACGAACGCTTCGATGACCCCGCACAGCAGCAGCACGACGACCAGACCCAGCGCGACACCGACCGCTGCCCGGCCCTCCTCCCCGAGAGCCGTTGCACGCGTTCGGTTCCCCGGGGCCACCCAGGCCCAGAAGATCCGCAGGCCCACGCCCGCGGCGACGAACAGGCAGGTCAGCTCGAGCATGCCGTGCGGCAGGATCAGTCCGAAGAACAGGTCACCACGACCGTGCCGGATCATGATCGACGCCACGACCACCAGATTGAGGATGTTCGTGTAGAGCATCCAGATCACGGGGAACCCGAAGACCCCCAACGCGATACACAGCGCGGCCAGCCAGAAGTTGTTGGTCCACACGCGAGCGGCGAACGACGTCGCCTCGTATTCGCTGTAGTAGTTCTCGAAGTCGTTGGTGACGAGACGCTCGATCTCCGCGGGCGATGCGAACGAACTCTCGATCCGCGGGTGGGCCAGCACCCACCACGTCATGATCACGGCCGCACCGAGGGACCCGCCCATCACCGAGAGCCACCACCAGCGCATCCGGTACAGGGCCGCGGGGAACGATCGGGTGAAGAACTCGATCACCGTCGCCGGCGTGCTGACCCGGGTTCCGGTTGCGCGACCGCGGGCGCGGGCCAGGAGGCCCGACAGGTATGCCACCAGCGAGGCATCGGGCGCCGTCGAGCGGATGACCGACAGGTGGGTGGCCACCCGCTGGTAGGTGTCGATCATCTCGTCGGCCTCGGCGCCGGTGAGTCGGCGGCGCCGCGAGAGCGCATCGAGCCGCTCCCACGTCGCGCGGTGCGCGGACACATAGGCGTCGAGATCCACTCGGCCAGCGTATCGGGCATTCTCACCTCCGCGGCACGTGTCATTCAGCGGACGTCGGGGCTGTGAGTTCCCGATGCCCTGTCGACGAATTGCGTCGTAGGGTGAGGCGTGATGTCTCGTCCAGTGCCGCCTCGGCCCCCCGCGGGCCCGGGCGCACCCGTCGCCGGCCGGCCCGGTCCGGTCGCATGGGGCGCGGGCGCCACGACGACGGTCGGAGTTGGACGCAACGACCTCGTCTCCGGCGAGGCGGTCGCTCTCGCACTCCCGCCGGCGAACCTCGGCTACCGGATTCTCTCCGGCATCATCGACGTCCTGCTGGGGTTCGGACTGTGGTTGTTCCTGTGGTGGATGTCGTTCAAGGTCGCCGGCGAGGCGAGCGAGGCGTGGCGGGGAACCATCAACACCCTGATCCCGATCGTCGCCGTCGTCGCACTCCCGACGCTGCTGGAGACCGTGACCCCGGGGAAGACCGTGGGACACCTCGTCCTGGGCCTCCGAACAGTCCGCGATGACGCGGGCCCGACCGGGTTCCGCCACTCCCTGACCCGAGCACTAGTCGGCTTCGTCGAACTGTATGCGTGCCTGGGACTCCCAGCGCTGATCTCGGCGGCGATCTCGCGCAAGAGCAAGCGCCTGGGCGACCTGCTCGCCGGGACCTACGTCATCCGCGACCGCCACCGGCTCGTCGAGCAGGCACCCATCGAGATGCCACCCGGCCTGCACTCGTGGGCCGTGTCCGCCGACATGGCCGCCCTCCCCGACCCACTCGCGGTGATCATCCGCCAGTTCCTCAACGGCCGCCACGGCATGAAGCCCGAGCCGAGAGCCCATGCCGCCCGGAGGATCGTGTTCGACGTCGCGCCGTTCGTCGCACCCGCTCCCCCGCCCGGCGCCCCGTTCGAAGACGTGTTGTCGGCGATCATGGCCGAGCGTCGCCGCCGGGACACCGAACGGCTCGCGCGCGAAGCCGTACTGCGCCAACGTCTCCTGCGCTGATCTGTGCTGCGACCCGCCGAGGCGGCGCGGCGCACCCGAATCCCGGTTACTCTGCTACGGGTGACGTTGCCCACCCTGCTTGCGAAGGACACGAGATCGATCGGCGGCCGACGGCTTCTCGCCGCAGTCGTCGGAGTCGCGTTGACCTTCACCACGGTGCTGACCGTGCAGGCTCCCGCCAGGGCGGGAGGTCCAGGGCCGGATTCGGCGGCCGGTGTTCACGTGGTCCCGCGCATCGTCGACTCCGAAACCGTAACGGATCCGATCGTCGCACTCCCCCAGGCGGGTTCGACGCTCCGCGTGCGATACAGCTCGACGTCCATTCACGGTCTCCCGACGGAGATGACCGGCACGCTGCTCACACCGTCGACGCCGCCGCCCGCCGGGGGTTGGCCGCTCGCCGTCTGGAATCACATGACGGTCGGCGCCGCGGACCGGTGCGCGCCGTCGCGAGCCCGGGCCGGTCATTCCGAACTGCCCCGCATGACGTCAGGTGACGGCATCGTCGGCCGGTTGCTCGACGCCGGATTCGCCGTCACACGGCCCGACTTCGAGGGCATCGGCGGGCCCGGGCCGCACCCGTACCTCATCAGCGACTCGCTGGCGCGATCGACGGTCGACATGGCGCTGGCCGTCGCGGATCACGACCGACGGATCGGCCGCGACGTCGTCGTGGCCGGGCATTCCGAGGGCGCCGTCGCCGCCTTGGCCGCGGCGGCGCGGCCGTCATCGGAATGGGGTGACCTCCGACTACGCGCGGTGTCGGCACTCGCGCCGCCGACACAGGTGGCCGCGCTCCTCGACGGGGCGTCCTACGTCCCGTTGTCCGGTCCCGCGATCAACGAACTGATGGGATTGGCCGCCCTCATCGGATATGGCGCGGCCGCAGCCGATCCCGAGTTCGACGAGCTGATGTCCAACGGCGGGCTCAGCGCGACGGCGAGGAGGCTCCGTCCGCAGGTCGAGACCCGCTGCTACGCCGACCTGACCTCACCGGACTCGTTCGGCGGCCTCGCACCGGCCCAGCTCCTGGGACCGCGCGGCGACGAGATGAAGGTCGCATTGTTGAAAGTGCTGCGCGACAACGACGTCGACCGTCTGCGTTTTGATCGGGGGCTACCGGTCCGCATCGACTCGGGCACCGTCGACACCGTGTCGCCGCAACCGCTGGTGTCCGGTCTGGTGCAGACCTATCGGCGCGCCGGGGTGCGCGTCACGTACTCCGACCGGTTCACCGGGCATGCGGGCGTGGCCACCGACCGCGCGAACGCTGCCACGATCGCGGCGTGGCTCATCGCGCAGGTTTGAGAACGTTCGACGACACCCAGACTTCAACTCGACCGCCAGACCTCGATCGAGGTCTTGCGGTCGAGTTGAGGTCTGCAGGTGACCTTTTTCGGCGGTCGCGACCAGTGGACTGCGGCCGGACTTTCGAGAGTCTTACGTCAGATCGGTCGAGCTCTTCCCCAACACGCGCCGGGCGATGATCAGCTGCTGGATCTGCTGGGTTCCCTCGAAGATGTCAAGGATCTTCGAGTCACGCGCCCACTTCTCCACCAGTGACGTCTCGGAATAGCCTGCCGTCGCACCGATCTCGACGGTCTTGTTGGTGATGTCGGTGACGGTCCGACCGGCCTTCGCCTTCGACATCGATGCCTCGGTCGAGTTGGGCTGCTTGTTGTCTGCCATCCACGCCGCCCGCACCGTGTGCAACCACGAGGCCTCCCAATCGGATTCGAGGCGGATGAACTCGGCGACGGTGGCGTGCTGCGACGACGCGGGACGGTCGTAGTCGATCTCGTGACCCGCTTCCTCCAGCATCCGACGCAGCTCCTCCAGGGAGGCGCGACCGAGCCCGATGGCCATCGCGGCGACCACCGGACGGGTGTTGTCGAAGGTCTGCATGACCCCGCCGAAGGCCTTCTTGGTGTCGATCTCCGGCGAGCCGAGCAGGTTCTCGGCGGGGACCCGCGCGTTCTCGAACCGGATGACCGCCGTGTCGGAGGCCTTGATGCCCAGCTTGTGCTCGAGGCGGGCCACGGTGACGCCCTCGGTGGTCATCGGCACGACGAAACTCTTGATGGCCGCGCGTCCGACGCTCTTGTCGATGGTCGCCCACACGACGACGTGGTCGGCGCGCGATCCCGCGGTCACGAAGATCTTCTCCCCGTTCAGAATGTAGTCGTCGCCGTCGAGGGTCGCGGTCGTCGACACTGCCGCCGAGTCCGAGCCGAAGCTCGGCTCGGTGATGGCCATCGCCGCCCATACGTCGCCGAAACGTTCGAGCTGCTCGGGGTTCGCCACGGCCGCGATCGCGGCATTGCCCAGGCCCTGACCGGGAATGGAGAGCAGCAGGCCCACGTCGCCCCAGCTCATCTCCAGAGCCGACAGGAGCCCGCGCATGTTCGCGCCGTTCACCGACGGAGCGTCGGAGGCGGACTTCTCGGCGTCGGCGGACTTCTCCGTGGAGCGACTCTGCTTGGCGAGCTTCGCCAGTTCGTCGAGTTCGACCGGGTACTCGTGCTCGGCCTGGTCGTACTTGCGCGAGATCGGCCGGAAGAGGTGCTCGGCAGCCATGTGGGTGCGCTCGACCGTCGAATCGAACTTCTTCGGGAGCTCCAGGTTGATCGCCATGGCAGTACCTTACTGCGCAGTAAGTTCGTTGCCAAGTCCCGGTTCGTGACCGAAGCCGAATAATGTGGACCGGTGGCGTACGACGAGGAACTGGCCTACCGCATCCGTGCTCTGCTGGCGACCGAGTGCGGCCTCGACGAGAAGCGCATGTTCGGCGGGCTGGCCTTTCTGATCAACGGCAACATGGCCGTCGCCGCCAGCGGCAAGGGCGGGATCATGGTGCGCGTCGCACCCGAGGAGACCGAGAGCCTCCTCGAGTACCCGCACACCCGGCCGATGGTGATGTCGGAACGCGAGCTCCGGGGATGGCTACGCGTCGACGACGCCGGCATAGCCACCGACCGCCAGCTCTCCCGCTGGATCGCGATCGGTTCCGACTACGCGCGAAAGTTGCCGCCGAAGTAGATCGAGGCTCAGGGAGCGACGGTCACGGGACGATGTTCACCATCCGACCGGGTACCACGATGACCTTGCGGGGTTCGGCGCCGTCGAGGAGCGCGACGATCTTCTCGTCGGCGAGCGCGGCGGCACGCAGGGTCTCTTCGTCGGCGTCGGCCGGGACGGTGATCCGACTGCGGACCTTGCCCTTGACCTGAACCGGGATCTCGACGGTGTCCTCGACCAGCCACTCCTCATCGGCGACCGGGAATGCGGTCCGCACCACCAGGGTGTTCCGACCCAGCCGATGCCACAGCTCCTCGGCGATGTGCGGCGCCAGGGGAGCCAGCATGATCACCAGCGCCTCGACGGCCTCCCGCGGGGCGCCGGTCTTCTCGAAGTTCTTGGTGAGGTGGTTGGTCAGCACCGTGAGCTTGGCGACCGCCGTGTTGTTGCGCAACGCGTCGTAGTCCTCGCGGACGCCGGCGATGGTCTTGTGCAGCAACCGTTTCGTGTCGTCGTCGAGCTCGGTGTCGGCGACCCGGAGCGCACCGGACTCCTCGTCGACGACGAGTCGCCAGATGCGCTGCAGGAATCGCTGCGACCCCACCACGTCCTTGGTGGCCCACGGCCGCGACTGGTCGAGCGGACCCATGAACATCTCGTAGACGCGCAGCGTGTCGGCACCGTAGTCGCGGCAGATGTCGTCGGGCGCCACCGAGTTCTTCAGGGACTTGCCCATCTTGCCGTACTCCCGGCGAACCTTCTCACCGTTGTAGAAGAACTCGCCGTTCTCTTCGGTGACCTCTTCGGCGGGCACATAGATGCCGCGCGAATCGGTGTAGGCGTACGCCTGGATCATGCCCTGGTTGAACAGCTTTCGGTACGGTTCGCGACTCGTGACGTATCCGAGGTCGAAGAGGACCTTGTGCCAGAACCGCGAATACAGCAGGTGCAGCACCGCGTGCTCGACACCACCGATGTAGAGGTCGAGGCCACCCGGGTCGTTCTCGCCGTGCAGTGCCGGCCGAGGTCCCATCCAGTACGCCTCGTTCTCCTTGGCGCACAGGGTTTCCGAGTTGGTGGGGTCGATGTAGCGCAGCTGGTACCACGAACTGCCCGCCCACTGGGGCATGACGTTGGCGTCCCGGGTGTAGGTCTGCACGCCGTCGCCCAGGTCGAGTTCCACCGTCATCCACTCGGTGGCCTTCGCCAGCGGAGGCGACGGCTCGCTGTCCGCGTCGTCGGGGTCGAAGGACACCGGCGCATAGTCGTCGACCTCTGGAAGCTCCACCGGCAGCATCGATTCCGGCAGCGCGTGGGGTTGGCCGGCGGCGTCGTAGACGATCGGGAAGGGTTCGCCCCAGTAACGCTGACGGGCGAACAGCCAGTCGCGAAGCTTGTATTGGATTCTCCCGGTGCCCACCCCGTCGGCCTCGAGACGTTCGACGATCGCCGCCTTCGCGTCCTCGACATTGTGACCGTCGAGGAACCCGGAGTTCACCAGGGGTCCGTCGCCCACGTACGCCTCGGTGGCGATGTCGGTGTCGGAGCCGATCACCTCGCGGATCGGCAGTCCGAACACCGTCGCGAACTCATGGTCGCGGGCGTCGTGGGCCGGGACCGCCATGATCGCGCCGGTGCCGTAGCCCATGAGGACGTAGTCGGCGACGAAGACCGGAACCTGCTCTCCGTTCACGGGATTGACGGCGAAGCTGCCGGTGAAGACACCCGTCTTCTCCTTGTTCTCCTGGCGCTCGAGGTCGGACTTCGCGGCGATCGACGCGCGGTACTCCGCGATCGCGGCCGCGGGGTCGGCCCCGCCGCGGGTCCAGCGATCATCGGTGCCCTGGGGCCATGCTCCGGTGATGAGGTCGCCGACGAGCGGATGCTCGGGCGCGAGAACCATGTAGGTGGCGCCGAACAGGGTGTCGGGACGGGTGGTGAACACCTCGATGCCGCCGACGCCGGGCACGTCGAAGCGAACCTGGGCACCGCGCGAGCGTCCGATCCAGTTGCGCTGCATGGTCTTGACCTTGTCCGGCCAGTCCAGCAGATCCAGGTCGTCGAGCAACCGGTCGGAGTACGCGGTGATCCGCATCATCCACTGCCGCAGATGCTTCCGGAACACCGGGAAGTTGCCGCGGTCACTGCGGCCGTCGGCGGTGACCTCCTCGTTGGCCAGCACGGTGCCCAGTCCTGGGCACCAGTTCACCAGCGAATCACTCAGGTACACCAGGCGATGGTCGTCGAGGATCTCGGTGCGCTCGGCAGGGGAGAGGTCGGCCCAGCTGCGCCCCTCATGCTTCCCACCTAATGCTCGTGCACCCGAGGCGAATTCGTCGACCAGCTCGGAGATGCGCCGAGCCTTGCCCTGGTCGGTGTCGTACCAGGCGTTGTAGATCTGCAGGAAGATCCACTGGGTCCACCGGTAGAAGTCCACGTCCGTGGTGGCCACCCGACGGCGCTCGTCGTGGCCCAGCCCGAGCCGTCGGATCTGGCCCAGGTAGCGCTCGATGTTCTGCTCGGTGGTGGTGCGCGGATGGGTGCCGGTCTGCACCGCGTACTGCTCGGCGGGCAGGCCGAACGAGTCGAAGCCCATCGTGTGCAGCACGTTCTTGCCGGTCATCCGCTGGTAGCGCGCGAAGACATCGCTTGCGATGAAGCCGAGCGGGTGGCCGACATGCAGGCCCGCGCCGGACGGGTAGGGGAACATGTCCTGCACAAAGAGCTTGTCGGCGGCGTCGGCGTCCCCGCCACCGAAGTCGGACAGGTCACCGGCGAGCGGCCCGACGGGATTCGGCGCCTCGTAGGCGTGCTCGTCGGACCAGGTCTGCTGCCAGCGCTGCTCGATCTCGCCGGCGACCGCCGCCGTGTAGCGGTGGGCGGTCGTGCCGGCGGTGTCGCCGCTCGTCTTCTCGGCTGAAGTCACGCGACCAGGGTAAATCCTGTCCGTCGCCGCCCCCAATCCGGTCGCCTCCGCCGTGGGCGGCACCGGCTCGTCAGATACCGATTCACCTCGGTACGACGCACGGTCGTATGCTGTGGGTCGTGAATGCCGTGTCCGTCGCCGTTGCCGTACTGCTCTTCGTGCTGGCCGGACTCTGGGCGGTGGTAGGAATCCGCGGACTCCGCGGCACCCTCCCGCGCAATCGTTGGATCGGCGTTCGCTCCGCGGAGACCATGCGATCCGACGAGGCTTTCCGCGTCGCCAACCGCATCGCCGGACCGGGCACCCTCGGCGCGTCGGTGATCCTCACGCTGGGGGCCATCGCGACCCTTGCCGTCCCGGGCGGGTGGGCACTGGCCTTCGGACTCGTCGCGCTGGTGGCCGCGCTCGTGGTGGTCGGACTGGTCAGCGGGATCGGGGTACGCGCCGCTGCAGCCGTACCCGCCGACGACGAGGGCTGTTCCTGCTGTTCCGGCGGCGACGCCCACAGCCATGCCGCCGACGAGAACCCCTCGGACCCGGCGGCCGACTGCGGCACCAGCAGCTGCGGTGCCTGCTCGTTGCGCGGCGTCTGCGCAGGCGACTCGGCTCAGGCCTGAGCCGGCCGGCGTCGTCTCACACCACTGATCTCTGGGCACATCCATGCGTACTCTCAAGAATCTCCTCGATCGTTCTCCGATCGACGGCTTCATCCTGGCCATCTGCATCGCCGTCGCGGTGGCCGCATTCCTGCCGGTTCGCGGCGCGGCGGCGGAGGCACTCGACTGGGTGGTGATCGTCGCGATCGCCGCACTGTTCTTCCTCTACGGCACTCGACTTCATCCACGCGAGGCGCTCGAAGGTCTCCGGCACTGGCGGCTGCACGTCACGATCCTCGCGTTCACGTTCATCGTGTTCCCGATCGTGGGACTGGCGCTGAAACCGGTCGTCGAGCCGCTGATCGGCGAAGACCTCTATGCCGGACTGCTCTTTCTATGCCTGGTCCCGTCGACCGTGCAGTCCTCGATCGCTTTCACCTCGATGGCCCGAGGCAACATCGCCGGGGCGATCGTCAGCGCATCCACGTCGAACATCCTCGGCGTCTTCCTGACCCCGCTGCTGGTGGTCGCGCTGATGCAGAACGCCGGCGACATCAGCATCGACGCGACGTCGGTCCTGAAGATCGTCGCGCAGATCCTGGTGCCGTTCCTGCTCGGGCAGCTCGCCCGCCGGTGGGTCGGCCCGTTCTTCACCCGGCACGCGAAGATCACCAAGCTCGCCGACCGCGGCGCCATCGTGCTCGTCGTCTACGTCGCGTTCAGCGAGGGCGTCGTCCAGGGCATCTGGTCGTCGGTGGAGGTGGGTCAGGTGATCGCCGTGACCGTCGTCTCGCTGCTGCTCGTCATCGTGATGCTCGCGATCACCGGCTGGCTCCCGAAGCGGCTCGGCTTCGACCGCGCCGACACGATCGCCATCCAGTTCTGCGGCACCAAGAAGAGCCTGGCCACCGGCCTGCCCATGGCGACCGTTCTGTTCACCGGCACCACCGTCGGCCTCATCGTGCTGCCGCTGATGATCTTCCACCAGATCCAACTCATGATCTGTTCGTGGCTGGCGACCCGGTACGGACGCGAGGCGGACGACGCCGAAGCGGCCGGCGCTCCGACCTGATCGGAAACTAGAGGTCGGATTTTCATGGATTGAGGCACTTAGGTCCAATCACCTGGGCCGTTCTGCGCAATTTCGCGCACGCGGTCAAGTGCCCTTCGCAGACTCTCACTTCGAGAGGCTGCGGCCTCTACACTCCAGTGCTGAACTGCGAACTCATTCAGGTGCTCGACGTAAAGGGGCCCCGCTTTGCCGTCTCGTCGGACGACTTCTTGACGAATATCTCGTTTGCGTGATCTCGAGCAAAGAGCTAGTAGCGTCTCCTTCGGGTGTGCGAGTGACTCCGGATCACGCGGAATCGCTGCCTTGCTTACTCCGAAGTACGATGAGAAGCCATCAGCATCCGCGAGCAACCACCCCTCGGTCATGGGGTGGACTATGCGCAGTCTGAATAGAGGCATCAGCTCGTCGATCTCTCTAGTCAAGTTTGCGTGCAGTTCCACTGGGCAAACTGTGTCCGAGTCTCGTAAAACGAGATATGGTGATCGAACTGCAGCCCGGTTATAGTTCTTGATCAGCTTGTCGAGATTCGTCTTACCACTCTTGACGATTACTTTCGACACCTGAGCGCCCGCCGCGAGCACTAGCGCCCGTGCTGCCCCCTCGTCGGAGCTCCCCTCCACTACAACACTTATCAACGCTTCTTCCCGTCACGGCCGACGGTGACAAGATCGCTAAGATCGCGAGGATCAATCAAGCCCTGAACGATGTCCGATGTTGGCAGCTCAGCCGCTAAGTCGTCTGTCGCCTCTTCAATCTGTGACAACAGCTCGGCGTGGGTCCCCTCCCGAGCAGGCCTCAACACAAGGACCTCATCTGGATGAACGCCCTCATCATCGAGCAATTCTGGAGCGTGGGTGGAAAGGACGACTTGAATTTCTTTCGTGCGTTGCGAGACCGACAACATAGCGGGCAACTTACGGACAACACTGGCGTTGAGCGAGAGCTCTGGCTCCTCGAGTAGGAGTACTCCACCATTGGCAGGGGTGCTGACCATCGTCCAGAGCAGTCCGATTAACCTCAACGTTCCATCCGAGAACTCCGCCTCGGACTGTCGCGCCGGGTTCCGTCGCCAATTCCTGTACCCAGCCATTAGATGAGGCTTTCCCGCATCGTCGACCTCGATGTCAAGCGATTCAAACTCGGGGACAGCTGCCCGTAGCGCGTCCCGCATCCGGCGAAGCCACGCATCGCGGGTCTTAGGTGTCACCGCATTCATCTGCGCGATAAACTCCCCACCGAATTCACCCGGCATGTCGTAGCGAGATGGTTCACGGATGATCTGCGGAACCAAGTGGAAGTACCGGACCTTAGCGAAGTACTCCGCTAGAACTCTAAAACGCTGATTCGCTGCAATCTGCTCAAGGTGGGTCTGCGTGAGCAATTCGGGATCATCTCTATCGTCCCGGTTCGGTCTCTGAAGGAGGGTTCGACCGTTTAGTGTGACGAATTCTTCATGGACCACCGGGCGATTCTTACCGCCTTTCTCGCCACGGATTGCAAGCCGGTAGCCCCACTGATCCTCTCCGTCTGTGAGGTCCACCTCGATTACAAGACGCCCGCCTTCGTTGTTCCTCGCAAATAGGCTCCGCACTTTCGAGAGACCGCCTCTTTTCTCGAGAGCCGCAGTCAGGCCTCCACTTGGGCCTGCGATATCACCGAGAAACCGGATGAGGTCAATCAAGTTCGACTTTCCGGCGGCATTTGGGCCAACAACAAACAGTCTGGATTCGATCGGAAAATCGAGCGTCTTGAAATTCCGCCAATTGCTTGCACTGATTCGAGCGAAACGCACCTGGCAGTCACTCCTCTGTTCGCCTAGCATCTGAGAGCAATGCTAGCCGAGTGAGTCGAAGACGGTCGCCAGGCTAGCGGATGGGCTTCCCGTGCACTTCTGCTTGCCGACTTGCGATGCTTGAGACCGCCTGGACCATATCGGCTAAGTCCTACGTCGTGACAGAACGCGAAAACGAGTCCTGGCTGCCTAGGCACACAATAGGAGGCTTCGTATTCAGCTAACGGCGACTTGGGTTGAGCTCGACGGGCGACCGCGGTCTAGTCCAGGAGTCGAACTGAGGTTCGCTAATGAACCGAAGGGTAACTCTGTCAGCTGATCAGCGACCCGCGCCCACCGGGGTCGACAGCGGCAGGTTCACGAAGCTCGGACGGTTCGGGTCGAGTTGGATGTGTTGCGGCCGGAGCCCGGACTCGTTCAACAGCGGACGCAACGGCAGACCGCGCGGGAAGTTCATCGCGAACACGTCGATCCGCAGGCGGTGGCCCGGTTTGATGAGTGCCTCGGTCGGCAGCAGGCCGATGTCGACACTCACCGGGCGGCCCGGCACGACGCGCTGGCGTGACGCCAACGTGAGCTCGTAGAACGGATCGATGACGTCGCCGTTGGGCGCGAACTGCGACCTCGCGTCGTCGTATCCGCGCAGCGACGCCATCACCTGACCGGAGGTCAGCACCTTCGACGTCCCGTCGGGAGCGACGTCGTTGAGGGTGGCGGTCCAGTATCCGTCGGTGGCGTCGAGCACGGTGTTCAACCGCACGTTGGCGTACCCGGACACGCTGCGCGTCGTGGTCATCGGGGGAGTGGTGAACGTCAACGCCGCACGCTCGGAGATGCGTGCGTCGAGAGCACAGAACGGGAAGATCGCGAGGGCACCGGCCAGTTGCTGTGCAGCGTCGCGTGAACACATCGGTGCCAGACCGGGCGCGATGGTCATCCGGGCACGAGATGCGGGAGCGGCCGGGGTCAGGCTGCCGTCACGGACCGCATGTGCCGCGGTACCGCTGCGCCGGTCGCTGAGGTAGAGCCGCTGGCGTTCCATCCCGGCGCGCGGGAACTGCTGCGCGGTGATCCACGAGTCGCCGACCTGCTTGAGGTTGACGGGCCCGTAGGCGTCGACACCGTTGTCGATTCCCTTGAGCCACTTGTCGAACCACGCCTTCTGCAATACGTCCAACCGGGGTGGGGTGTTGCGCCTGCCCTCCTGGCCGCCGCCGATCGTCAGGTGATAGCCGTCGCCCATGATGAGTTGCTTCTGGCCCGGCGGCAGCGGGATCTTGTTGTACATCCGGACTTCACTGTTGGTGAAGAGGTCGAACCAGCCGCCGTAGATGAACGTCGGCGTGGTGATGCGGTCGGCGTGGTCGAGCCACGACGATCTCGGCTCGGAATTGTTGTCCAGCAACGCCTTCAGGTTCGGCGGCACCGACGGGATGTCGGGGGTGAGCAGTGCGGCGAACAGCTGTGGGTAGAAGGTGAACGGGTCGGAGATCCGGTCCGCCAACCACTTCCAGTCGAAGGTGCCGTTCAGCATCGACGCGACGTTCGGGATCATCTTGGTGGTGTTGACCAGCGTCAGCCACAGCGGGAGGAAGCCGACACCCAGAGCGCCGCCAGGCGCGACGATGTCGCGGATGAGGTCTCCGCCCGGCTCGACCGGGAAGATCGCCTTGAGTGCCTTCGGGTTCTTGTTCGCGGCCTGGATCTGGTTGATCGCCGAGTACGACACACCCGACATCCCGACCTTGCCGTTGGACCACCGCTGCTTCGACGCCCAGTCGATGACCTCGATGGTGTCGCGCTGTTCCCGCGACTGGAAGACGTCCCAGACTCCCTGCGAGAAACCGGTGCCGCGCACATCCACGACGACCTGCGTGTAGCCGCTGCGCACCAGATCGAAGTCGACGAGGAAGGTCTTCGCGCCGCCGTCGCGGATGGTGTGCGCGATGTCGTTGATGCCGTCGATCGGCGTGCCGGACAGGTTGATCGACCGCGCGATCTGCAGCAGGTAGGGCTCGAGCACCGGGTTCTGCATCACCGCGGAACCGACGGTGGTGATGAGCTTGGTGTAGGGCGTCATGTTGACGATGACCGGCGTCTTCGTCGACGTGGGACGCTCGCGAGCGTCGGCCGGGCGGTACACGTTGGCCCGGAGAACCGTGCCGTCGCTCATCCGGATCGGCACATCCCAGGTGACGTTGACGCCGGCATAGGGTTGCGGGCCGTCGTGGCTCGCCGCCCATCGCGCCCCGTCGGCGCCGCCGGTGGGTCCGGCCGGGGCAGCGCCCGCCACGGCGATGGGCGCCACCAGCGCGACCACCGCGAGGATCACCCCGACCAGAACCCGCGCACTCTTCGACCCGCTCATGCACACCCCCGCATGTCATGCGCTGGAGCACTCCACGGTTTGTCCAGCGAAAATTGATCAAGCGTCCACAACCTAACACCCCGCGGGTGACGTGGATCACCGGGTACCTCAGGCAACGCTCAGCATCACCGTCCGGACGGACGGACTCAGTTCACGCTGAGATCGATCGGGTGGGTCGCGAGGAGGGGTTTCGGCCAGGCCTGCCTGCGCAGGACGTCGAACCACACGTCCGACGCCGGCGGCGCGAGCAGGTCGCGGGGGAGTGCCGAGGCGACCATCCAGCTGAACTGGTCGAGTTCGTCGTCGAGTTGCCCGATGCCCCATCCGCTGTAGCCCGCGAAGATCCGGACACCCTCGAGGACCTCGGCGAGGGGCTCGGGGTCGGCGTCGAGATCGACCAGGACGACCCGGCCGTCGACCGGACGCAGGGCGGGCACGTCGTCGATGTCGGTGCCGGGTTTCACCACCCCCAGGCACAGCGCCGCCTCCTGGTTCACCGGCCCGCCCACATAGAGGGCGCGCGGCGAGGCTGCGATGTCGGCCCACTGCGGCAGGAGGTTGTGCACGGCGGTCTGGCTCATCCGGTTGAGGATGACCCCGAGACTGCCCGACTCGTTGTGCTCGATGACGTAGATGACGGTTCGGGCGAAGGTGGGTTCGATGAGATCGGTCGAGGCGATCAGCGCGGTGCCCGGACGCACCCGCGGCGTGGGGTCGGCATCCCAGGGGACGCCGGGCATACGCGCACCACCACCGCTGTCCGCCGAGTGTTCTCCGGGGCGGGATTCCGGTGTGGGATCGTCTGCGTCTTCACCTCCGGCCACCCGACCATCATCGCACGTCCGTGGCCGACGACGTCCATCGTCAGCTCGGTAGGCTGGATCGGTGAGCAGCACCCAGGTGACCCGTGACCAACGCGGGTGGTCGGTGTTCGTCCACTCCCTCCGTTCGTCGCCGGGACTCGGCCGGTTGTTGTCGGTCCGGTTGTCCAGTCAGATCACCGACGGGATCTTCCAGGCCGCGCTGGTCGGCAGCATCCTGTTCAACCCCGAGCGCCATGCCGATCCGCTCGCGGTGGCCGGTGGCCTCGCGGTGCTGCTGCTGCCGTATTCGCTCATCGGCCCGTTCGCGGGCGCGTTGCTCGATCACTGGGATCGACGCAACGTCCTCCTGTACGCGAACCTGCTGCGCGGGCTGATCATCGGGCTCGTCGCACTGGCCGTCGCCTCCGGCGCACCCGATGTCGTGGTGCTGATCTCCGCCCTCGCCGCGACGGGTGCGAGCCGGTTCGTGGCGGCCGGACTGTCGGCCGGACTGCCGCACGTCGCGCGGCGTGAGGTGCTGGTCGCCACCAATGCGTTGTTCACCACGTTGGGCGGCGCGATGCTCACGGTCGGTCTCGGCATCACCCTGGGACTCCGCGCGATCTTCGGCGACGACAACGTGGGCAGTGCCCTCACGATGGTCGCCGGGATCGTGCTGGCCGTCGTCTCCGGCGGGCTGGCGCATCGGTTCCGACCGCTGCAACTCGGTCCCGACGAGCCCGACGACCCGGGTCGTTCGGCCGTGCACGCGGTCTCGGTCGGCCTCTGGCACGGTGCCCGCGCCGTCGTCCACCACAAGACCGTGGCCGCCGCGTTGTCGGCGATCGGGGCCCACCGGCTGGTGTTCGGGATGAACACGCTGATGATCCTGGTGCTGACGCGCCAGATGGGTCCCGGCGACGGGGTCGACCGCGTCAGCGTGGTCATCGGTTTCACCGGCGCGGGGGCGCTTCTCGCCGCGGTCATCACGCCGATCGCGGTGGCACGGGTGGGCCGGTACGTGACGCTGCTCGTCGCGCTGGCCGTCGGGGCGGTCGCCGAGATGTCCGTGCTCAGCTTCGACTTCGCGGTGATCTGCGGGTCGGCGTTCGTACTCGGACTCATCGGGCAGATCGCCAAGTTGTGTGGCGACGTGGCGATGCAGGTCGATGTCGACGACGCCGTGCGCGGACAGGTGTTCTCGGTGCAGGACGCGGTGTTCAACATCGCCTACGTGGGTGCGGTGACCGTCGCGGCCCTCGCGATCCCCGACGACGGCCGGGCGGTCGGGCTCGTCGTGCTCGGGGTGGTGCTGTACCTGCTCGGAATGCTCGTGGTGCGCCTCCTGCATCCGCGTGGGCACTGGTCCGCCGAGCCCACGACGGTGCGGCACACCGTCACCGACCCCGCCGGGTGAACCGCGGGTCCCGGTTGTCGTAGGCGGCGTCGGCCACGCCGTTCGCATCCAGGTCCACCAGCATCACATCGTGGCTGCCGTCCCCGTCGGAGTCGACGTAGAGTCGTTCGCCGACGATCCGGCCGCCCCGGTCGGCGCCGATGATCTCGGCATCGGGATCACCGTCGTCGTCGAGGTCGACCCGGGTGACCTGCGCTGCCGGGGGCTGCGGAGTCCGCTCGGGGACGTCGCGCCGCGGCAGTTGTTCGCCGGCGAGATCGGCTCGCGCGACGGGCCGGTCCCAGAGACCGGCACCGGAGTCGCGGTAGTAGGCGTCGGGCTCGCCGTCGTCATCGGTGTCGAGCGCGGCGACGTCGGCGACACCGTCGGCGTCGGTGTCCCACATCGCGTCATCGCGACGGCCGTCGCCGTCGAAGTCGAGCCCGATCGCGTCCAGGACATCGGACCGCGGATCCCCGAGCGCGAGGTCGGCGGTCCCGGACCAGCGCGTCGTCGGACCGTCGCCGGTCCCGAAGAAATACTCGATCGCCGGGTCCATGAGGTCTTGGACGCACCGGGGCCCAATCCGGTTCCCATCGATCGGTTCCCAGCGCCCGGGTTCCCGCTGTGCGGTTCCCGATGGGTGTGGACACCTCGACCACCCGGTAGGTTGTGGCCCATGTACGTCAGCGATCTCGGCGAGCAGTGGCATGCGGCCCGGCTCGAACCAGCCCTGGCACATCTCGACTCTGCTTCGGCGGGCCGCTCGTCGTACGCACTGATCGGCGCGATGACCGCGCACCTCTGGCGGGAGACCGAACGCGGGTCGTATGTCGCCGCCGACGACCGCGCCGAGGAGATCGCGCGCGACACAAGGAATCTCGCTGCCCTGATCGGACACACCGGCGACGAGGTGGTCTTCCGTGAGAGCGCCCGCGCCGCTCTGCGCGCCCTCCTCACCAACTGGAGCCTGCCCGTCACATCGACCGTGTGGGTGGCGAAGAACGAGTTCGGGCCCAACCTCGAGGAGTTCGAGCGCCGCGGGTACGCGGTACGGACCATGCCCGACGGGGACGTCTACGGTCACGTCGACACCGACGCGCTCGAGAACATGCTGCAGTTCGAGCAGCCCGACTTCATCCACGTCTGCCACATCGGCTCGATGTCCGGTGTGGTGCAGCCGGTCACGCGGATCGTCGAACTCGCGCATCGGGCCGGTGTGCCCGTCGTGGTGGACATGGCGCAGTCGGTCGGTCACGTCCCCACCGTCACCGGTGCCGACGTCGTCTACGGCACCAGCCGCAAGTGGCTCACCGGCCCGCGTGGCGTCGGGTTCGTCGCGGTGCGTCGAGACTCGTTGCGGCCGGTACGAATCGACGGTTCCGAGGCATTCATCGCCGGTCGCCTCGGACTCGGTGTCGCGGTCCGCGAGTTGCTCGAGATCGGCCAGCAGCGCGTCTTCCGCGAACTCGCGAAGATCGGCCGGGTCACCCGCGAACGACTCCACGGCATCGCGAGCTGGGAGGTCCTCGAACCGCTCGACGAGCCGTCGGCGATCATCACCCTCGCACCACCGCCCGGATGGCAGTTCGACGACGTCGCCGCGGCCCGCGACAAACTGCTGTCACTCGGTGTCCTGGTCACCGCCGCGGACACCTGGCGCGCACCGCTGGCGACCGAGCATCCGGTGCTCCGGATCAGCCCGCACCTCGACGTACGCCGGTCCGAACTCGACCGCGTCGCAGACGCCTTGCGCACCATGGGTTACTGACGCTCACCCGACGCCGAGCGCGCTCACCCGAGGATCTCGCCGACGATCCGCTCGATCTCCGGGCGGGCCGCGTCGGCGTCGCGTCGTACGAGGCCGATCCGCGTGCGCCGGTGCAGGATGTCGTCGGCGTCGAGAGCGCCTTCGTGCGTGATCGCGAACTCCACCTCGGCGCGGGTGACGTCGATACCGGGGACGATCGGCTCCAGGGGACCGCCGAGAACGGCGGCGTCCACCACTGCCGGTGCCTCTCCGCCGAACCGCTGCACGAGCGAAGCCGGCAGCCCTTGCTCGCGCGGACTCCGGAGGGCTCCGACCAGCGGGGTCGTGGTGGTGACACAGTCCCCGGCGGTGAGGG
>ERZ501011.17-NODE-17-length-49088-cov-10.793588_pt1 | contig 49088 bp, 39 predicted proteins | sample MGYA00248833_ERZ501011 | MGnify/ENA primary metagenome ERZ501011 (study PRJEB25958, sample SAMN03398530) | human skin metagenome | study: EMG produced TPA metagenomics assembly of the Human Skin Microbiome Metagenome (human skin metagenome) data set. | reverse complement strand
CGCCGGGCGCGGGCAGATGCGCGACGTAACGCTGGTAATACCACTGTCCGCGTTCACGATCCGTCGGCGCCGGGAGCGCGGCGACCCGTGCGATCCGTGGGCTCAGATACTCGGTGATGCGCTTGATCGTTCCGCCCTTGCCGGCAGCGTCACGCCCCTCGAAGATGACCACGACGCGGGTGCCGCTGTCACGGACCCATTCCTGGAGCTTCACGAGTTCGGTCTGCAACCGGAACAACTCCGCCTCGTAGACCTTGTTCCCGATCTTGGCCTTTTTCGCCTTGTCCTTCTTCGACATGAGCAGAAACACTACGGGGTGGACACGGCCTCGCGCTCGGATTGGAGTTCGGCGACCGACGCGTCGATCCGCGCCCGCGAGAACTCGTTGATGTCGAGACCCTCGACGATCTGCCACCGGCCGTCGATCGAGCGCACCGGAAACGAGCACACGAGTCCCTCGGGGACTCCATAGGCTCCCGGGGACGGCAGCGCCACCGACGTCCAGTCGTCGGGCGGTGTCCCGAGCACCCAGTCGTGGACATGGTCGATGGTGGCGTTCGCCGCCGAGGCCGCCGACGACGATCCGCGAGCCTCGATGATCGCGGTGCCACGGCGGGCGACGGTCGGGATGAAGTCGTCGACGAGCCAGTCACGGTCGGCGGCGATGTCCGCGCCGCTTCGGTTGCCGACCCGGGCGTGGAAGATGTCGGGGTACTGCGTGGCGGAGTGGTTGCCCCACACCGTGACCCGGCTGATCTCGGCGACGCTCGCGCCGGTCCGGCGAGCGAGCTGGGCAATCGCGCGGTTGTGGTCCAACCGGGTCAGCGCGGTGAACCGTTCAGGCGGGACCTCGGGTGCGTTCGCGGCGGCGACCGCCGCATTGGTGTTGGCGGGATTCCCTACGACGATCACCCGGATGTCATCCGCGGCAACGTCGTTGATGACCGACCCCTGGGCGGCGAAGATGTCGGAGTTGGCGGCGAGAAGATCGGCGCGCTCCATTCCCTTGGTGCGGGGTCGCGCCCCGACGAGCAGGCCGAAGCTCGCGCCGTCGAACGCCTTACGGGGGTCGTCGAGCACATCGACCGACGTGAGCAGCGGGAACGCGCCGTCGTCGAGTTCCATCGCGGTGCCGACTGCGCCGGAGATCGCCTGCGGGAGTTCGAGGAGTCGGAGAGCAACCGGTTGGTCGTGACCGAGCATCGCGCCGGCGGCGATGCGGAAGACGCTGGCGTATCCGATGCTGCCGGCGGCACCCGTCACGGTCACCGTCACCGGTATCCGCCGCTTCATGCCGGCTTCTCGGTCAACAGGACCTGTGCCGCGGGGCCGACGAGGATGAGGGAGTGGCCGACCGAATACCAGGTCAGCGGTTCCTTCGTGAACTCGGTGACCCAGGTGTCGGCCTCGGCGCGCGGCCCGGGGCAGGCCATCATCGTCGAGGCGAGGGAACCCAGGCGCAACAGCGAGTTGTCGACGCGGAGGTCGCCGATGTGTCGGTTGCAGCCGGCCGACAGTGCGATCCGGTTGGCGGCGGGGAAACTGACCTCCAGCGGTCCGCCACCGGGGATCTGCTCCCCGGCCACCGCGGTCGAGGTGTAGGTCTTGCCGACGAAGCCGGGGGCGGGGGGAGCGGCGACCGCGGACCCGGGGCCGACGAGCATCGTGCCGACCGCGGCGATCACCGCGCTGAGCAGTAAGGCCATGCGTAAGCTGATGCGGTGTTCGCGGGCCGGGGATCGGTCGCGCGCGGGTAGACGTCCCGCCTCGGATTGACGTCGCTGCGCCGGTTGACGGCGTTCGCCGGAACTCACGTGCACAACGGTAGCCGACCGGACAGGGGATGGATATGACGAATGTGGGGGATCCATGGTCCCGGTGACGTGTCGGACCGAGTACCTGACCGGTCGCCACCATCGTTCGGCCACCGCCGCCTGGGTCCTCATGGTCGCCGGGATGGTCGCACTCGTCGCGCTCAACATCGCCGGGGTCGACGGTCTCATCACGGCGGCGGTGGTCGGTGGCGCGATCGCGGCGTCGTTGCTCGGGGCGGCCTTCGGCCGGCTCGGTGAACGAGGCGCGGTCCTGCTGACCGTCGACGACGACACGGTCTACTTCGGGAACGAGGACCGCACACTCGTCAGCTACCCGCTCGACTCGCTCGTCACGGTGGCCGTGGGTGGGCCGGCGGACGCGACTTCGGAGATGGCCGGCGAGCGTGCGCGTCACCTGACAGTCGTCGGGCAGAAGTATCTGAAACTCACCTTCGCGAGCCGGGACGGTGAGCCCGTTCCCGCCGACCGGACACCACCCAGCTCCCCGGACGAGTCCGACGACACGCCCGAGACGGAGTTCTGGCGGGTCGCCGTCGTCGAAGGAGACCCGGCGGTTGCGGAGATCCTGGCCCGGCTCCGGCGGCACGCGCCGGAACGCATCGCCACGAAGAAGAAGGGCGCCCCGACGCCGGCCGGGTCGCGGGCGGCAACGGCGAGTGTCCCGCCGGACGAACCGGTCGACCTGACCCGACCCGCATCCGGCGGGCCCCGGATTGCTGACGCGGGCTCTGACGAAGCGGCGCAACGGTTGTGGGAGGAAGCGGCGCGTCGCCACGACGAGGTCCTCGGCGCCTACGGAACCTACGAACTCGATCCCGCCATGCTGCTGAGGTATCCGGCCGTGACCGACGTGACGGTCGAACAGACGCAGACCTTCCATCTCGCGCTCGACGAGGCGATGGCTCTGCGGACCGACGACTACCCGGGCAACCGCTCGCGCGCCGACGCCTACCAGCAGTCCGTCGCCAGACTGCGGCGGGCCTGGATCGCCTGCGAGAAGAACGGCCGGCGGGTGGGCGCGAGCTACCTGGAGCAGACCGATCAGGACGACCTCGATCGCGCGCTCAAGCTCTACAATCACGCCGCCGCCAGCAGCACGCCGGCCGAACAGGCGACGTACTACGGCCGCGTCCGCGACATCGTCACCACGATGACCGATCGCGGGGTGCTGCATCCGCCCGAAGCGGCGGTGGCCGAACTGCAGGCCGTCACGCGGAGGGCGCTGGAAGCGGGGACGCCGAAGGTGTGACCGACTGGGCGCCGCGATCGTCAGGCGCCCAGTCGGATGAAGCGTCCGTCCAGTGTGTACAGACCCTCGGCGTCATCCGTGTGCGCGATGTCCATCCGGATGACGAACTGCCGAGCCTCGTCGATGTAGTTGCGTTCGACTTCGGCGGCCACGGCGTCCCGGTCGTACTCCGGGACAGACGCGCGCTCCATCAGGTCGGTGCGAACTCGGTCGAACACCTCCGCGGAGATGCTGTCGAAGCGGAACCCGTCGGATCGATACCGGCCGGACGACATGCTCGCGAGGGGGAAATGCCCTGGCGCCACGGAGACCTCGCCGCCGCGGTCGCCGATGCGGTATCTGACCAGGACCCCGCCCGAATTCTGGATCTCGCTCGCGCTGATCGGATGAACCCCGTCCGCGATTCCCTGGATGATCACTTCCTCGATGACGGGCGCGTTCAGCGGAACGCGCGCCGCGATCAGCAGGTCGCGCGCCAGTTGAAAGGATTTCTGGAAATCGGCCGGGTCGAAGAACTCGGCGACGGTGCCGTCCGGACGTGCCTGGACCTCGAAGTCGCGCGTGATGTCGTCGCCGCCATCGATCTTCCCGGTGATCAGCACCGGCTCGCCGGGATCCGGGCGCTCGATCGTCACGGTCTCGACCTCGGCCTCGGGCGCGTACGTCCGCACCGCGGACTCCATCGGCCCGACCGTCGCGCCCAGCACCTCCGCGTCGATGGTCTCGGCATCGAATTCGAGGTTGCGCTTGAAATCGGGCACCGTCGACTCGCTCGAATAGTCGTCGCTCACGTTGATGCTCGTGGAACGGCCGGTCGAGGGGTCGACGACGATCGCCTGATCCGAATCGGAGTCCAGGCTGTAGGTGAGACGCAGGATGTTCCGCAAGCCCTGCGCACCCTGGTATTCGACGATCGCGTCCATCATCCGGCGATGTCGGTCGGCGAGAGTCGGACCGTCGTCGTCGCCGTCCGGGCCGTCGTCGGAATCGATCGCGGAATCGAACCCGGAGAGCGACGGCCCCTCGACGTGCCACCCGCCGGCGACACCGAACAGCAAGGCGCCGGCCACGAGCAGGGTGACCGCGGGATAGACGAGCGCCCAGCGGCCGGGCTGGTCGTCGAATTCGGGGGTCTCCGGCTGGTCGCGGAGCGGGAGAGCATCCGGCGGCAGTGTCGTGAACGGGGTGTCGGTCAGCGACTGGAAATTCCCCTTGGTCATCGAGGTGATCCAGCGCGCCCGGTACGCGGTGTCGTTCGGTGGGTTGATCGTCGCGGTGACCATGGTCGGTTGCGAGTCGTCGGCGGTGAGGCTGCTGCGGGTGAGCGCCTCCACCTCCACCTGCGGGGCGTCCGGCGACGTGGCGCGCCGGAACTCCGGCAGTTCCGACACCCGGGAAGCGCGGGGACTGACCGCGATGCCGGCGAAGACCAGGGGGATCCCGAAGAACAGCGCGACCCACCAGTCGTTGAATGCGCCGAGGCCGACCCCGACCGCGATGAGCGACCCGGCGATCGTCGCGCGCAGGAGACGGAGTCGAACCCTGGTCCGGCGAGTCCTGGTCATGGGCCGTCCTTAGTCCTCGAGCCGAATCGGGTGGACTGATCATAATGTCGGCGTCCTCGGTCGACCAGCGGCCGCGTACCGTTGTTGCTGACCTGACCGCCCGGAGGGGGTGGGTCGCGACGGAACCGGGAACGATCAGGAGAAATGTTTCGGTGGGAAAGCTGAGCAACAGCATGTGGCGCCTTCTGGGCGCCCAGTCGACTCGCAACCAGTCGAAGTCGTTGGGTGTGATCAAGGATGCCGAAGCCCACACCGACTGGGCCGCCGAACTCGCCGACGACGCGTTCGGCGCGGAGGCCGAGAAACTCGACATCGCCGAGAAGCCCGCGGACCGCGCGAAGTTCCTCGCCCTGGTCCGGGAAGCCGCCGACCGCACCATCGACCTGCGGCCGTTCGACGTCCAGTTGCAGGGCGCCCTCCGACTCCTGGAGGGCGACATCGTCGAGATGGCCACCGGTGAGGGCAAGACGCTCGCCGGCGCCATCGCCGCGATCGGCCATGTGCTGCAGGGACATCAGGTGCACGTGATCTCGGTCAACGACTATCTGGCGACCCGCGACGCGGAGTGGATGAAGCCGCTGTTCGACGCCTTCGGCATCACCGTCCACGCGGTCTCGGAGAACTCGAGCCGCGAGGAACGGCGACGCGCCTACACCGGTGACGTCACCTACGGTTCGGTCAACGAGATCGGCTTCGACGTCCTGCGCGATCAGCTCGCCCTGTCCGAAGCGGACCTCGTCTCACCGACACCCGACGTGGCCATCATCGACGAGGCGGATTCGGTGCTCGTCGACGAGGCGCTCGTGCCGCTGGTGCTCGCCGGTTCGACCGAGACCGAGGTGCCGGACGCGGCGATCCACGACGTCGTGTCGCGGATGAAGAACAAGCACTACGAGGTCGACGCGGAGGGCCGCAACGTCACCCTGACCGACGAGGGTGCGGTGTTCGTCGAGGAAGAACTCGGCGGCATCGACCTCTACAGCGAGGAACACGTCGGCACGACGCTCGTACACGTCAGCATCGCCATGCACGCCCACTATCTCCTCGAACGCGACATCCACTACATCGTCCGCGACGGCGGCGTGCACCTCATCAACGCCTCGCGCGGCCGCGTCGCGCAGCTCCAGCGCTGGCCCGACGGGGTCCAGGCCGCGGTCGAGCTCAAGGAAGGGCTGACCCAGACCGATTCGGGTGAGGTCATCGACACCATCACGGTGCAGGCCCTGATCGGCCGCTACCCGAAGGTCTGCGGCATGACCGGCACCGCGCTCGCCGCCGGCGAGCAGTTCCGCCAGTTCTACGAACTGCGCGTCTCGCAGATCCCGCCGAACACCCCCAACGTCCGGACCGACCTGCCCGACCGGGTCTACGACACCAAGGCAAACAAGGTCGAGGCGATCGTCGCCTACGTCAAGGAGATCCACGAGACCGGACAACCCGTCCTCATCGGTACCCACGACGTGGCCGAGTCCGAGGAACTCGCGTACTTCCTCGACAAGGCCGGGGTGTCGTCGGTCGTGCTCAACGCGAAGAACGACGCCGAAGAGGCGAAGATCATCGCCGAGGCCGGCGCCCGGGGCGCCGTCACCGTGTCCACCCAGATGGCCGGACGGGGGACCGACATCCGCCTGGGCGGTTCGAAGGACGACACGGACGCCCACGACGAGGTCATCGAACTCGGCGGGTTGTGCGTCGTCGGAACGGGCCGCCACGACACCGAACGCCTCGACAGTCAGCTGCGTGGACGCGCGGGCCGTCAGGGCGATCCCGGTACGTCGGTGTTCTTCTCCAGCCTCGAGGACCCGGTCGTCACCAAGAACCTCGCGTTCAAGCGAGATCCCGTGTCGCCCAACGAAGACGGTTCGATGGGCAGCAAGGGCGTCGACCTCATCGAGCAGGCCCAGCGGATCGCTGAGGGCGTGATGCTCGAACTGCACGCGAATACCTGGCGTTACAACAAGCTGGTCAATCAGCAGCGGGACATCATCGTCGAACGTCGTATGCAGATCCTGACCACCGACGCCGCGCTCGAAGAGCTGGCGGATCTGGAACCGGACCGCTACGCGCAGTTGACCGGGAGCACGACGACGGTGGAGACCACCACCGACGAGGCCGACGCCGAGAAGGCCGACACCGAGAATGCCGCGACCGATCACGAGGCCACCCCCGCCGTCGTGCCCGTGCCTCGCGAGGTGTTGTCACAGGCCGCGCGCGAGATCGTGCTCTACCATCTCGACCGCGCCTGGGCCGACCATCTCGCCTTCGTCTCCGACGTCCGCGCCAGCATCCACCTCCGGTCGCTGGGCAAGGAGAGCCCGCTGGACGAGTTCCACCGGCTGATCCTCGCCGAGTTCGCCGATCTGCCCGGTACGGCACTCGCGAAGGCGCGCGAGACGTTCCGGGAGGCCGACATCACCCCCGACGGCGTCGACCTCGGGTCGGCGGATCTGCACCGGTCGACGACCACCTGGACCTACATGGTCCACGACAACCTGTTCTCCTCGGGCGGAGCGAAAACCTTGCAGGGCATCATCGGGATCTTCCGGTGACCGAGCCGGAGGCGGCGACCACGCCGGCTCCGGACCGGATCGTCACGGTCCCGAACGCGCTGAGCGTGCTTCGGCTCGCACTCATCCCGGTGTTCGTGTGGCTGCTCCTCGTCGAGAAGGCGGACGGCTGGGCCTTCGCCGTCCTCATGTTCTCGGGCTTCTCCGATTGGGCCGACGGCAAGATCGCGCGACTCCTCGACCAGTCGTCGAAGATCGGTGCGCTGCTCGACCCGGCCGCCGACCGGCTCTACATCGTGATCATCCCGATCGCGTTCGGCATCCGGGAGTTCCTGCCGTGGTGGCTGATCGGTGTGATCATCGCGCGCGACGTCCTGCTGTTCGCGTCCGCTCCACTGTTGCGATCGCGGGGCGTGCTGGCGCTCCCGGTGCTCTACATCGGCAAGGCGGGGACCTTCGCGCTGATGAGCGCATTCCCGTGGCTTCTTGCCGGACAGCTCGATTCGATCGTGGGGACCATCGCGTACCCGATCGGTTGGGCTTTCATGATCTGGGGCGTCGGACTGTATCTGTGGTCCTTCGTCCTGTACTGGTATCAGACGATCCTGGTGATGCGGCTCATGCCGCCGCGTCACCCGGCAGGCGACTCGGCAGACAGTAGAGTCTGACGAGGACGAAAGGGGTTCGCGTGACCGACAGCAAAGTGCCAGAGACCTTGCGCTACACCGCGGAGCACGAGTGGATCGAGCGACTCGGGCCGACGACGGTGCGCGTCGGGATCACCGACTACGCCCAGGACGCTCTCGGCGACGTGGTGTTCGTCCAGCTACCCGAGAGCGGTGCGGAGGTGACCGTCGGCGAGTCGTTCGCCGAGGTCGAGTCGACGAAGAGCGTCTCGGACATCTTCGGGCCGCTCGCAGGCACGGTGTCGGCGGTGAACGACGCCCTCGACGCCTCGCCGGAACTGGTCAATTCGGACCCGTACGGCGAGGGGTGGCTGGTCGAGATCGAGGCGGCAGACGAGGCGACCCTCGACGAACACCTGGGTGAGGTACTCGACGCCGCGGGGTACCGCGCCGTCATCGAGGGGTGAGTTCTCCCGGCCGTGAACGGCCGGTGCCCCGATCGACCCGGCTGATCGCCTCCGGAACGATATGATCGTCGATGCCGGAGTCGACTCGCGCGCCGGTGGGATCGGCAGGACCGGTACGGTTACGGCAGTGGGAACGAGGCGCGACGTGACACCGATGCTCACGATCTCGCGCCGAGAACTACCCGGCCGCACAAGTCATGTAGATTCGACCGGCCATCGTGGCGAGAGCCGACGGGCACCGTCCCAGGCGATGCCGGCGGTTCCGAGAACGAGGTTGGCGACTGTGCGGTCGGCACTGACGACGACGAAGGAGAAGTGGTGAGCGAAAACGACAGGGACTTCGAGGCGCCGGTGGAGACCACATCGGTGTTCCGGGAGGAGTTCATCAATGAACTCGATGCCGGGACCAGCACCTCGAGTGAGCCGGCCGACACGGGGGTCGAACGACTCGCTCCCGGGACCGCGCTGCTTGTCGTGAAGCGAGGACCCAATGCGGGGTCGCGGTTCCTCCTCGATCAGCCGACGACCTCGGCCGGCCGGCACCCCGACAGCGACATCTTCCTCGACGACGTGACCGTCAGCCGTCGTCACGCCGAGTTCCGTCTCGGCGACAACGACTTTCAGGTCGTCGACGTGGGCAGCCTCAACGGCACGTACGTCAACCGCGAGCCGGTCGACACCGCGTCGCTGAGCAATGGCGACGAGGTTCAGATCGGCAAGTTCCGTCTGGTGTTCCTCAGCGGTCCCCGCGACGAAGCAGACGCCTGACACCCGTGACGGCGTCCACGGCCCCCCGCGGCGAAGGATCGATGTCGATCGGCACGGTTCTCGCCCAATTGCGTGATGACTTCCCGGACATCACGATCTCGAAGATCCGATTCTTGGAGTCGGAGGGTCTGGTGACCCCGGAGCGGGCTCCGTCGGGGTATCGGCGGTTCAGTCAGGCCGACTGCGAACGGCTGCGGTTCGTGCTGACCGCGCAGCGGGACCGGTATCTCCCGCTGAAGGTGATCAAGGAACAGCTCGACGCGATCGACAACGGCAACGGCGGTTTCGGTCCCGGCGGAACGCGCGTGCTGTCCGCGGCCCGCGGGACCGTGGCGCCGGCCACCGACTTCGGTGCGCGCGCCGGACGCGTCTCCCGGGAGTCGCTGATCGAACGCACCGGGGTGGATTCGGCGTTCGTCACCGAACTCCAGCGCAACGGCCTGTTGACCGCCGGGCCCGCCGGGTTCTTCGACGAGGACGCCGTACGGCTCGTCGAGGCGGCCGCGGCCCTGGCCAGTTACGGCCTGGAGACGCGTCATCTCCGGGCATTCAAGGTGTCCGCAGATCGCGAGGCGGGCCTCGTCGCCCAGATCGCCAACCCGATCGCCAAGGGCAAGGGCACCGGTGCGCGGGACCGCGCCGAGGAACTCGTGCGCGAGATCGCGGCCTTGTCGGTGACGCTGCACACGCAGTTGGTCAAGGCGGCCGTCAAGGGTGCGCTGGACTGAGATCGCGGTGCGCGCGTGCGGCCGCCGCACCGGACTGAACAGCGACGATCCGCCGAGGGCGCCCGCTGGGGGGATCCGCTGGGGTGCCGCGAGTCGGCCGCCGCTGTCCGCTCAGTCGGTGTAGCGTCGAGGTCACTGAATCGAGCGCCGTACAAGGCGTCTGGGAGGTGCGAGATGAGCGAGATGCGTGTGGTGGGCATCAGGGTCGAACCCCCGCAGAGTCAGCCGGTGTTGTTGCTGCGCGAGGTCGAGGGCGAACGCTACCTGCCGATCTGGATCGGGCAGAGTGAAGCTGCGTCGATTGCGCTGCGGCAGAAGGGGATCGAGCCTCCTCGTCCGCTGACCCACGATTTGATCGTGAACCTCATCAAGGAGTTCGGGCAGACCCTCGTCGAGGTCCGGATCGTCGACATGCAGGAGGGCACCTTCTACGCCGAGATGATCTTCACCGGCGATCTGCGGGTGTCGGCGCGGCCGTCGGATTCGATCGCGGTCGCGATGCGTGCCGAGGTGCCGATCATCGCCGACGAAGAGGTTCTCGCCGAGGCGGGGTTGCTGATCCCGGACGAGGATTCCGACGAGTCCGCCGAGGTGCAGCCCGAAGTGGTCAAAGAGGACGAGGTCGAGAAGTTCAAGGAGTTCCTCGACAACGTGTCCCCGGACGACTTCAAGGCAAGCGGCGCCTGACCGGTTCGTGGGATCCGTCGACGAACGTGTTCGCCGACCGGAACCGAAACTCAGATCACGGAATCGACACCGCCCGATCACCATTTGTCTTGATCTCAAGTTGAGGTTGAGTGTCGTGGCGAGTCGCGTTGATCCACCGTCCTCCGCCGCATAGCGTCATCAGCGACATCGAGCACCGGACACGGGCCGATGAAGATGATCGGCCGACCGGAAACAGCCTGGACCGCGTACTGTGGACGTGGACGTCAGGCACCGTGGTGCGGCGTCCGATCCGAGCTTTGCGAGGGAGTCAGAAGTGGGCGATCGTCCGGTCGACAGCGAAACGACGTCGAGCGACCAGTCACCCGATCGTCCGGTGGGCGAGCGTCCCGACGCCGTCCCGACCCAGGGCAGTCTCGGCGACATCGCCCCGGGCCTCTTCCCGGACGACACGGTGCCCGACGAGCTCGTCGGCTACCGGGTGCCGAGCGCCTGCCAGATCGCCGGGATCACCTACCGCCAGCTCGACTACTGGGCCCGCACCTCGCTGGTCGTCCCGTCGATCCGTGGAGCGGCTGGTTCCGGAAGCCAGCGCCTGTACTCGTTCAAGGACATCCTCGTCCTCAAGATCGTCAAGCGTCTGCTCGACACCGGGATCTCCCTGCAGAACATCCGCGTCGCCGTCGACCACCTCCGTCAGCGCGGTGTCGAGGACCTCGCGAAGATCACCCTGTTCTCGGACGGTACGACCGTGTACGAGTGCACCTCGGCCGAAGAGGTCGTCGACCTCCTGCAAGGCGGGCAGGGCGTGTTCGGCATCGCCGTCAGCGGCGCGATGCGCGAACTCACCGGCACCATCGCCGACTTCCCCGGCGAGCGGGCCGACGGCGGTGTCAGTGAGACCGCACCCGAGGACGAACTGGCCGCGCGGCGCAAGAACCGCGCCCGTCGCACCGGGTAGTCGAGACTCCGCGTAGACTGGCCCCGCGTCGCTACGCTGCGGGAGAGCGCCGTCGGATACTCATCGCCGGCGGCCGCCGAAGGAGCAACACCTCTCCGTCAAACTCTCAGGCACCCAGGACCGCGGTGGTGACGACGTCTCTGGAAAGTGACGATCCGTCGTCCGCCCACGGTGAAAGGCGATCGCGCAGAGTTGCGCGGCGCCGAATCTCTCAGGCGTCACATCGGCTGTGGCCGAAGACATGACAGAGGGGGAGGGTCAGCAGCCGGTCCGTGTACCGGCGCCTGCGAGAGGTTGCCCGCCACCGTGTCCACCACTGAAGCGACCCCGTCCGACGCCCCAGAAGGATCCAGCCCAGAAGGATCCGGCCCAGAAGGTTCCAGCCCGGATCCCACACCGGCCGCTCCCCAGCTGTCGGCCGCCTTCGTCGACCGTCATGTCGGTCCGGACGCCGACGAGACCCGCCGGATGCTCGAGGCGATCGGCGCGGCTTCCCTCGATGATCTGGCGCACCGTGTCATACCCGCCGTCATCGCCGACGAACTCGATTCCGACGTCCTGGGGGCGCTGCCCGCACCGCTGAGCGAGAGTGCGGTCCTCGCACAACTCGGTGACCTCGCAGCCCGTAACACCGTGGCCCGGTCGATGATCGGGCTCGGCTACTACGGAACCCACACGCCCGGCGTCATCCTGCGCAACGTGCTGGAGAACCCCGCCTGGTACACCGCGTACACGCCATATCAGCCCGAGATCAGCCAGGGACGTCTCGAGGCGCTGCTGAACTTCCAGACCATGGTCGCCGACCTCACCGGCATGGAGGTGGCCAATGCCTCCATGCTCGACGAGGCCACCGCGGCCGCCGAGGCGATGACGCTGATGCGTCGCGCGGGCAAGTCGAAGTCGAACCGCGTGATCGTCGACGCGGACCTGTTCCCGCAGACGCGTGCCGTCCTCGACACGCGCGCCGAGCCCCTGGGCATCGAGGTCGTCGAGGCCTCGTTGCACCCCGATCTGCCCGGATGCGGACTGCCGGACGGCGATTTCTTCGGCGTGATCCTCCAGGTGCCCGGCGCATCGGGTCGCATCGTCGACGCCACCGCGATCGTCGACGCCGCGCACGAGCGCGGCGCTCTCGTCGCGGCCGGTGCCGATCTCCTGGCGATGACACTGGTCACGCCGCCCGGCGAGCAGGGAGCCGACGTCTGCTTCGGCACGACGCAACGCTTCGGTGTGCCGATGGGCTTCGGCGGACCGCACGCGGGTTACCTCGCCGTCGGGTCGAAGCACGCCCGACAGCTTCCCGGGCGGCTCGTCGGCATCTCCAAGGATGCCGACGGCAACCTGGCCTACCGGCTCGCGCTGCAGACCCGCGAACAGCACATCCGCCGGGAGAAGGCCACGAGCAACATCTGCACCGCGCAAGTGCTGCTGGCGGTGATGGCCGCCATGTACGCCTCGTACCACGGGGCGGACGGCCTGCGTGCCATCGCACGACGCACCCACGACGCAGCGGCCCGGATCGCCGACTCGATCGCCGCGGGCGGGTTCTCGGTGGCGCACGCGAACTTCTTCGACACCGTCGAGGTGCACGCACCCGGTCAGGCCGACACGATCCTCGCCCGCGCCCGCCACGACGGGATCAACCTGCGACGCGTCGACGCCGACACCATCGGCATCGCCTGTGACGAGACGACGACCGACGCCGACATCGATGCCGTCCTGCGGGCCTTCGACGTCGCCGGCGTCACCCCGCGGGCACTCGCGCAGCCGATCGAGAATCGCACCAGCGAGTACCTGACCCATCCGGCGTTCAACCGGTACCGCACCGAGACCGCGATGCTGCGCTACCTGCGGGCCCTGTCGGACAAGGACATCGCGCTCGACCGCAGCATGATCCCGCTCGGGTCGTGCACGATGAAACTCAACGCCACCACCGAGATGGAACCCATCACGTGGCCCGGCTTCGCCCAGCTGCACCCCTTCGCCCCGGCCGACGACACCGCGGGCATCCGCGAGCTGATCACCACGCTCGAGGGCTGGCTCGTGGCGGTCACCGGTTACGACCGCGTCAGCCTCCAGCCCAACGCGGGTTCACAGGGAGAGTTCGCGGGACTGCTCGCGATCCGCGGCTACCACCTCAGCCGCTGCGACGTCGACCGGGATGTCTGCCTCATCCCGTCGAGCGCCCACGGCACCAATGCCGCGTCGGCGGTCATGGCCGGGATGCGCGTCGTGGTGGTCGGGTGCCGCGAGAACGGCGACGTCGACCTCGACGATCTGCGCGCCAAGATCGCGGCGAACGAAGGCCGGGTCGCGGCGATCATGATCACGTACCCGTCGACGCACGGCGTCTTCGAGCACGACGTCCGCGACGTCTGCGGCGCCGTGCACGACGCCGGCGGCCAGGTCTACGTGGACGGCGCCAACCTCAACGCGCTCGTCGGTGTCGCACGGCCGGGTCATTTCGGCGGTGACGTCAGCCATCTCAACCTGCACAAGACGTTCTGCATCCCGCACGGCGGCGGCGGGCCCGGCGTCGGACCCGTCGCGGTCCGGGAGCATCTGGCCCCGTTCCTCCCCGGACACCCGCTCGCCGACGAGCTGCCCGGGTCGGCCACGATCGCTGCGGCCCCGTATGGCTCGGCGGCGATCCTGCCGATCACCTATGCCTACATCGCGATGATGGGCGCGGACGGTCTCCGGCGGGCGACGCTCACGGCGATCACCGCCGCCAACTATGTCGCCAAGCGGCTCGGTGAGCACTATCCGGTGCTCTACACCGGCGAGGACGGCTTCGTCGCCCACGAGTGCATCCTCGACCTCCGGGCCATCACCAAGGCCACCGGCGTCACCGTCGACGACGTGGCGAAACGACTCGCCGACTACGGTTTTCACGCACCGACCATGAGTTTCCCGGTGGCCGGCACGCTGATGGTCGAGCCCACCGAAAGCGAGAACCTCGACGAGATCGACGCGTTCTGCGATGCGATGATCGCCATCCGCGGCGAGATCGAACTCGTCGGACGAGGGGAGTGGCCCGCCGAGGACAATCCGCTCCGCGGCGCCCCGCACACGGCCGAGTCGCTCATCGGCGAGTGGGACCACCCGTACTCGCGGGAACTCGCCGTCTACCCGCAGGGACTGCCGTCCGCGGGCGGCCGGGCGAAGGTGTGGCCGGCCGTCCGGCGGATCGACGGGGTGTACGGCGACCGCAACCTGGTGTGCAGCTGCCCGCCGATCGAGGCCTACAGCAGCTGACTTCTTCATCGTCTTAAGCTCCTCACCTGTTCGTTGAGCAGGTGAGGAGCGCAGCGACGAACCTCTCTACCGCTCGTTGAGCAGGTGAGGAGCGCAGCGACGAGCCGTGTCGAAGCGACCCGTCCTCGCGAGCTCTAACCCCCCGCGCTTCCCGACGGCACCGAGGGCGGCGTGGAGCTCGCCGGAACGCTGGCCGGCCCGTAGACGAGCCGGTTGATGGCGACGATCGCGCCGTTCTCGGGTGTCGGCATCGGATCGGGCGTGCGCGGGAACGTCACGGTCGGGGTCGGGGAGGGCATCGGGGCGTCGCCGCGGAAACCGAGCTCGGTGAGCAACTGCAACTGCTCGGGCTCCGAGGCGAACTGGATGAACTCGGCGACGGCATCGGCTGCCGACTCGGAGACCTCGGGACCCGACATCCGGATGACGGGGTAGTCGGCGATCGGCGTCGGACCCGACGGGATGAGTTCGGCCAGGCGTGCGCGGTCGTCCTCGCGGGTCATCTGGAACAGGCGTTGTTCGGTGATGGGCACGACGTGGATCTCCGCTCGGGCCGCGTCCGGTGCGTCGGCGATGGCTGTTGCCGCGCCCTGGGGTGTCCCGTCCGGGGAAAGCGGCGCGCCCTCCAGCATGGCGCGGACACTGGAACTGACCCGCGGCGACTCGGCGTCGGCGGTGGTCAGCGGTCCGGTGGTCCGGGTGACGCGTGTCGCGACCGCCTGGGCGGCCAGCGCGCTGGCGTCGGACTGTGCGCCGATCGGCATCGCCATGCGCAACGATCCCCAACCCTGGAGTCCGAAGTCGGCGAGTGAGTTGTCGCGGCGCTGCAGGGTGGGGATCTGTGACCAGTCGAGGCGGCCGGCCAGGGAGCTGTTGAGCTCAGGGGACACCGCCAGCACGACCGGCGTCGAGACCAGTGATCGGGTGTTGCCCTCGATCGCATCGGGTTTCGCCGCCGCCAGATCTGCCGACCACACCGACGACTGCGGCACCCAGGCGGCCGGGTACGCGCCCATCGACTCGGTGTCCCACGACCCCGACAGACCGTCGAGGGTGATCTTCGCGTCGCCCGGCCGGACGTCGACGCTGACGCATTTGTCGCGCACGACGGGGTTCGTCTCGCCGAAGTTGCGGGCGACGGCCGCCAGTCCCGGCGCGATATCCGGATCGGCGACGATCGGTACCGACTCACGACCCTCGACGCACTGCGCGGCGGCCTCCTCGGCCTGGCGATCGATCTGATCGCCGAGGTCCTGCCAGATGACGACGACGGCCGCGACGAGCAGGATCGACAAGAGTGCGGCGACGACACCTCGGCTCACGCCGCGGCTTCGGATGCTCTCCCCGCCGCTACTCCGGTGATGTGCCAACGCCGATGCCCTCCCTGCTCGGTGCGTCCCTCGCCCGGTCGGCCGTGGCGAGCCGGTGCGCAGTGCAGGGTACGACGATACGCCGTGCCGATCCTCGGCGGTTCGGCACGGTCGTATCGCCTACGTGGAACCCGGTGCTCAGCCGGCCGGGTTGGCCGCCTTGTACTCGCGGCGGCGGCGGTGCAGGATCGGCTCGGTGTAGCCGCTCGGCTGCGTCGTGCCCTCGAGGATCAGCTCCTTGGCCGCCTGGAAGGCGATGTTGGAGTCGAAGTCCGGCGCCAGCGGACGGTAGGTCGGGTCACCGGCGTTCTGCCGGTCGACGACCGGGGCCATCCGCTCGAGGGATGCGACGACATCGGACTCCGCCACGATGCCGTGGCGCAGCCAGTTCGCCAGCAGCTGGCTCGAGATCCGAAGCGTCGCACGGTCTTCCATGAGAGCGACGTCGTGGATGTCGGGGACCTTGGAGCAGCCGACACCCTGGTCGATCCATCGCACCACGTAGCCCAGGATGGACTGGCAGTTGTTGTCGAGCTCCTGCTGCTTCTCCTCGTCGGACCAGTCCGTCTTCGGCGCGAGCGGGATGGTGAGGACGTCCTCGACCCGGGCGGGATCGCGCTTGGCGATCTCGTCCTGGCGCTCGAAGACGTCGACGAGGTGGTAGTGCAGCGCGTGCAATGTCGCTGCCGTCGGCGAGGGGACCCACGCGGTCGTGGCGCCGGCCTTCGGATGTCCGATCTTCTGCTCGAGCATGTCGGCCATCAGGTCGGGCATGGCCCACATGCCCTTGCCGATCTGCGCCTTGTGCTGCAGGCCCGCGTGCAGGCCGGTGTCGACATTGAAGTTCTCGTACGCGCCGATCCAGGTCTGCTGCTTCATCTCGGCCTTGCGGACCATCGGCCCGGCCTCCATGGACGTGTGGATCTCGTCGCCGGTGCGGTCGAGGAAGCCGGTGTTGATGAAGACGACGCGTTCCTGTGCCGCCTTGATGCAGGCCTTCAGGTTCACCGTCGTGCGGCGCTCCTCGTCCATGATCCCGACCTTGAGCGTGTTCTCGGGCAGGCCGAGGACCTTCTCCACGCGGCCGAACAGTTCGACGGTGAAGGCGACCTCGTCGGGGCCGTGCATCTTCGGCTTCACGATGTAGACCGATCCGGTCCGCGAGTTCTGTAGACCCTCTGCACTCAAACCGTGGATGCCGATCAGCGAGGTGATCAGACCGTCGAGGATGCCCTCGGGGACCTCGTTGCCGTCGGCGTCGAGAATCGCGTCGTTGGTCATCAGGTGGCCCACGTTGCGGACGAACAGCAGCGAACGCCCGTGCAGGTCGAAGGTGGTGCCGTCCGGCGCGGTGTACTCGCGGTTGCCGTTGAGCACGCGCGTGAAGGTCTTGCCGCCCTTGGTGACATCTTCGGACAGGTCGCCCTTGTTGAGGCCCAGCCAGTTCCGGTACCCGACGACCTTGTCCTCGGCGTCGACCGCAGCGACCGAGTCCTCGAAGTCCATGATCGTGGTGATCGCGGATTCGACGACGACGTCCTTGATGCCGGCCGGGTCGGTGGAACCGATGGGCGAGGACGGATCGATCTCGATGTCGAGGTGAAGGCCATTGTTGCGCAGCAGGATCGAGGTCGGCGAAGCCGCGTCGCCGCGGTAGCCGACGAACGCGGTCGGGTCGGCCAGGGTGGAGGTCTTGTCGCTGTCCAGCGTCACCTGCAGCGCGCCGTCGGTGACGGCGAACGCCCGCACATCGGTGTAGCTGCACTGTTCGAGCGGCACGGCCTGGTCGAGGAAGTCCTTGGCGTAGGCGATGACCTTGTCACCGCGCACCTTGTTGTACGACGAACCCTTCTCCGCGCCGTCGGCCTCGGAGATCGCGTCGGTGCCGTAGAGCGCGTCGTACAGCGAACCCCAGCGGGCGTTCGAGGCATTCAGCGCGAACCGCGCGTTGAGGATCGGGACCACGAGCTGCGGGCCCGCGGTGTCGGCGATCTCGCGGTCGACGTTCGACGTGGTGATCTGGAAGTCGGCGGGGACCTCAGCGAGGTAGCCGATCTCGGTCAGGAACGACTTGTAGGAGTCGAAGTCGGCGCTGCCGGGGGTGAGGTCGGCGTCCTTGTGATCGCGGTGCCAGGCGTCGAGCTTGGTCTGCAGGTCGTCGCGGACGGCGAGCAGTTCGCGGTTGCGCGGGGCGAGATCGGCGATGACCGAGGCCGCACCGGCCCAGAAGGCGTCCGCATCTACACCGGTACCGGGCAACGCCTCGTTGTTGATGAAGTCGTGCAGGACGGTAGCGACCTGCAACCCGTTGACGGTGATCCGGTCAGACATGGCAGCCTTTCTCGAGCGAATGACGACGCATACATGCTACTCGTCGGTAACGGCGGACGGCAGGCGCCTCCCGCCGGGCACGGTCGCGAGGTCCGCGAGCTCCGTACAGATGGTGAGCAACCGCGTCCGCAGGGTCATTCCCCGTTCGGCGATCGCCGACTGCTCGCGCACGTAGTCGGCCCTGCCGGCGGCTGTCTCGATGCGGACCGGCTCGTAACCGAGGTCGCTGAGATCGTAGGGACTGGCGCGCATGTCGAGGTCGCGGGCTCGGAGTGCCAGCGCGAAGCAGTCGAGCGTCAGGTCCGACGGCACGAGTGGCGCGAGGGTGAAGCAGTACCGGTAGAGGTCCATCGTCGCGTGCAGGCAACCCGGTTGTTCGTGCGCGATCTGCGACACACGGCTCAGCGTGGTGTCGTTGCGCGAACGCGCCGGGTCGGTGAAGAACCGGAAGGCGTCGAAGTGGGTGCACCGCAGCGGCATGGACTCGACGACCGCGTCGGTGCCCGCGGACCCCAATCGCAGCGGCAGGTCGTGCCGGGTGTCGTCGGTGCGGTAGACCATCGCCCACTCGTGCAGGCCGAAACAGCCGAGCCGAGCGGGTCGTCGGGCGGTGGCGCCGAGCATGTCCACGGCGGCGGCGAGCGCTTCGCCACGGTGCCGGAGATAGGCGTCGCCGACGCTCACACCGGCGGCGGTCTGCTCGTAGCCACGCAGGCCGAGGAACTCGTCGCCGTCCTCGATCGTCACACCGAACCCGGGATGCCAGCGCAGCACGTGCGCCGGACGTGACGAGTAGTAGGTGAACAAGAAGTCGATCACCGGGTGACGGGCGCCGCGACGCCGGGCGTCGAGGTAGGGGCCGATCAGCTCCTCCACCGCCTGCCGATGGGCGTCGCGGCGTGCTCGCCACTCGTCGGCGTCCAGGACCTGCGCCGCCAGGCCGTGATCCGGATGTTCCAGCTGCGCGGTCATCGTGGTCACACCCGGTGTGTCTCGTCGCGGACGTTGCCGACGAACTCCTCCACCAGATCGGCGAGCGGGACGATGCCGATGGTGCGGCCGCTGTCGTCGACCACCGCGCCCAGATGCGAACTGGTCCGCCGCAGCACCCCGGTGGCCTCGTCGAGGGGCGTCGTCGAATCGATGACCGGCAGCGGCCGGATCTTGTCGACGCCGATGATGGTGTCCGGTCCGACGTGCTCGTCGAGGATCTCGTCGAGTACGTCCTTGAGGTGCAGATAGCCGGTGAAGGTGCCGTCGGGTCCGCGGACGGGGAACCGGGAGAACCCCGTCTCGCCGACCGCTTTCTCCACGGCACCCAGCGTCGGTCCGATACCGCCGGAACCGGACACCTGCACACCGACACTGCGCATCTGGTCCAGCGGGATCATCACCTCCGACACCGTGCGGCCGATGGACTGCAGGGCGCGGGTCAGTCGTTCGTGCTCCTCGGCGTCGATGAGGCCTTCCTGCTTGGACTCGCCGACCATCTCGGCCAGCTCGCCCAGCGACACCGTGGACTCGAGTTCGTCCTTCGGTTCCACCCGGAGGAGCCGCAGCGAGATGTTCGCCAGCCAGTTGTAGAACGCGATCAACGGCCGGACCAGCCGGATGAACATCAGATGTGCCGGCACGAGGAGCATCGCGGACGACTCCGGGCCGGCCAGCGCGATGTTCTTCGGCACCATCTCGCCCAGCAGGATGTGCAGCACCACGACGAGCGACAGCGCGATGGCGAACGAGATCGGGTGGAGGAGGGCATCGGGAACGTGCGCCAGGTGCAGCGGCGCCTCGATGAGATGCGCGACCGCGGGCTCGCCGACCCGGCCGAGCAGGATCGAGCAGATCGTGATGCCGAGCTGTGCACCGGCCAGCATCAGCGACAGCCGTTCGCCGGCGTAGATGACGGTTCGCGCACGGCTCTTGCCGCTCTCGGCGAGGGCTTCGAGGCGGTCGCGTCGAGCCGAGATCAGGGAGAACTCGGCACCCACGAAGAACGCGTTGCCGGCCAGGAGGACGACGGTCAGCCCGACCGCCCACAGATCACCGCCCATGCGGGTCCTCCTGGATGTTCGACGGTTCGCCGTTTCGTTCGGAAGCGGCGGAGAGGTCTCGGTCCGCGTGAGCCGCCCGGACCTGATCCGCGGGAGCCGGCCGGATGGCGACCACGTCGACCCGGCGTCCGTCCATCTGGGTGACGGTCGCACGCCAGGTGACGTCCGGGCCGCGGTCGGGCGACTGGGCGGTGTCGTCGTCGGTCTCGCCGACGGCCGAGCGTCGTGGGAGGTCCACCTCGTCGTCGACGGTGGGAATGCGTCCCAGGCAGTACATGACGAGTCCACCCAGCGTGTCGTAGGGCCCTTCGGGGGCGTGGTAGCCGACGGCGTCGTACAGCTCGTCGATGCGCAGCAGTCCGGCACAGAGGTAACCGTTGCCGTCGACCGCGACGTCGGCGCGTTCGTCGTCGTGTTCGTCGGTGACGTCGCCGAGGATCTCCTCGATGAGGTCTTCGGTGGTGACGATGCCGGCGGTCCCGCCGTATTCGTCGATCACGACGCACAGCTCCATCCCGTCGGCGCGGATGCGTTCCATCAGCGCGTCACCGTCGAGGCTGGCCGGCACACGTGGCACCGGCCGGGCGATCGAGGTGACCGAGGTGGTGGCCTGTCGCTCGGGCGGAACGGTGAAGGCCTGTTTGATGTGCACGACCCCGACGAGGTCGTCGAGGTCGCCGTCGATGACGACCGGGAAACGGGAATGCCCGGTGCGCGACGACGCCATGACGAGATCGCGGACGGAGTCGGCGCGGTCGAGACAATCGATCGTCACGCGGGGGGTCATCAGGTCCTCGGCGGTGAGTTCGCCGAAGCGCAGCGAGCGGTCGACTAGGGTCGCCGTCTGCTGGTCGAGGGCACCGCGACGTGCCGAGTTACGGACGAGCGAGACGAGTTCCTGGGGCGACCGCGCGGACGCCAGCTCGTCGGTCGGTTCGATGCCGAGACGCCGGACGATCCAGTTCGCCGTGCCGTTCAATCCGTTGATCGCCCAGCGGAAGACCGAGGAGAACACGGTCATCGGGCCGGCGGTGGCCCGCGCCACCGCGAGCGGCTTGGCGATCGCGAGGTTCTTCGGGATGAGCTCGCCGAGCACCATCGACAGGGAGGTCGCGATCACCAGCGCGAGGATGAGCGAGGTCGCCGAGGCCACCGACTCGCCGACGCCGAGTGCGGTCAGCGGCGGCCGGAGGATCCGGGCGAGGACCGGTTCGGCGATGTAGCCGGTGATGAGGGTCGTGATCGTGATGCCCAGCTGCGCGCCCGACAGCTGGAACGACAGGGTGGAGTGCGCGCGCTGGACCATCCGAGAACGACGGTCCGCGCGATCGGCCACGTCGGCGGTGATCGTCGACCGCTCCAACGCGGTGAGGGAGAACTCGGCCGCCACGAACAGCGCCGTCCCGAGCGTCAGCGCGATGAATCCGACGAGACTCGCGACCAGGAGCAGGATCTCCACGTCACCACCCGCCCGGCAGGGGCCGTCCTTCGGCGAAGCCGGCGGGCGACTGGATGCCCAACACCACCTTGTCGTGGAGTTCGCGCAGGTTGCGGGCGCCGGTGTACGTGGCCGTGCTGCGGACGCCCGCACAGATGTGGTCGATGACGTCCTCGACGCCGGGCCGCTCCGGGTCCAGGCGGATCCGTGAACTCGAGATGCCCTCTTCGAACAAGCTCTTGCGTGCTCGGTCGTAGGTGCTGTCGCCGCTCGACCGGGCCGCGACCGCCCGCTTCGAGGCCATGCCGAAACTCACCTTGTACGGGCCCCGCTCGTCCACGAGCAGGTCGCCCGGTGACTCGTGGGTCCCGGCGAACCACGAGCCGACCATCACGTTCGACGCCCCGGCGGCCAGTGCGAGCGCGACATCGCGCGGGTGCCGCACACCGCCGTCGGCCCAGACCGCTGCACCGTGTCCCGCGGCGACCGCGGCGCATTCGGCGACCGCCGAGAACTGGGGACGCCCGACGCCGGTCATCATGCGGGTGGTGCACATCGCGCCCGGCCCGACACCGACCTTGATGATCGACGCGCCGGCGTCGATGAGGTCGAGCGTGCCCTCGGCCGACACGACATTGCCGGCCGCGATCGGGACGCCGAGGTCGGCGTCGGCGACCGCGGACAGCGCGGTGAGCATCTTCTCCTGATGGCCGTGCGCGGTGTCGATCACCAGTAGATCCGCTCCCGCGGCGACCAACGCACGAGCCTTGCCCACGACGTCGCCGTTGATGCCGACGGCCGCCGCGATCCGCAGGGCGCCGGCGGAGTCGAGGTTCGGCGTGTAGATCGCATGCCGCAGGGCACCGACGCGGTTGAGCACCCCGGCGAGCCGGCCGTCGGGTTCGACGAGCACGGCCAGGCCCAGGTGCAGGTCACCCAGCGCGTCGAAGACCTCGCGGGGCGGGGTGTCGACGGGCAGCGTCACGATGTCGGGGTCGGCGATCTCGCGGACCCGGGCGAACCGGTCGACGTCGCGGCACCGTCGCTCGGTCACGACACCCACCGGCCGGCCGTCTTCGACCACGACGGCCGCGCCGTGGGAACGCTTCGGGATCAACGCGACCGCATCGGTGACCGACGCGTCCGGGTCGAGGGTGACGGGTGTGTCGGCCACCAGGTGCCGTGACTTCACGAAGGCGATGGACGCGGCGGCCGCCTCGATGGGCAGGTCCTGGGGGAGGACCACGAGCCCACCGCGGCGGGCCACCGTCTCGGCCATGCGCTTGCCCGCCACCGCCGTCATGTTCGCCACGACCAGCGGGATCGTGGTACCGCTGCCGTCCGACGTCGACAGGTCGACGTCGAAGCGCGAGCTGACGTCCGATCTGCCCGGGACGATGAACAGATCGTCGTATGTCAGATCGTGTGTCGGCCGGTGGCCTTCGATGAATCGCACGGGGCTTCGTGGGCTCCTATTCGGTCACTTCCGAGCGGTCACCGCTCCACAGCGTGTGGAACGTGCCCTCCTTGTCGATGCGCTGGTAGGTGTGCGCGCCGAAGTAGTCGCGCAGGCCCTGGGTGAGCGCGGCGGGCAGGCGTTCGGCTCGCAGACCGTCGTAGTACGACAGCGACGACGCGAACGCCGGCACGGGGATACCGAGGAGCGTCGCGGTCGAAACCACCCGGCGCCAACTGTCGATGCCGACCTCGACGGCTTCGCGGAAGTACGGCGCGAGAAGCAGGCTCGGAAGGGCGGGGTCGTCGTGGTAGGCCTCACGGATGCGGTTGAGGAACTGTGCCCGGATGATGCAGCCGCCGCGCCAGATGGTGGCCAGTGCTCCGCGGTCGACATCCCAGCCGTACTCGGCGCTGCCGGCGGCGATCTGATCGAAGCCCTGGGCGTAGGCGACGACCTTGGAGGCGTACAGGGCGGTCTTGATGTCGTTGACGAAGCTCTCGCGGTCGGCGGGGGCCGAGCCGAGGTTGCCCGACGACAGGCCGCGCGCGGCGACGCGCTGATCGGTGGCGCTCGACAGGGCGCGGGCGAACACGGCCTCGGCGATACCGGTCGTCGGGATGCCCAGGTCGAGTGCGGACTTCACGGTCCAGCGACCGGTGCCCTTCTGACCCGCGGCGTCGACGATGACGTCGACCAGCGGCTTGCCGGTCTCGTCGTCGACCTGGCTGAGGACCTCCGCGGTGATCTCGATCAGGTAGCTCTCGAGTTCGGTGGTGTTCCAGTCGCGGAAGACGTCGGCGATCTCCGAGACCGGCATGTCCAGGGCCTTGCGCATGAGGTCGTAGGCCTCGCCGATGAGCTGCATGTCGGCGTACTCGATGCCGTTGTGCACCATCTTGACGAAGTGGCCGCTGCCGTCGGGCCCGATGTGGGTGCAGCACGGCTCGCCGTCGACCTGGGCGGCGATCGACTCGAGGAGGGGCCCGAGCGACTCGTAGGACTCGGCGGGTCCGCCCGGCATGATCGACGGGCCGTTGAGCGCGCCCTCTTCGCCGCCGGAGATGCCCGCGCCGACGAAGTTGAGTCCGCGGGCCGACATCGCGGCCTCGCGCCGGATGGTGTCGGTGTAGAGGGCGTTGCCGCCGTCGATGATGATGTCGCCCGGCTCCATCGCGTCGGCGAGTTCCTCGATGACCGCGTCGGTCGCGTCGCCCGCCTTCACCATGATGAGGACCCGGCGCGGACGCTCGAGTGCGGCCACGAACTCGGCCACCGTCTCGGTGCGGATGAAGTTGCCGTCGCCGCCGTGGTTTTCGAGCAGCGCGTCGGTCTTGGCGATGCTGCGGTTGTGCAGCGCGACCGTATACCCGTGACGGGCGAAGTTGCGTGCGATGTTCGAACCCATGACGGCCAGGCCGGTGACACCGATCTGGGCCTTCGCGGAGGAGGACGATGCGTCGACATTGTTCATGCGGACAGCCTATTGCCTCTGTGTCCGAACCGGCGATCTGCCTCCATGTGTGACTGCGGACAGATGACGCCGGGGGACAGGAGTCGTCAGAACGCCGACATGAGTCGGTTGAGCTCGGTCAGCCACGGGATCGCGACCGCGAGGGTCGGCAGGACCAGGATCGCGGCGGCGGCGATGTAGGCGCCGGCCGCGAGAACGCGTGCGGGACGGTCGTCGCGGAGCCGGTGGACGCGGGTCAGGGTGGTCGGCCCGCCGACCGCCATCGCCCCGCGGGGAGCCACCGCGTCGGCGCAGGCGACCAGTGCGCGACCCAGTGTCGTCGGGGTGGTCGCGCGGACGGCCTGGTCGTCGGCCAGTGCCTCGACGAGCAGTTCCGCGGCGCCGAGCGCCGAGCTGCTGCGGACGAAGCGGGGGAACGCCTCGTGCAACGCGATGAAGGCCTCGAGGACGAGGTCGTGGCGGGCGCGGAGGTGCGCGCGTTCGTGGGCGATCACCGCGACGAGCTCGTCACGGGTGAGGCGATGCACCACGCCTTCGCTGACCACGACGCGCTGCCGCAGCCCGGGCAGGCAGTAGGCGAGGGGTTGTTCGACGTCGATCATCCGGACGTCGCGAGCGTAGAGCGGGTTGTCGGCGTCGTCGGTGCGGTCGCAACGGTCGAGGATGTCGATGAGCTGGCGGTGCGCCTTGCGCCGGGCCCGGGTGCGCACGCCGACACGGATCACCGTGTAGAACAGCCGCGCGCCGACGAGCAGGGTCAGGACGAAGACCCCGACGCAGAGGAGCCACAAGGGCCAACCGAGGCGTTCGATCTCGCGGACCGGGTGCGTCGTCGGGGTGCCGTCGGGTCCGATGACGAGGATGTTCGCCGCGATCGCCAGACCACAACTGAACGCCGACAGCACGGCGGCCAGGGCTATGGCCTGCCACAGCGTCATCGCCGCGCGTGGTGCTCGGATCGGCCAGCGGGCCCGGGACAGTGCCTCGGGTACGGGTCCGGCGAGCACCAGGCTGACGATGCCGAATAGCAAGGCGGTCATCTGGTGATTCCTCAGGGTGGGCTGCGAGTGGTGGTGCCGCGAATCTAGCCGGTGTCGCTCGTTCCGCGGGCGGCTTCGAGTTCATCGAGTGCGGAACGGAGGGCGGCCGCCTCGTCGGCGCCCACGCGACCGACGAAGGACACCAGGGCCGCATGTCGGGAGCCGGGAGCGGCGGCCTCGCTGAGCGCGTCGACCATGAGGCTGGCGACCAGGTCCTCGCGGGGATGGGTGGGGACGTACTTGTGGGCCCGGTCGTCGCGGATCTGCGTCACCAGGTTCTTCTTCGCCAGTCGCTGCAGGACCGTCATGACGGTCGTGTACGCAAGGGAGCGGTCCCGGGACAGTGCGGCGTGTACCTGCCGCACGGTCTGCGGGGTCGAACTCTCCCACAACGTGTCCATCACAGCGCGTTCGAGGTCGCCCAGGCCATTCATCTTTCGCATTTTACTGCTGTGCCTCCGTTTGTAGGTCCGGTGGATACCCAGTTGTTGCGTGTCGGTGTGCCGAGCGACGCCGATGTCGGTCACCACGCTCCTGACGTGGCCTTTTCCCGAACGCTTGACAGGTTGGTAAGGCTAGCCTACATTAAGTGTCACGTCGGACCGCGCGAGAGTCCTGAGGGCTGCAGAGACCCCCGGTCCACGGCACGGAAGGCCCCGCATCTCTGGGAGATGCGGGGCCTTCTGGGATCCTCGGGGGGCAAACGATCGGCGGTCGAGCCCGGTTCCCCGCCGAGTCCCGGACTGCTGTCGCCACGATCCGACCGACATGCGACTGTTGACGTCATGACTGCTGACAGTGCGGACGATGTTCTCCGGGATTCATTCGGCAAAGGGCTCGACGGGGTCCTGGGACTCGAGGTCGTCGAGGCCGGGCCGGACCGGATCGTGGCCACGATGGAGATCACCGAGCGTCATCATCAGCCGTTCGGCATCGTGCACGGCGGCGTCTATTGCGCGGTCGGTGAGAGTGTCGCCAGCATGAGCGGTTTCCTCTGGCTGCAGGATTCCGGGATCGGCGGCACCGCCGTCGGGGTGAACAACAACACCGACTTCCTCCGGTCCGTCCGCGCCGGCACGGTCACCGCGACGTCGACCCCGATCCACCGGGGCCGTCGCCAGCAGCTGTGGGCTGTCGACATGGTCGACCAGGACGGAAAGATGCTGGCCAAGTCGCAGGTGCGGCTGCAGAACATCGAGGTCACATAGGCCGTTGAGGCCCGCGTCACCCCATCGCCACTCGGCGCGCCGACCCCGTGTCGGCATGGCAGGATGACTCCTACTGCCCGGCCGGACCCACCGAACAGACCGTCCGGCCGAACACTCTCGAGGAGCGCTCCCGGTGCGACTGTCGCCGCATGAACAAGAACGGCTGTTGATCTCCTACGCGGCCGAGCTGGCCCGGCGGCGGCAGGGGCGCGGCCTGAAGCTCAACCACCCGGAGTCGGTCGCGCTGATCACCGATCACGTCCTGGAGGGCGCCCGCGACGGCCGGTCGGTGGCCGAGCTGATGACCTCCGGCCGCGAGGTGCTCCGGCGCGACGACGTCATGGACGGGGTGCCGGAGATGCTGCACGACGTCCAGGTGGAGGCGACGTTCCCCGACGGCACCAAGCTGGTGACCGTGCACGACCCCATCGCCTGACGCCCCGCGATCGGGGCACCGTCCGAGGTGGATCGTGGCGCCCCGCGCCCGTCCATCGAACACCAGCAGTCCAGAGGAGACCGAAATGTCGGGTACGCATCCCGGCCCGCGATCGACGCTCGTGCCGGGTGAGGTCATCGCGGCCGACGGGACCATCGAGCTCAACGCGGGTGCCGACGCCGTCGAACTGCCGGTCGTGAACTCCGGCGATCGTCCGGTGCAGGTCGGCAGTCACGTGCACTTCCCGCAGTCGAATGAGGCACTGGTCTTCGACCGCGCCCGTGCGCACGGCCGTCGCCTCGACATCCCGGCCGGGACCGCGGTGCGGTTCGAGCCGGGTATCGAGATGACCGTCGGTCTCGTCCCGCTCGGCGGAACCCGCGAGGTGTACGGGATCTCCCTGGCGCCCCCCGGCGCCTGCGGACCGGTCGACGCCGTCCGTACCGACGAGAGTGAGTGACGCATGGCCATCCTGGGACGCGACCGGTACGCACAGCTGTTCGGCCCGACCACGGGCGATCTGATCCGCCTCGCCGACACCGATCTGCTCATCGAGGTCACCGAGGACCTGTCGGGCGGACCGGGTCGCGCCGGAGACGAGGCCGTCTTCGGCGGTGGCAAGGTGATCCGCGAGTCGATGGGACAGAGCCGGGCGACCCGCGCCGACGGCGCCCCCGACACCGTCATCACCGGCGTCGTGGTCCTCGATCACTGGGGAATCATCAAGGCCGATCTGGGAATTCGGGACGGTCGCATCGTCGCGATGGGCAAGGCGGGTAATCCCGACACCATGGACGGGGTGCATCCGGACCTGGTCATCGGGCCGTCGACCGAGATCATCGCCGGCAACGGCAAGATCGTCACCGCCGGCGCCATCGACTGCCATGTGCACTTCATCTGTCCGCAGATCATGGACGAGGCGCTGGGCAACGGGATCACCACCGTGATCGGCGGCGGTACGGGTCCGGCCGAGGGCAGCAAGGCCACCACCGTGACACCCGGCGCATGGCATCTGGCCTCGATCCTCGCCGCAACCGATCACTGGCCGATGAACATCGCGCTCCTCGGCAAGGGCAACACCGTCAGCGCCGAGTCGATGCACGAGCAGATCCGCGCGGGCGCTTCGGGTTTCAAGCTGCACGAGGACTGGGGCAGTACGCCCGCGGCCATCGACGCCTGCCTGCGGGTGGCCGACGAGACCGGCGTGCAGGTCGCCCTGCACTCCGACACCCTGAACGAGGCCGGGTTCGTGGAGACGACCCTCGGCGCGATCGCCGGCCGCGGCATCCACGCCTACCACACCGAGGGCGCGGGCGGTGGTCACGCGCCGGACATCATCACGGTCGCGGCCTACCCGAATGTGCTTCCGTCGTCGACCAATCCGACGCGCCCGCACACGGTCAACACACTCGACGAGCACCTCGACATGTTGATGGTCTGCCACCATCTCAACCCCACCGTGCCGGAGGACCTCGCCTTCGCCGAGAGCCGGATCCGGCCGTCCACGATCGCGGCCGAAGACCTCCTGCACGATCTGGGCGCCATCTCGATGATCGGCTCGGACTCGCAGGCGATGGGCCGGATCGGCGAAGTCGTGCTCCGGACGTGGCAGACGGCGCACGTGATGAAGCGCAAACGCGGATCGCTGCCCGGCGACGGTCGGGCGGACAACAATCGCGCACGACGTTACATCGCGAAGTACACGATCTGTCCGGCACGTGCCCATGGCTTCGACGACGAGATCGGTTCGGTCGAGGTCGGCAAGCTCGCCGACCTCGTGCTGTGGGACCCGGCGTTCTTCGGGATCCGCCCCGATCTGGTCATCAAGGGCGGCGCCATCGCGTGGGCGGCGATGGGCGACGCCAACGCCTCGATCCCCACGCCGCAACCGGTCTTCCCGCGCCCGATGTTCGGCGCCGCACCGAAACTCGCGGCCGCCACGTCGGTCAGCTTCGTCGCCCCGGGTGCCGACGCCGATCTCGCCGGGCGCATCGGGGTCGACCGCAGGCTCGTCCCGGTCAAGAACACCCGCGGCGTCGGGAAGGCCGACATGGTCAACAACGACGCCTGCCCGACGATCGAGGTCGACCCCGACACGTTCACGGTGCGGGTCGACGGTGAGGTGTGGGAGTCCGAGCCCGTCGCCGAACTCCCGATGGCGCAACGGTATTTCCTGTTCTGATGCGACCCGACGACACGAACCCGGGCGCCTCCGCGCCGCTGGCGATGATGCTGGCCCTGGCGGATTCGCGTCTTCCGGTGGGCGGGCACGTCCACTCCGGTGGCGTCGAGCAGGCGATCACCGACGGATTCATCCGCACCGCAGGCGATCTCGCGTCCTTCCTGTACCGCCGGGTGACCACGAGCGGTCTCGTCGCGGCATCGGTGGCGGCGGCCGTGGCCGACGGCGCGCTCGACGTGCCCCGCGCGCAACGCGAAACCGATGCGCGCACACCGTCGGCGGCCGCACGGAAGGCATCGCTGGCGCAGGGCCGCGGGATGGTGCGGCTGGCGCGGCGGATGTGGCCGGACGTCGATTGGTCGGCCCACCGGCCGTCGACGCATCTCCCCGTCATCAGCGGGTCGATCGGCGCGGTGTCCTCGCTGTCGGGTTTCCACACGGCCCTGATCCTCGTGTACACCACGATGAGCGGGTCGGCGACTGCCGGCCAGCGCCTGCTCGCACTCGACCCGGCCGACGTGTCGATCATGATCGCCGAACTCGGTCCCGAGTGCGAACGCGTCGCCGCCGAGGCCGCGGTCGGCCTGGCGGACCTGTCCGATCCGGTGCTCGACATCTTCGCCGAACGCCATGAGCGGCAACCGATGCCGCTGTTCATGTCCTGACCATCGCGCCACCCATCCCGTGACCCGGCGAAGTCGCCGTCGCGAACCGAGAGGAGTTCCCATGCCCCCGCATCTCATCGACGGGCAGCCGCACACCCACGACCACAACCGGCCGCGCCGCAAGCGCGAGCCCGGCGAGGCGCTGCGCATCGGTGTCGGTGGCCCGGTCGGATCGGGCAAGACCGCGCTGGTGGCCGCACTGTGCCGACAGCTCCGGGACGAGTTGTCGGTCGCCGTGTTGACAAACGACATCTACACGACCGAGGACGCCGACTTCCTGCGCCGCAACGCTGTTCTGCCCGACGAACGGATCACCGCCGTCCAGACCGGCGGATGTCCGCACACCGCCATCCGGGACGACATCACCGCCAATCTCGACGCCATCGACGATCTGGTCGAGGCGAACCCGCCGCTGGATCTGATCCTCGTGGAATCGGGCGGCGACAATCTCACCGCAACGTTCTCGACAGGTCTGATCGACGTGCAGATCTTCGTCATCGACGTCGCGGGCGGGGACAAGGTGCCCCGCAAGGGCGGACCCGGCGTCACGTTCTCGGACCTGTTGGTGATCAACAAGATCGATCTGGCCGAACGCGTCAACGCCGACCTCGACGTCATGCGGCGCGACGCCGCGAAGGTCCGCGAGGGTCGGCAGACCGCCATGATCTCGCTGACCGAGGACCCGGCCGCGACGGACGTGCTGGCCTGGGTCCGGGCCCAACTGGCGGCCCCGGTCGCCGCCGGGTGACGATGCGCACCGAGGTCGACATCGTCGCCACCGTCGAGCGTGGCGTGCGTCATCGGGCGGTCGGGGGACTGGGCGTGCGGGTGACCGCGCCAGGGCACGTTCAGCTGATCGGCACCGCCGCCACGCCGCTCGGTGGTGACGAGATCGTGGTGCGCATCGAGGTCGAACCGGGTGCGCAGTTGCGCCTCGGCAGCGTCGCGGCGACGATCGCGCTGCCGGCCCGCGACCGTCCGGACTCGTCGGCTCGGTGGGAGATCGCCGTCGGCGACGGTGGTCGCCTGCGCATCGACCCGCAACCGACGGTCGTCGCCGGTGGCGCGGTCCACCGCTCGGACATCACGGCACGTCTCGCCGCCGGCGCCCCCCTCGATCTACACGAGCACGTCCAGATCGGCCGGGCGGCGAGCATGACGGACGCCACCCTGGTCGACCGCGACCGGATGGGTGCCTGGACCGGGGGTCTGCGCGTCGAGGTCGACGATCAAGTGGTGCTGGCCCATCGGCTCTCGCTCGGTCAGGGCACACCCGCGGGGGCCGCGGGCCACCGAGCGGCGAGCAGCGTGTTCCGGTACCCCGACAACCGGCCCGGCGACGTGCACGGGACCGAGTTCGCCGCGCGTCTGCAACTGGCCGGCGGCGCCAGTCTGACCACCGCGCTCGGGACGTCGGTCAGTGCCGCGCGGCGGTTGGCCGACGGCCTGGAGATCGACTCACTGGCCGTCGTGCCGTAGACGACCGCCGGCGAGCCGGCCGCCGTCCGCGGATCAGCTGGCCTCGGCCTCGGATTCCTTGCCGTCGGCGTCCTTGCCCTCGGTGGGGACCGAGCCCGTCGCCCCGGGAGCGGTCGACGCGGAGTCGACTGTTCCGGCATCGGTCTTCGCCGGTTCGGCACCGGAGGTCTCGCCGGCCTTCTCGAGCGCCGACAACTGGCCGATCGCGGTGCGCGCGTAGACCTGCTGCTCGGTCACCGCGAGCTGCGAACGGCCGCGCGTGGTGAACGCGAAGAACCAGTTGATCAGGGTGTTCAGGCGGTTGCGGAACCCGACCAGGTACACGAGGTGCAGCGCCAGCCAGCCGAGCCAGGCGAAGTAGCCCTCGGTCTCGAAGGTCTTCTTGATGCCGGGGATCGGGACCTGCATCACCGCGGAGTACCGCGAGATGGTCGCCATCGAGCCCTTGTCGTAGTAGCTGAACGGCTTGCGCTGGTCGGGGGTCTGCCCCTTCAGCTCGGCCTTGATGGCGTCCGCGGCATAGCGGCCGCCCTGGATCGCGCCCTGCGCGACGCCCGGCACCCCGTCGACGGCCATCATGTCGCCGACGACGAACACCTCGGGATGGCCGGGGATGGTCAGATCGGGAAGCACCTTCACCCGGCCGGCGCGGTCGAGTTCGACGCCCGACTGCTCGGCGAGCTGCTGGCCGAGCGGACTGGCCTGCACACCGGCCGACCACACCTTGCACTGCGACTCGATGCGGCGGGTGGTCCCGTCCTTGTCTTTGACGACCAGGCCGTCGTAGTCGACGTCGACGACCATCGCGTTCAGCTGGATCTCGACCCCCATGCGCTCGAGGCGGGCCGCGGCCTTGCCGCCGAGTTTCGGGCCGAACGGCGGCAGCACGGCCGGCGCGGCGTCGAGCAGGATCACCCGGGCCTCGGTCGGGTCGATGTTGCGGAACGCGCCCTTGAGGGTCTTGTCGCTCATCTCGGCGATCTGGCCGGCCAACTCGACACCGGTGGGGCCGGCGCCGACGACCACGAAGGTCAGCAGCTTGGCGCGCTCGGCGGGGTCGTGGGACAGCTCGGCCTGCTCGAAGGCGCCCAGGATCCGACCGCGCAGTTCGAGTGCGTGGTCGATGGTCTTCATGCCGGGCGCGTACTCGGCGAAGTGATCGTTGCCGAAGTACGACTGATCGGCGCCGGCGGCGACGATGAGGTCGTCGTACGGGGTGACCGTGATGCGCTCGAGCAGGCGGGAGGTGACGGTCTTGGCCTCGAGGTCGATGTCGTACACATCACCCATGAGCACCGCGGTGTTCTTCTGCTTGCGCAGGACCACGCGGGTGGCCGGTGCGATCTCGCCCTCGGCGACGATGCCGGTCGCCACCTGGTAGAGCATCGGTTGGAACAGGTGGTGGGTGGTCTTGGCGATCAGCGTGACATCGACATCGGCCTTGGCCAGTCGCTGGGCGGCGAACAATCCGCCGAAGCCCGAACCGATGATGACCACTTTCCGACGGGTCGTGGCTGCTCCAGCGGGGGCCTGGACGGCGGGGCTGCTCATCTCCAGACATCTCCTTCCAGGTCGTTGGGCGACGGTCGTGCGGACTTCGGCGGACCCGAGTGGGGTGCTACCCGAGGGGGCCGTGTAGCGCCGGGGCCGGAGTACGACCGTGCATGTTCTCAACGGTAGTCAATGATGATCCGATGGGCGCGGCCAGAGGGGTGTTGCGCTCACGCGGTGAGACCCCCGGCCGACGACCATCGTTGCGAGCGCTCCTGCCAGTCGGCTCGGAGGAGCTCGTATTCGACCTCGGACCGGTCGCGGTCCGGGTGGATGGTCAGCAGCTCGGCCGAGTCCGCGGCGTCGTCGCAGAGGTGGATGGCGCACAGCGTCATCCCGAGCTTCTCCATCACGCGACGCGACGAGGCGTTGCGGGCGACCGTGCTCGCGAACACGCGCTCGGTGCCGAGGTGGTCGAACGCGAACGCGACGAGGGCGAACGCCGCCTCGGTCGCCAGGCCGCGGCCCCACACCGTGCGCCGGAGGCGATAGCTCAGTTCGAGTTCGGCACGGTTGCTGTGCCGTGGTGTGCGCAGCGAGATCCAGCCGAGGAAGGCGGCGGTGGCGGGGTCGCACAGGATCCAGGTGCCGGTGCCGTGTCTGCGGTGTTCGGTCTCGGCGCGGGGGACCACCCAGTCCTCGATCACGGCGCGCGGTGTCGCGGCACCGCCGCTCACGTACCGCATGACCTCGGGATCGCTGTCGAGGTGGACGAGCTCGTCGACATCGACGGCGGACACCGGGCGCAGCCGAGCCCGTGCCGTGTCGATGTTCACCCGAGCCCCTCACCGCGCGCGGGGGTGCGCGCACCGATTCGCCTGACGTCCTGCCCCGGCGAGTGAGTCTACGGTCTGGTCGGCTGTGACTCCTGCAGTTCGTCGTACGCGTGTCCCGCACTAAGATCGCGCCGTGGCCCCCCACCGAGATGCCCCCGATCCAGATGCCCTCGATCCCGAGGCAACCGCAGCCGGTTCCGCCGGACCGGACTACGTCCTCGACATCCCGGTCGCGCTGCGCTGGGGCGACATGGACATCAACAACCACATCAACAACGTGCAGATCTCCCGGATCTTCGAGGAGAGCCGGGTGCGTTCGTTCTATGAATGGATGCCCGACCGGCCGCGGAAGTTCTCGTTCCTCGTCGCGCGTCAGGACATCGAGTTCTCCGCTCCCGTGCACTACTCGCTCGACCCGGTGCACGTGCGCACCTGCATCGGACGCGTGGGCCGGTCGTCGTTCGTCATGGCCCTGCGCCTGTTCGACCAGTCCGGGACGCTGTGCGCCACGGCCGAGACCACGATGGTCGTCGTCGACCCGGACACCGGCCGGCCCACCCCGATTCCCGACGACGCCCGGCCGCTGCTGACCGCGCGCCTCGGCGAGCCGGTGCGTTTCCACACGCCCCGGTCGAACGCCGCGGGCTGACCGGGCCGGGCCCCGGAGTCACAGCCGTCCCATGCTCATCCTGCACCGCGCCGAACGCACCGACACGCTGGCCGATGCGCTGGCCGAGGTCCTCGCGCACCCGCTGGGCGACCCGATGCGCCCGGAGATCGTGTCGGTTCCCGCCGCGGGAGTCGAGCGGTGGCTCGCCCAGCATCTGGCCCGACGCCTGGGGGCAGGGGCCGGCGACGACGGGATCGCGGCCAACATCGATTTCACCGGACCGCCCCGCCTGGCTGACGCCATCGTCGCGGCGGTGCTCGGTGACACGCGTCTGAACACCTCGGGCTCGCTGACGGCGCCGGACGATCCGTGGCGTGCGGCCGAACTGACGTGGCCGGTGCTGCGTGTCCTCGACGACCGTGTCGACGACCCCGCGCTCGACGTGATCGCGCGGCACATCGGCGCGGGCGACACCTCCTCGCCCCGGATCGGGCGCCGCTACGCCACCGCACGCCATCTGGCCGAGTTGTTCGACCGGTACGGGCGGTCGCGTCCGTCGCTGATCGCCGACTGGGCCGCCGGCCACGATCTCGACGGTGCCGGCCGCCCCCTGCGGGACGACCTGGCGTGGCAGCCCGGGTTCTGGCGTGCGGTCCGCGCCGAGATCGGCCGGCCGCATCCCGCGGAGGATCTCGCCGCGGTCTGCGATCGGCTGCGCACCGACCCCGCGGCGGGGGGATTGCCGGAACGACTGTCGGTCTTCGGGCCGACGCGGATCACCGAGTCGTTCCGTCAGATCGCCGCGGCCGCAGCCGTCCACCACGATGTCCACCTGTTCGTGCCCCACCCGAGTCCGCGGCTGTGGGCGGACCTCGGTGCCCTCGTCGACCCCGACTCCGGCAATAGGGTCCCACCTCGACGCGGGGAGTGCGAGCTCCCCGAACTGCGAAACCCCCTGCTCGCCGGTCTCTCCCGTGATCTGCAGGAACTCCAGTTGCGGCTCGCTCCGATCGTCGATCGGGACCTGCACCATGTGCCGCGGGAGTCGGTGCTGGGCGACACCGCGCTGCACGTCGTCCAGTCGGGGATCCGCGACGACCTGGCTCCCGCGCCCGGCCTCACCGACACGTCGGACCAGACCGACACGTCGGACCCGACCGTCTCCGCGGACCCGTCCGTCGAGGTGCACGCGTGTCACGGGCCCGAGCGGCAGATCGAGGTCCTGCGGGATCGGTTGCTGCATCTGTTCGCCGCCGATCCCGAGCTGCAGCCGCGCGATGTCCTCATCATGTGCCCGGACGTCGAGACCTTCGCACCCCTGATCCGTGGCGCATTCGGACAAGCGGGACTGCCGCATCCGGCGTTCGATCTGCGAGTTCGGCTCGCCGACCGTGGAATTCGCCATGTGAACCCGATCCTCGACGTGATCGTCGGAGTCGTGGAGCTGGCCGCGGGCCGGGTGACCGCCGGTGACGTCGTCGACCTCCTCGGCGCCCCGCCGGTACGAACCCGGTTCGCGATGACCGACGACGACCTGGATCTGATCCGGGAATGGCTGGCGCACAGCAACGTCCGGTGGGGGATAGGCGTCGCCGAACGCGCCCGCTACGGTCTCGAACGGTTCCGCCAGGGCACCTTCGACGCCGGCCTGGACCGCATCGCCCTCGGCGTCGTCGCCGAGGAGGCCGACGACGAATGGCTCGGTACCGCACTGCCGCTCGCCGGAGTGGAGAGCACCGGCATCGATCTCGTCGGTAGGTTCGACGAGTTCCTCGACCGACTCGGTCGGGTGCTGGCCGAACTGCGGGAAGCCGCTCCCGCGCACCGATGGGCGGAGACGCTCATCGACGCCGTCTCGTCGCTGACGGCGACCGAGCCCGCCGAGGATTGGCAACGCGCACAGGCCATCCGAATGCTCAGCGAGGCCTTCGGGGACACCCGACCGGTCGAGCCGGAGGAGGTGCTGCGTCTGGCGGACGTGCGGGACCTCCTGTCGGCGCTGGTCGCCGGCCGGCCGACGCGCTCGAACTTCCGCACCGGAGAACTGACGGTGTGCACGATGGTGCCGATGCGCTCGGTGCCGCACCGGGTGATCGTGCTGCTCGGGATCGACGCCGAGGTGTTCCCGCGTGTCCAGCGTATCGACGGGGATGACGTACTCGGCGTCGATCCGCTGGTGGGCGAACGCAATCCGCGGGACGAGGACCGGCAGTGTTTCCTCGACGCGATCTGCGCCGCGCAAGATGCCCTCCTCGTCTTCTACAGTGGCGCCGACCCCGTCTCCGGCCGGCGGATCCCGCCCGCTGTGGTCGTGAGCGAACTGGTCGACACGCTCACCGGTCTGACCGGCGTGAGTCCCGTTCGCCGGCATTCGCTGCACGGGTTCGACGCGCGGAACTTCACCCCCGGTGGCGTGCCGGGAATCGCGGGGCCGTTCAGCCACGACGCGTCGATGCTTCGCGGAGCCGAGGCCTTACGCGAGCCGACGCGGCGCGTGGTGGTCGCCGCTGCCGAGGTGCTGCCCGCGCCGGAACGGAACCCCGACACCGAGGACATCGACCTCGCGACCCTCATCGACTTCCACGTGGACCCGATCGTGGCGTTCGTCCGCCAGCGCCTCGGTGCCCGCATCCCCGACGACGACCGGCCACACGACGACCAGCTCGATGTCGAACTGGAACCACTGGACAAGTGGGGGATCGGCGACCGATTCCTCTCCCGGATGCTGACCGGGGTGTCCATCGGGGAGTGCGAGGCGGCCGAGCTCCGGCGCGGCACGCTGCCGCCGTTCGCCTTCGGCACCCGTGAGCTCCGCGCGATCTCGCGGACGGTCACGCGGCTGTACGGCGTCGTCGAGCCGTTGCGCACAGGGACTCCCACGACCCTCGACGTCCTGGTCCGACTACCCGACGGCCGCCGGGTGCACGGAACGGTCGGTGACGTGTTCGGCGACACCGGGCCGGCCGCGTTGGTGCGGCCGACGTACTCCAAGCTCAAGGCCAAACAGCAACTCAGCGGCTGGATCACGCTTCTCGCGGTGGCCGCCGCCGCGACCCAGGGCAATGCCGCGGCGCGGTCGGTGGACTCGGCGGTCCTGATCGGGCGGGCCCCGCGAGGCGGCGGGACCAGCACCATCACACTCCGGCGCCCCGAGGATCCGGTTCCGTTGCTCCACGACCTCGTCCGGCTACGTGACGAGGGTCTTCGTCGTCCGCTGCCGCTGCCGCTGGAACCCGCGTACACGTTCGTCGAGAACGACGGGCCCGGCCGGCGCAGCACGTTCTCGCTCGCCAACGCCCGCCGGAACTTCGACGACAGATTCGGTGCCGCGCACGACCCATATGTGAAGCTCGCATTCGGCGGGGACGTGCTGGCCGAGATCGATTTCGACGACCTCCTCGACGGCGCGACACCCGACCACCGCACCGTCGGCGGTGTCGAACTGCCCATGGCCGACGACGAACCGTTGTTCGCCGGGCTGGCCCGAACCGTGTGGGTGCCACTCGATCAGCACCGGGAGGGCACGTGAGACGGCCGGCCACCTTCGACGTCACCGCCGACCTGCCGGATCACACCACGGTCCTGGAGGCGAGCGCCGGAACCGGGAAGACCTACGCCATCGTCGGACTCGCGGCACGGCACATCGCCGAGGGTGTCCCGATCTCGGAGATGCTGCTGGTGACCTTCAGCCGGGCCGCGACCGCCGAACTGCGCGAGCGCATGCGAGACCGTGTGCGCGAGTTGCTCGACGGGCTCGACCGTCCCGGTGCCGCCCCCGGCCACGACGCGCTGCTGCAGATGCTGGCGCAGGGAGCACCGGACGAGGTCGCCACCCGTCGTCGCAATCTCGCCCGCGCTCTGAGCGACTTCGACGCGTCGACGATCGCGACCACCCACACGTTCTGCAACCGCATGCTGGAGGCGCTGGGGTTCCTGGGTGAGCGTGAACTGGTCTACTCGATCGTCGAAGAGGTCGACGAACTCACCGAAGAGGTGGCGCTGGACCTCTACCTGCGCGGCTTCTGGGCAAGCGACACACCGGAATTCGACTTCACCGAGGCGCGGTCGATCGCCCGCGACGCGGTACGCCAGGCGTCGGTCGCACTGGCGCCGGACACCTCCGAGTCGACCGACGGGCCGGGTGGCGATGCGGTGGCCGCCCGTCGGGTGAGTTTCGCGTCCGCGGTCCGCCGCATCGTCGAGGCGCGCAAACGTGATGCGCGCGTACGGACCTACGACGACCTGCAGGCCATCCTGCAACGCATCGTGACCGACCCGGTGGTCGGCGAGCGCGCGTGCGAACGTATCCGCAACACCTTCACCGTGGTCCTGGTCGACGAGTTCCAGGACACGGACCCGTTGCAGTGGGACATCCTGCGCCGGTGTTTCCACGGCCATCGCCGACTCATCCTCGTCGGCGACCCCAAACAGTCGATCTACGGGTTCCGCGGTGCCGAGGTCCTGAGCTACCTCGCCGCGGTGTCCTCGGCCGACACCTTGCAGGCGCTCGACGTGAACCGGCGATCCGACGGCGCGCTCGTCGACGCCCTCGGACATCTGTACGGCGAAGCGGCGCTGGGACATCCGGGCATCGTGGTGCATCCGGTCTCGGCGGCACACCCGGGCAGCCGGCTCGACGGTCGTCCGCCGCTACGCATCCGCGCGTTCCTGCGCACCGACTTCACGTCCCGTAACGCCTACAACCTGCCCGCGGTGAAGGACGTCCGCGACCGGATCGCGGTCGATGTCGCCGACGACATCGCGCAGACCCTCGCCCAGGGCGCTCGGCTCGAGGTCGACGGAACCTCCCGCCCGGTGAATCCCGGCGACATCGCGATCCTGGTGCGGCTCAACAGCACCATCGAACCGCTCCAGCGGGAGCTCGCCGAGCGCGGCATCAACTCGGTGATCGGGTCGGGGGTCAACGTGTTCTCCACGACCGCGGCCCAGCACTGGCTGTGGGTGATGCGTGCCGTCGAACAACCCTCCCGCGCGGACCGCGTGCGGTTGGCGGCGCTCACGACCCTGCTCGGCTGGTCGATCGAGAAGGTGGCCACCGCAGGCGAACCCGAGGTCGCCGAGCTCGGGGCCGAATTGGCATCGCTGGGACGGGTGTTCGTGCAGGGCGGGTTCGCCGCGATGGCGCAGCGCCTGCTCGACTCGCACGGTGTCGCCGCGCGCGTCCTGGCCACCGAGAACGGTGAACGCATCCTCACCGATCTCCTGCAGGTGTCCGCGCTCTGCAACAAGCACGTGGTCGAGACCTCGGCGGGAGTCAGCGGCCTCGTCGAGTGGCTGGCCGAGCGGATCGCCGACACGTCCGCGCGCCAGCGATACGAAGACCAGAGTCGACGACTCGACCGCGACACCCAGGCCGTCCAGATCATGACCGTGCATGCCAGCAAGGGCCTGCAGTTCCCGATCGTCTACGTGCCCTACGGCTGGGACGGGACGTGGATCGGCGACCGCGGCAACATCACCTACCACGACGAGTCGGGTACCCGGCGTCTCGATGTCGGTGGCGGGCAGGCGCCCGGCCGCGCGGCGCGGCGCAAGCGGTACGCCGAGGAGACGGCCGGCGAAGACCTCCGGCTGCTCTACGTCGCGCTGACGCGGGCGCAATCGCAGGTCGTGGCGTGGTGGGCGCCGTCGATGAACACCACGAGCGGGCCGCTGCACCGGCTGATCTTCGGGCGCGACACCGCGACCCGAATCCCTTCCGAGACCGGCGAATCGGTGTGGTCGGTCGCCCCCGACGTCCCCATACCCGACGACGACGCCACGTGCGTCGGCGTCCTGCGCACCCTGACCGGGCGCGATGCCGCGATCTCGGTCGAGCCCGCCGGCCGGATCGAGGCCGGTGCGGTGGCGGCCCCGCCGCACGCCGATGTCGAGACGGCGACCCTCGGGGTCGCGCGGTTCCGGCGCGCCATCGATCAGGAATGGCGTCGCACGTCGTACTCGGCCATCGTCGCCGACGTCGCGCACGGCGCACCCGGGGGGCCCGCCGGTTCTGTCGTCACCACCGGCAGCGAACCGGCCGACGACATCCTCGGTGACGAGCCGGTCGCCGACCCGATCGAGCTCGACGAGCCGCCCGCCGAGGGGCGCCGAGCGGGAACGCCGTCGCTGATGAACGGGCTGCCCTACGGGGCGGCGTTCGGCACCCTGGTGCACGAGGTCCTCGAATACGTCGACACCTCGGCGCCCGACATCGAAACCCACGTGCGCGAATTGTGTTCGCGCGCACTCGGGGTCCTGCCGGCCGACATCGACGCCGACGTACTGGTCGCCGCGCTCGTCGGCGTCCTCACCACGCCACTCGGTTTCGGCGATCTCTGGGGCGTCGAGCCGGGAGATCGCCTCGCCGAGCTCGACTTCGAGCTCCCACTGGGGCCGCCGGATCGCGCCCCCGGCGCCCGTGGGGCGACGCCGGGGGTGTTCGCCGAACTGCTGGACCGGTATCTGCCCGACGACGATCCGTTGCGTGACTACGTCGATCACCTCCGCGAGCTCCCCGATCGTGAACTGCGCGGCTTCCTGACGGGCAGCATCGACTCGGTGCTGCGCACCCCGGACGGCCGCTACGTGGTCGTCGACTACAAGACCAACCGCATCCGGGCGGGGGACCTGGTCGTCGAGGACTTCGACACCGCGGCCATGGCAGGCGAGATGATCGCCGCCCACTATCCGCTGCAGGCGATGCTGTATTCGGTTGCGCTGCACAGGTATCTGCGCTGGCGCGTCGTCGGCTACGATCCGGTCCGGCATCTCGGCCCGGTGCAGTACCACTTCGTGCGCGGGATGGCCGGGCCGGGCACGCCGCCCGGTTGCGGCGTGTTCGAGTGGGATCTGCCCGCAGACCTGATCCTCGCATTGTCCGATGCACTGGCGGGAGCGTCCCGATGACCGTGTCCGACGTCCAGGTGGTGGAGTGGGCCACCGGTGTGCTCGCCGAGTGGAACGCGGCCGGAGTCCTCGCCGCCGCGGACGTGCACATCACCGACCGTCTCGTGACGATGTGCGCCGAGCCGGTGTCCGAGACCGCGCGTCTCGGCGCCGCGCTGGCGGTCCGTGCGGTGCGGCTCGGTTCGACGTGCCTCGCGCTGGACCGTTTGGGCGAGCTGGCCGGCGACGACACCGCCGACCTCACCATCCCGTCGTCCGATGCGGTGCTCGACGCACTGCTCGAGAGCCCGCTCGTCGCCGGCAGCGAGGCGGGTCCGTTGCGTCCGTTGGTGGTGCGACGGTCCATCGATGGGCCGCTGGTGTACCTCCAGAAGTACTTTCGGCAGGAACAGACGATCCGCGAGACGCTGGCCCGCCGCGCACAGACGACACCCGTGGTCGAAGCCGATGCGCTGCGCGCTGCGATAGCCGCCGTCTACACCTCGCCCGAGGACGGGCACCTGCAGAAGCTGGCGGCAGCGGTCGCCGCGACCCGCTGGACCACCGTCCTGGCGGGCGGTCCCGGCACCGGCAAGACCTACACGGTCGCACGCATTCTCGCGGTGCTGGACGCCCTGCAGGGACCCGGCCTCCGTATCGGACTGTGCGCGCCGACGGGCCGGGCGGCGGCTCAGCTGCAGGCCTCGGTGGAAGCGGAGTCGACGGTTCCCGTCACGGCGCACGCCGTCACGCTCCACTCGTTGCTCGGCTGGCGCCCGGGTGCCAACCCGAGGTACGGCCGCGGGCGGACACTGCCGCACGACGTCATCGTCGTCGACGAGACCTCGATGCTGTCGATGACCGCGATGAGCCGTCTGCTCGACGCAGTCCGGCCGGATGCACGGGTGATCTTCGTCGGTGACCCGCATCAGCTCGCGTCGGTCGAGGCCGGAGCGGTGCTCGCGGATCTCGTCGAACGGGCGGATGTCGCTGGGGTGCAAGGAGAGTCGGGAACCATGACGGCGGTATCACAGGCCGCGCTCGAGGCGGTGGGCGGGGATGCCGATCATGAACTGGAACCCGAGGACACCGATCATCTCGCCGGTGGCGTCATCACCCTGCGGCGCCAATTCCGTTTCGGCGGCGGCATCTCGCGGGTCGCGGCGGCCGTGAACGCCGGTGACGCAGACGAAGTCCTGAGACTGGTCGCCGCGGACGACGTCCCGAACGTCGAACTCGTGGCGCCCGACGACCTCGATGCCGTCCGTGCCGATCTCGTCGAATGGGGCCGGGCGCTGCGGGCAGCGGCCCGTCGTGCCGATGCCGACGGGGCGCTCGACGCGCTCGACGCCCACCGGGTGCTGTGCGCGCACCGGGAGGGGTCATGGGGTGTCCGTGGCTGGTCGGCCAGGATCACCGAGTGGCTGGGCACCGCCGGCGCCGAGCTAGCCGGATGGTATGCGGGACAGCCCATCCTGGTCACCGCCAACGACCGCCAGACGGCGACGTTCAACGGCGACACGGGCGTGGTGATCGCCGATCCCGAGGGCCGGACGCAGGGGGCCGACGCAGTCCGGGTCGCCTTCCGTCGCGGCGGATCGGTGCGACTCCTGCACCCGACGCAGCTCGCCGACGTCGTGTCGGTCCACGCGATGACCATCCACCGCAGCCAGGGCAGCCAGTTCCGGCAGGTCACGGTGATCCTCCCGCCCACGGGCTCAGAACTGCTCACCCGGGAGTTGCTGTACACCGCCATCACCCGCGCCCGCGACCACGTGCGGATCGTCGGGACACCCGAGGTGCTGGCCGCGGCGGTCGACCGCCGCGTGCAGCGGGCCAGCGGTCTGCGATCGGCGGTGACGCCGTTCGACCGCTCCTAGATCAGGTCGCAACCACCGGGGACGAGGTCGCGGCGCTGATAGCACTCGACGCCGAGCAGCTTCTCCTGGATGTCGTCGGGCAGCGACATGAAGCCGGAGATGGCCCGGCTGCGATCGATCTCGGAACGGTGGGCGGTGACGGCGGCCCTCTTGCGGGCCGCGAGATCCGACACGTCGACGACCACGTCGATCTCGGACTCCGGGGTGCCGGGTAGCTGCTCCCGGGGGATGTCCGCGAACAGGCTCTCCGCGAGGATGTCCATCATCCACTCCGGGATGGTGGCGAAGTACAGCGAACGCACGCGCCAGGCCGGCCCGGCGCGGTGGTAGAGCTTCGTCGACGCCGCCGCGTCGGCCGCGGCGCACGCGAGCCGGTGCGCGTGGACGTGGTCGGGGTGACCGTAGATACCCAGCGGGTCGTAGGTGATGACGATGTCGGGTTGCAGTGCCCGGATGTGGTGGGTGAGCGCACGGACCTGTTCGTCGAACGACGCCTCGCACAGCCGCTGCGCATCGGGTGCGGATTCTGGTCGCCGGTCGTCGGCATAGCCGAGCATGATCGGTGGTCGCGGCATGCCGAGGATGTCGACCGCGTCGGCGAGTTCGCGGTGCCGGACGGTGCCGTCGGTCCAGGTACACATCACGAGGTCGACCTCGCCGCCGGCGTCGGTGTGACGCGCGATGAGTCCACCGGTCCACAGTGATTCGTCGTCGGGGTGCGCGTGCACCAACAGCAGTCGGGGTGTGCCCATCCACCTGGCTTCCTGATCGTTCCCGCACGGCACGGATGTCGTGCGGGGTAGTCGGTCCCCGACCCAGGGTAGCCACACCACCGCTCGGTAAAGTCGGTGTCCGTCACACGTGTCGCACCGGCGCGGAGATGTTCGTCCGTCCGGTGCACGAGAACAGAACATGGAGGTCTGCGATGAGCGCTCAGCCCGAAGTCCACGAGTTCCAGGCCGAGACCCGGCAGCTGCTGGATCTCATGGTCCACTCGATCTACTCCAACAAGGACAGCTTCCTGCGCGAGCTGATCTCCAACGCGTCCGACGCACTGGACAAGCTGCGGCTGGAGTCCCTGCTCGACAAAGACCTCGACGTCGACACCTCCGACCTCCACATCACGCTCGACCCCGATGCCGAGGCCCGGACCCTCGTCGTGGCCGACAACGGCATCGGCATGACCCGCGACGAGGTCGTCGGCCTGATCGGCACGCTGGCCCGTTCGGGCACGGCCGAGTTGCGCCGGTCGCTCGCGGAGGCTCGCGCGAACGGGGTGTCCGACGCGGCGGCCGAGGAACTGATCGGTCAGTTCGGCATCGGCTTCTACTCGACGTTCATGGTCGCCGACAAGGTCACGCTGGTGACCCGTAAGGCGGGGGAGAGCACCGGCACCCGCTGGGAGTCGACCGGCGACGGAACCTACACGATCGACGACGTCCCCGACGCCCCGCAGGGCACCTCGGTCACGTTGGCGCTCAAGCCCGTCGACACCGAGGATCACCTCTACGACTATTCGGATCCGACCAAGCTCCGCCAGCTCGTGAAGCGGTACTCGGACTTCATCGCGTGGCCGATCCGGATGGACGTCGAGAAGACCGTTCCGGTGGAGACCCCCGACACCGAGGCCTCCGACGCCGACGACGCGGACGAGAAGAAAGCGCCGGAGACGAAGACGGTCGTCGAGGCCGAGACGATCAACTCGATGAAGGCGCTCTGGGCCAAGTCGCGCTCGGAGGTGACCGACGAGGAGTACCAGGAGTTCTACCGGCACGTCTCCCACGCCTGGGATGCGCCGCTGGAGACCATCACGCTGCAGGCCGAGGGCACCTTCGAGTACCAGGCGCTGCTGTTCATCCCGACGCAGCCACCGTTCGACCTGTTCATGCGCGACAGCAAGGTCGGCATCCACCTCTACGTCAAGCGCGTCTTCATCATGGACGACTGCGCCGAACTGATGCCGGAGTACCTGCGCTTCGTCAAGGGTGTCGTCGACGCGGCCGACCTGTCGCTGAACGTGTCCCGCGAGATCCTGCAACAGGACCGCCAGATCCGCGCGATCCGTCGCCGGCTCACCAAGAAGGTGATCTCGACGGTCACCGAGATGCGCGCCGGCCGGCCCGACGACTACCGCACGTTCTGGGATGCCTTCGGCCGGGTGTTCAAGGAAGGTCTGGTCAACGATCCGGACAACCGCGAGGCGCTCCTGAAGGCCTCGTCGTTCGCGACCACCCACTCCGAGGACGAACTGACCACACTCGCCGACTACATCGGCCGGATGAAGAGCGGTCAGGACACGATCTACTACATGACCGGCGAATCGCGTCAGCAGATCGTGAACTCGCCGCACATGGAAGCGTTCCGCGCCAAGGGAATCGAGGTTCTCGTCCTGTCCGATCCCGTCGACGAGATGTGGGTCTCGGCGGGTGCGGAGTTCGACGGCAAGTCGTTCCAGTCGATCGCCAAGGGCGCCGTCGACCTCGACGGTGACGACGAGGACGCCGACGATTCCGCCAAGGAGGAGCAGAACAAGACCTACGCCGACCTGCTGGGGTGGCTCACGAGCACCCTCTCCGACGACGTCAGTGAGACGCGACTCTCGTCGCGCCTCACCGAGTCGCCGGCGTGCCTGGTCGGTGACACGTTCTCGATGTCTCCGCAGCTGGAGAAGCTCTACCGGGCGTCCGGTCAGGAATTCCCCAAGTCCAAGCGGGCACTGGAGCTCAACCCTGATCACCCGCTCGTCGCCGCGCTGAACAAGGCCTACGGAGCCGGGGATCACGAACAACTGGTGCCGACGGCGAAGCTGCTGTACGGCATGGCCGTGATCGCCGAGGGCGGTGAGCTCGACGACCCGGCCGAGTTCGCGAAGCTGTTGGCCGGTCGGCTGACCGAATCGTTCGCGGCGAGCGGACCGTCGGCCGGTTCGGAGTCCTGATCGGTCTGTCCAGACCACGGGTACGCCGCACGTGAGCCGCCGAAGACGGATCGTCGTCTTCGGCGGCGTCGCGGCCGTCTTGGCAGTGGTGCTGGTCGCCGCGCTCGTCGTCGGGCTGGCCCGCGAGGACGAGCGGGCGGCCACCCCGTCCGAGGCGGTGCAGACCTATCTCGACGCGCTCGCCGATGCCGACGCCGACGCGGCTCTGGGTGTCATCGATCCGCGCCCCGACACCCGGTTCCTGTCCGACAACGTCCTGCGGGCTCAACGCGCCGCGGCGCCGCTGGGCGACATCGAGGTCCGGTCTGCTGCCGACGGTGCGCCGGAGGAGAACGTCCGGGCGAGATACCGGATGGGTGCCCGGGTCATCGACACCGAGATCCGGACCGTACGGGTCGCCGACGGCTGGGCCGTCGTCGACGGCGCGATCGCGGTCCGGATCGAGTCGCTACGGGTTGTGCAACCGACGTTCTTCGGCGGCGAGGTCGAGGAAGGGGACACGGTGCACGTGTTCCCCGGACCGCAGCGCTGGGGCTCCCGCGACACCGACTTCGTCGCGCGCGTCGCAGACGACGATCCTCCGACCACGCCGAGAGGACCCATGTCCGTCCGCGTCGTCGGCGAACTGAGCGCCACCGGCGCCGGAGCCGTCAGCGATTCGGTGTCGGCGCACCTGACCGCGTGTGCGGCGTCGACCCAGGCCGATGCGGGGCGGCAGGTCGCGGGCTGTACCCAACGGTTGTACCGCTCCGCGGTGGACGGCAGTGTGCGGTGGACGGCTCCGAAAGACCTGTCCGGGCTGCGCTATCTGCTCCGTGTTCCGGTTTCGGATGCGAGTGGGGACAGCAGCCGGGACGGGTCGGGTCTGGGTGTCGTCGACGTCGTCGGCCCGGTGCGCTGGCGGGTGTCCTACACCCCCGAGTACGACGCGGACGGCCCCCGGGTGGAGACCGTCGACGAGCAGTACCTCGTGGGCCATGTCGACCTCACCGAGAGCAGTCCCGAGTTCGTCACCGACGGCTGACCCACCGACTTCCGACCAGGGTGGGGTCAGCGCGGTCGCAGCCGGAACACCGGGATGCGGCGGTCGGTGCGCTTCTCGTACAGATCGAAGTTCGGCCACACTGCCCGCAGCGTCTGCCAGGCCGCGTCCCGCTCGGCGTCGACCAGTTCGGTGGGCACCGCCTCCGACACCTCACCGTGGACGATGATCTCGATCTCGTCGGCAGCGCGGAGGTTGAAGACCCATGCCGGCATCTTGGGACCGCCGAAGTAGGAGCCGGCGATCAACCAGTCCGACCCGTCCGGGACGGCCAGGAGTTGCGTCGTCCGGATCGCACCGCTCTTGCGGCCCGGGACCCGGATCGTGATGTTCGGCAGATCACCGATGTCGAGCAGGCTCAGCCGCTGTCCTGACACAGATTGAAGAACGCTGTCGCACCTGACGATCTGCGGGAGGAAGCGAGGCATCCAGGAGATCGACCCGATCTTCACCGCGAGTCCGCGCCGCACCTTCATGCGCCCAGTGTGTCACGGGGATTCGGCGAATCGACGTCGACTCCCCGGACCCGTGTCGAGTCTCCGCCGACGCCGTGACGGTTCGATGCCCTCCGGGCGGATGGGCACCGAGGTAGCGTTGCGGTCCGTGACGACCGGTGACAGCGTGACGCACATCTTGATCGACGGCGGCCAGACCGGCACCCGCGTGCGGATCGAGACGCCCGACGGTGGTTCCGACCACGACGCGCCCCCGATCCGAACCGACCGACCGGTCGTGGAGCAGATCGCCGCAACCGTGCGGGACATCCTTCGAACGGCGAAGGTGAGGTCGGGTCCCGACGGGTCGCCCGGCCCGGCGGTGGTCGCGGCCGGCGTGTCGGGACTGACCCCCGGCGCCTCCCGCCCAATCGATCTCCTCGCCGCGCTCGGCGACGCAGGCGTCGACTCCGTTGCACTCGCCCATGATTCGGTGACCGCGTATCTGGCCGCGAATCGTCACGAGTTCGGCGCGGTCACCGCGGTCGGGACAGGCGTGGTCACCCTCGGGGTCGGCCGGGGCGGTGTCTGCCGGGTGGACGGCTGGGGATACCTCTTCGGCGACGCCGGCAGTGCCTACTGGATCGGGCGGTCGGGCATCACCGCGGCACTGCGCGCCTTCGACGGCCGGGGGCCCGAGACGGCACTCCGCGTGGCCACCGAGGAGGAATTCGGTCCGCTGGCCGAGTTGTACATGTCGGTGCAGGCCGACCCCGACCGCGTCGCACGCATCGCCGCGTTCGCCCGGGCGGTCGACGCCGCGTCGGAGGCCGGGGATGCGGTGGCCCAACAGGTCATCGACGACGCCGCCGACGAACTGGCGACGTCGGCGATGACCGCGCTCGACCGCAGCGGCCGCGGGCCCGGCGAGCCAGCACGCGTGAGCTGGGTCGGCGGTGTGATGTCGGCCAGTGATCGACTCCGAAACCGGTTCGTCGACAACGTCTCTCGCCGAGCCCCCGAGGCGTCCGTGGAACCGCCGCACGGCCCGCCCTTCGACGGCGTCCGACTCCTCACCGATCTCGACGCCGCACACCCGCTGTCCGAGCACGTCTACCGTGCGACCTCTGCTCCCTGAGCCGAAAGAGGCGGTCTCCATTGCTCCCTGAGGTGCGAGGAGCGCAAGCGACGAGCCACGAAGGGTTC
>ERZ501011.16-NODE-16-length-51145-cov-11.159620_pt1 | contig 51145 bp, 48 predicted proteins | sample MGYA00248833_ERZ501011 | MGnify/ENA primary metagenome ERZ501011 (study PRJEB25958, sample SAMN03398530) | human skin metagenome | study: EMG produced TPA metagenomics assembly of the Human Skin Microbiome Metagenome (human skin metagenome) data set. | reverse complement strand
CGAATGCACCTGGTCCTACGATTTGGAGAAAGTTTTGGATTGGTCGAAAGCCCTTGACGACGAACTTGCGCTAAAGAACGTGCATCAGGATTTAACGGGTGACTGGTATCGAGACCCCTGGGGCTGGCCCGAACTCGACTTCGTCGTGCACAGCGAGCGTTCTATTCTGCTGGATAGAGTGTCGTCGAATGGAGTTAGTCGAGTAGCGAATGTCGATGTGCCGAAAGAGGGTTTCGCTTCGCGTCCTGCGGTGGTTATCGATCCAGTCGACCGGCTTCTCTACCAATGTTTTGTCGATCGAATTTCGAAGAAGGTGACAGAAGGAATCGAACCGTGGGTCTATGGGTGGCGCCTGAGGCGACGTAATCCCAAACCTGGAGTACTGGCGAGAAACGACTTCGAATGGGAGGGGCAGCGGGCGCGTTTAGGCCAACTCGTGGCGAATCATGAATACGGATTTAAGACAGATATCGTTTCCTGTTTCGCATCGATGCCCATTAATCGGGTTATCGAAGACATTGAGCACCGGACAAGCGGATCGCAGGTGCTTGTCGACCGTCTCGGCGAGATGCTCCGCCAATGGGATGCTGCTCCAAACCGCAGAGGATTGCCGCAGAGAAACGTCGGGTCATCGGTCCTAGCAAACATGTATCTGATGAATCTGGACGAGATAGTTACCGACTACAACAAACGGTCGTCGCGATTGGGGCGACGCAGAATACACCGCAGCACCCGTTGGATGGACGATCTGTGGGTGTTCGGCGAGGACGAGGGTCGTCTTCGGAGGCTGCAAGTCGACCTACAAGACTCAGCCCGAAATCTAGGCCTAGAACTGCACGCAGCAAAGACTGGCATCTACGAGGGAGACCGCCTCGCAGACGCCGCGCTTCAAGCGAACCACAGCGCAGTCGAGGACGCCCTATTGGTCCTTGGGGAAAAACCAGACCTCGAACCGCTACAGGAACTCGTCGATCACCTCCTTGATGAACCAGAAAGTGCAGATAGAACCTCTATACGCTTTGCGTGCGTTCGACTGCGCAAGCACTCCATGAAAGCAGAGGCGACAAAGCTGTTGGACCAAGCCATGCGCATGCCGCACGTGGCGGATCACTTGTCGCGTCTCGCACACGACCTCGGCCTCTGGAGTTCGTTGATGGCTTGGTACCCCGAGTACGTAAACTCCGACTGGGCTCGCTTCTCATGGACCAACGCGCAGCTCGCGACAATGTTCCCGTCGAGAGCCAAGGTGAGTCAAGACGTAATTGATTGTCTCGCCACTCAACTTGCCGCTGGCCGAGACCTGCCCCTGTTGGCTGTTGGGATACAACGTTTGATGCGATGGGCGCCAGACACAGCTCGCGACCTCATCCGGGACCTCGCTAGTAGTACGGATCATCCACTGGAACGTCGACTTCTGGCACTGGGCTCTCTTGGCCTAAAAGAACCTCGCCAACGCATACGTGACCTACTTGGCGCGTATCCGGAGAGCCATGTGACTTTGCGATTGATCGAAGACCGAAGTTTCAGCCCGATTCCAGTCGCAGCTGACTTCAGGTAGCAGATCCGCTCCTTCGTTCGGTGAACTGTCCACGGCCCCGACGGTGCCGAGAATCAGAGGCGACCGAGCCAGTGAGGACTAGGTGGGTGTCTATGCCTCAGATGACCGCTCGTCAGCCCAACGCTCGCACGAGCAGTTCCACGTACCTGTCCACATCGTCCACGACATCCGGACTCGTGGTCACCGAGATCGCGACCCGGTCGCCGATGCCGTGCACTCCGTGAGTCAGTCCCTGGGCGGGCGAGAGCGCGGGAAAGCCCGTGCTGAAGACGATCTCACCGCCGTCGAGGTCGAGATCGGCAGCCCCGCGGTTCACCGACGAGACCACCGTGACGCCGGTGACCGTCGCCGGCGGGGTGTCGAGATCGAAGGATCGGATCCCCCATCGGGTCAGGATCGCCGGTGTCGACTCCGACGCCCGACGCTGCGCGACCCGCAGCGGTTCCGCCTCGGCGGCGCGTGCGGCGGCGATCTCGGCGCCGATGAGTCGTGCGCGCTCGCCCAGATCGTCGACGTCGACGTGCAGATCGATCCCCGCGTTGCGAAAGTGATTGCGCGCTCGACGTTCTCCGCCGCGCCCGACCGTCAGCTCCGCGCCGTACCGTCGATCCCGGTCCCCCAGATACTCCGGGAACGCGACCGAGATCGCGGTGAGTACGGCGACCGTGACCGGCACTCCGGGTCCGCTGAGTTGATCACGCGCGACGACCAACACACGCAGGGTGCGCCGCGGTCCGGGTGGGACGTTCAACCGAGTCGGCGCATATCCCGCCGTTCCCGGCACGGATGCCGAGGCGAGCCGCGCCGCGCGAACCCCTCGCCACGCTGTCGTGACGAACTCGCCGGGGAATCGAAGCACTCCGCCGAGCGCCGTAACGGCGTCGACCATCAACTCGCGGAAGGGTGAACGCACCTCGGACACCGGTCGTCGTGGAGGCGCAGGAGCCGTGAACCAGTCGCGCGCGATCCGTGACATCCGACGCCCGTCGCCCAGGGCGTGACAGACCTGGAGCACGACGACGACCACCGGACCCGTCGCTGCCGGGACTTCGGCGACCGGGCCGAAGAGGTGCGCCCGCCACGCCTCCCGCGTGGGATCGAGCGGCTGGGCGATGAGCCCGGCGATCTCCGTCAGACACGACGACCACGTGCGGCTCGACGCGTCCACGCGGACCTGGTCGTCGGCGGGCCGGACGGATTCCCAATACGGGCGGTCGGCGGTGCCCGGGACATCTCGTATCCGGAGGCACAGATCGTCGACGTGCGCCGCCCGCAGCCGGAGTCGCGCCGCGCAGTCCTCGATCGAACCGCGCGGCGCGGCAAAGCAATACACCAGGAACTCGTCGTTCGGGATGCGCTGCGACATCCAGTACGACACCGCGTCCGCCGCGGCCATCCGGTGCATGGCCGCCAGCGTAGCGGCACGGCGTGCTACTTCTGTCCGGCGCTCCAGGCGTACGGCAGGTCGGTGCCGTTGAGCACGTGGTCGCCGACCGCCTGCAGCTTGAAGATCAGCGGGTTGTGCACCGAGATCACCCGGGCGTTGCGCCAGTGGCGATCCAGGCGCAGACGCTCGGAGGTGATCGACGCGCCGCCGACCTCGAAGAGCTGCGTGGTCGCGTCGAGCACGGCGGGGATGACGGCGGCCTGGGCACGGGCGACATCGAATTCGACGCGGTCGAGGAGCGCGGCGTCCTCCCAGCCGGCGAGCGCGAGCTCGTCGAGCTCGTCGGCGATGTCGAGGACCAGCGTGCGCGCGGTGTAGGCCGCCGCCGACAACCGGCCGATCACCTGCTGCACCAACGGATCATGGCGCGGCAGGTCGGCGGTCGAATGCGTGAAGGTGCGCGTGCGGTTGCGCACCCACTCCACGACGTCGTCGGTGGCGCGTGCCGCGATACCCGCGAGCACCGAGAGCTGCACGAGTTGCAGATACGACGTCGCGTACGTGCGCCCCTCCCCGCCGTACCCCGGGCCGAGGACACGCTCGGCCGGCACCTCGACATTCGCGAACTCGGTGGTGCCGCTGGCGGTCAGGCGCTGACCGAAGCCGTCCCAGTCGTCGTGCTGGGTGACGCCGTCGGCGTCGGCGTCGACGAGTACCGAGACCCGCTCACCGTCTTGGTCGGCGGCGACGAGGATGTGGTCGGAGTAGAGGCTGCCGGTGCTGTAGTACTTGGTGCCGTCGAGCCGGAACCCGCTGCCGTCGGTACTCGCCGGATCCGGGGTGAGGCGCGTCTGGTACCGGTCGATGGCGCCGACGCCGGGTTCGGTGATCGCGTTGCCGACCAGCGTCCCCTCGCCGACCTTGCGCAACCACTGCTGCGCAGCCTCGTCCGGGAGGGCGGCGAGCTGGTCCTCGACGAACGACCAGTGCACCCGCAGGGCCTGCGGGAGATTGGACTCCGCGGCGGCCAGCTCGATGAGCAACCGGAACAGCTGACGGATCGACGCGCCATAACCGCCGAATTCCACCGGCACGCGCAACGCGCCGAACTTCGCCTTCCGTAGCCACGCGACCTCGTCGTATGCAAGCCTACGGTCGTCCTCGCGCTGCACGGCGCCTTCGGCGATCCGGTCGAAGATCGGTGCGAACACCTCGTCGAGACGCTCGTCCGTCGTTCCGGTGGCGGGCCGGTTGATTTGCTCGGTGGACGGCACAGTGGACGTCATCGGGGGTCCTTTCGATCGCAGACTGGTCGGCGACAGTCTGGTCGGCTCGGCACCGGCCGACCACGGTTGCAACCGCGCTGACCGCAACGCTGACGTTCTGGGCGCGTGCACCGCACACTGGCGCTCCGACGCTCGTCGGCCACCTCCGATGAGACCCCGGTCACGCCATGTGTCAATGTTTGGTATGCCAACAACGCTCGTTGATATCGATCCGACCACCCCCGTCGTCGTCGGCGTGGGCCAGGCATCGGAACGCCTGACCGATCCCGGATACGAGGCGCTCGGCGAGGCCGACCTCGCCGCCCGGGCGGTGACCGCCGCATTCGCCGACTCCGGAGGCGACGTCGCCGGGTCGATCGACACGATCGCCGCGATCCGCTCGTTCGAGATCTCGAGCCCGTTGTCGTCGTCACCGCTGGGCCGACCGGACAACATGCCGCGCGCGGTCGGCAACCGGATCGGGGTGGACCCACGCCGCGCCGTGCAGGCCGTGACCGGCGGCCAGACCCCGCAGACGATGCTCACCGAACTCGCGGCGGCCATCGCCGCCGGCGACTCCGAGGGGGCCGTGGTGTTCGGCGCCGAGGTGATGTCGACGGTCCGCCACCTCATGTCACAGCCGGAGGACCAGCGCCCGAGCTTCGCCGAGGAGGTCGGTGGACAGCTCGAGGACCGCGGCTTCGGGCTCAAGGGCATCATCTCGGTCGCCGAGATGCGGCACGGCCTCGCGTCGGTGTTGCCGCAGTACGCCCTGCTGGAGAACGCCCGCCGGCACGCCTCCGGCCTGGGCCGCGACGCCTACATCGCCACGATGGGTGAGTTGTTCGCGCCGTTCACCGAGGTCGCCGCCGCCAACCCGCACTCGGCCGCCCCGACGGCGCGCACCGCCGACGAACTCGTCACCGTCACCCCCGAGAACCGGATCGTGTCCGATCCGTTCACCCGGTACATCGTGGCGCGCGATCAGGTCAACCAGGCCGCAGCCGTGGTCGTGATGTCGGTGCGGGCCGCGCAGGCCGCCGGCATCGACCCCGCGAAATGGGTGTTCCTGCACGGTCATTCGTCGACGGTGGAACGACCGGTCCTGGCTCGACCCGAATTGTCGTCCGCTCCTGCGGCTCCCGCGGCGGTGCGGCATGCGCTGCAGGTCGCCGGGATCGGGCTCGATGACATCTCGGTCGTCGACATCTACAGCTGCTTCCCGATCGCGGTGTTCAACGTCCTCGACGGGATCGGCATGTCGCCCGACGATCCGCGCGGACTGACCCTGACGGGTGGCCTGCCGTTCTTCGGCGGGCCGGGCAACAACTACTCGCTCCACGCGATCGCCGAAGTCGTCACCCGCGTCCGGCGATCGCCGGGTGACTACGGTCTCGTCATCGCCAACGGTGGTGTGCTGAGCAAGCATGCCGCGGGTGTCTATTCGACGACGCCGGCACCGTGGCGCCCGGACACCAGCGGTCCGGTCCAGGCCGAGCTCGACGCGGTACCGACCGTTCCCACGATCGCCGACGCCGACGGCGCCGCGGTCGTCGAGACCTACACGGTCATCCCGCAGAAGAACGGCCGCCGCACCGGTGTGGTGATCGGCCGGCTGGTCGATCCGACCGTTCCGGAGGGACTCGGCGCCCGCTTCGTGGCCAATCTCGATTCCGACGACGACGAACTCTTCGACCTCCTCCTCACCTCCGAGGACCCCGTCGGCACGCCGATCGTCGTGCGGTCCTTCGACAAGGGCAATCGGGTGGCCCTGACCGCCGCGGCCATGAACTCCCGGCATCCGGTCGTCGCGCCGGCGTTCCGCGACTCCTACGAGCACGTCGAGATCCGTCGCGACGGCCGGCTGCTCGAGGTGACCATCAACCGGCCCGATGCGCGCAACGCGTTGAACCCCGCGGCGAACGCCGAACTCGACTCGATCTTCGAGGCCTACTTCGCCGATCCCGACCTGTGGGTGGCGATCCTGACGGGCAAGGGCGACAAGGCCTTCTCGGCGGGCAACGATCTCGCGGCGACCGCGGGCCCCGCCGCCCTGTCGGTGCCGAAGAACGGGTTCGCCGGACTCACCTCGCGGCGCAGCCTGCCCAAACCGGTGATCGCGGCGGTCAACGGCTTCGCGCTCGGCGGCGGCTGCGAGATCGCGATGGCCTGTCACATCGTCGTGGCCGACGAGGACGCATCGTTCGGACTGCCCGAGGTGAAGGTGGGTTTGGCGGCCGCCGCGGGTGGTCTGGTCCGCCTGCCGCGGATGATCCCGCCCGCGCTCGCACGCGACATGATCCTGACCGGGCGTCGGATCTCGGCCGCGGAGGCCGCGGCCGCCGGACTGGTGAGCCGGATCGCCCCGGCCGGAAAGGTTCTCGAGACCGCACGCGGCGTGGCCGAGGAGATCCTGGCCGCCTCTCCGACGTCGGTACGGGCGTCGATCGCCACCATGGAACAGTCCGACGCCATCACCGACACGGTCGACGCCGTCCACGCCAGCACCTCGGTGCTCGACTCGCTCGTGATCAGCGGCGACACCCTCGAAGGGATCATGGCGTTCGTGATGAAGCGGACGCCGAACTGGAAAGGCCACTAGAGACTCATCGAAGACGAAAGCGCACGGAAAACGCGCGGATGGTCGTCGGATGCTGAACACTTGACGGCGGCCACTCCGCGCGCTCCCGCGTGTGGGTGGCCGCTGTTTCGACGTAACAGTCGTGTCCAGAAAGGCGGCACACCATGTCCGGTAGCAGTGAGGCGCGCGGAACCAAGTCCTCCAAACGCACACCCCCACCACCGTCGTACCGGGTCGATCCCCCCGACTGGACACTGCCGCGGGGCACCATCGTGCTCCTCACGATCGCCGGCCTCGTCGTCGCCATCGGCGGCATCAAATCGGTGGCGTCGCTGGTCGGGCCGGTCTTTCTCGCGCTGATGCTCACCGTCGCCGTCCAACCGGTCCCGAACTGGTTGCGCAAGAAGGGCTTCCCGCGGTGGGCCGCCTTCGTGACGACGGTGCTCCTCGTCTACGGAATCCTCATCGGGCTGTTCGCGGCGCTGGTGTTCTCCGTCGCACGCCTGGCATCGATCCTGCCGCAGTACGACGACAAGTTCGACGACCTCGTCACCAGCTTCCAGAACTTCCTCACCAGCCACGGCGTCAGCCACGACAAGGTGCAGGACATGATCTCCCATGTCGACACCAGCAAGGTCGTGGGTGCCGTGACCGACGTGCTGAGCAGCACGTTCAGCGTGGCCTCGGCGCTCGTGCTCGTCCTCGCCCTGCTGCTGTTCATGGCCGCGGACTCGGTCGGCTTCGACGACCGGATGAACATCCTGGACCGGATGCGCCCCGACATCGCATCGGCCTTCCGTTCGTTCTCGCAGGGGACACGCAGCTATCTGTGGGTGTCGACGGTCTTCGGCCTGATCGTCGCCGTGCTCGACAGCGTGGCCCTCGCGTTGCTGTCCATCCCGCTCCCCATCCTCTGGGGCCTGCTGTCGTTCATCACCAACTACATCCCGAACGTCGGCTTCATCATCGGTCTGGTCCCACCCGCGCTGCTCGGGCTGCTCGTCGGGGGGCCCACGAAGATGATCGTCGTCATCGTCGTCTACAGCGCGATCAACGTCATCATCCAGTCGGTCATCCAACCGAAATTCGTCGGCGACGCGGTCGGATTGTCGACCACCCTGACCTTCCTGTCCCTGCTCTTCTGGGCCTGGGCGATCGGGCCGCTGGGCGCGATCCTCGCGGTGCCGCTGACCCTGCTCGCCAAGGCCTTGCTCATCGACATCGACCCCGCCACCCGCTGGGCAGACGTGCTGCTGTCGTCGGGCGGGCAGCCGAAGAGCCCGGACCCGACCGAGGCGGGGACATCCGACGACGACACGAGAGAACCCGCGAAGACCCCGGGCACGAAGGGTGAGGATCCGCCACCCGGATCGGCCCCGGGCGTCACACTGGAACCGGAAACGTGAGGCGGGCTACGCACCGCGCCGATCATTGGGTAGATTCCCTTTCGACCCCAATCTGACCACAACCGTTTACAGATAGGTTGCGCACCGCTCATGGACATGAACTGGTCTCCGGACGACGCTGCGTTTCGCGACGAGGTCCGCGCGTTCCTCGACGAGAAACTGACCCCCGACCTACGCGCGGCGGGCACGCTGCGCACCAGCGTCTACTCCGACCACGAGGCCTCGATGGAGTGGCAGGCGATCCTGCACGAGCGTGGCTGGGCCGCTCCCGCGTGGCCGGTGCAGTACGGCGGATGCGACTGGTCGCAATCCCAGCACTACATCTTCAGCCGTGAGTCGATCCTCGCCGGCGCGCCGTCGCTGTCGCCGATGGGCATCCGCATGGTGTCGCACGCGATCATGGCGTTCGGCACCGACGAGCAGAAGAACTTCTTCCTGCCGGGCATCCTCGACGGCAGCGTCTTCTTCTGCCAGGGCTACTCCGAGCCGGAGTCCGGCTCGGACCTCGCGTCGCTGTCGATGGCCGCGGTCGACGACGGCGACGACCTCGTCGTCACCGGTTCCAAGATCTGGACCACCCACGCCTCCGAGGCGAACTGGATCTTCTGCCTCGTGCGGACCTCGCGCCAGGAACGCAAACAGCAGGGCATCACGTTCGTGCTCATCGACATGAACTCGCCGGGCATCGAGGTGCAGAACCTCGTGTTCGCGTCCGGCGAGCAGGTGCAGGCGCAGGTCTTCTTCGACGGCGTGCGCGTGCCCAAGAAGAACGTCCTCGGCAAGATCGACGAGGGGTGGACCGTCGCGAAGTACCTGCTCGTCTTCGAGCGTGGCGGCGGCGCGGCCGCCCCGGCGCTGCAGGTCATGGCCGAGCAGCTCGGCCGGGACGCGGCGTCGGTGACGGCGCCGAACGGCGGCCCGCTGTCGGAGGATCCGGCCTTCGCGGCCAAGCTCACCGACCTGCAGGTGCGCGCGAAGATCCTCGAGGTCCTCGAGTACCGCGCGCTCGCCGCGATGAGTTCGGGCAAGGACCCCGGCTCCATCGCGTCGATGCTGAAGATCCTCGGCACCGAACTGAGCCAGGAGATCACGACCCTCAGCCTGGAGGCCGCGGGACCGCACGGACGGGTCTTCCAGCCGCACGCCACCAAGCCGGGCGGACCCATCTTCCAGTACACCCCGCCCACCGACGGCTACGTCAGCGGCGAACCGTGGCAGGCCGTCGCGCCGCTGCACTACTTCAACGACCGCGCGGGCTCGATCTACGCCGGCAGCAACGAAATTCAACGAAACATCCTCGCCAAAGCGGCTCTGGGTCTCTGACGGGTCACAGGAGATAACCAATGGACTTCACACTCACACCCGAACAGCAACTGCTGTCCGACGGTCTCGACAAGTTCCTCGACGCGCGGTACGACCTGCAGGTCAGCCGCGACGCCGCGAAGGTCGGCGAGGGCTGGCAGCCGAAGATCTGGAAGGCCTTCGTCGAGGACCTCGGGGTCGTCGGCGCCTGTCTGCCGGAGGACATCGGCGGATTCGGCGGCGGCCCCGAAGAGCTGATGGTCGTCACCGAAGCGCTCGGGCACGCCCTCGTGGTCGAGCCGTTCGTCGACACGGTCGTGCTCGGTGCGGGCCTGCTGCACGCGACCGGCAACCCGGTCGCGCTCGAGGCAGCCGGTCGCATCGCCGAGGGCGAGGCGCTCAGTGCACTCGCCGCGCTCGAAGACGGCTCGGGCGGGGTCCTCTCCCGCATCGAGACCTCCGCCGACCGGGACGGCGACGAGTGGGTGCTCAACGGCACCAAGGCCGTAGTCACCACGGCGCCGCTCGCCGACTACCTGATCGTCAGTGCCCGCACCGCAGGCGAACCCCACGATCCCGCCGGCGTCTCGCTGTTCCTGATCGATCTCGCCGACGGCGGGCCGACGGGGCTCGAGCTGCACAAGCTGCGCACCATCGACGACCGCCAGGCCGCCGACATCACGTTCACCGACGTGCGCCTGCCCGGCGACGCGCTCATCGCCGACGAGAACGCCATCGAGATCCTCGAGAAGGCGTGGGACACCGCGACCGCCGCGGTCGTCTCCGAGGCCGTCGGCCTGATGCGCAAGGTGTTCACCGACACCGTCGAGTACTCCAAGCAGCGCGAGCAGTTCGGGGTCCCGATCGGCAGCTTCCAGGTGCTTCAGCACCGGATGGTCGACATGCATCTCGAGCTCGAACAGTCGGTCGCCGCACAGTATTTCGCGATCCTGTCCCTCGAGGGCTCCCCGGCGGAACGGGCGGCGGCGGTCTCGGCCGCCAAGGCCACCGTCAGTCGCGCCGCCCGGTTCATCGGACAGAACGCGGTGCAGTTGCACGGCGGCATGGGGATGACCGAGGAGCTGGCCATCGGCCACTACTTCAAGCGTCTCACCGCCATCGAGTACGAATTCGGCACCGCGGACGCCCATCTCGCGCGTTTCGCGACCGCCACCGCGCAGATCGACGCCTGACCGCACCACCGAATCGCCACCTCCCGGTTCCGGAGGTGGCGATTCGGCGTTCGGGCCTGACTCAGCTGTCGGTCCAGACCGGCTTCCGCTTCTGCAGGAACGCCGACATACCCTCCTGCGCATCGCAGGTCATCGCATTGGTCGCCATCGTCTCACCCATCTCGTCATACGCCGCCGACTCGTCGAGCTCGACCTGCCGGTAGAACGCCTGCTTGCCGATCGAGACGGTCCGCGCGCTCGACCCGGCGATGTGCAGAGCCAGCTCCCGCACCGAGTTCGCGAGCTCGTCGTCGTCGACGACACCGCTGAGCAGCCCCCAGTCCGCGGCGGTCTCGGCGCCGATGGGTTCGCCGGTGAGCAGCATGTGCATGGCGCGTTTGCGTCCGATCGCGCGGGACAGCGCGACCATCGGAGTCGAGCAGAACAGCCCGATCCGCACACCCGGCGTGCTGAACCGCGCGCTGCGTCCCGCGACCGCCAAGTCACACGTCGCGACCAGTTGACACCCCGCCGCGAAGGCCATGCCGGCGACTTCGGCGATGACGGGCTGTCGCACCTCGTGGACCGTCCGCATCAGTTCCGTGCACGTCGCGAAGACGGCCCGCTCGTCGTCGAGGGTCCGGTCGACGAGTTCACCGAGGTCGTGCCCGGCGGAGAACGCGGGTCCGAGCGCCCGGATCACGATGACCCGCACGCGCGGATCGTCGTCGAAGTCCCGAAGCGCGGCGGTGATGGCGCGCATCGTGCTCGTGGACAACGGGTTACGACGCCGCGCGTCCCCCAGCGTGATCACCCCGAGTGGTTCGGCGATCTCCGTCGACACCGCCTCGTGCAGGATTTGTTCGGTCATGCCCCGACACTATGCAGTGCCGCGGGAATACGACGTCGGATCGATCGTTGTGTCTCCTCGTGACCAGTACCGCGCTCTTCGAACCGATCACCCTCCGCGATGTCGCGATCCCCAACCGGATCTGGCTCGCCCCGATGTGCCAGTACAGCTGCTTCGCCGGCGACGGGGTGCCCACCGACTGGCACCTGACGCATCTCGGTTCCCGAGCTGCCGGCGGCTTCGGACTGATCCTCACCGAGGCGGCGGCCGTGGTGCCCGAAGGTCGGATCAGCGCACACGACGCCGGTCTGTGGAACGACGACCAGGCCGCGGCCTGGGGACGCATCGTCGACTTCGTCCACTCGCAGGGCTCGGTCATCGGCACCCAGCTCGCCCACGCCGGCCGCAAGGCCTCCACCTACGCACCGTTCGACGACCGCTCCGGCGCCATTCCGCTCGACGACGGCGGCTGGACGACATTCGGCCCGTCCGACGACGCCTTCGAGGGACTGCCCGCCCCCACCGCCATGACGACCGAGCAGATCGCCGAGGTCGTGGACGCGTTCGCACAGGCCGCCCGTCGCGCCGACGACGCCGGGTTCGACGTCGTCGAGATCCACGCGGCGCACGGCTACCTGCTGCATCAGTTCCTCTCCCCGTTCTCGAACCGGCGCACCGACGCCTACGGTGGCGACTTCGAGGGACGTACGAGGCTGACCCTCGAGGTCGTGGACGCGGTCCGCGCGGTGTGGCCGTCGTCGAAGCCGCTGTTCGTCCGGGTGTCCGGCACCGAATGGACCGAGGGTGGGTGGGACGTGGACGACTCCGCCCGTCTCGCCGCCCTCCTCGCCGGCCGCGGTGTCGACCTCGTGGACGTCTCCTCGGGTGGCAACGTCCTCGCCGACATCCCCGTCGGACCCGGCTACCAGGTCGACCTCGCCCGGTCGATCCACCGCCAGTCGGGTGTGCCCACCGCTGCCGTCGGCCTCATCACCGAACCCGATCAGGCCGAGAAGGTCGCCGGCGACGACGACATCACCGCCGTCTTCTTCGGACGCGTCGCGCTGCGGGAGCCGTCGTGGCCGCTGCGCGCCGCACACGAGCTGGGCATCGACAAGCGCGAGGCGCCGTATCCGCCGCAGTACCAACGCGGTTCGTGGCACTGAGCCCGGTCCCCGCTCCCTGAGGAGGCCCGGAGCTTGCGGAGGGCCGTCACGAAGGGTCTGCCTCACACCGGCCGCGGCGTCACCAGCGCGAGGGACGCCGCGGTCGCCGGCTCGATGATCGATGCGAGCGGGGCGCCGGACTCGACGGCACCGGCGGTCAGCTCCCGGAAGCCACCCCACAGGAAGATCGCGCGCTGACGGTCCATCGGCACCACCCCCGCCGAGGCCATCGTCGGGGTCGAGGTGAGGCCGACGAAGAGTTCGATCCACGCTTCCAGGGCCTCGTCCTTGACCGCCTGGGCGGCGCTGCCGAGCGCGGGCAACTCGCGGATCCAGCTCAGCGTCAGACCCGGATACCGCTCACTCGCTGCAACATATGACGACACCGCTTGTCGCACCTGCTCTTCGATGGAGGCTTCCGCATCCACGCGCCGCGCGATCTCGGCGATCATGAACTCGTTGGTCACCGTCAGCAGCGCGAAGAAGCATGACTGCTTGTCGGCGAACTCTTGGTAGAACGACCGCCTCGAGGTCCGCGCGACCCGCACGATGTCGGCGACCGTGGTGTCGCGGTAACCCGCTTCGACGATGCACTCGAGCATCGCCGCGAGCAGCCGGTCCCGGCTTGATGCCCCCGCCGACGAGGTCAACCAGGGCGCCGGGAGCGAAGCGAGCGGGCCCGATGTCGCAGGCGCCGGGAGCGAAGCGAGCGGGCCCGATCCAGTCACGCCTTCGAGCATAGGCCCTTGTCTCGACCGGTACGTGAGCGTACCGTCGGGTGGTACGTGCACGTACCACCGCTGCGGCGAGAGGACCTCACTCGTGAACACCCCGACCCTGAGCGGTGAGGCGGTTCTGCCGCCCACCACGTCGATCCCGTCCACCATCCAGGGGCTCGGCGCGGTCGTGTCGCGGCGACATTTCTTTCGATATCTCCACGACCGGCACGGCTCGGCCTTCACCGTGAACCTGCCCGTCTTCGGCCCTTCCGTCGTCATCTCCGATGCCGCGATGGCGCGCGAGCTGTTCACCGCCGGCGACCAGGTCGAGAACGTCCAGCCCAACCTCGGCCGCATACTCGGCACCGGATCGATGTTCGCGCTGGAGGGCGCCCGACACCGCGCCCGGCGCAAACTGCTCACCCCGCCGTTGCACGGCAAGCCGATTCGGTCGTACGAACAGATGGTGGTCGACGAGGTTCGCGCCGAATCAGCGTCCTGGCCCACCGGGGTCGAGTTCGCCTCCATCGAACCGATGATGCGCATCACCCTGAACGTCATCCTCCGCGCGGTTTTCGGCGCCGAGGGCAGCGAGCTAAACCGACTCCGCGACATGATCCCACCGATGGTGACCGTCGGTTCGCGCGCCGCGACGGTACCCCCACTCCCACGCCTTCTCCGGCCGATCGACCCCAATCACCGGTACGCGCGACGCAATGCCGAATACCGAGATTACGTCGGCGGGCTGATCACGAAGGCGCGCAACGATTCTCGCCTGGATGAGCGCACCGACATCCTTGCGATCATGCTGCGCAGCACCTACGACGACGGCAGTCCGATGACCGACGACGAGATCGCCGAGGAACTGGCCACGATGCTCGCCGCCGGACACGAGACCACGGCGACGACCCTCGCGTGGGCGCTCGAGCGCTTGCGCCGGCACCCCGAGGTGGTGCGCGAACTGGTGGCCGAGGTGGACGCCGGTGGCTCCGACTACCGCCACGCCACCATCCTGGAGGTCCAGCGCAGCCGACCCGTCATCGACTTCGCCGGCCGGCATGTCGTCGCCGACCATCTCGACCTCGGCAAGTGGCGGATCCCGAAGGGATACAACGTCCTCGTCTCGATTGCACTCCTCCACGACGACAGCAGCGAATTCGCCCGGCCCGAGGTCTTCGACCCGACCCGTTTCCTGGGCACCAAGCCTCCGGCGGCATGGCTGCCGTTCGGCGGCGGCACGCGGCGGTGCATCGGGGCGGCATTCGCGACCATGGAGATGGACGTGACCCTGCGGACACTGCTGGCGGACTTCGAACTGATGCCGACCAGCGCCAGGTCCGAACGCTGGTTCTCGCGCGGGGTGGCGTATGCCCCGTCCCGCGGTGGTCGTATCGCTGTCGTTCCGCGCTGACCCCAGCTCGACGCCCGGGGGCCGACGTGACGAGCCCCACATTCACGCTGTGACCTTCGTCATCGAACGCGGCCGAACATCGGCGACGGCGAGCCCCCGCCGAATTGCGGTATGCGCTGCGAATTCGCCGTAAAGCTAACAGCGTTATCTCGGCGTTATCCGAATCGCCCAGGTCACGGACTCGACGTGACCAAGCCGTTACCCAACCCGTATGGTCGCCCACGGTCCGAGATCAACCGCCCTGCCAACCCCGGGGTGGTGAGGAGGAACGAAGACCATGCGAATGACCAAGACCCACATGACCAAGCTCGTCGCCCGCGCCGCCATCGTCGGCGCACTGACTGCCGCCCCCTTCGGGATGCTGGCGTCCACCGCGCACGCAGCAGGCGGCAACTGGGACGCGGTCGCTCAATGCGAGAGCGGCGGCAACTGGGCCATCAACACCGGCAACGGCTACTACGGTGGCCTCCAGTTCTCGATGAGCACCTGGCAGGCCAACGGCGGAACCGGTAACCCGGCCGACGCCTCGCGCGAGGAGCAGATCCGCGTCGCGGAGAACGTGCTCGCCACCCAGGGCCCCGGCGCCTGGCCGGTGTGCGGCGCCAACCTCTGACGCAGGCACCGGCGCAGCACGTGCCGTGAGGCCGTGCAGTCATTGACACGACGAGGCCGGCGGGTCCTTTCCAGGACTCGCCGGCCTTGTTGCGTCTGCCGCTGTCTACGGCGTGGGCGCGGCGTCGTCGCCGCTGTCCCCGATCGTCGTGTCCAACGCACTCACCGCGATGCCGTACGGCAGGAACCGCACGTTGCGTCGTGGATCGGTGTTGGTCTTGTTGGCGCGCAGGGCCTCGAGTTCGGTCGCGTAGACCTGCTCGACGCGGGCACCGCCGTCGTCGTCGACGACGAACACCGCCCAGACACCCGAGCCGGCCTCACCGGTGGTCTCCTCACGGGGCTTGGTGCGAGTGCGGCCGCGGGCGGCCTCGTCGAAGAACATCGAGAAGGCTGCCGGTCCGGCCTGACCCTCGAAGAGCTTGCCGAACACGTCGCGCAGTCCGTCACCGGCCTCGCGCGCAAATCGGTCGAAGTCCTCGGGGCCGAAATTGAACGGTCCGCCGGAGCCGCTGTTGTCGGTCATGATGTTCCTTCCTCCGGCCACCCTGAAGAGCCGCCGGTCAACGCTGTCCAGTGTCCTCAGGAATCAGTGGCTCCGCCACTCCGGTCCTCAGGAATCAGCGGCTCCGCCACTCCGGCCCTCAGGAATCAGCGGTTCCGCCACCCGCGTTCTCCGTCTCGTCGAGCCGCTGATGCAGGCGTGCCCGGACATCGTCGGCCGAATAGGACTTCCGCTGCCGCTGGTCACGCGCGACCATCACCCCGCCGGTGGCCACCCCGACCGCGCCCGCCAATCCCAGCCATTTCCACAGGTTCCTCATGCGGGCAGGATAGGTCGCGCAGGCGTCGTGCGTGCTCCGGACGCATTAGCCTGCTCTCGTGCCCACCAGCAGAATTCTCCTCGGCCGAGACCACGCCGACGCCGGTATCTCGTTGACCGACGCACTCGACGCCACCCGCACCGGCGACATCTGGCTCTTCCGCGGCCATTCCGGACCGGACCGGGCCATCCGCACCCTGACCAACGCGCCCGTGAACCATGTCGCGATGGCGGTCTGCATCGACGATCTGCCACCGCTGCTGTGGCACGCAGAGCTCGGCGATCGGCTGACCGACGTGTGGACCGGATCGAATCATCGCGGCGTGCAGCTACACGACGCGCGAGAAGCCGTCGAGCAGTGGATGATCCGCTACAAGCAGGCGTGCTGGTTCCGTCAGCTCACCCCGGACGTGACCGCTGATCAGGAGAACGCTCTCCTCAAGGTGATCGCCGAACTCGACGGGACGCCGTTCCCGACCACCGCGCGCCTGGCCGGCCGGTGGTTTCGCGGCCGGGTGCCCAACTCGACCGACCTCGTCCGGGGCATCCCCTACCTCGACCGCAAGGTCCGTCAACGACGCGACGAACGGCAGCAGCGGAAAAATCAGAACACCGAGGGCGTCGGACTCGAAGCCGCCTACTGCGCCGAGGTGGTGGCCATCACCTATCGGGAGATGGGCATCCTCGACGCGTCCAAGGACTCCAACTGGTTCGACCCCGGGCGATTCTGGAGCGGCGACGATCTCCCCCTCCACGCGCCGCACGAACTCACCCCCGAGATCGGGGTCCGGCTGGACTGACGCCGGCGCGGACCGGGCCGACCGTCACCTCCCCCCGAACGCCCGGAGCGTCGCCTCGACGAGTGCGTCGGCGTAGATGTCGGTCAGCGGGCCGCTGCGGTGCAACCACCGCTGGAACAACGGGGCGTAGAGCATCTCCAGAAACAGGTCGAGGTCGGTGTCGGGGGGCAGCTGGCCCGCCCGCTCGGCCGTGCGAAGCCGAGCCTTCTTGGCGTCGTCCAGCGGTCGCGACAGCTTCTCCCGGTACTCCGCCGCAAGGTCGGCGTCATTCGCGATCTCCGTGTTCACCGCCCGGATCAGGCGATCGAAGGACGGATCGGCGAACTCTGCCACCGTCTCCCGCATGACCTGTTTCAGGTCCGCCTCGAGATCTCCGGTATCCGGCAGTTCGACCGACTGCCCGTCGGCCCCCTCGCTCAGTGCGAGCACCGCTGCGAAGACGACCGCGCTCTTCGACGGCCACCGTCGATAGATCGTCTGTTTGCCGACACCGGCCCGGGCCGCGATCGCCTCCACCGTGACCTTGTCGTACGACTGCTCCACGACCAGGGCTCGGGTCGCTTCGAGGATCGCCTGGCGAGACCGCTCTCTGCGGCGTGAGTGATCGGGACCTGCAGCTGTCGTCATGGGTCGAGCCTAGTTCATGAAACGAGACGTTGCGTTTGACAAGCGAGGCGGACTTGGCCATAGTCATTCTGAGACGGACCGTTCCGTTTACTTAGGAGGAAATTCGATGATCGACGCACGGGTCTGGTTCATCACCGGCGCATCCCGCGGACTCGGACGCGCGTTCACCGAAGCGGCACTTGCCGCCGGCGACGAGGTCGTGGCCGTCGCCCGCAACATCGAACCGCTGGCGTCGCTGGCCACGCGACATCCCGATCAACTCCATCCCCTGTCGCTCGACGTCACGGACCGGCAGGCCGTGTTCGACGGCGTCGATGCAGCGGTCACCGCGTTCGGCCGACTCGACATCGTCGTCAACAACGCCGGCGGAATGCTCTACGGGATGGTCGAGGAAGCCACCGAGGCCCAGATCAGGGCGCACCTCGACCTGAACTTCTTCGGTGCCGTCTGGGTCGCGCAAGCCGTGCTGCCCCACCTGCGCGCCGGCGGCGGCGGACGCCTGCTGCAGGTGACGTCGATGGGCAGCGGCGGAGGAATGGCCACCGTCGGCTTCTACGGAGCGGGCAAGGCCGCGCTCGACTCGGTCAGTGAGGCGCTGGCGATGGAGGCCGAGCAATTCGGCGTCAAGGTCACCATCCTGCAGATGGGCGGTTACGACACCGGGTTGTTCACTGCCGGTACGACGAACACCGAACCGATGCCGGAGTATCGGGACCTGCGAGCCGAGATGGAATCGTCGTGGGGTGACGACGCCGGACCTCCGCCGACCACGGCCGCGCCGGTCATCCTGGAACTCGTGGCGCTCCCCGACCCGCCTCGGCGCCTGATCGTCGGCAGCCAGTCGTTCGACCACGTGCTCGAGATGGACCGCGCACGTGACCGGGACTACCACAAGTGGGAGCACCTCAGCCGGCAGGCGCCCGGCTGAGGTGGCCCGCGCGTCGTACTAGATCGTCATCGCCTCGCGCACAGCACTTTCGGCGGTCGTGCCGCCCTCACCCGACGACGTCACGCGGCCGCTCTCCAGCACGTAGTACCGCTGCGCCGCCTCGAGGGCGAACCCGATGTGCTGTTCGACGAGGAGTACGCCCAGCCCCCCGCGCTGGGTGAGCGTGGTGATGGTCTGCTCGATCTCGGCGACGACCGACGGCTGGATGCCCTCGGTCGGCTCGTCGAGGATGAGCATCCGCGGCTCGGTGATGAGCGCGCGCGCGATCGCCAGCTGCTGACGCTGGCCGCCGGACAACAGGCCGGCGCGTCGTCCCAGCAGCTCCTTGAGTGCCGGGAACATGTCCAGCATCTCGGCGACCAGCTCCTTGCCGCGTTTGCGGCCGTCGGCCACCACCTGCAGGTTCTCGGCGGTGGTGAGGTGGCCGAAACTCTGCTGCCCCTGGGGCACGTAGGCGATGCCGTGCCCGACCCGTACGCTCGGACGCGCCCGGGTGATGTCGACGCCGTCGAACGTGATGGTGCCCTTGGTGGTCTTCACCAACCCGACGGCCGCGCGCAGCAGGGTCGTCTTCCCGGCCCCGTTGTGTCCCATCACCGCGACGACGCCGTCGGCCGGTACCTCGATGTCGACCCCGTGGATCACCTCGGTCCGACCGTAGCCCGCATGGACTCCGGAGATCTTCAGCATGGTTCAGCCCTTCTCCGTGATCGGTTGCGTTGCAGCCGCGCTCACCGCAGTCGCAGTCGTGTCGGTGTCGGCGGCGATCTCCTCGAGTTCCTCACCGCCGGCCGCGGTCCCGAGGTACACCTCCTGGACCTTCGGGTTCGCCTGGACCTCGGCGACCGTGCCCTCGGCGAGCACCCGCCCCCGCGCGAGCACGGTGACCGATGTCGCGAAGGACCTCATGAAGTCCATGTCGTGCTCGACGACCACGACGGTGCGCTCACCGCCGATGCGGCGCAACAGGTTCCCGGTCTCCTCACGCTCTTCGTGGCTCATCCCGGCGACCGGCTCGTCCAGCAGCAGCACCGAGGCGTTCTGCACCAGCAGCATCCCGATCTCGAGCCATTGCTTCTGACCATGGGCCAGTACGCCCGCGGGTGTGTCGGCCAGGTCCTGCAGGCCGATGGTTTCGAGCGCCTCGGCGATCGAGTCGGGGATCTGCGTCGGTCGACGCCGCAGCATCGTCCACACCGAACGCCCGGCGCCCGCGGCGATGTCGAGGTTCTGCAGCACACTCAGTTCCTCGAAGACGCTCGCGGTCTGGAAGGTCCGGCCCACCCCGAGCCGCGCGATCTGGTGCACCTTCTTGCCGACCAGTTCGACACCGGACTTCTGGATCGAACCGGTGGACTTCACCAGGCCGGTGATGGCGTCGATGATGGTGGTCTTGCCGGCACCGTTCGGACCGATCAGGAACCGCAGATCACCCTGCAGCAGTGTGAGATCCACGTCGGAGACGGCCTTGAAACCGTCGAACTCCACGCTGAGACCGCGCACCTGGAGGTAGTCGCTGTCCATCCCGGCGTTGCCGCCGGCGACCGGCGGGTGCCCGACGACCGTCGATTCTGCTTCGGTCATGACGACGCTCCTACCTTGCTGCTGGTGTGTTCGTCGATGTCGCCGGTCGGGGACGAATCCGGTGCTCTCTTCCGGCGCCACTTGACCAGTGCTCCCAGGCCGGCCAGCCCGGCCGGGAAGAACCCGACGACCACGATGAACAGGATTCCCTGCGCGTATGTCCAGCCGGACGGGAAGCTCTCCGACAGACTGGTCTGCGCCCAGGCCACCGCGATGGCGCCGAGGACCGGGCCGAGAAGCGTTGTGCGCCCGCCGATGGCGACGCCGATCAGGAAGGCGATCGACGGCACGATCCCGACGTCGGCGGGCGAGATGATGCCGACGATGGGAACGAACATGGCGCCCGCGATGCTCGCGAACAGCGCCGCGATCGCGTAGGCGACGACCTTGGTGTTGGCCGGGTCGTAGCCGAGGAACCGGACCCGCTCCTCCTGGTCGCGGACGGCGACCAGCAGTTCGCCGTACCGGCTGTACATCAGCTGACGGGTGATCGCCACGACGGCGAGCAGGATGGCCGCGGTGATGAAGAACAGCAGCTGCCGGTTCACCGGGTCGTTCAGGGCGAGCCCGAAGAAGCTGCGAAAACGGTTGAGGCCGTTGCTGCCACCGGTGGTCTGCTGACCGATGAGCAGGATCGCGAAGGCGGCGGCCAGCGCCTGGGACAGGATGGCGAAGTAGGCACCCTTGACGCGCCGTTTGAACACGCCGAGACCCAGCAGGATCGCCAGCAACGTCGGTACCAGCAGGATGCCCAGGATCGTCACCACCGGTGAGGCGAAGGGCTTCCAGTACCCGGGCAGTTCGCTGATCCCGGCGATCTGCATGAAGTCGGGCACGTCGTCGCCGCGCAGTTCCGCGTCGGAGATCTTGAGGTGCATTGCCATGATGTACGCACCCAGCCCGAAGTACACACCCTGGCCGAGGGTGAGCATGCCACCACGACCCCAGGCCAGGCCGATGCCCACCGCGACGATGCCGAAGCAGAGGAACTTGCCGAGCAGGTTGAGACGGAAGTCCGAGAGGACGGCGGGCGCAACCGCGAACAACAGGATGGCGGCGACGCCGAAGCCCGCCCAGACCTTCCAGGAACTGCTGAAATAGTCCTTCACACAAGACTCCTCGACTGGACCGTGAACAGCCCCTGCGGCCGGATCTGCAGGAAGATCACGATGATGACGAACACGGCGACCTTCGCCACCGACGCCGTCGTGTTGTATTCGATGAACGAGTTCAGGACGCCGAGCGCGATGGCCGCGATGACCGCGCCCTTGATCTGGCCCAGCCCGCCGATGACGACGACCAGGAATGCGTCGATCAGATAGGTCATCCCGGTGTTCGAGCTGGTGGAGCCGATCAACGTCAGTGCCACCCCGGCGATGCCGGCGAGTCCCGAACCGATGAAGAACGTCGTGATGTCGGTTCGGCGGCTGGAGATCCCGCTCGTCTCGGCGAGATCCCGGTGCTGGACGACGGCGCGGATGCGACGACCCATCGGCGTGTACTTCATGGTCACCGCGATCGCGGTGACCGCGACGATGGCCAGCAGCATGATGAACAGGCGCGTCTTCGGGACGACCGCGCCGAGGATGTCGACGCCGCCGGACAACCACGACGGTGCGACGACGTCGACCGCCGGCGCGCCGAAGATGTCGCGGGCGAGCTGCTGGAGGATCAATCCGACACCGAACGTCACCAGGAGTGTGTCCAGTGGGCGGTCGTACATCCGCTTGATCAGGGTGACCTCGAGGAGAACGCCCATCAGGCCGCCGACGAGGAACCCGATGACGAGCGAGACCAGCAGGGACACCCCGGCATTGGAGATCAGGTATTCCTGCACCGTGTACGCGGTGTAGGACCCGGCCATGATGAACGACCCGTGGGCCATGTTGATCACGCCCATCTGACCGAAGGTCAGGGACAGGCCGAGAGCTGCGAGAAGCAGGATCGAACCGAGACTGAGCCCGGTGAAGAGCTGTCCGATAACGGTTTCCACGTGTCTATCCGTTCGTCGTCGGCGAGTGCCGCGTTCGCCGGGAGGGACCGTGCGCGACCCGTCCCGCGTCGCTGGAGGACGCGGGACGGGTCGTCGACGGTGTCAGTTGCTCAGGCCCTCGGCCCACGGGTACGACTTCAGGTAGGGGTCCGGCTCGATCGGCTGACCCGAATCCCACACCGTGTAGATCAGTCCGTCGCCACGGATCTCACCGATGCGCGCGGTCTTGGTGATGTGGTTGTTCTCGCCGTCGATCGTGACGAGCCCCTCCGGAGCGTCGAAAGTGACTCCGCCGGCAGCCTTCTGGACGTCGGCGACGGCGAACGACTGGGCCTTCTCGACGGTGTTCTTCCACAGGTAGACCGAGACGTAGGCGGCCTCCATCGGGTCGGAGGTCGGCTTGTTGGCGCCGTATGCGGCCTTGTAGTCACGGACGAACGAGGCGTTCACCGGGTTGTCGACTGTCTGGTAGTAGTCCCACGCGACCAGCTGGCCCTCGATGTTGTCCACACCGATACCGCCGACCTCTTCCTCCGCGATGGACACCGAGACGACCGGCATGGCCTGCGGGGTCAGTCCGACGTTCTTGTACTCGCGGAAGAACGCGACGTTGGAATCGCCGTTGAGAGTGTTGAACACGGCGTCGGCGTCGGCGGTACGGACCTTGTTGACGATCGTCGAGAAGTCCGTCGAACCGAGCGGGGTGTAGTCCTCGCCCTTGATCTCGATGCCGTTGGCCTCCGCGTACGCCTTGATGACACGGTTGGCCGTCTGCGGGAAGACATAGTCGCTACCGACGAGGTAGAGCGACTTCACGCCCTCCTCCTTCAGGTACTCCAGGGCCGGCACGATCTGCTGGTTCGTCGTGGCGCCGGTGTAGAAGATGTTCGGCGACGACTCCAGGCCCTCGTACTGCACCGGGTAGTACAGCAGCGAGTTGTTGTCCTCGAAGACCGGCAGCATGGCCTTGCGGCTCGACGACGTCCAACCGCCGAACACCGCTGCGACGCAGTCACTCGAGATCAGCTTCTCGGCCTTCTCCGCGAAGATCGTCGGCTCGGAGGCCCCGTCCTCGCCGATGAGCTGAATCTGTTTGCCCAGCACTCCGCCGTTGTCGTTGATCTGATCGACGGCGAGCTTGATCGAGTCACGCACGGTGACCTCGGAGATCGCCATGGTGCCCGACAGCGAGTTCAGCGAGCCGACCTTGATGGTGCTCCCGGAGGTGTCGACGCACGATTCGGCGCTCGATGCCGATTCCTCGCTGGCCGAACTGCCACAGGCGCTCAGGACCAGCGCCACCGCGGACAGCGCCGCGGGGACCAGGATGCCGTACCGCCGACGGCGTGACCGGGTCGGGGCGGACGGCGGGATGTCCGCCGGCGGGGGGCCGGGCGGCAACGGAACAGACGGCATCGGCGAAGCCTTTCTCATTACGTCTCAGGTCCACTCAGATGGGGGCACGACGAACACGCGGCCTGTCACCGCGTGACCCCCGATGAGATACGCGTCGCAAGCCTTGCGATCTGGCGTATGGGAGGTAAACGTAAATTGACTTTGTTACACCGGCGTGACGTGAGATGAAATCGATGTTTCCGCTTCCGGACCCGCCGTCACGATCTGATGCCGGCGAATTCCGTTGCCTTCATTGGAGTTTCGGAGCGACCCGGTTTGACACGAGCGCCCACAGCGGCTAACGGGCGAACGAGGCCTCGATTTCGGCACGGGTACGCTCGGGGTCAGATCCGAGTTCATAGCGCGGAAGCGTGTGCGGCACCGTCGTCCCGTGCGCCACGCGACGACGAGCGGCCGCGAACTCCGGCGCCTCCCCCATCGTCAGGTGGGCGGAGTTGATCAGACCCCACACCGCACTCCGGCGCGCACGCCGTTCGACCGGATTGGGCGGGCGGTACATGATGAGCTGCTGGGCCCAGCGGGGCATCGTGTCACGGATCGCCCAGTCCACGGCGCCCTGGGCCGGGTTGCGTACGTTCAACCCGGTGGCCATCGCATTGCCATGTGTCAGTGCGAGTTTCGGCAGGTACTCGGCCAAGCAGGTGAGGGTGTCGGCTTTGGTCGTGGGCAGGTCGGTCCCACCCAGCGCGTGACCGACACGCACGAATTCCCGGTAATAGCCGTCGAGTTCGGCGCCCCGCAGCGGCTGCGGGTGGTAGATCTCGTGCGCGGTGGCGATACCCCAGACGACGGTGGTATAGTTCCAGCGAAGCCAGGCCGGATCGTCGGCGTCGTAGGCCGCACCGTCGGGCCGGACACCTTTGATGGTGTGGTGCATCGCGCGTACCGTCCGCGCCAGTCGCTCGGCGGACTCGGTCGAGCCGTACGCGGTCCCCATGAAGAAGGCCAGCGAGTGCCCGAGTCTGGTCATCGCGCCGTCGGGATCGATGGACAGGGTCGGGGTTCCGTCCTCGCGGCGCCGGACCAGCCGTGAGTGCTGCACACCCATCCAGAAGATGCTCGGGTCGAGACGCTCCAGGTACGACGCACACTGCAGACCGAAGATGAGCGCGGGCGTGTGCGAATGGACGTACCAGGTCGCGCTGCCCGGGCCGAACCAACCCGGATCGCCGGCCGGCTTCTCGAAGTCCATCCCGCGGAAGAACTTCGCTCGGACGTGGGCGTCGAACTTGCCGTTCAGCCAGGACCCGACGAACTCGTGCGGGAGGGGAACCGGAATCCAGTCGGTCGACGGCAGTCGGAGAGGAGCCATGGACACAGTCATCTACAGACCTTCCGCTCGGGTCGACCATTGGTCACGGTCGTACCCAGAGTAACTCTTTGGGTACAGGCGTGACCAGATCTGTGCGGGGCACGTTCGCGGCCGACTATGGTGAGCAGATGTCCTCACCGACCCGCTGGGCGGGCGTACCGCTCGCGGACCGGCGCGCGGAGCGTAGAGCGGCCCTGATCGCGGCCGCCTTCGACATCTTCGGAGGCGTCGGCGCGGAAGCCGAGCTGTCGGTCCGCTCGGTGTGCCGGTATTGCGGCTACAACACCCGGTACTTCTACGAGAGCTTCTCCGACACCGACGATCTGCTCGGCGCGGTCTACGACACCGCGACGGCGGAACTCGGTGCGGTGGTCGAGGCCGCGATGCGCGAGGCGGGCCCCTCGGTCCGGTCACGCACCCGCGCGGGTATCCGTGCGGTCCTCGGCCACGCGTCGTCGGATCCGCGGCGCGGCCGCGTGTTGTTCACCGCCGGGGTGACCAATCCCGTTCTCGCCGAACGGCGGGCCACCACCCAGGGCATGCTCCGCGACCTCGCGTTCGCCGAGGCCGACGCCCGCGACACCGACCGGCTCACGAGCCGGGTGCGGGCCGCGATCTTCACCGGCGCGATGTCCGAACTGGTGCAACAGTTCTTGGCCGGCAGCCTGGGTGACGACCTCGACCGCGTCGTCGACGAGGCGATGGCGACCCTCCTGCCTACCCGAGACGTTTCATGAGACCGCGATCGAGGGCCCGGATCATGACCAGGCAGCCGAGGCCGGACAGGATCAGGCCGGTCGCGAAGATCGCCGGGAACCCGAACAGGTCGCCGACGATCCCGGCGGCGAACCCGGCCGCGCCCTGCACGCCGACCACCGCGCACGCGAACAAGGTGTAGTCGCTGCCCTCGTAGCCCTTCTGGCACGCATCCATCATCAGGGTGAACACCGCGACGGTCGCCGCGCCACCCAGGATGTGCTCGGCGAGGCTGGCCGTGACCACCAGCCAGAAGCCGCTGACGCCGATCGACGCGACCAGATACACTCCAAGACTGAGTGTCTGGGTGACACCGCCGACGAGCAGTGCGTGCCGCCGACCGTAGGTGTACGCGAGCCACCCGCCGAGCGCGGCTCCGCCGAGCGCTCCGGCCGACGACAACGCACCTTCGACGAGCGCGATCTGGCCCAGTGTGAGTCCGATGTCGGACATGAACGGGCCCACCAGCGCCGACGCCATCGAGTTACCGAACTTGAACGCGCCGACGACGAGGATGAACGTGATCACGCCCGGACGTCGGAGCCGCGACGACCAGCCCGTCAGCAACAACCCGGGCGACACCCGCTTCGACGGTGTCGGCTGCGCATCGCCGGTCGGTCGGCTCGGCTCACGGGCGAGAAACCACACGCCGACGGTGACCGCGAACAGGAGCACCGCCATCACGACGAACAAGGTGCGCCAGCCGGCGAACGAGAACAGCCAGAGGAGCCCGCCGCCGCCGGCGATCATGCCGATTCGGTACGCGCCCAACTGGATTCCGTTGCCCAGACCGCGCTGACGCGGCTCGAGCATCGACACCGCCAGCCCGTCGGTCGCGATGTCCTGCGTCGCCGACAGCAGGTTGATGACCGCGATGCCGATCAGGAGCCAGACCAGGGACCCGGACAGATCGAGCGTCGCCAAGACGAGTGCGACGACCGCCGACGACAACTGCAGGGACACCAGCCATCTGCGCCGGGTGCCGTAGGCGTCGACATAGGGCGCCCACAGGAATTTCAGACCCCAGGGCGCGAACAACAGTCCGTACACGCTGATCTGGGTCAGTGAGTAACCCTCCTCGCGGAGGATGACCGGCACCGCCTGGCTGAAGAATCCGTAGGGCAGGCCCTGCGCGAAGTAGAGAACGGTGAGCAGCGACAGCGTGCCGACCGCGAGCCGGCCCGAGCGCACAGTCGACATGGGTGACATCATGCCGCACCGATGCGAGTGCGGCGGTGGGCGGCCGGTCAGAGTGCCCGGTGACGCGTCAGGGCGAGCCGGTGGCGCGCGATGCGATGCCGTCGAGAATGAGCTGCAGCCCGAATTCACGGTCGTCGGACTCCCCGCCCGCGCTCTGCATCGCCGCGAACAGGTACGGGTACTGCGCGGGATCGGCGAGACCGGTCAGCACCTGCTCGAAGTCCGACTCCACATCGGTACCCGTCGCACGCCGCATCTCGATCTCCAACCGGGTTGCCGACAGCACATACTGGGCGAGCAGGCCGAGGATCTCGAGTTTGTCGTCACCGGGCAGGTCGAAGTCCTTCAGGATCTCGAAACCCGCCTCCATCCAACGCATTCGACGCGGCCCCGGGACCGCGACCGTCAGCGGCAGTTCGAGGAACCAGGGGCGTTCGACCATGCCGTCGATCTGCGCCCGCGTCCACGCCGCCAGATCCTCGCGCCACTCCCCTCGGCGCGGCGGCAACGCGAGCTGACCCGCCACCGCGTCCACCATGAGGCTCAACAGCTGAGCCTTGCCGGACACGTGGCGATACAGGGCCATGGCCGAACAGCCGAGCGCCTCACCCACGCGCGCCATGGAAACCGCGTCGAGGCCGTCGGTGTCGGCGATCGCGATCGCGGCGTCGACGATGCGGTCGAGATCGAGGGCCGGTTTGGGACCACGGCTGCCCGCCCTGCCACCTGTCCACAGCCGTTGCAGCGTCCCGTCCCCACCCTCTGCCATTCGCGGTCCTCTCGGTCGTCGACCCTTGCCGTCGCGCACAACTGCGTCTACTGTACGCAGTTACTGGAGTAAACAGTTTTACACATAAACAGATCGGAGTCCGACATGACCGTCCCGGACCGTTCGTCACCCATGCCGGTCGAGGCCGTCTGCCTCACGAAATCGTTGGGCCGCGGGGACTCCCGGGTGCCCGTCCTGCGCGGGCTGGACCTCGACGTCGGCGCCGGGGAGGTCGTCGCCCTGCTCGGCCCCAACGGCGCGGGTAAGACGACCACGGTGCGCATCCTGTCCACCCTCACCCGCCCCGACGGAGGGACCGCCCGCGTCGGCGGCTTCGACGTCGTCGCCGATCGCCGCCGGGTCCGCGAGATCATCAGTCTGACCGGGCAATACGCGGCCGTCGACGACAAGCTCACCGGTCGCGAGAACCTGAGGATGATGGGTCGGCTCGCGCACCATCCCCGCCGCACCGTCGATCACCGCGTCGACGAACTCCTGCTCGCCTTCGATCTCACCGACGCCGCCGACCGACTGGTCGCGACGTACTCCGGCGGTATGCGCCGGCGTCTCGATCTCGCCGCGGGACTCCTCGACCGGCCGGTGGTCCTCTTCCTCGACGAGCCGACCACCGGCCTCGACCCGCGCAGCCGTCAGATGCTCTGGCAGGTGATCGACGACGTGGTCGCGCAGGGGACGGCAGTCCTATTGACCACGCAGTATCTGGAGGAGGCGGACCGCCTCGCCGACCGCGTGGCCCTCATCAGTGGCGGCCGGATCGGGACCGCCGGTACACCGGCCGACCTGAAACGCCGCGTCGGCGAGGCCGCGCTCGAGTTCGTCGTGCCGACCGCGGCCGACGCCACCGCCCTCGCCTCCGACCTGGCGGCTTTCGGGCCGTCGGTCCAGTCGACCACCGTCCGCGTGCCCACCGACCGGTCGGTGGCCCACACACGCGCGGTCCTCGATCTCGCCGATCGGACCGTCGCCACCGTCGATTCCTGGGAATTGCGCTCTCCCACACTGGACGACGTGTTTCTCGCGGCAACCGGACAACCCGCCGAACCGGCCACCGGGAACGAGGTCGCGGCATGAGTCTCACCACTGCCCTCGCCGAGCGCTCGTCGTCGAAGCGACTACGGCACCTGCAGATCGACGCGACCACGATGTTCGCGCGATCGCTGCGCATGATGAGCCGCGATCCGGACGAGTTGATCCTCGCGCTCGTCCTGCCGATCGCCATCATGCTGATGTTCGTCTACGTCTTCGGCGGCGCGATGTCGGTGGGTACCGACTACATCACCTACGCGACTCCGGGAGTCATCCTGCTGTGCGCGGGCTACGGCGCGTCCAATACCGCACTGGCGGTGGCGAATGACATGAACGGCGGCGTCATCGACCGCTTTCGGTCGATGCCCATCGTGGGCGCGACCATGGTGTTCGGCCATGTCGCGGCCAGCCTGGTGAAGAACTCCGTCTCCACCGCGGTCGTCCTGATCGTCGCGGTCGCCATCGGTTTCCGGCCGTCGGCGTCGCTGTTCGAATGGCTCGGTGCCGCCGGGATGGTCCTCGCCTACATCCTGGCCATCACCTGCCTCGCCGCGTTCATCGGCGTGGCGGTGCGAACGCCCGCCGCGGCAGGCGGTTTCGGCTTCGTCATGCTCTTCCTGCCGTATGTCTCGAGTGCGTTCGTGCCACCCGAGACGATGCCGGCCTGGCTGCGCGGCTTCGCCGAGGCACAACCGGTCACACCGGTCATCGAGTCCATTCGAGCCCTGCTGGTCGGCATGGGCACCGGCGGGTCACCGGTGCACGATCTGACGTCGACAGCGGTGACGGGCCTGGCCTGGTGCGCGGCGATCGCGCTGGTGTCACTCGCGGCGGCCGGCTGGGTGTTCGCGCGCAAAGGGCGGTGAGGCGAGGACGGCCGACTAGCCTGTCGCGCCACCGGTGAACGGTGTTGCCGCCTTCTGCGGCGAGGCGCCGGGCCGGGGGCGGTACCCGCTCACGATGGACATCCGGTTGAACGCGTTGATGGTCACCGCCGCCCAGATCAGCACCGCGGTCTGGTCGGTGTCGAGGATGTCCGTCGCCCGGTCGTAGGCGAGGTCGGCCGCGTCGTGCGCCGGCAGTTCGGTGACGAGCTCGGCGATCTCCAGGGCCGCCTGCTCGACGTCGTCGTAGAGGTCCGGCGCATCCCGCCACCCGGCCATGACGTCGATCTGCTGCGTCGTCAGACCCGCGGTGCGGCCCAGTTGCGCATGGAGATCCATGCAGAAGGCGCAACCGTTGAGCTGCGAACACCGCAGGTTCACCAGTTCCACGAGGGACCGACTCAGCCCGATCGATTCGGCGGCCGCGGCGACCTCCGCGGATACCGCGATCAGCTTTCGGTAGACCTGCGGCGTGGTCTTGTCGATTCGCACCCGTTGCGCAGGCATGGCCCCACAGTAGACATCAGCCCGTCACAGTGGGAAACAGGCATCAGCCCGCCATCGCGGGAAACGCCAGCGCCACGAGCATGAGGGCGAACAGGAACCACGCCGCGCCCTGCCACATCGGCCAGGTGCCGCCCCGACGATAGGTGCGGTAGGCGTTGACCAGTGCACCGATCCCGCCGAGAAGGAACACACCGGGGACGAGCGACGCGAGGGCGATGTTGGCGGGGTCGACGGCGAGGAAGACCGCGCAGGCCACCGCGCCGAGCGCGACGACGGCCACGACATACAGGGCCGCGGACCGGTAGCTTCCGGTGTCCTGCCAGCGCTTCTCGACGTCGGCGCGTCCACGGTCGGCAGCATTGTGCGGATCAGTCATGGTCCAGCGATACCCTGCCGGGCCGTCCGGCAATCACGTCGCCGCGCACCCCGTCACACGAATCCCCCACCCCTGGTGGGTAGGACTACTCATCCATGCCGGGGCGCGACCGGTCATCGTCGACACATGAACTTTCCCAGCAGCACGTTCGGCGGCGATCCGAGTACTGCCACCCTGGCGCGGATCTCGACCGAGTTCGACGCGATAGCACGCCAGATGTCCACCGTGTCAGCCGAATTCGCCGAGCTTCGGCGCATCGTCGCCCAGCCCGACGAGCCTGCTCGCGACGTCGCCCCCGCACCGCAATCCGCCGTGCAGCCACCCGCCGCCGGCCTCACCCCACCGACGGTGGCGGCAGCTCCTGCGCAGGCCGCGGGACCTCGGCCCACACCCCCGTCCCGGCCCTGGTTGCCGACGGCGCCGCCACCGGTCGGCCACCAACGACCCCCGATCGCTCCGCCGGGCCCGCAAGGTCCTCCGCCGATGCCCCGCCCGGCGAGTGCGCGACCGTATCCGCCGGTCGCGTCGCCTCCGCGGCCGGCCGGGCCGTCGATGTCCGAACGGATCGGCGCGGCCGCCGAACGCGGATTGATCGGCAAGATCCTCGCCACCGCCGGCGTGGGCGTGACCCTCATCGGTGTCGCACTGCTCCTCGTCCTGGCCGCACAGGCCGGATTGCTCCGCCCGGAATTCCGCGTCGCGGGTGGCGCGGTCCTCGCCGCGGCGCTCGTCGCCGGCGGGATCTGGTCGCGCGGCCGGCCCGACGGCCGGATCGGTGCCATCGCGCTGACGGCCACCGGGATCGCGGCGGGTTACCTCGACGTCCTGGCCGCGACCAAGATCTACGACTGGTTGCCCATCGTCGTGGGCCTCGGAGTCGCGGGACTCGTCGCCGCGGCTGGGCTCGCGCTTGCCCATCGGTGGCGCAGCGAACACCTGGGGCTGCTCGTCGTCGTGCCGTTGATCGCTCTGGCACCGGTGCTCACCGGCGGACTGGACACCACCCTCATCGCGTTCATGGTGGTCCTCGCCGCGGCATCGGCGTGGGTCCAGCTCGGTCGCGACTGGATCTGGCTGCATGCCGTGCGGCTCGCCGCGCCCACGATTCCGTTGACCCTGGTCGGTGTCCTCGCGCTGGCCGGCTGGACGTCGGCCGGTGCCGCCGACACCGTCTTCGCGGCCGCGGTCGTCGTGGTCGTCGTGCTGGGGGTCGCCGGCGCCCTGATCGCGATGCCCACCACGCAGTTCCGGGAGACGCTGGCCGGTCTGGCGAGTGCGACGACCATCCCCGCGTTGTTCGCCGGAGCGGTGATGAACATGCCGGGCGCGGTGATCCTGCAGACCTGCATCGCCGGCGCGCTGATCGGAACCGTGTTGATCGGATCGGGGCTTCCCGACTCGCGTACCGGCTCCACCCCGCGCGTGCCCGACGTCGTTGCGCAGATCTGGTCCGCGACCGCCCTTCTGCTGCTGTTCGTCGCCGTTCTGGTGGCCTTCGACGGCACGGTGGCGATCACCGTCCTGCTCGGCCTGGCAACGGTGACCGCGCTTGTCGCCCGGACATGGTCGACGACCTCGCGGGTACTTCTCGCCGGTGGCTCGGTCCTGTGGGCCATCGGTTTCGCGGCGCTACTCGACGCGGCGCCGCCGTATGTGCTCGCCGATGCGGACCTGATGCGACGGGACGCGTCTCTGGGGATCGTCGTGGCGAGTGTGTTCGCGGCCGCCGGCGCCCTGGTCCTGGCCGCCGGGTGGGCCCGCCTCACCGACGAGAAGGTCTCGCGCGCAGCCCATATCGCCGCCGGAGTGGTCGTCGTCTACGCACTCACCGCGATCAGTGTGACCGCAGGCGTCCTGGTCGCCGGGTCGGACGGCTTTCTCGCCGGTCACGTGCTGGCGACCACCTGCTGGATGGTCCTCGCGGGGACGGCCCTGGCCTATGCCCGGCGTCGCACCGGTGCCGCACGTACCGCCGCGGTCACCGGGGGTCTCGTCCTCGTCGCGGCCGCGATGGCGAAACTGTTCCTCTTCGACCTGGCCACCCTCGACGGGATCTTCCGCGTGATCGTGTTCATCGTGACCGGACTCATCCTGCTCGGCCTGGGCGCCTGGTACGCCCGCGCCCTCCAGGACGACCCGGCCGAGCCGGATTCGGCGACAGCCGTATGACCCTGCCGAACAGTATGACGTCGTGCCCGGAATGCGGGCACGACGTCATACGGGTCGGCGCCGGGACTAAGCGGTCGTCGTACGGACGGGCGCGGCCACGTCGACCTCGGTCGTCGCGTCGTGGGCGGGGGGTCGACGATCCGGAGCGGTCCGTACATGGGTGAAGTACAGCGTCAGACCGACGAAGGTGAGTCCGCCGACGAGATTGCCGATCACCGTGGGGATCTCGTTCCAGACGAGGTAGTCGGCGATCGAGAAGTCACCGCCGAGCATGAGACCCGAGGGGAAGAGGAACATGTTGACGATCGAGTGCTCGAAGCCCATGTAGAAGAACAGCATGATCGGCATCCACATCCCGATCACCTTGCCGGGCAGGGATGTCGACATCATCGCGGCGACGACACCGGTGGACACCATCCAGTTGCACAGCACGCCGCGGATGAACAGCGTCAGCATGCCGGCGGCCCCGTGCTCGGCGTAACCGACGGTACGGCTGTGGCCGATCTCGCCGAGCCGCTGTCCCACCTCGTCGGGTGCGACGCTGAATCCATAGGTCAGGATGACCGCCATCATCACCGCGACCAGGATGGCGCCGAGGAAGTTCCCGAGGAACACCAGACCCCAGTTGCGCAGCATCGACCGGACCGTGACTCCTCGTCGCTTGTCGAGCAGTGCGAGTGGCACCAGCGTGAACACACCGGTGAGCAGGTCGAATCCCATCAGGTAGAGCAGGATGAAGCCGACCGGGAACAACAGCGCCCCCAGCAGCGGCTGGCCGGTCTGCACGGTGACGGTCACCGCGAAGGCCGCGGCCAGAGCCAGGATCGCGCCGGCCATGAACGCCCTGATCAGGGTGTCGCGGGTGGACATGAACGCCTTGGACTCGCCGGCGTCGACCATCTTCACCGCGAATTCGGACGGTTTCACATAGGACATGTGGTTCTCCTCGAACTCCTCAGTTGATGCGCCCATGGAACCGAGGCCACATGTCCGTTCGGTGTCATCGACGAGTCTCCCTGTTACACCGCCCTCACTCGGTCCAGGTCGCGGTGTGAAGTTCTGGTGTCGTCGCGGTCGGCGGTGGGCGTGTCGATCGTGTGAACACTGCCGAAAGTCGCTGACTCGACTTGGCATCGTGCCCGCCGATGGGCAATGTGGGTGTGGTCCAACACTATCGATGGAGATGACGATGACCACCCCGATCATGCCGAAAACCGATGCCGCAGAGCTGATCAACGCCGCGCGGATTCGCCAGGGACTGACGTGGGCGACAATTGCCGAGAAGATCGACGCCCCGTTGGTCTGGACCGTCGCTGCGCTGCTGGGCAAACATCCGGTCCCGGCCACGAAGGCCACCGCCGTGGTGGAACTGCTCGGCCTCGGCGAGGGCGTCGCCGAGAGTCTGCGGCAACAGCCGACGCGTACACCCGACGAGGCGGCGACGAGCGACCCCACCATCTACCGCTTCTACGAGGCGCTCGACGTCTACGGGCCCGCGCTGAAGGCACTCATCCACGAGGAGTTCGGCGACGGCATCATGAGCGCCATCAACTTCAACATCGACATCCGACGCCGGCCCGACCCGAACGGCGACCGCGTGGTCGTGACCTTCGACGGGAAGTTCCTCGACTACAACTGGTGAGCCACCTGGTGAACCTCGCGGGTCACCGAACGCAGGGCCAGCATCGTCGACGCGTAGACGGCCGGGTCGGTGGGGTCGAAACCGAGCACAGTCCGGATCCGTTCGAGCCGCTGATAGAGGCTCTGCCTGCCGATGTGGAGCGCCGCAGCCGACCGCGTCGCGCTGCAGCCGTGCGCCAGGTGCACCGCCAGGGTCCGGACGAGGTCCGACGAGGAGCGTCCATCGGCCGCGACGAGTGGTTCCACCAGGGACCGCAGCTCCGTCCGAAGAGCGGGATCCAGCGCACCGATCGCCTCGTCGACGAGGAGTTCGCGCGAGGTGAACACCCGACGTCCCGCCTCGAGACCCGCGGCGGTGGACGCCGCGAGCCCGAGTTGTCGCCCGCATCGACGCAGTGAGGCGGAGAGGGCGGACGCCACATCGGCGCCGGGCCCGACATCGTCGATGACACAGGGGTTTCCGACGACGACCGTGGTGCGTCCGATTCGGTTGCCCTGCCGTGTCAACGAGGACGCCACCCGGTCGACCGGGTCGGTGGCGCCCTCTCCTCCCCCGGCCGGCACCGCGGCCAGTGCGTAGACCGTGGCGTCGACGATGCTGCGTGCCACCGAATCCAGCTCGGCGCCGGCGACCGCGGCATCGGCCATCCGCGGGTCGGGGGCCTCCGCCGCAAGGGGCACCACCACGGTGGGCGCCCCCACGGACACCCCCGCGGCGGCCAGGCGTGCCCGCAGATCCGCGGGTCGCATCGGTCTGGCGTCGACCAGGTCTTCGACGAGCCGCGCGGCCAGGGCCGAACCCCGGACCCCGGTCCGGGTCAGGCCGACCGCCACCGGACCGGCGGCCGCACGCAACAGACTCTGCGCGAACGGGACCGGGCCGTCGTCGGTGCGCTCGCCCACGATCAGCCGGGCGATCGGACGTCCCTTGCTGTGGACCGTGGCCTCCGATACGGCCCGGTCGACGACCCGCCACGCCGCCGAGTCGTCGTCGACGCCGTGCGCGGACAGCAGCGCCCCGGATGTGGACACGAGAACGACAGGCGCATGCAGGGTTTCGGCCACATGGCCGAGCATGGGCGCGACCCCGGCACCGGCCGCCAGGTCGTCGTGGAGTGACTCCACGAGAGTCGAGCGGACTCGTAACTCGTCGACCTCGCGGGCGGCGATCGCGGTGTTGACCGCTCGGCACACGTCGATGAAGGGGACCACCGCCCGGAGTTCGATGATCGGCAGCCGGACCGCCGATCCCGCCCGCACCATCTCCTCGGGTACCGCCTCGAACGTCCGACCCACTTCGATCGCGACCGCCGCGACCCCGCGCTGCGACAGGTCCTGCACATAGTGCTTGCGGGTGCCGGCATCGAGTCCGCGCAGACCGAGCCCCGTCGTGAGCAGCAACTCGCCGCCGGTGAGCAGCGGCCCGATCTCGTAGATCTCGCTCGAATGCACCCACCGCACGGGTGCGTCGAGACGTTCGTGGCCGCTCAGAACCCGCGGCTCGGCGACCGCCAGGTGGTCGTCGAGGATCTCCCGAAGCGTCGGGGTGGCGGTATCCGTCGGGGGTCGATCGAGCGTCATGGACGAAGACAATATGCACCGGCGGCCTCGGCCGCAGTACGACGATCTGTCAGTTGTCACCGTCGGAGCCACCCGGCACTCTCGAAGCATGACGATCTCGCTGCCCGGCCATGCCGGTCTCGACGTGTCCGGGATGCTCGACGTCGCCTACCGGGAGGCACGGACGAGCCTCGACGAGGGCGGCATCCCGATCGGCGCGGCCCTCTTCGCGGCCGACGGCACGCTGCTCGGCGCGGGCCACAATCGGCGCGTGCAGGCCGACGATCCGTCGGCGCACGGCGAGACCGATGCATTCCGCGCCGCGGGGCGGCAACGGGATTACGGGCCGACGATCATGGTGACGACCCTGTCGCCGTGCTGGTACTGCTCCGGCCTCATCCGCCAGTTCGGCATCGGCACGGTCGTCATCGGCGAAAACACCTCGTTCTACGGCGGAGAGGACTGGTTGCGTGAGCACGGTGTCGAGGTCATCGTGCTCGACGACGAGCGGTGCGCGGAGATGATGTCGTCGTACATCGCGGCCAATCCTGCGGTGTGGAACGAGGACATCGGGGTCGCCCCGGCCGACGAGAACGTGGAGATGTAATGACCGACAGCCCGGTACTCACCGTCGACCTTCGGGAGTGGCAGGCCGGAGGTGCTGCCGCGCAACGGGTCTGCGCCGCTGTCGATGAATCCCTGCAGCAGGCCGGGTTCCTGCTCGTCACCGGGCACGGACTCGATCCCGAGTTGCCGAGCTCCCTTCGCGCGGCGGCCCGTCGGTTCTTCGCTCTCCCGGCCGACGTCAAGAGCCGGTACTCCGCCGGTGTCGGCGGCCGCGGTTGGATCGGTCCCGGCAAGGAGGCCAACGGTTTCGCCGAGGGCACCGAGACCCCGCCGGACCTGAAGGAGTCGTTCACCTCCGGTGCGCAGACGCCGGTGGGCATACCCGAGATCGACGGGTACTGGTTCGCCCCCGACGTGTGGCCGACGGAAACGCCCGAACTCCGAGAACTGTTCACCGCGTGGACGTCTCAGATGCGGCGGCTGTCCGACGACCTGCTGGCGCTGATGGCCGCCGCACTCGGCCTCGTCGGCCCGGACAATCCGTTCCGCGACCTCGCGTCGACGCCGACGTGGTCGTCCAACATCAACCACTACCCGCCGCTGCACGACGTCGGAACCCCCGAACCCGGCCAGTTCCGCATCGGACCGCACACCGACTTCGGCACCGTCACCATCCTCGACCGCGAACCCGGCGCCGGCGGATTGCAGGTCTACAGCGAGCAATCGGGGTGGGCCGACGCACCGTGGAACCCCGACGCCCTGACCGTCAACATCGGGGACATCCTCGAGTACTGGTCGGCCGGGCGCTGGCCCGCGGGCCGGCACCGCGTCCTGCCACCGCAACCCGACGCACCCGCCGAAGACCTCGTCTCGCTGATCTTCTTCTACGAACTCGATCACGACGCCCTCGTCTCCCCCGTCGCCCCACCCGTGGGCCGCCGCGCCGGACTCGAACCGGTGGTGTCCGGGGACTTCATCCGACAGCGCCTCGACGCCATCACCGTCGGCTGAGACCCGCCCCTCCACTCCCGAGGCGGAAAAGCGCGAACCCCCTCCGCTCCCTGAGGAGCGCCCGGAGCTTGCGGAGGTCGCGTCACGAAGGGTCCGGCGACCGAGGGTTGCGTAACCCTTCGTGACGCTCGCAGGCTCGCTCCTCCAGGGAGCAGAGTGCTTTCGTGGTTCACGACGGGCGCCAGGCCGCAGATACTGAGGTGCTAGGTGCGCGACCCCCGCTCCCTGAGGTGCGAGGAGCGATAGCGACGAGCCTCGAAGGGTCTGGTGGGAATGTTCCTGTAGCCATTAGCCTTCGAGGCTCGCTTTACTCGCACCCTGGGGAGCGGCCGGCCGGCCCGGAAAAGCTCGTCCCCGTGAGCAGGGTCGAAGGGCAATGTGCCCTTCGATCCTGCTGAGGGGGACGCGAATTCACGCGTAGCGCCAGACCGCTGGAGCGGCCCGGCGTCGTCAACGCGGTTCCGGTCCGGTGACCAGCGGGAGCGACGGGTCGTTGGCCCACGCGGTCATCGATCCGTCGTAGACCGCGACGTCGTCGCGACCGACGAGGGCGAGCGCGTGCGCGATCCCGGTGGCCGCGATGCCGCCTCCGCAGTACGTCACGACCTTGGTGTCGTCGGCCAGCAACCCGGCCGCTTCGAATTCCCGGCGTAGCTCCTCGACCGGGCGGAGGTCGCCGGTCTCGGCGTCGTGGATCGAGAACACCGGGAGATTCACCGATCCCGGGATGTGGCCCTGACGGGCGTACGTCGTGGTCTCACCGCGATAGGTCGGCTCGTCGAGGACATTGACCAGCAGCGTCGACGGATCATCAAGCGCGGCAGCGACCTCCGTGGTCGAGCGCAACAGTTCGAAACGACGCGTCCCGCGGAAAGTACGCGGGGTGACGGTCGACTCGGCATCGGTCACCGGGGCGCCGGCCGCCTTCCAGGCCGGCAAGCCGCCGTCGAGCACGGTCACGGCGTCGAAACCCTCGAGTCGCAGGTGCCACCAGAAGCGCGTTGCCCAGAATCCCTCGAGCTGGTCGTAGACCACGACGGTCGCCCCGTCTCCGATCCCCAACGCCGATGCGGCCGTGGCGAACTGCTCGGATGACGGGACCGTCCACGGTTCGGGGCTGCCGGCGTCGGCGAAGTCGGTCAACAGATCGGCGAACACCGCACCCGGGATGTGTTCCGCGCGAAAGGACTCCGCTCCCGATTCGGGGACATAGGGCCCCTCTTTCGGAATCGGGAGATGGGTGGTCGCGTCGACGATGACCACGGTGGGGTCGTCGAGCCGCTCCCGCAACCAGGCGACGTCGACCAGCGGGGGCAGGACAGATGTACTCATCGGAACCTCTCGAGAAACGGGCAAAACACCCCCGACGTCACCGAGACTAGGTGCCCGTCGGCTTCTCGGCACCGTGCCAAATCTCACCGAGCACGACGGTTGACGTACGTACGCGACCGGTGCGTCGTGTCGCGGCGGCGCGCAGACCCGTCGCCGTCAGGCGCGCTCGCGCATCACGCCCACGTGGCGGACCGTCCCGGAGATGCCCGGGATCTGTTTCACCGGCGACCAGGTGCGCATCCCATCGGTGCTGTCGGAGTAGAGGTATCGGCCGTTCCGGTAGGCGTCGAGGTACATCCGCCAGGCGCCGTTCGGTAGCTGGACGACGGCGGGACCCTCGACGAGACGACCCCAGTTGCCCGGCGGCACGAACCGGTAGGGCCCGAACAGCGAGCCCGAGACCGCGTGCTCGATGAACTTTCGCGTCTCGTTCTTGGTGAATGCATGATAGGTCGGCCCGACCTTGATGACCGTGGTGTCGATGTGGTCGGCGCCGATGCTCAACAGCGGCACGGGCGGACTCCACATCCGCAGCCCGGGATCGAGCGCCGTCATCACGTACGGGACGAAACCACCACCGGTCGACATCGACAGGATCACGTTGACCCGGCCACCCTCCACGAACCATTCGGGCGCCCAGGCCTTGGTCGTGAACGGCGACAACGACGGACCGTCACTCGAACCCGCCGACCCGGACGAGCCGGACGAACCTGATCCGCTCGAGCCGAATCCCTTGCCGTCACCGGTCCCCGGCAAGAACGCACAGCACAGCGGCACCGGCCAGTTGTACAGGAAGTTCCAGTTGACGCGGTCGCGGCTGCGCGCGAACCCGATGCTGGCCCCGTCGGCGGTCGTCTACGTCACGTAATACCAGCCGTCGGTGTGCCGGAAGATGCTCGCATCCCGGACATAGCCCGTCGGCGGCCGGTACGCGGACCTGCGCACCAGGGTGTACTCGAGGCCGTCGGAGGACTCGTACACGTCCATGTCGCGCGCACTCGCATTGCTGAACGCGACCATCGTGTACCGCCAACCCGAGGGCGCGGCGGCACTGCTCGCCGGCGTCGGGACGAGCAGCCCGGCCACCGCGAGCAGGACCACGATCGCCGCGGCGAGGACGGTTCGTCTGGAAGGAGTCACCGATGCAGAATCGACGACGAACGGCGCACGATGTGCAACTTTCACCCGGAAGGTCGTCGGTTCCGGCCGCACGGATCGCCAGGGCGAATCCGTGCGGCCGGTGACGATCACCGGGTTCGACGAATCGCCGTACCCCTAGCTGCCGTTGGCGTAGAGCGCCAGGAGCGGACCGATGAAGGCGAACAACATGGTGAGACCGAGTTCAGACGAGGACACTGGAGACCTTTCGACATGTGCCAACTGGATGGCCGTTGAGCCCGACTGCGCGCATCGGCCAGGCAACACCATGTCATGCGACATGTCGTTTGTCAGGCGAATGATCAAACAAAAGCGTTCCTGCACAGAGCATTTGGCGCGACCGAGCGGCCAGTCGTCTCAGTCAGGCGTCCCAGTCGTCCGTCTGCCCGACGCCCGCAACCGGCTGTCGAGTTCGGCCATCAGGCGGGCCGCCCGCGATGCGCCGACCCCCGGTTCCGGGTACCGACACAGCACATCGATGAGCTCGGGTGGTGTCCGGTTGCACACGGCCACGATCATCTCGTTCCCCACCGTCGGGTCTCCGCCGCTGTCGAGTTCGGCGATGTATACCCGGTTCACCGCGGCCCGCAGGATGTGACCGACCTGGTGCGCTTTCGCGATCGGATGCAGATATGCCGCCGCCGCTGCGTCGCCCGCGGCTTGGGCGGCCAGTCGAGCGGTCTCCGACTGCGCGTCCTTCGCGGCCCGATGCGCTGCGAAGGCCGCCGTCCGCTGTCGCGTCGATCTGCGTGCGCCGGCGGCGAATTCCCGGGCCGCCTCGATGGCCGCGCGGGGACGCGGGTCGTCGGGCCGCGTTCGCTCGAAGACCGGCAGCACTTCTTCGGCCCACTCGGTCGCACAACGCACGACGACCCGCAAGTCGTCATCGGGCAACTCGAAGTCTGCCATCGGCCGAAACGCTAGCAGTGTCCTCACACGGTCGCCGACAACCCGCCGCCATCCGGATCGCGGAGCATCGAATGGACGACGAGGCCCGTGTCGACCGGAGTCGTTGCGGTGACGACGAACCCGCGACGTCCGTAGATCATCACATTGCGATCGTCGGAGGTCTCGAGCGCGACGCACGCACCCGGAGGAGGAGTCCTGTCGTCGACCGCGGCGAGTCCGGCGCGGACCAGCGCGCTTCCCAGCCCCTTGCCCTGGCGGTCCGGGTGGACTCCGAGTGTCGCCAGGTTCCATGCGCCTGCCGGGTGCGCAGGGGTCTCGGCCCGGGCGACCGCGGCCAGCCGATCGCCGTGCAGGGCGGCCGCTTCGGCCTGAAACTGTCCATCCGGCTCCGGCACATCCGGGGGCAGCAGGGCGATCACGCCGCACCGGTCCGTGGTGACCAGCACGACACCGTGGTCGAAGGCGTATCCCAGATACATCCGTTGTAGTCGGTGCAACCGTTCCCGATAGCCGTCCTCGGGAATGGACCATCGAGTCCAGGGATAGGCGTCGAAAGCGGCGGCGAGAGTGCCGGCGGCATCGTCGAGATCCGCGATGATCGCGTGGTCGATGGAAATGTCACTGTCCTCGAGGGTTGAGTCGGATGCGGGTGGTCGGCGGGTCACATTACCGCGGAACCACATTCGGTCGACACTGATATCTCGTGGCGCGGGAAATCCGCAGTGGACAGGTCAGAGACACCTGAGAGTCCGCGTCGAGCTTGTCAGCAAATCCGCAGGATTTCCGTAGCCCTGTTCACATGAGGCGCAGGCATCGTGGTGCCGTGAACACGCCCCAGACCCCCATGCCCGACGACGACCACGACCCGATCACCGAACCCTTTGCGCCGCCGCGCGGACCGGTGCCGCCGCCCGGGCCCTGGGCGATGAACCCGCAGGCCACCCCGCCGCCATTCGTCTCACCCCCGCCGCCTCCTCCGGTCGCGCGGCAGCGGGCCGGCGTGACGAAGCCGATCATCGTCACCGCGCTCCTCGCGGGGCTGCTCGGCGGCGCCGTCGGCATGGGAGGCAGTTCGCTGCTCGGGCACGACGCCGCGTCGGTACCGATCCTCAACTCGCAACCGGCCGCCGCGGCCAATGCCGCCGACGCGCAACCCGGTTCGGTGACGTATGCCGCGAGCGTGGCGTCGAAGTCGACGGCCGACATCAAGGTCCAGACCGCGAACGGCACGGCGGTGGGCAGCGGTATCGTCCTCTCCCCCGACGGTTACGTCCTGACGAACCACCACGTCGTCGCCGGGGCCGGCTCCGGCAGCACGATCGTCGTCACCACCGGCGACGGGCATCAGCACAACGCCACCGTCACCGGGAACGCCCCGTCGTACGATCTCGCGGTCATCAAGCTCGAGGGTGCGTCGGGATTGACCCCGGCGGCACTCGGTGATTCGGATGCGCTGAAGGTCGGCCAGCAGGTGGTCGCCGTCGGCAGCCCGGACAGCCTGACCAACACGGTGACGTCCGGCATCGTCAGCGCGCTGTCGCGTACGGTGACCGCCGGCGACGCCAGTGGTTCGTCGCTCACCGTGTACAACGGTCTGCAGACCGACACCCCCATCAACCCCGGCAATTCCGGTGGGCCACTGGTGAATCTGCAGGGGCAGGTGATCGCGGTCAATTCGGCGGTGGACACCGGCCAGGCCGCGTCCGGTGGACCGCAGTCCTTCGGGTTGGGTTTCGCGATCCCGATCAACACCGCCAAGCGCATCGCCAATCAACTGTTGCAGGACGGTCAGGCCACCAAACCCGTGATGGGAGTGTCGGGTTCACTGTCGGCGGGCGACCGGACCGAGGGCGCGACCGTCTCGTCGGTGCAGCGTGGCGGGCCCGCGGCAGATGCGGGTATCCGGCAGGGCGACGTCATCACCAAGGTCGGGGACACCACCGTCTCCGACTACGCCGACCTCATGGCGCAGATCCTCACCCACGAGCCGGGTGAGACCGTGCCGGTGACCATCGGTTCCGGTTCGGGTGCCCGGACGGTCCAGGTGAAGCTGGGCAGTGCCGTCGACGAGCAGGAGACGACGGTGCCGGAATCCGGCAGCGGATCGGGCGGTTCCCCGTTGCCGTTCGGCGGCAACCCCTTCGGCCAGAACCCGTGACCCGAGCTGCGTCGGATCAGCCCGGCGAGAGTCGTTGGGCGAGCATGACGAGGATGTCGCTCGGCCCGCGCACGTAGGTCAGTTTGTACACGTCCTCGTAGGTGGCGACGCCGCGCACGGGATGACACCCGTGCCGTGCCGCCACCTCGAGGGCCTCGTCGATGTCGTCGACCGAGAACGCCACCCGGTGCATCCCGATGTCGTTGGGCTGCGTGGGTGGCGTCTCGATGGCCTCGGGATGGATGTACTCGAAGAGTTCGAGCCGCCCGTGACCGTCGGGGGTCTGCAGCATCGCCATCTTCACGTGGTTGCCGTCGAGCCCGACCGCCGTGTCGGCCCACTCCCCGCGGACCGTGTCCCGGCCGATGACGTCGAGACCGAGGTCGGTGAAGAAGGCGATCGCGGCGTCGAGGTCACGCACGGCGATGGCGACGTTCTCGAGTGTGATGGGCATGGAGGTCACGCTAGCAACGATGGGCGACGGCCATGAGCGTGTCGCGAGACCGTGCACGGCCGGCCGGCCGGGGATGGTCGGGCACTCGGCGCGGAGGCTTCACCAATAGGTATCGCTGAGGGATACCCATTGCTGAACCGTCAGCCGCGGTACTTGGTCAGCAGCTCATGCGGGAGGTGGCACGCGCTCTCCGGGAACCGGGCAAGCCGATCCTGGTGCTCGTCGGCACTGCGCACATAGTTCAACAGCGGAAGCACCTCGACGGCGATGCGATCCGCGTCGGCCCGCGCACCGATGAAGGCTCGCGCATGTTCGAGGTGCTCCGGCCGGTCGGAATACACACCGGTGCGGTACTTCTCGCCGACGTCGGGCCCCTGTCGGTTCACGCTGTATGGATCGATGATCTCGAAGAGGTGCGAGACCAACTGGTCGACGCTCACGACAGCCGGATCGAACCGGGTCCGCACGCATTCGGCGTAGCCGTCGTACTCACCGTCGAGGGTGTGGCTCGTGCCGTTGGCCCGGCCGGCCTCGGTGAAGGTCACCCCCGGCAGCGTCGCGACGAATGCCTGCACACCCCACAGGCAACCGCCCGCGAGGTAGAGCTCCTCGTTCGGCGGCACGGACGTCATCGCTTGTCTAGACGTTGAACCGGAACTCGACGACGTCACCGTCTTTCATGACGTAGTCCTTGCCCTCCATGCGCACCTTGCCGGCGGACTTGGCCGCGGCCATCGAGCCGGCGGCGTCGAGGTCGTCGAACGAGACGATCTCGGCCTTGATGAAGCCCTTTTCGAAGTCGGTGTGGATGACACCGGCCGCCTTGGGCGCGGTGTCGCCCTGGTGGATGGTCCAGGCACGGGATTCCTTGGGGCCGGCCGTGAGGTAGGTCTGCAGGCCCAAGGTGTGAAAACCGGCGCGCGCCAACGAGGTCAGGCCCGGCTCGTCCTGCCCGATCGAGTCGAGCAGCTCCTGGGCGTCCTCCTCGTCGAGTTCGAGGAGTTCGCTCTCGACCTTGGCGTCGAGGAACACCGCGTCGGCGGGTGCGACGGCGGCGCGCAGCTCCGCCTTACGGGCGTCGTCGGTGAGCACACCCTCGTCGGAGTTGAAGACATAGAGGAACGGCTTCGCGGTCATCAGGTGCAGCTCGCGCACCGACGCCAGGTCGAACGAATCCTTCTGCGAGAACAGTGTTTTGCCGGTGTCGAGGATCTCCTGCGCCTTTTTGGCGGCAGCGAGGGTCTCGGCCAGGTCCTTGTTCTTGCGCGCGTCTTTCTCCAGACGCGGGATGGCCTTCTCGAGCGTCTGCATGTCGGCCAGGATCAGCTCGGTCTCGATGACCTCGATGTCGGCGAAGGGATCGACGCGACCGTCGACGTGGACGACGTCACCGTCGTCGAAGACCCGGACCACCTGGCAGATGGCGTCGGCTTCGCGGATGTTGGCGAGGAACTGGTTGCCCATGCCCTCACCTTCCGACGCACCCTTCACGATGCCGGCGATGTCGACGAAGGACACCGTGGCGGGCAGGATCCGCTCGCTGCCGAAGATCTCCGCGAGGCGGCCGAGACGGCTGTCCGGCAGTTCGACCACGCCGACGTTCGGCTCGATCGTCGCGAACGGGTAGTTCGCCGCGAGGACGTCGTTACGGGTCAGGGCATTGAACAGGGTCGACTTACCGACGTTGGGCAGACCGACGATTCCCAGGGTGAGACTCACGGGCGCCCAGTCTATCGGCAGGCAGCGCGACGCCCGGCGGGGCGTCGGTCCGAGGAGTCAGTCCCGGTCGAGCAACCCCTTCACCGGGTTCGGGGGATCCTTCGGCGGGTCATCGTTCGGAACACCGACCTGGGTCGTGACCGGTGTGTTCGCGGGTGGCAACGACTCGCCGGCCCGCTCGGCGATCTGCTCGTTCAGGTAGCGGAGCACCACGGCGAGCGAGGCCACCGCGGGAACCGCGAGGAACGCGCCGGTGATACCGAACAACGTGCCGCCCAAGGTCACCGACAGCAGCACGATCACCGCGTGCAGATCCATCGACTTCGACTGCAACCACGGCTGGAGCACGTTCCCCTCGAGTTGCTGCACCGCGAGGATGATGCCCAGCACGATCAGGGCCGTGGTCAGGCCGTTGGACACGAGTGCGATCAACACCGCGAGCGCGCCGGCGACGAAGGCACCCACGATCGGGATGAATCCGCCGAGGAAGGTGATGACCACCAGCACAGACGCCAACGGGACGCCCAGGATGAACAGACCGAGACCGATCAGCGCGGCGTCGACGAAACTCACGATCGCCTGTGTGCGGATGAAGCCGCCGAGGCTGTTCCACATGCGGGTCAGCACCTCACCGAGGTGGTTGCCCGAGGGCTTGCCGACGGTGCGGTCGAGCCACGGCACGAACTTCGGACCGTCCTTGAGGAAGAAGAACACGAGCACGAGCGAGGTGAACATCGTGATCAGCAGCGACGTCGCCGTTCCGACGCCGCTGAACACACCGGCCGCGATGGTCGACGCGCTCGACTGCAGTCGGTCGGTGATGGTGCTGACCATGTTGTCGAGCTGCTGGTCGTCGACGTTCAGCGGCGGACCCTGCACCCAGTCCTGCAGACGCTCCACACCATCGGTCGCACGGCTCGCCAGTTCGGGCGCCTGGTCGACGACCGACGGGACGATCAGCCCGATCACACCGGCGAACACACCCAGTCCGATGAGCATCATCAGGAACGACGCCGCGGCGGCCGGCACGCCCTTGTTGCGCATCCACCGCACCGGCGGCCACAGGATCGTGCACGCGATGATGGCCAGGAGGACCGGCAACAGGATCACCCAGAACTTGCCGAGCAACCAGAACAGCACCCACAGCGCGGCGGCCACCAACACGATCTGCGCGCCGACCGTCGCGCACGACCGCAGGCCGGTCATCATCACCTGGAGCCGGGTCGGATACGTCTTCTCACCGCCGCCGAGCACCGCATCGCCGCCGAGGACGGCGTCGGCACCGACCTTGGTGGTGTCTGGTCTTGCGTCGGCGGACGAGTCGTCCGCGCGCTGATCGTCCGAGCTGTCGGTCACCCGAGGATCCTCACACATCGGCATGACAATGCGACATCGACGCGGCGACGGTCGTACGAACATGTGGTCCGTCCGACGACATGATCAGCGGCGGCGGAATTTCCGTCCGAGGTAGCGAACCAGCGAGTTGATGGCCTCGAGTTCGGCGTCGACCTGGTTGAAGACGACCGGGGTGTCGTCGCGCCCGGCTGGCCCGGCGTCCGATCGCGGCGGGGGCTCGGCCGACGACGGAGCGCATCCGGCGGCCGGGGCGACCCGCTCGGCCCGCGCCGTGATGCCGAGCTCGGTTTCCTCGGCGCAGGCACGCCTGATCGTCTCCGGGCCGTAGAGGCCCATCATCATCTCCAGCCCCCACGCGGGGAGTCCGGACAGGGACTGGTCGTCGTGCCGACTTCTGCGGCGGCCATCGAACCGGGTGGTCATGGCGCCATGCTGCCACAGACATGTAACCCAGATCACACTTTTCGTCCGCTCAGTGGGATGCCGTCGCGATGTCCGATTCCCGCCAGACCGGGACGTCGACGGATGACACAGTGGACGGGTGAGCACAGGCACCGCAACAGAACCCGACACCGGGGGTTTCGCGCCGGACTTCGACCGGTGTTATCGCGCAGTGCAGGCCCGCGACGCCCGCTTCGACGGTCAGTTCTTCGTGACGGTCCGCACCACCGGCATCTACTGCCGTCCGTCGTGTCCGGCACAGACCCCCCGGCCCGCCAACGTGGCGTTCGTCCTCACCGCGGCGGCCGCCCAGCAGCAGGGTTTCCGTGCTTGTCGACGCTGCGCACCCGACGCCGTTCCGGGGTCCCCGCTGTGGAACATCAACGCCGACATGTCGGCTCGCGCGATGCGGCTCATCGCCGACGGCGTCGTCGAGCGCGAAGGGGTCGACGGACTCGCGGCGCGTCTGAGGTATTCACCCCGGCACCTCACCCGCGTGCTGACCCGGCATCTCGGAGCCGGGCCGCTCGCGCTCGCCCGAGCACATCGCGCCACCAACGCCCGCGTGCTCATCCAGTGCACGACGATGCCGATGACCGACGTCGCGTTCGCCGCCGGATTCGCCAGCGTGCGCCAGTTCAACGACACCGTCCGCGCCGTTTTCGGACTCACCCCCACCGAGCTTCGACGCCTGCACAGCCGCAGGAAGGATGCGATCGGCACCGATTCCGCCCCGGGAAGCGTCACCCTGCGCCTGCCGTTCCGCGCGCCCTATCGCTGGCCATGGATGCGCTGGTTCCTGGACGCGCACGCCGTGGCCGGGGTCGAATCCGTCGTCGACGCCCCGGACAGTCCGCACGGCTGGCGTTACCGCCGGGTCCTCGCCCTACCCCACCGAACGGCGTCGGCGGAGGTGGAGCCGCAGGACGACCACGCCGTCGTCGCCCTCCACGGACTGGACATGCGTGACGTGGGGGTCGCGGTCAACCGGATCCGGCGTCTGCTCGACCTCGACGCCGACATCACCGCGGCCGAGGACGCACTGGCCGCCGACGCCACGATGCAGCGGCTGCTGCGCCAGGCGCCGGGCCTCCGTGCGCCCGGCAGCCTCGACCCGGCCGAGACGATCATCCGGACCATGCTCGGTCAGCAGGTGAGTCTCGCCGCCGCGCGCAACCAGGTGAACCGGCTCGTCGAGGCCCTCGGCGAACCGGTCGGCGACGCCTTCGCCACCCCGTCCGAGACGGCGACGACAGTCGACGGTCCGGCGTCGAAGTCCTTCCCGACGCCGGGTGTCATCGCCGCCCGTGGACACGAGGTCCTCCGCGGCCCGCGGCGGCGGATCGATGCCGTGATCGGCGTCGCGGCGGCACTCGCCGAAGGTCGGGTGGAACCGCATGTGGGGGTCGATGCGTCTGATCTTCGTGCCCAGCTTCTCGAGTTGCCCGGCATCGGCCCCTGGACCGCCGACATCGTCACGATGCGAGTCACCGGCGATCCCGACGTCCTGCTCACGAACGACCTCGTGGTCGTCCGGGCAGCCGCCGACCTCGGGATCGATCTGCGGGACACGCGGCACTGGGCGCCGTGGCGCTCGTACGCGACCATGCACCTGTGGCGACACCGACTCGACGCCGCCGGACAGGCCGTGTGACGAGCGGTGAGCAGACTCCGATGACCGGCATCTCGTAGCGATCCCTTCTCCGATCACATCCCAGCGATCCGCAAGGAGCGACAATGTCCGCACCGACCACCACCCCCGCCACCTCCGGGCCCGACACCCCTGAACCGGGGAGTGCCCAATCCATCGGCCACACAACGACAGTCGGCGGCTACGCCACCGTCACCACTCCCAACGGGGCGTTCACCGTCGTCGCCGATCCCGACCACCGGGTCCTGGCGTCGGGGTGGACCGACGATCCCGCCTACCTGATGGCGCTCGTCCACCGCGCGCTACGCCCGGAATCGGTCCAGCCATCGGCCGCGCTCGGCACCATCACCGACGCCGTGTCGGCGTACTACGACGGCGATCTCGCCGCGCCGTCGCGGATTCCGGTCGTCCAACGTTCCGGCGGGACCTTCCTCGGTCCGGCCTGGGACGCCCTGCGCCTGGTCGAGGCCGGGAACCCCGTCACCTACACCCGCTTCGCCGAACTGGCCGGTCAGCCGGCGGCGGTCCGGGCCGCGGCAGCCGCCTGCGCGCGCAACGCGGCTGCCCTGTTCGTGCCCTGCCACCGGGTGAAGCGCAGCGACGGAAGCCTCGGCGGTTTCCGCTACGGCCTGCCCACCAAGCAGTGGCTGCTCGACTTCGAGGCCGGCGCGCGGAGCGGCCCGGACGAGCGGAGCGGTTCCGGCGACCAATAGTGCCCGTCGCCCGCGGTCCGGCCGAACTTGTCGGGGGTGTCCGACACCATCGACGACATGACTGCTGCCGCCCTCTCGCTCGTCGTCGGCCTCGCCCTGGGGATCGCCCTGGGCTGGTGGGCGCACGCCGCTCGCAGTGCCGCGACCGTGGCGGCGGCTCGCGCCGAGGTGGAGATGCTGCGCGCCGCCCGCGACGACGTCGCGTCCTCGTTGTCGTGGGCCACCGAGGACGCGGCACGCCGGCAGTCGTCGGCGATCGGCAGCTCGGTTGCGCACATCGTCGAGCCGTTGCGCGCCAACCTCGCCCAGCTCGCCGACGAACTGCGCCGGGTCGAGAACAACCGGATCGGCGCGTACGCCGGACTGACCGAGCAGGTGCGCGGGATCCACTCGGCGTCGATCGCGCTCAACGACCAGACCCGCCAGCTCGCCAACGCGTTGCACAGCCCCCACGCCCGCGGCCGATGGGGTGAGGTCCAGCTCGAGCGCGTGGTCGAGCTCGCCGGCATGACCAAGCATTGCGACTTCAGCACCCAGGTGTCGGTCACCGACCCCTCCGATCCGAACGGTTCGGGAAACGGCCGGGGTGCCACGACGCTGCGGCCGGACCTCGTCGTCCACCTCGCCGGCGGCCGCGACATCGTCGTGGACGCCAAGGTGCCCCTCGACGCCTACCTGCGGGCGGCCGAGGCCACCGACACGTCCGTTCGCGACAAACTCATCCGCGAACATGCTCGCGCCCTGCGCGCGCACATCGCACGACTGTCTGCGAAGTCCTACTGGTCCGCCTTCGACAACACACCGGAGATGGTGGTGCTGTTCGTGCCCGGCGACGTCGTCCTGGAAGCCGCCGCCCGCACCGACCCCGATCTCCTCGAGTTCGGCTTCGCACGCAACGTCGTCATCGCCACCCCGACCACCCTCATCGCATTGCTACGGACCGTCGCACTGGGATGGCGTCACGATGCGATGGCTCGCGACGCCGCGGTCATCCATGATCTCGGTCTGCAGCTCCATCAGCGGCTCGCCGGGGTGCTCACTCACCTCGGCACCCTCGGCACGTCGCTGCAGCGCACGGTCGACGCCTACAACTCGACGATCGGTTCGGTGGACAGTCGCCTCGGCGTCACCGCACGCCGGCTGGCCGAGCTCGACGCGCTGGGCGATGTCCCGGACGCCCCACGACCACCGGTGATCCACGACACCTGCCGCCCGGCGGGGCCGACCGCCCGGCCTGGGACGGCGCCGGAGGCGGCATCGACGCCCCGGTCCGGGGGTGAAACGATTTCTGTCGAGGACCCGGTACCGTGACCATGTGCCTTCCCCGCAACGTCTCCAAACCGCGGTACCACTGGACCAGCAGTCGGTACTGCCCGCGGTCCGCGGTGTGCCGTGGTGGGGCGCCGTTCTCCTGGCCACCGGGATCACGGGCCTCGGTGCGGCCATCGACGCCGGCAGCAACGATTCGCTGGGCTCGATCTACAAGTTCTGCTACCTCGTCGGATGTGTGATCGCCGCGCTGGCGGTGCGTCGTCGTGCCCTGTTCACCGCCGCCGCGCAGCCCCCGCTCATCGCCTTCTTCGTCAGCATCGTCACGCTGTACGGACTCAATTCCGAGCAGGCGTCGTCGGGACTGAAGAGCCTCGTCTTCAATGTCCTGCTCCCCATCGCGGCGGACTTCCCCTGGATGTTGACGACGTTCCTCGTGACCCTGGGGATCGTGCTCGCCCGGTGGTTCCTGACCCGCGAGGCCGCCGAGCCGGCGAAACGCCGGGCCGCGGGTCGCGACAAGGCGGGCCGGACGCCCCCGAGCAGGTCCGCGGCCGGGAGCGGC